>Ga0209721_1000013_pt1 | contig 164047 bp, 149 predicted proteins | sample TshhotsprinmetaG_FD_184139 | JGI IMG/M metagenome (GOLD analysis project Ga0209721, IMG submission 184139) | Hot spring microbial communities from South Africa to study Microbial Dark Matter (Phase II) - Tshipise hot spring metaG (SPAdes)... | ecosystem: Environmental > Aquatic > Thermal...
GGTAGAAAGGAGTGATAATACTATGGAAACTAAACAACTAATCCTAAATAATCTTAACATCACAATCCAAACCGAAAACAAAAATTTATTAGAAAATATAGAAAATATTCTAAAAAAACCAGAAATACTACAACTAATATCCAAAATAAATCAAACTATTGAAAAAAATAACAATATTCAAAATCTTGAAAATATAAAAAATAATATATCAGTAAATAAAATTATACTTAAGGAGTTATCAAATAAAACTATAATAAAAGATAATACTTTCATTTTATCAGATTCAATTTTTAGTTCAAATTTAACCCAAACAATTGTAGGAATAATAGAAAAAGAAGAACTACAATCTGAGTTCTTTAAAAATCTAATATCACAAGATACCCTTTTTGATTTTATAATATGTTATACTAAAGAAGATATAAATAGCTTATATTATCAAATATTTTCATTTTTTTATAATCTATTATTCTCCTTAAAAAATAACCAACAAAAGTATATAGAGAAATTAATAAAAGATATAATAAATTTAAAGATAGAAAATGAAGAACTATTAGATGAAATAATATACAGATTATCATTAGCAGCAGAATATAAAGATGAATACACAGGAACACATATAAAAAGAATTTCAATGTATTGTAATTTAATAGCAAAGGAATTAAAATTAGATAAAGATTTTATAAAGAAAATAACATTAGCTTCACCTTTACATGATGTAGGAAAAATAGGGATCCCAGATAATATTTTACTAAAACCTGGAAAACTAACAAAAGAAGAATTTGAAATAATGAAAACACACACCTTAATAGGAGCTAAAATATTAGATAATTCTAAACAAGATTTAATAAAATTTGCCAAAGAAATTGCTTTATATCATCACGAAAAATATAATGGTAATGGATATCCGTATAATTTAAAAGGAGAAGAAATCCCATTAAGTGCAAGGATAGTAGCAATAGCAGATGTATTTGATGCCTTAACAAGTAAAAGACCATATAAAGACCCCTACCCCATCCCAGATACCATTAACATAATAAAACAAGAAGCCAACCAACATTTTGATCCCGAAATAACCAATATATTTCTTAAAAATATTAAAGACATAGTAGAAATAAGATACCTTTTAGCCTAAAAATACTAATTTATCACAAAACCATATGATTTTTAATATATACTAATATAATTTAAAAAGGTAAATCAAAAAAAATATCTAATTACTAAAAAATAGAGTATAAAAAATTAATATAAACTTAAAATAATTAAAAACCTTACCTTAAATAATAATTTAAGTAAAATTTTATATAATAAGGTTATATTTTAGATTATAAGGGAAGGATTAAAAAAATGAAAGAAACTATTTTTAAACAATTAAATGATAAAGTAGATCATAACATAGAGAGATCAAAAGAACTATATAATGAAGCACTAAATCACTTAGTAGGTGGAGTCAATAGTCCTGCAAGATCATTTAATAAAGTTAATTACCATCCGATTTACTTTAAACAGGGTAAAGGAGCTATTATAATTGATGAAGATAATAACAGTTATATAGACTATGTTCTAGCCTGGGGAACTTTAATCTTAGGACATTCTGATGAATACATTGTTAATGAATTAAAAAAGCAATTAGAAATAGGGATACATTTTGGTGCTTGCCATTACTATGAAATAGAATTTGCTAAATTAGTAAAAGAAGCTTTTAAAAATATAGAAAAACTAAGGGTAGTAAATAGTGGAACTGAAGCAGTTTTATCAGCCATAAGACTCGCTAAAAACTATACCCAAAGAAATAAAATACTAAAATTCGAAGGGAACTACCATGGCCATGTAGATTCATTACTAACAAAAGGTGGTTCATCCATTTTAACTCAAGAAATAAATATTAAAGAAAACGAAACAATAGTTTGCGAATATAATAACAAAAAAGAAGTAGAATTAGCATTTGAAAAATATGGGAAAGAAATTGCTGCAGTTATAGTAGAACCTATTGCAGGAAATATGGGAGTAGTCAAACCAATTAATGGATTCCTTAAATTCTTAAGAGAAATAACTAAAGAATATAATAGTGTTTTGATATTTGATGAAGTTATAACAGGCTTTAGATTTTGTTTTGGAGGAATCTCTAATGAATATGATCCAGATATAACAATCTTAGGTAAAATAGTAGGAGGCGGGCTACCTATAGGAGTATATGGAGGAAAATCAGAAATAATGGATAATTTAGCTCCCTTAGGTCAAACTTTTCAAGCAGGTACATTTTCAGGTAACCCCCTAACAATGCTTAGCGGAATATTAACTCTTAATATATTAAAACAAAAAAATTATTCTTACTTAGAGGAATTAGGAGAAATCTTAGAAAATGGTATAAAAACAATTAAAAGTAAATATAATTTAAACATATATTTTAATAGATATAAATCTATGTGGTCATTATTTTTTACCGACTTAAATGAAATAAAAAATTACAAAGATGTAATAAAAAGTGATACAAAATTATATGGAGAATTTTTTAAATACCTTATTAAAAGGGGAGTATATTTGCCACCTTCTCAATTTGAAGCAGCTTTCCTATCCTTTGAACATAATATGTCCTTAATTTCTAAAACATTAGATATAATAGAAGAATTCTTTAAAAATTATTTCTGATATTTTTATATTAATTTTTAAAAATGTCAAAAAAAAATCGTTTTTCTTTTATAAGTTTATTAGGTTTTAGGAATTTTTATTTTAATAACTTAGGGTTAATTATAGCAGATTTTTTGCTAATACTTTTTTCCTTAATGTTTTCCGTATTCTTAAGATTTGATTTTACATTTCCTAAGGATTTTTTTATTAATAGATTTTATTATTTTAGTATATATTCTATTTTAATAGTAGTAAGTTTATTAGCTTTTGGGGATTATGAAGAAAAATGGGAATATGCTTCCTTTAAAGAATATATCAGATTCATTATAGTTTTTAGTGTAGTCAATTTATTTTTTGGATTATTCTTCTTTTTAGCAGGAGGAGAACTATTACCTAGAACCACTATAATAACATCCTTCTTTATATCTTTATTTCTATTATTTTCAAATAGAGTTATTTTAAGGAGTTTAAAAGAATTTTCAGAAAATACTAATAAAATTAAAATATTATTAGTTTTAAATGAAAAAAATTTAGATTATCTTGTCAATTTTTTACAAAACTTAAATTACGAAATAGTTGGATTAATTTTTGATGATTTTAAAATAAGAGGTAGGATCTTAAAAGGAATCCCCGTTTATTACGATTTTAATATAATCAAAAAATTACCTATTAAAGAAATTTATATTGATAATGAAATAAATGAAGAAGTTTATCAAAAAGTTATTAACTCTAAAACTTATGATATAGCTATCAAAAAAATAGAAAATATTAACTTTAATAATTACATTATCCAGAATATAAGAGTAGAAGATCTAATAATGAGAGAAAAAAGAAATATAGAAGTAGATATATCTAACTATAAAGATAAGATTTATTTAATAACAGGAGCAGCTGGAAGTATTGGAAAATCCATAATAAAAGAATTATTAGATCTGAAAGTTTTCAAAATCATAGGAATAGACATATCTGAAGAAGGGATTCATAATTTAATTTTAGAAACTGAATATTATGACAATACTCAAAAACAATTTGTTTTAATTGATATAAACGATATTAATATAAAAGAATATATAAAAGAAAGTAACGTAATATTCCATTGTGCTGCAAAAAAACACTTACCATTAGTAGAAGAAAATAAATATATGGCATTTAAAACCAATATTTTAGGAACCTTAAATATCTTAGAAAATTTTAGGTTATTAAGAAAAGATAGTAAATTTGTTTTTATATCAACAGATAAAGCAGTTAATCCTACTAGTTTTATGGGATTAACTAAAAGGATTGGAGAGATCCTAACGTTATATTATTCCATAATAGATAGCAATAATAGTTATATAGTAATAAGGTTTGGGAATGTTTTTGGTAGCTCGGGAAGCTTAATTCCAACTGTTATTAAACAAATAAATATGTATAATAAAGTAAAAGTTACAGATATAAATGTTAGGAGATATTTTATGCTTCCTAATGAAGCTGCAAAATTAATTATCTTTTCTCTAATAAACGCTAATTCTTCAGATATAGTGGTATTAGATATGGGGGAAAGTATAAATATCTATGAATTAATCAAAAAAATTATCAATCTTCTTAATTATAATAAAAATATCCCGATCGAAATAATTGGTTTAAGAAAGGGAGAAAAACTTAACGAAGAGTTATTTTATAATTACGAAACAATTAAAGAAAAAAAACAATATATATTCATTATAGATCATAATCTCGAAATAAAAGAAAATTTAAATAAAATTCAGGATTTCATTAATTTTATAAAAAATTATGATGTAAATCTAAGTAATATAAACGATTTAGAAAAAACTTTATGGGATTTTATTAAAGAATTAGAGTCAAATAAGGGTTTAAAAAACGAGGTGATTTTATGAAAATAGCTTTCATATGTACAGGTAATTCTGCAAGAAGCCAGATAGCAGAAGCACTTGCTAAAAAAATAGCTAAAGATCTTAATTTAAATGATATAGAAATATACTCTGCCGGTACTAAACCCACTGGATATGTTAATTCAATGGCTATTAGAATCTTAGAAGAAAATAATATACCTTATGAAAATCTATATTCTAAATCCATAAATGAGATTCCATATGATGATTGCGATATAATAATAACAGTGTGTGATAGTGCTGCTAAAGAATGCCCCATTGTTAAAGGTAAAATAGTTTTAAATTGGGCTTTAATTGATCCATTTTCTTATGAGCAATTCTATTTTATTTATCAAAAATTATATGAAAATATATATGAACTTCTAACAAAAATAAAAAACAAAGAAGTAATAAAATAATTTAAAGTTATGGATATAATAGTAGAGAGTGTGCCTAATATAAGTGAAGGCAGAAATAAAGAACTAATTAACACAATTGCTAATGTAATAGAAAAGAGTGGGGTTAATTTATTAGATATACATTTTGATTGGGATCATAATAGAAGTGTCTTTACTTTTATAGGACAAACAGATAAAATTTTCAATACTATTTTTAATATTACAGAATTTATTTATGATAAGATTGATTTAACTAAACACAAGGGGGTACATCCAAGAAGCGGTGCTATAGATGTCATACCATTTATTCCTGTTAAAAACATTTCTTATCAAGATTTAACAGTGTTAGTTAATGAATTTGGATATAAATTTTTTGAAAGATTTAATATTCCCGTATATTTTTATGGATTTAATGCAACTAAAACTAATAGAATTAAAATGAATAAAATAAGAAACTTAAATTTTGAAAAACTAAAAGAATTACTTAAAAATAATAATATTGATAACGATTTAAAACCAGATATATATAAAGATAAATTAATTCATGAGAAATTAGGGGTTTGTTTTATAGGAGTAAGAAAACCTTTACTAGCTTTTAATGTTAATTACCTAAATACATATCAAAATGAAAATATAGAAAAAAAATTAAATGAGATAGCAAAAAAAATACGGGAAAGCAGTAATGGGATAAAAAATGTTCAAGCTAAAGTATTCTTTTTAGAATCTAAAAACTTATTTCAATTATCCTTAAATATCTTAGATGCTCTAAATACAGATTTCTATTTTATTTTTAACAAAATCCAAGAATATTCCAATAAATTTAATTTGAAAATAGCAAATACAGAAATAGTTGGATTAATTCCATCAAAAACCGTTGAAAATATTGTTAATAATTATTTAATAAATAGTAATTTCGGATTTAAAAAAATTATAGAATTTCAAGTAGAGTAAATATTATTGAAATAATCATTTTATGAATAGATCAAAAAATAAGAATTCTTTTATAAAGGCATTAAAAAAGGAAAATTTTGATGAAAATGTCCCAATATGGTTATTAAGGCAAAGTGGAAGATACTTACCAGAATACCAAAAATTAAGAGAAAAATATAAATTTAAGGAATTAATAAAAACTCCAGAATTAATAATAGAATTAACATTATTACCTTTTAAGTATTTTGAATTAGATGCAGCTATCATTTTTTCTGATATATCACTGATATATGATATAATAAACGGGATAGAATATGACATTATAGATAACATAGGCCCAATAATTCAATTAAATAAAGATATAAATAAATTAAAACTAATGGATCCAACAGAAAAACTATACTTTTTAGAATATCCAATAAAGGAGATTAAAAACACTATAAAAAAACCCTTAATAGGATTTTCTCCTGGATTATTTACTACCATATCATACTTATTTAAAGATAATAAAAGCAATAAAAAAAGCAAAGATAACAAAATAAAAGAATTAATATATTCAGAAAATTGGGAAAATATTATTTCTTTTTTTAGTGAGGTTTTATTTAATTATATAGATTATTTAAGTAATTTAGGGTTTGATGCTATTCAGATTTTTGATTCATTTTTATTTGAATTATCAAAATTTGAATTCTCTAATTACTTTCAAAAATATTATATTGATTTACTAAATAAAATAAAGAAAAATAAAAATATTTTAATTATATTTTTTTGTTTAGATACAATTTATATTACAGAGTTTATAGATAATTTGAATATAGATGGATTATCAGTAGATTACAAAGAAAATTTATTATTTTATTTTAACAAAACGGATAAAGCTATTCAAGGTAATTTAGATCCATTCATCTTAACTTTAGATAACAATATTTTTAAAGCTATATTAGAAAGGAATTTTAAAAATATTTTTGAAAAAATAAAAAGGGAGATGGATTTAAAGAAAAGATATATTTTTAATGTAGGCCATGGTTTAAAACCTAATACTAAAATAGATAATATTAAGTTTATGGTTAATTATATAAGAACTTTTTTTGAATAAAAAAAGAAGGGGGAATAAAAAATGGCCAAAAAAGAGAAGAAAACTAAACAAACAACTCCAGATTCTGAAATAACAGATACTACCCAATTAAATTCAGAAGAAATTTTAAATTCTATTAATCAATTAAATCAAAAATATAATATTATAGAATCTAAATTATCTGAAACAGAAAAAATTATTAACACAATAAAAGATAATCTATTAAATTTAAACATCCCAGATAATTTACACTTAAAATTAAATGAAATTGATACCAAATTAGAAAATTTAAATAAAGAAAAAGATGAATTATATAATTTAATAGATAGTTATTCAAAAGATGTTGGGATTTTAAATTCGAAAATAGCAGAATTAGATAATTTAGTTTTAAAAATAGAAACTTTTAAAGAAGAAATTAATTCCTATAAAACCTATCTTGAACCACTATTAAATTTAAAAGAAAATATAGAGAAACTACCTGAAATTTTTAATACCTTAAATGAATTGAAAGAAAAAGATATAATAAAAGAAAATGCTATTAATTCATTACAAAATTTATCAGAAAAATTACAAGAAAACATAGAAACAATTATTAAACAAAATGAAAATAAAATTACTGATATACTTAATAAATTAGATTATCTTTCAAGTGATTATGAGATAAAAACTAATGAATTACTTCAATTAATAGAGAATTACAAAATTAGTTTAGATAATTTTAACAAAAAACTAGATGAATTTAATACAATAATAGATACGAAAATAATAGATTACTTTCAAAATTATCAAGTTAAAATAGATTTATCTCAAAGTGATAAAATATTAGAATTGGAAAATAACTTAGAAAATCTATATAATATTGTAAATAATCTAAATAATAATATAGAAAATTTAAACAACGATCTAAAAGCAAATAAAGAAGAAATAATTAGTTTAATAGAAGAAAAAATAACAGAATATGTAAATAATGTACAGGCTGAAATAGATGCTGCTCAAACTGAAAAAATCCTTGAATTAGATAAAAAAATCGAAAATTTAAATAATCAATACGTTAATGTTCAATCATTAATAGATGCTATACAATCTCAAAAGATATTTGAATTAGAAGAAAAAATAAATAATACTAAAAAAGAATTTGATAATATTTTAAATGAAACTCAACATTTAATTGAAAATAAAATAATAGAATATGTGACGAATGTTCAATCTCAAATAGATGCTGCCCAAACTGATTATATTAAAAAAATTGAAGATGAACTATCTGATTTTAAAACCCAAGTTAATAATAATCTTGAAAATAATAAAAATGAAATTTTTATAAACTTAAAAGAACAATTAAATGAAATATTATTAACAAAAATATCTGAAATTAATAACAATTTAATAAATTTATTAAATGAAAATATCTTAAAAATTTTAAATGAGATAAAAGATTTTTCTAATAACCAAATGTTAGATATAATTGATTCTAAAATAAATGAGAATTATATAAATCTAAAAAATGAATTAATAAATACAATAGAATCTCATAAAGATCATACTCAAAAATTAATAGATTATATTCAAGATATTAAAATATCCGAATTAACAAATAAGCTTAACAATATTGAAAACAGCATTGAAAATAAAATCCAAAATATTTATAATCAAATAGATATTAAAATAAATGAAAAAATTGAAAACAATTTAACAAATGTTATTAATAATTTAAATAAAAATGTAGAAAAAATAAATGAATCATTAACTAAAAAAGAGGAACTAGAGGAAGAATTATTAGAAACTACTCCAGATTTACCATATGATATAGATAAATTAATAGATTTTATGAATAAAGAAGATATTAATTCTAATAATTTATTTATAAAACCAAATAATAGACCATTTTTTAAAATTAAAAATAATTTAGCAGCTATAGGTAAAGTTCTATTAAAAAACGGAGATATCTTTAATTTTATTAAAAAATTATTAACTAATAAAGAATTAGAAACTTTAAGAAATAATGGTATTTTTGAGAAATTCTTTGAAAGAAATAATATTAAATATAAATTATATACATATAGAACAGTAGATGGATATGTGTTAAATATAAGAAGAATAATAAATGCTCCATTATTAAACGAAGTATTTTTACCTATCATAGATATTAATATTCTATTAAACAACATAAGAAATTTAGTTATATTTACTGGAGATTTAGGTAGTGGAAAATCTTATACTTTATCAATTATAATCAATCATATCAATAACACCCAGATTAAAAAGATTGCAATAATTTCAGAAAAAATAGAATATAATTTCATAGATAAGGAAAGTATTATAATACAATTTGAATATCAAAATGATAGAAAATTATTAGATAAATTCTTATTTAATATTTTATATGATGAATTTGATATAGTATGGATTTCTACTAATTTATTAGATACTGAATTAATGAATACAATTATCAACTTAATTAACAGTAGAAAAACAGTTATTTTAGAATTAAATTATCCTTCATTATTTGAAGCATCTAAAAACTTATTAGATTTATATAAAAACAAAGAAGATTATAAACAAAAACTAATTAATTACATTAACTTAGGAATCTCCCAAAAATTGATTTATTCTTCTGTTTTGAATAATTTCATTCCATTAATAGAAATAGTAGTTCTTGATAATGAAATAAGAAAAGCTATATTGGAAAATAAATATAACGAATATTTACAATATATTTATAAAGTAGGAGAAGCTAAAGCTGAAATCCAAAATTATAATGAATGCTTAGCATATTTAGTAAAAAATGGAAAATTAGATAAAGAAGAAGCTAAAAGATACTTCCAAAGTATAACAGTTAATGTTTAATTTAAATAATATAATTAAATAATTCAATAAAAAAATGTGGTAAGGGGGTTTAACTAATGACTGTTATACATATAAATGATAATAATTTTGATAGTGAGGTTATAAATAGTAATATTCCAGTGTTAGTAGATTTTTGGGCTCCATGGTGTATGCCCTGTAAAATGCTTGAACCTGTCTTTGAAGAATTAGCTAAAGAATATAAAGATAAAGTTAAGTTCGTTAAAATAAATACTGATGATAATATTGAAACAGCTACTAAATTTTATATCACAGGAATCCCTACATTATTATTATTTATCAATGGAAAAGTAGTAGATTCAATAGTAGGATTTGTTTCAAAATCAGAACTCAAAAATTTTATAGAATCAAACTTAAATAAATCAAAATAAAAATTTATTATTATTTATTAATAATTTATCTATAATAGAAGGAGGATAAACAATGAGTTATAAGTTAGCTGATTTAAAGAGCGATTATGCTAGTGATTGGTGTCCAGGATGTGGGGATTTTGGAATACTAAATTCTATAATGTCTGCAATAGTTGATTTACAATTAGATAAATCAAAGGTAGCAATTTTTTCAGGAATAGGTTGCTCTGGTAAAACCCCACATTTTATTAATATAACAGGGATTCATACCCTACATGGCAGATCCCTTCCATTTGCCATCGGTGCTAAACTAGCTAATCCAGAATTAACAGTGATAGTAGTAGGCGGAGATGGAGATGGTTATGGCATAGGAGCAGGACATTTCCTTAATGCCGCTAGAAGAAACGTAGATCTAACTTATATTGTATTCAATAATGGGGTTTATGGATTAACTAAAGGCCAAGCATCACCAACATTAAAATACGGACTAAAAACTAAATCCCTTCCATTACCTAACATAAATGATTCAATAAATCCATTAAGTATCGCTATAATAAGTGGATATACTTTTGTAGCAAGAAGCTACGCTTATGATGTTAAACATCTAAAAGAAATAATTAAACAAGCTATCAATCATAAAGGGATGAGTTTAATAGATGTTTTACAGCCTTGTCCAAGCTATAATGATATCCATACTAAAGAATATTTCGAAGCAATCGTAAATAATTCTAAAAGAATTTATAAACTAGAAGAAGAAGGATACGATGGAGAAATTAAAGATCCAACAAAACAAGAAGAAATCCAAACTAAATTAATTACTGCTATCCTAAAATCCCAAGAATGGGGTGATAGAATCCCTATTGGAGTATTCTATAAAATAAATCTCCCAACTTATCACGATAGATTAAAACAACGATATCATATGATAGAAAACTTAAATCCTTCTAAAATGAAATTCCATGATAATAATAAACCCACAACAGATATATCTAAATTAATTAATGAAATTAAAGTATAAATAATTTTTTCTAATATTTTGTATTATCAGGAGGTTATAATGTTAAATCAAAAAGATATTGAATTTATAGACAGTTTAGTTAAAAAATATAATAATGATAAAACTTATTTAATTGAAATGGGATTTGATATTCTCGAAAATTATGGATATATTCCTAAAGAACTATTAGAAGAATTATGTAAAAAATTAAATATTTTTTATTCAGAAGCCTATTCTAATTTATCTTTTTTTAATGAATTCCAATTTGAGAAGCCTAAAGAAATAAAAATAAGTATATGTAACGGTATTAGTTGCTATTTTAATGGTTCTAAAGAATTAATAAATGATTTAATGGATTATTTTAAAAACAATGAAAATATTTCAATTAACACAGGATATTGTTTTAAATGTTGTGCTCAATATCCTGTAGCTTATATTAACGATGAAATAATTTTAAATGCTAATAAAGAATCCATTATTCAAAAGATAAATACTCAAAAAAATTAAAATATAAAAATAAAAACTAAGGGGAAAATAACAATGAATAGCAAAATAAAAATAAAATATTGTAGTGCTTCTAATTGTTATTATAAAATAAAAAGCATTTTAAAAGATTTAAAAGAAGAAGGTATAGAATTTGAAGAAAGTAAATGTGGATGTTTAGGCTATTGTGGATTTGCACCCGTTGCTTTTGTTAATAACAATAAATTAATCCCTATTAACAAAAAAGTTCTAAAAGAAATTTATAAAAACCCGCAATTAATTAATAACTTAGAAAGTTTAGAATTTGATAAAAATAATAAAATTCTAATGAGATATAACGATGAAATAGATCCAGAAGATATTGAGAGTTATATAAAAGTTGGGGGCTTAAAAGGTTTTGAAAAAGCATTAAATACTAATGAAGATGACTTAATAAAAGAAGTAGAAATAAGTGGTTTAAGGGGGCGTGGAGGTGCTGCTTTCCCTACTTATAAAAAACTACAAGCAGTTAAAAACATAGAATCCGATATAAAATATGTTGTAGCTAACTTAGAAGAAGGAGAAGTTGGTTCATTTAATAATCATATTTTAGCAGATTCCAATCCATTTAGCATAATAGAAGGAATTCTAATTGCTTCTTATATTATAAAAGCTAAAAAAGCTTTTATTTTCGTAAATCATAAAGGACATTTAGCTCTTAAAAGATTGTCTTATGCAATCAACTCAATAAAAAATAAAGGATTATTTAAATACATAGATAATGAATTTGATATAGAAATAAGAAGATCTCCAAGTTCATATATAGCTGGGGAAGAAAGCGCAATGCTAGAAGTCATAGAAGGAAAAAAAGCTTTCCCTAGAAATAAACCACCATACCCCGTTTCAGTAGGATTATTTAAAAAACCTACTTTAATAAACAACGTAGAAACCTTAGCTAATTTACCTTTTATTGTATATCATTCTGGGAAAGAATATGCTTCCTTTGGAATAAATAATTCTAAAGGTACCAAAATGATATCCTTAACTGGATTTGTTAATAATCCTTGTGTTAATGAAATTCCCTTTGGAATAAAAATATCAGAAATAATTGATAAGATAGGTTTTAAAAGTAAAGGAGAAATAAAAGGTTTATTAATAGGGGGTCCCTCAGGCGGCATCGTTTCTAAAGATTATATAGATGTTTTATATGATTATGATGAGATATACAAATTAGGAGCGATGGTAGGCTCTGGCGCATTATATGTTATACCTTATAATCAAAATATCGTAGAATTAGTCATGTATTTAATGAAGTTTTTTGCAGATGAGAGTTGTGGCCAATGTATTCCTTGTAGAGTCGGTACCGTTAAATTAACTAATATCTTAGATAACTTATTAAATAATTCTAAAGAATTACCTGAAAATCTAGATGAAATAAATGAGTTTATAATGAAAGTTAGCTTATGTGGTTTAGGCCAAGCCGCACCTATACCCTTAATTACTGCTATGAAGTACTTTAGTGATGAATTTAAAATAAAAACCTTAACCTAAAATATTTTAAAAATAAACAAATAAAACTTTGTTTTTAAAATAGAATAAAAATGGTTGTGGCATCCTGGATAGAACTTATAGAATATAAGCTTGAATATAAAAATATAAATATAATAAATTACCCATTTTTAGGGTAATAGATTATTAAATATTTTTTAGTTTAAAGAGATTCTGAAATTTCCAAAATCTTTTTAGCTTTTTCAATAGATTCCTTAGCTTTTTTATCAATATTTAGTGTATCATCATAATTACAAAATGCCGAGTAATAAGCTCTACTTATTGATGATCTATAATATGCTTGAGAATTTTGATCATATTTAGTATGGATTAAAAACTTCTGAGCTATTTGCAAATATTCTGACCAATCAAAATTCATTCTAAATTTAAATAAAAATTTAGCTTATTTCTATGATTTTTAATAATATTAACAAAACATTGAAAAAATAATTTCTTATGGATTTCCATTAACATATCAGCTAAGTAGTTTGCAGTAATTATTTAGCTCACTCCATCCTTCTTCTGGATCAATATGAACTTCAAGCTCTAACAAAGCATCCCCTAAAATTTCTTTTATTTTGCTATATGATTGATAAAGAACAGGAATTAAATCCTTATTTTTAGAAATATATTCCTGTATTTCTTGTGGGCTTTTAAAAACATAATAATATTAAATTAAAATAAAATAGGAAAAAATTAACCAATGTTGAAAATTAAAATAAAGAAAAATATTTATATTTACAAAAATAATAAAACCATATGATAAATGCTAAAATTAATTTCAAGTGTATTTCCTATCAAATAAAGAAAGAAATAATAGAAAAATTAAAACAAAATTTTGATAAACTTATAAATAAAGAACTAAAAAAAGAACTTAATAATAATGAATTCATTATTTTAAAATTGGAAGACTTTATTTTTAATAATGATAATAGTTTTTGGTTTATTTTATTTTATTACGAGAAACTCAGTGATTATGAATTTAAACAAAAAAACTTATTTAAATTAGTTATAACTCAAAAAAAATTAGAGAATAATAATTTAGAAAACAATAATTTAATAGATCTAAAATTTTTATTAAAGATGGAAAGCGTTGGATATATATTTATAACTCAAAATTTTGTCAATAATTTTAACTTATTTTTTGAAAAATTATTTGATTTTATCGATGAGTATAATAACAAAGAAATTGAATTTATCAATTTTAATGTAAGCTATACAAAATGAAAAAACAAAATAAACTCTCACAATTAAATTTTTTTAATACATTAAAAAAAGAAGAAAATAACATAGATAATAATAAAAATGATAATAAATTATTAAATAATGAAAAAAATGTAAATAATGATTTAGATTCTCCGGATTCATTAAAGCTTAAAAATATACAAAATATAAAGGAAATAGAAGAAGAAATAGAAAAATTAATAAAATTAATAGAATATCATAATTACAGGTACTACGTTTTACAGGCTCCAGAAATATCTGATAAAGAATATGATATACTTTATAACAGATTAAAAGAATTAGAAAATAAATATAAAATAATAAAACCGTACTCCCCTACTCAACGATTATCTAAATCCATTCAAAAAGAATTTAAAGAAATCCAACATATTTATCCTGTTTTAAGCTTAGATAGCATCTATTCTATTAAAGAACTAAAAGATTATTTAAAAAAAATTATAAAAGAATTATTTAAAAATTCAGAATTCATTAGTTATTTAAAGAAAAATAGAATAGAGTCAATAGGAATAAGTTTTATAGGAGAATGTAAGTTTGATGGTATTAGCCTAAGCTTAGTTTATAAAAAAAATACAATAAAAAATAATGAGATATTATATATATTAGAGTCGGCTGCGACAAGAGGAGATGGAACAACAGGAGAAGATGTCACCTTAAACGCTAAAACAATAAAATCCATTCCCCTCCTTTTGATTTTAGAAAATAATCCGCAAACTATCGAAATAGAATACCTACAAGTAAGGGGAGAAGTAATTATAAATAAAAATGATTTAGAAAAAATAAACCAAGAGAGAATAAAAGAGAATTTACCTATATTTAGTAATACAAGGAACGCAGCCAGTGGAAGCTTAAGACAATTAGATCCGTTAATAACAGCTAAACGCCCATTGATCTTTTTTGCTTATGATCTTAAAACCTTTACAAAAGATAAAAAAATATTTATATACTTTAATAATTTAATAGATTCTTTTTCTTTCTTAAGTTTAAACAAATTCATAGTAAGTCCCAATTATGAATACTTAACCTCTTTCAATTTTCACTTAAATGAAATAATTCTTTTAAATGAAAATCAAATTGATAAAATAGTTGATAATAATCTTAAATACTTTGAAAATTATATAAAGAAAATAAAAGAGATAGAAAATAAGTTAGAATATAATATAGATGGAGTAGTTTTCAAAATAAATGAAACAATTTATCAAGAGTATTTAAAAAATACTTTAAAAAATTACAAATGGGCAATAGCCTTCAAATTTCATTCTAACGAAGCAATAACAAAAATAATAGATATAGAGTATCAAATAGGGAGGACAGGAATAATAACACCAATAGCAGTATTAGAAGAAGTAGAATTAGAGGGAGCTATCATAAAAAAAGCGACCCTACATAATTTTGAATATATAAAATCTAAAGATATAAAGATAAACGATATAGTAAAGATAAGGCGTGCAGGTAAAGTAATCCCTGAAATAATCCAACCTATATTAGAACTAAGAGATCCTACCAAAATAAAAGAAATAGAAATCCCCCAATTTTGTCCATATTGTAATCAAACATTAATAAAAGAAGGACCATTTATTAAATGTATTAATAAAAACTGTGATGGAGTAATAAAAGAAAAAATATTATATTGGGTAGATAATATGGATATAAACATAGGAAAAGCTATAGTTTCTAAATTAGTTGATTCAAAATTAGTTAAAAATATAGCTGATATATACAAACTAAGGATAGTAGATATAGCAAGTATCGGCAATATCGCCAAAAAAATGGCTAATAAAATATATAATGAAATCCAAAAATCTAAGGAAAATTCTTTTGAAAAAATCCTATTTTCTTTAGGAATAAACAACGTTGGATTAAGCACCGTTAAACTGCTTACTAACAAATATAAAAATATCGATGAATTAATGAAAGCAACCCTTGAAGAACTAACTTCTATTAAAGGAATAGGACAAGAAGTAGCTATAAATATCATCAATTTCTTCAAAGATCCAGATAATATTCAATTAATTAATGAACTCAAAAAATACCTAAAAAATATCTAAATTAACTCAAAAAATATTTTTAAAAAATTATAAAGCCTTTTAAGGAGTGAAAATTAAAAATAAATAATACCCCATTTTTATTACCATTAGCATTAAAAACAACTGGCAATAAATTATAAATAGATAAAATTTTAATAGATTTTAGATGTAAATTATCCATAAATAAATTCTTAAACCACATATCATTAGAAGAAACTAATATAAAATCAATATCATTAGTTTTGCTTTTTCTTTCATATTTAAAACTTTCAAAACAAACTAATACTTTAAACTTAATATCTTTTATATCAAAATAATAGTTATTACCTTTAAAATTAACCCCCGAAGTGTAAGATTTATATTTTAAATTTTCTATATTCAATGATCCAAATAGTTTCAAAAACCAAAATGGATAGTACTCTCCAAAAGGCACTAAATATCTCTTTAAATAAAAATTAAAACTATCCTTAGATTTATCAAAACAGATAATAGAATTATAAATATTTTGATTATCATCAATAGCTATAGTATTAAAAATAAAAGCATTAAATTTATAATTTTTAAATACATTTTTTAGATTTAGGTTAAAGTTATCTTGTAAATAAAACAAGGTATAAGAGTTTTTAGGAAAAGCTCCTTCAGGAATAAGTACTACAAAAAAACTATCATCTTTATTTAAATTTTTATTTAGTTTAAATAACTTATTGTAAAGTTCTTCATAATTTCTTTGATTGAATTTATTAAAATAAGCATCAATTTCGGTTTGAATTAAAATAAAATTAATATTATTTTTTAATATTTTTTCTTCTAATTTAGATAAACTATGTTTTTCTATATTTTTAAAATAAAAGATATTAAAAAGTAAAATAAAGAAATAAAAAATAAAAAACAAAATTATATAAAATTTAAAGTTTTTAAGTTGATTTTTATAGTAATAAACTTCAAAAGCTAAAGTAGCTAAGAATGATGATAAAAAAACAAAAATAAAACTAACTACAAATGGATGAATAGTATAAAATAAAAAGAAAATATAATTAGAAGTTTGATTAAAATAAATCATAGCAAAAGACATATCTAAATCTTTTAGATTATACTGAATAAACTCAATAATTAGCCACCATATTGAATAGATAATACTAATAAAAAAATATCCAATAAAACGGGAATTCATTTTATTATTAATGATAAAAACCTTAAAAATAAATGGTAAAAAAATAAACTTTAAAAACCAAAAAATGAATAATATAAAAATAGACAAAATAATTCCTAAAAACGCATAAATAAAATTAATATACTTAAATAAAAAAATAATCCATAAAGCATTAATAGTACTAAACAAAATTGAAATATATATAATATCTCTTTTAGAATTTTTATAATCTAATAATAAATAAAACAAAAAAAACGAAAATAAAATAAAAAACAGATTATCAAAAAAAATCGCTAATCCTTTTATAATTAACTCATCAAAATAAAAAGAAAAAAAATAAGATATAAAAAAAATAATATAAACTATTAATTTATTTTTTATTAAAAATTGGATGAATTTATAAAAGCTCATTTAGTTAAGATAGTTAAGTTTTTGAATATTTTGAATAATATATAAAGAAAGCTGTTCATAAGTTAAATTATTTACCTGTAGGTTATAAATAGTTGGGATTTCTTCATTAAGTTTTCTAAGGAAAGTTAATTGTCTTTTAGCATAATGTCTAGTATTTTTTTTTATATTATCTATTGCTTGTTCTAAAGTAGTTTTATTTTCTAAGTATTCTATTATTTCTTTATACCCATATGTCTTTAAGGCTTTTTTATCTTTAGAGTATTTTTTTATCAAGAATCTAACTTCATCTATTAATCCTTCTCGGATCTGTTTATCTACTCTTTTATTGATATTATCATAAATAATTTTTCTATCATTATTAAGAATAAAAATAGCATCAATAAAATCGGGAATTTTGTTTTGCTTGTGTTCATTCATTATATCCATTATACTTTTATTAGTTAATTCAAAAATTTCTATATATCTTATTATCCTTTTTTTATCTAAATAAGGGTAATTTAATAAAATATTTTTATCAATTTTATTAAGAATTTCTTTTAAAGCACCAATATCATAGTTTTCATATTTTTTTCTTATTTGGTAATTAGTAGGCGGTAAAGAGAAATTCTTGATAAGAGAATAAATATATAGAATAGTACCGCCAACCATTATTAAATTTAAATTATTTTTTCTTATAAATTCAACAATTTTTTTAGTAATTTTAAGGAAATCATATAAAGAGAAATCATAATCTAAAGTAAATGAATCGATTAAATAATGTGGAATATATTTTCTTATTATTTTAGATACTTTATCAGTACCTATATCAAGGTATCTATATACTTGTCTGCTATCAACAGATAAAATAAAAGTATCCCCAAATTTTTTAGATAATTTTTGAAATAATGATAGAGATAAATTAGTTTTTCCTACAGCAGTTGGACCAGTTATTATTATTATCACATTAATAATTTATTTACCAATTAATTAGTCTATAAAATATGTCAGCAGCTTGATCAGATGGTCTTTTAGCTAAGTACTCTTTAAGTAGTTGTTTAGCTTTTTCAAAATCCCCTATTTTATAATAAGCTAATGCAGTGTTAAATAAAGCTTCTAGTAAGTTAGGATTAAGTTTATAAGCTTTTTCAAAATAAGGGATAGCAGATCTTATCATTTTTTCGTCAGGTTTGCCAACCATTGACATCCCTAAGAAAAATAGTTGTTCAGCTTCCTTTATGGGATCCCCTTCCTTTTTTTCTTTTTTACCTATAGACAGCAACTTTTTCCACCAGGGCTCATCTTTTTGCTCTATATTAGTTTTAGTTTTTAACTGGCTTTTAGTTAAATTCCTAAACCTAAAAATAACATTATTATCATATTCTTTTCTTTTTTCTTCATCTTTAAGGAATTGATGAGCATCAACTAATTTTTGATAAATCTCTTGTAGTCTTTTCTTTTCAACAGGGTTTTGAGTAGTATCTGGATGATATTTTCTAGCTAATTTTCTAAAAGCTTGTTGAATCTCACTTTGGCTAGCTAACGGTGAAACCTCTAGTAATTTATAATAATCTTTATCAGGTAATTTAGCCATAAAAACTATCCCCTTCCAATTTTTAATTTATATTTTTAATTCTTTACCTACATTATACTAAATTCTAAAATATTCTAATTCTTGAATATTTTCTACCAATATTAGTTTATTTAAGAAATCATTAGATAAAGCAAAATCCCCTATTATATAATTAATTAAAAACAAATTATATAATAAACTAACATTAAGGCTATTATAATTGTATGCTCTAAAGAGTACATCTCTACATTGCAAATATTTTCCTTCTTTAAATAAGGTATTAGCTTCCTCTATCAATTTAATAGCTTTTTCTATATCACTTTCACCTTCTCTTATTAAATAACTTAAAGGATTAGAAGAAAACTCTAATTTAGAGCCAGCAGATTTAAATTTAACTCTTTTTTTCTCCTCTTCCCTTTCTTCGTTCTTTTCTAAAAACATTTCTACTACAGAATAAGAAGAAAAAATATTATCTAAATAATCTTTAGCATATTCCCTAAAAAATGTTTCATATCTATCATTTTTTGTTTTACCCACTATAAATTTAACTAACTCATTAATGTAGTTATTATCATAAATAGAATTATAGAAATTTAATGGATTTATATTAAATTGAACAAAAGGATCTTTAGGAATACTAAGATTATCTAATATTTTAATAGCTTTATTTAATTTTTCTTTATAGATTTTATTGGAATTCATAATTCCCCCTATTTATATACTAACTTTTAATTATATACTAAACTTTTATATACTAAATGTACATTTTTTTAGATTTTTTTTCCCTTTTCTTCTATAGTTTCATTTTTAATACTTTCTTTCATTTTTTTATCTAAATTTTTTTCCAAATAATCTATTTCAAAATTTTTAGGATATCTTTGTTTAAGGATATCCAAATATTTCCTAGCGTTATGAAAATTATTATTTTGAATATAAAACAAAATTATATTATAATAGGCATCAAAAAAGAAAGGATCTAATTTTATTGCATTTAAGAAATTATTCTCAGTTTCTATAAGGTTATCTAATTTATAATAAGCTAAAGCTAAGTTGTTATATACTTCTGGGATCTCTAATTTTAAAGATAGAGCTTTTTTATAATAAGCTATAGCTTGTTCGTAGTCTCCTTTCTCGTAATAAATATTACCTAAATTATAATAAGGTTTGGCAAATTTAGGATTAAGGGATATAGCTTTTTGATAATAAGCCTTAGCCTGTTTTATATTCCCCTGTTTTTCATATATTACTCCTATATTATTATGAACATCAGCAAACGTATATTTTATTTTTGTATTTAAAAGATTTTTATATTCAATAAGAGCTTCCTGATAATTACCTAAGATCACATAAATATCAGCTAATTTAGATCGAGCTTGAATATAATCAGGGTTAATCTTTAAAGCTTCCATTAAGTGGTAAATAGCTTTCTGGTAATCCCCCTTAATTTCATAAGCTAACGCACATCTATATCTAACATCTGCATAATTCGGTCTTTCATATAAAATACTCTCATATACATTAACCAACTTATCCAACATATTATAAACTTCTAAACCAAAAGATATCCCTAATAATCTTATTATTTCCTTTTCTTTTATACTATCATTTAAAGGGTATCCACAAGCAAAACAATAATTATGATTTTCATTATTCTCTGTTTTACATTTACTACAAATTTTTGTACTCACTATATCACCACCACATTTTATATTCACTAAAACATTTTTTTATACAAAAATATATCCTTTATTTTTAATTTAATTATTTTATGGAAAATCTATACCTCCTTTTGAAAAAGGATTACATTTTATTATCCTAATAATTGATTTTATTCCACCTTTTAAAACCCCATATTTTTCCAATGCAACTATACTATAATCTGAACAAGAAGGATAATACTTACACACTTTATACCCTCTTTTAAAGTATTTCTTATACAATTTTATTAAATTAATTAAAAATTTTTTCATATATAATTTATTTTTTATTTAAATAAACAAAAAACATACCTCTTACATATAAAACTTTTATATTATTTAAATCTACTTCAAAAGGTAGTTTTATTTTTCTTTCAATATATCCATAATAATTTTCAATAGCAATAGCGTTATTAGAAATATAATTAACTAATTCATTATAATCTTTTAAGTTTAGTAATTCTTGTGGTAAAAATAAATTCCTACGAGATTTTATTATAACTTCATCCTTATCTACTAAAAACTCTGTATCTTTAGGATCAACACCAGGCAAATTTATTATCAATATTATTTTATTATCTATATTAAAAATATCTACATCAATTTTGTAATTCCTTTTCAATTGGAAATTTTTAATAAAAACAGCATCCAATATATCTTTAGTTAGATCTTGTATTTTAGATAACTCAAAGTATGGTTTTTCTTTATCTATCATATTAGTTTTTATCTTTTGTTATTAATTCAAAAAATATTTCATACATAGATAACTCTTTCTTTTTTATTTCAATTATTTCATTTTCTTTGATATTTAGATTTTCTAAATTATCTATTTCTATTTCTTTTATCTGGTTATCTACTTTATATTTCAAAACATATTTATTAAAAGAGAATTTTTGTTTTAATTCCAGAATACTTCCATAAAAAATAGCTTTACCTTTATTTATAATAACCAATCTATCGCATATCTGTTCTACTTCAGATAAATTATGAGAAGTAAATAAAATAGTAGTTTTTCCTTTTAATTTCTTTACTATTTCTATTATCTCAAATTGCCCTATTGGATCTAATCCACTTGTTAATTCATCTAAAATTAATAACTTAGGTTCTATAATAATAGCTTGTAATATGCTAAATCTTTGCAACATCCCTTTAGAATAGTTACTTAAGGGTACATTCATAAATTCCTTTAATTTAACTAATTCAAAATACTCTTCTATTTTATTTTTTTGAATGTTAATATTATATATATTTATAAATATTTTAAGTAATTCAAAAGCAGTCATATGTAAGGGATAATAAGGAATCTCAGGAGCAAATCCAATATACCTCCTTGTATTATAATCTAATACATCTTTATCAAATATAAGTACTTTTCCTTTATCAGGATAAATTAAGTTTAAAATAATTTTAATAGTAGTAGTTTTACCAGCTCCATTTGGCCCAATTATAGCAAAAGATTCATTTTCATTTACTTCAAAACTTAAACCATTTAAAGCATTTATTACCTGCTTACCCTTTTTATAAGTTTTATAAACATCTATTACTTTTAACATAATATATATTTATATATTCTTATAAAATTAATTTTTTATAAAATTTCTTGCCATTCATCATCTAATATTACTTCATTATCTTGTTCTTCATTTTCCTCCAAATTTCTTCTTAACTCTTGACCTTTATAATTATTTCTATTCTTTTTTAAAATATCATTTTTATTTTTAACATTTTCTATTTTTTCATAATTTTGATGTTCCTGATAATTATCTAAAAAAGAGTTTTCTTTTAACAATTTAGATTTATATTTTTGGATTTTTTGTTGAATAAAATTATAAATTTTTTGCCATTGGGTATTATTGAGTTCATATAAATTAGAAATTCCATTTAATTTTAAGGATATTTTAGATAATTTATCAATAGAAATACCGAATTCTGTAGCAATTTCTAAAGTTCTTTTCTTATAATTTAAAATATCTTCATTAATCTCCTTATCTTTATTATCTTTTAGGACATCTTTATTTAATGTAATTTCTTTATTTAAAGGATAATCTTCTGGATAAATGAAATCTTTTTGATAAACATAATCCTCTTGATAATTAACTCCCTGCTGATAATTTAAATTTTGCTCCTTATTATACAATTCATTATTAATTTTATAATTTATAAATTGTAGGGTATTAATGATTTTTTTGATGATAATATTTTGGCATTGGTTATCAGCGTTAGCTAAATCAGATAAATTTAAAGAATTAGCTATAAAAGTATGATATAATTCTATATTAATGTTATTATAAGATAACTTAGCTTTAAAACAAGCTACTCCTTTAGGGTATAAATTATTCTCAAAAGCAGAGGATACAATTTCTATTTTGATATCCATAAAAAACAGGATAGATATTATTCAATCGGGGTGCGCGGATTTGAACCGCGGACCTCGTGCTCCCAAGGCACGCGCTCTAAACCAAGCTGAGCTACACCCCGAATTATATTTTATAATTTATAGATAATAAAGAGAAAGCGGTAGACGGGACTTGAACCCGCGACCCCTACCTTGGCAAGGTAGTGCTCTACCACTGAGCTACTACCGCTTATCACTCCCCTATTTATTTTTTATACACTCTAATAAAATTTCCTCCTAAAATTATTATCAATTTATAAAATTTAATAAATCCTGTAATCTCTCAATTTTTTTAAAATTTATTTTCTCCATTATCTTTGATATCTCATTTAAACTACTAACATTATTTTTTAATATCTTATAAATTTCATCAATATCATAATTACAATAAATATTTTCAATATTATATCTAAAAGCTTGAACTACAATACTTGTAAATAATGAAGAATTTATAGGAGTAATATAAGAATATAAATTCAAATTACCAATAAATAAAGATTTAGAAAAATTAATATTTAAATAACTAGAGATAATAGAAGCAGCAATGGATAAATCTGCTAATGGATCAAAGATCTTTAAAGCCCCTACCACACTAGAAATTACATCATACTTATACAAATCAAACCTTAAAAACTTTTGGATAATAGATATAATAACCGATAATTTAACAGGATCTAATCCCCAAGCAATCCTCTTAGGTTTTTCAAAATAAGCTTTACTAACAAGCGATTGAATCTCAAGCGGTATTAATCTCGAACCTTCTAATAAAAAGAAATAAACAGAACCTGGATTATCTGCTTTAATTTCAAGATTAATATTACTTTCAATTAATCCATAAGGAGTCATAGTAAATAACCCGATTTCTTGAGTAGGTCCATATCTATTCTTCTTAACTCGCAATATCCTATATTCATCTTTATTTTCCAAAAATAAGGTAGTATCTACCATATGCTCTAAAAACTTAGGGCCCGCTATTAACCCACTCTTAGTTATATGCGCTAATATCAAAAATATCTTATCATTAACTCGAGAATATGTAATTATCTTATCTATACAAGATTTAACTTGAGAAGTAGAACCAATGGGAGTACTTAACTCAGGATCAAATATAGCCTGAATAGAATCTATTATAACAAAATCAAAATCCCCTATTGCATTTAATATATAACTTAAATTAGAATTCTCAAAAATAAAAATATCATTGTTATGTAATTTAGCTATTCTATCAAATCTAGATTTAACATGAATTGCACTTTCTTCAGCAGTTATATAAATAACTTTTAAAGGTAAATTATTAGCAATCTGTAAAGTCAAAGTAGATTTACCTACTCCAGGTTCCCCAGATAATAAAACTATACTTTTTTTAAAAAAGCCACCCCCTAAGCACCTATCAATCTCTAAAATATTAGTAGGATAATAAATCTGCTTATCTACTACTATTTCTTTTATATTTTTAACAACAACTTCATTACCTATACTACTTACATTAATAGAATTACTATTATAATTAGAATTATTTTCAACAAAAGTATCCCAATTCTCACAATTAGGACATCTACCTAACCAGTACTTAGAGATATATCCACATTCACTACAAATATAACTTATTTTTGATTTCTTCATTTTAATATTTTTTTGAGTTTTTTTTAATATTTCTTAAAAACAATATTTATTAATTCCTTTGTATAAGTATTTGGAATTATTAATTTTTTAGATACATTTAATTTATATTCTTTATAATTAACCCAAATATAATCTTGAATTTCGTTATTTAATTTTATATCTGTATTTTTAGTAAAAGCGAGATAATTAAAAAGGATCATATGATTTTTTTTATAAAAACTTTTATCTTCTATAGCCTCAAAAAAAGTAATAAATTTAATATTATAGATATTAAGATTAGTTTCTTCAAAGATCTCTCGTTTTAAAGCATCTATTAATTTTTCTTTGTAATTAACTTTTCCACCAGGAACCCCCCATAACCCATTCCATTTATTAGTTTTTATTAGCAAAAATTTATCTCTTAATAATTTTGACTTATTTATAATTAAAGCTCCAACAGTTACTAATATCTCCATAATAAATTTTAAATAAAAATAATTACTTTAGTATTATAACATTCATTATCACTACATATATCAAAAATCAAATCCAATTTAGATAAATCATTTAATTGATTTTTGTCTAAATTTTTATCAAATTTAACATAATAACAATTATCATTTAATTTTTCAAAATCCAGATCTAATTTCAATTGATTAATTTTAAAATTTTTAACTTGATATTTTTTATTATTAATAAATATCACATTATTTATAAATTTATAATTATAATAAAAATTAGAATCAAATAGGAATAAAGAAGCGGAATTACAAAGAGAACCACAAGATAAAGGATAAACTTCAATTAATTCAAAATAATTACTTAAAACATTAAAAAACACTTGTTTATCAAGATAATAAAAGGAATTTAAAAATACAGATAAATTAGAACTAATAGAAGAATCTAAAAAGCTAACCGAATTTAATTTCTTTACTATCCCAAAATCATCTTTATTAATATAAAAGTTATCATATAAAATTCCATCTTTATAAAAATAATTTAAAATATCATTTTTTAATCTATCTATTAGAAAATCTAAATCATATGATATTCTTAAATTTTGGAAATTATCTAATTGAATATCTTTTAAAATTCTCTTTTGCTCAACTAAGTTTAATAACAAATGAGAATAATCTTCTAAAAGTAAATAATTAGATTGTTTTAATTCATCATAATACACATGATATAGTTTATCATTTTTAAATAAGTTATTTAATATAAAATTAACTATTTTAATAGCAACAATTTTAAACTCTTCCTTTATATTGTAAATAATATTTTTTAAATTATCGTTATTATTAATATCTTTAGAAAATATAAATTTATAATAGTTTAAGTAATCGTTTAGTTCATTAAAAGCTTTAAGTAAGCACAAACTTAAGATCAAGTTCCAACTTGTTATTACTTTAGTATCTTTTATTAGTTTATATCGTTTTTTTCTATATTCTCTTAATTTGGATTTTATTTGATTTAATTTAAGGTAAGTATAAAAGTCAGGTTCAAAAGAATTTTTAGTTATAATAATTCCCTTGTAATTAGTATGGAAATTATAAAAATTTTCAATTTCAAAATCATAATATTCTTTAAAAAATGATAATTCATCATTATTAAGAACAGATTTTATTTCATCAAGAGTAAATAGATAATATGCACCTTCTTCAAATTTATCTGAATCTATATAACTAATAGCGCTAGTAGAAGAAACAAAAGCAGATTCAATAGGATTATCTATTATTAAAAATTCTCTCTTTAAGAATTCCCATATTTCATATGCTACTATAAAATAGTACCAATTATTAGTTAATGTAAAAGCTTTAGTATAAAGAAATAAAAGGTAAGCGTTATCATAAAGCATTTTCTCAAAATGTGGCACTAACCATTTATTATCTACGGAATACCTATAAAACCCAAAATCAATATGATCATAAATTCCCCCTGTCATCATCTTATCTAAAGTCAAACTAAACATCATATAAATTTTATCAGATTTAACCTTTTCAAACTTATTTAAAAGATATTCCAAAATCTGATGAGGAGGAAACTTAGGGCTATCATTAAAACCACCATTTATGTCTAAATTAGAATAGAATAATTTATCAATTTTTTCCAAAACAGCTTCTATTCTAATTTTATCTAATGAAAAGACATTAAATTTAGAATTAAAAAACAGAGATACATTTTTAGATATTTCTTTTGAGATTTCATAAACTCTATCTTTTTGATTATAAAAGAAATCAATAGCATTTAATATGAGATTCTTAAATTGGGATTTATTTAAGTAAGTAAAAGATAAAAAAGGATCTAAATTAGGGGTTAAAATAAAATTAGCGGGATAACCTGCATGCCCATTTATAAAATACATAAAATTAATATAGTAGTTATCAATTTCAGGCATCTCTTCTTTATCTACTTTTATACTTATAAAGTATTTATTTAAAATATCTGATACCTCTTTATCCTGGAATACTTCTTTTTCCATTACATGACACCAATAACAACTATAATATCCAATAGATAAAAAAATCATTTTATCTTCAATTAAAGCTTTTTTAAGGTTTTCTTGATTCCATTCTTGCCAATTAATAGGATTAAAAGCATGAGCCCTTAAATATAAAGATTTAGAATTTATTAAAGAATTATAATTATTCATATTTTATACTTATACTTTAAAGAAAAAATCTCCTTCTTTAAATTTAAAAAAATTTAAATAAATAAAATTATAAAAAAGGAGGAAAAATATTAAAAAATATCTAAAAAAAAAATAGGAAGATGTTTTATAAAATTATTTTTTAATTTTTATAAATATTTTTAGGTAATTTAAGGTAGGTGATATAAATTGTTAGACCAAAAAATTAAAAAAGATCTCCCCGATTTATTAATAAAAAAGGAATTTTTAACAAAAAGGCAATTAGAAAAAGCTTTACAAAAAGCAGAAGAAGAAGGTAAAGAATTAGATAAAGTACTAGTAGAATTAGGATATTTAACAGAAAAAGAAATCTATCAAGTACTAGCAGAAGAGCTTGGATTTGATTTTATCGATTTATCTACATTAGAAATAAACCACGAGCTAACCAAATTCTTACCAGATAACTTAGCAAGAAGATATAATGTAGTGCCTGTTAAAATAGAAGGAGATAAACTATATATAGCAATGGTTGATCCCTTAGATGTCAATACTGTTGATGATATCTTATTAATGACAGGTTTACAAGTAGAAACAATGATGGCAACAGAAAGCGATATAAAAAAATATATAAATAAACTATACGGTTCAACAGAAATAGCAGAAGCTGATGAAATAGAAAGCGCTATAAAAGAAATTAATGTAGAAGATTTTTCAAACTTAGAATTAGGCGAATTAGAAGAAGAAGATATATCAGTAGATAAATTAAGAGAAATGGTAGATGAAGCTCCTATAGTAAAACTAGTTAATCAAATAATATTCCATGCTATCTCAGATAGAGCTTCAGATATCCACATAGAACCCTGGCCTAAAGAAGTAGTAGTTAGATATAGAATGGACGGAATATTACATGAAATAATGAGAGTCCCTAAGCATTTATTAGCTCCAATGGTATCAAGAATAAAAATAATGTCAGCCTTAGATATAGCAGAACGTAGAAAACCTCAAGACGGAAAAATCCACCTAAAATACGAAGGAAGAGACTTCGACTTACGGGTATCAACTATCCCCACGGTTAATGGAGAAAAAGTAGTAATGCGGATATTAGATAAAAGCTCGGTACAATTAGGATTAGATAGACTCGGTTTTATGCCCGACATAAAAGAAAAATTAGAATGGCTAGTTTCTAAACCATATGGAATGTTATTAGTAACAGGACCAACGGGTTCCGGAAAATCTACTACATTATATGCATGTTTAAATAAATTAAACAACGGTTCGGTAAATATAAGTACAGTAGAAGATCCCGTAGAATACCAAATTCAAGGGATAAATCAAGTACAAGTTAATCCTAAAGCTGGTGTAACTTTTGCAAGTGCATTAAGAGCATTCTTACGACAAGACCCTGATATAATAATGGTAGGGGAGATCCGGGATCACGAAACAGCACAAATAGCAGTAGAAGCAGCATTAACTGGACACTTTGTATTATCAACTCTACACACAAACGACGCACCATCTGCTGCTACCCGATTAATAGAAATGGGGATAGAACCATTCTTAGTAGCATCTGCGGTTGTAGGAGTATTAGCTCAAAGATTAGCAAGAACTATCTGTTCTAACTGTAAAGAACCTTATGTACCTCCCAAAGAAGCTCTAAAAGATATAGGATTAGCTTATACTGAAGAAGAAATAGTATTTTATAAAGGTAGAGGTTGTGATGTATGTAAAGGTAGTGGATATAAAGGCAGAACAGGGATCCATGAATTATTAATAGTAACAGATAAAGTAAGAGAAGTGATATTAAGAAGAGGTAGTTCAAATGAAATAAAAAGAGCAGCCTTAGAAGACGGATTTAAAACTCTTCAAGATGATGCTATAAGAAAAGTAATAGCAGGAATAATAACAGTAGAAGAAGCTCTAAGAGTAGTATACATGGGTAATGCTTAATTACTATTCTATTAAAACTATAAAATAAAAAAATATTTAATTAAAAATATGTTTTTTAAAACACAAAATTCTAATAATTGGATAAAATGTGAAAAGTGTAAGACTATTATTTTTAAACAAGATTTAGAAGAAAATTTATACGTTTGTACTAAATGTAATTATCATTTTGTGATAAATGCTCATTATAGAATCAAAATAACTTTTGATAGCTTTTATGAACTATTTAAAGAAATATATCCTAAAGATTTTTTAAATTTTGATGATTATTCAAAAAAATTAAAAGAAGATCAAGAGAAAACTAATTTAACAGATGCTATTATAACAGGCTATGGATGCTTAAAAGGAGATATTAATAAATACAAAGTAAGTGTAGGGATAATGGATTTTAATTTTAGAGGGGGTTCAATGGGAAGTGTAGTAGGTGAAAAAATAGCGTTAATATCAGAATACGCTTTAAAAAATGATACTCCATTAATTATTTTTTCATCCTCAGGTGGAGCAAGAATGCAAGAAGGAATAATATCATTAATGCAAATGGCAAAAACAATATCAGCTATTAAATTATTAAATAAAAATAGGATACCTTTTATAAATATAATAACTCATCCAACTACGGGAGGAGTAGCAGCAAGCTTTGTAGGAATAGCAGATATTATACTAAGTGAAATTGGAGCTTTAATTGGCTTTGCTGGACAAAGAGTTATTGAACAAACTATTAAACAAAAACTACCCCCTGATTTTCAAACTGCTGAATTCTCCCTAAAATACGGGCTTATTGATAATATTGTTCATAGACATAATATTCCCAATATCCTATCTAAATTTATTAACTCATTTTATTTCTATAAAAAATAAATTTAATTAATTTTTATGCAAGATAATTATTATTATTCTTTTTTAGAATTTATTATAAGAAATAATTTATTAAAAAAAGAAGAAAAAAAAATAATAAATAACTTTTTAAAAAAAGTAAATGAAGGAACATTAAGTATAACAGAAGAAAATGTCATAAATTTATTTTCAAAAGAACGGTTCTTAGAATTATATACTATCTTTATATCAAATAATAAAGACGTAAAATATTTATTTAAAGAAATTAATTATGTGGATTTAGAAGAATTAAATATAGATCAAAATTTAGATAAATTAATTGAGCTTAATAAAAATTTAAATCCATATCAAGCAAAAAAATTAAACATCTTCATAATAAAAAAAGATAATGAATTTAATTATTTAGTAAGTGCTTATCTTTTAGATAAAGTAGCATATATAGATATAAAAGAAAAAATTGGAGAATATAAGTTATTAATTTCACATCCATTAAAAGTCAAAGAAATAATCCCAAAAATATTTAGCAAAATAGAATATTCAGGGATAACAGATTTTTTAGAAAAATTAGAAAAGGAAAGCAAAAAAAGTATATTAGATGATATAAAAGAAGATGCCACTAACACAACTCAAAACAAAAAAATTAATTTAGATTTAAAAATAAGAGGATACGATATAATATCTTCTGCTATCTCAGTTAGTAAAAAACTAGGAGATAAACTAAAAAAAAATAGATTCTCTATTTTGGTTTCTCCTTTTAATAATGATCCTAAACTAGTAGATATCTTTATTAAAAATGGAATAAATATAATAAAATTTCATATAAATATAACTCATCCAGTTAGTAATTTTAAATTTAAAACTTGGGAAGAGGAAAAAGAAAATATAATGAATATAATTTTAGAAAATCCAAATATAACAGTAGGATTAGTACCCGGGTATGTTAAAGAAAATTTAGAAGAAATAAATTATTTTGAATTAGAAAGTTATATTGATTTTATTGATATTTTTATAGATTCATTTACAATATATTATATTAATATTCCAAAAAATGTAGAGAAAGTTGTAGCAGTTAATAGAGTTTTATCTAAGGAAGAACTAGAAGTATTAGATTTTTTTAAATTTTCTGCTATAGAAGCATCTATTGTAAATAAATCTGAATATGGCTTAGAATTAACTTTAGACGATATTTTAAATTATTCAAAATTAATAAATAATAGTTCTATTCCAGTTATAATCCCCACTCAAAAATATATTAAACCTAAAGATGTAAAAATTTTATATGAAATAGGAGCCAAGGGAATAGTTTTAGGTGGAATATCCTTATCTACTAACTATGAAAAACTAGAAAAAAATCTTTATGAATTCATAAACGAAGTTAGTAAATTATAATTTTTTTTATTCTTTCATTATTTATTTAAATAGAAATCATTTAATAATTATGGTATCTAAAAAAATAAAGGATTTAAAAGAAATAGATTTTAAGAATTTTTTAGTTTGGGATATATACAATATAGATAATATTTTAAATAATTTTTATGATTTAGAAGTTAAGCCTTATTTTTTTGATGCTAATACTGAAATTTTAACTACTAAAATCCAAGATGTAATAGATGCTTATTTTCTAGTTAAATCGCAAATAAGTTATATTTTAAATAAAAAAAGATACATAAAAAATGGTTTTATATTAATATCTGATTTAATATTTAATAAAAATACGGATTTCAAATCATTAACTCCTTGTATTTTTAATAAAAATTCCATAAAAAAAATCGATACACTTTTTTTAAAAAAAATAAATAATATTAAAATAAATATTGACTTTAAAATTTATCCTCATTTTAATAATTATTTTATTTTTTATTTAAAAGATATAAAACATACTAAAAATTTAGCAGAAAATATTTTTAATTTATTAAAAAAAAACATAATTAATTTTAGTTATTTTAGTATATTATTAACGGGCGATTTAGGAGCAGGTAAAACTGCTTTTATAAAATCAATAATCCCTACAACTAACAGTCCTACCTTTAATATTATGAATAAATTTAAACTAGATGATTTAAATATTATACATTGGGATTTATATAGATTAGAAAATTATGATTACAATAATTTAGAAAAAGAATTAGATTTTAATTATTACTTACAAAATAAGAATACAATAAACTTAATAGAATGGGCTAATAGAATCCCCTTAGAATTCTATATTAAAAATATTAATAAAAATAATTTTATTATCATAAATTTAGAATATATCAGTCAAAATGAAAGAATTTTAACTCTACATTTTAGTAATCCTATTTTTAATCAATTACTTTCCTAAGGTAACATTTAAATAAAAAGGAATTTTATTATTTATGAAATAATAATAAAAAAGAAGGAAAAATAGAAAATAAAAGGTTACAAAAATGAGAGGAAGTAATTCATATAAAATATTTAGTTTATTAATTTTTATTTTGTTTTTAGTAATAGGGATAAATAATTTTATAATTGCTGGGATTTTACCAATTCCTAATGGAATTCCCGAAAAAATAAAAGAAAAATTAAAAAAATATAATTACTATCAATCAGCATTAGAACCTGGTAAATATGTTATAGTTGTAGTATATTCTATTTACAATTTAAATAAGAAATCGAATGTTTTAAAGAATAAAGAAATAGAAATAGGGTTATTACCTGATTTAAAGAATCTTCAAAACGCTTCACTTAATTTTTTTAAACTTTTTAACAAAATTCCATTACAGGGTGAAACTAAAAATATTGAAACTTATTTTATAGTAAATCAGAATCCTACAAAATTTGAAGCACTACCTTTTTCTATTTCCTTTATTATTTCTAATAAAAGTGATCGTGTTATTATTAATTCTAACTTAGATAATAAATATATCATGATATTTAAGCATAAAGAAAAAGATGAGTATTTAGTATTTTTCGATTTAAACTTTGATAATAATTTTAGTGATTTAATATTGTTGTTAGTATATATGGGTCCATGTAGTGCTTCAGGAGGAGGTAGAGGCGGAAATTCAGGTAATGAACCATTTTAAATAAAAATAAACCATCATAAAATAGGGGGAATACTTACATGAAAATTAAAGAAGATAATAAACTTCATGAAATCCAAAAAGAATATGATATTATCATAGGTTTAGAAGTACATATAGAGTTATCAACGGAAAAAAAATTATTTTGTAATTGTAAAAACGAATTTACATTAGAACCAAATAAAAACGTATGTCCAGTATGTTTAGGACTGCCTGGATCTTTACCTGTTATTAATTTTCAAGCGATAGAATATTTTATAAGATTTGCAAGTGCTTTAAACTGTGAAATTCAAAATCATAGTAAATTTGATAGAAAAAATTATTTTTATCCTGATATGCCTAAAAATTACCAAATTTCTCAATATGATTTACCTTTAGCATTAAAAGGATACTTATTTTTACCTAAAGCTAATAAATATGTTTATTTAAGGAGAATACATTTAGAAGAAGATACAGGAAAATCCATACACATAGGTGGAGATAATTTAAGGGAAGCTCATTGGACTTTACTAAACTATAATCGAGCTGGGGTTCCATTAATAGAGATAGTAACTGAACCTGTAATAAATTCTCCAGAAGAAGCTGTAGAATTTTTATATCTATTAAGATTAACAGCTTTATATACAAAGATAAGTGATGTTAAAATGGAAGAAGGAAGTTTAAGATGCGATGCCAATATATCCTTAAAACCAAAAGATTTTCAAACATTAGGAACTAAAGTAGAAATAAAAAATATAAATTCTTTTAGATTTTTATATAGAGCATTAGTTTATGAAATTGAAAGGCAATATAATTTATTAAAGCAAGGAAAAGAGATAATCCAAGAAACAAGAGGCTGGGATGAAAAAACTCAAACAACTTATTCCATGAGATCTAAAGAAGAATCACACGATTATAGATACTTCCCTGAACCCGATTTACTACCTTTAAATATATCCAAAGATATTATAAACAATTTATCTTTTAAAAACCAAACTCCAATAGATTTTTATATTTCTTATTTAAAACATAATCTAACTCATGAAGAAATCTTATTTCTATTAGATTCTCAAGAATTAAATGATTTATATAATCAAGTTGTTAATTTAGTTCAAAATTATGCTTTTAATAATAATTTTAATTCATATAAAGAGGTGGTAAAATTCTTCAAAACAGACTTAGCTTATTTATTAAATGAAAATTTAATAAATATAGCAGATTTATCTATAAAAAACATTGCTAAAATTATTATTTTATTAGTAAATAAAGAAATAAATACAGTTAATTTAAAAGATCATTTAATTAATTTAGTAAAAAAAGGAACAGATATAGATAATTATTTAGAAAATAATAATTTAATAATAAGAGAGGATATAAATTTAGTTAAAGAGATAGTAGATAAAGTTATAAGAGATAATCCACAAGCGGTAAAGGATTATAAAGAAGGAAAAGAAAAAGCTATTTCTTTTTTAATAGGGCAAGCTATGAAAGAAATTAAATCAAAAGCTAAACCAGAAACCGTTAAAAATATTATCCTTAATAAATTAGCTAATCTCTAATTTAATAAAAAATAAAAAAATGGAAAAATACACTAAGGGAGCTATATTTAATAACAGATACAGGATAGAAGGATTATATAAAGTAGAAAATGATTACAATATATACAAAGCAGAAGATTTACGATTCCCTGGAAATTTTTGGCTAGTTCACCAAGTATTGTTAATTAATAATTCCAGAAATTTTATAAATAATATATTCTCAGTTTTAAATAATTTATCTAAAATAGTATATGATAAAATCGGAAAAATCAGTGATTACTTTATAGATAAAGATCATCTAATAGTTATAACAGAATATTTAAATGGGAGCTTATTAAAAGAGGTTATATACTCTTCTAATTTTTCTTCTTCTACTGTAAAAGCAATAAAATTAGGATTACAATTATTAGAAATAGCTAAATATTTTTATGATAAAGATTTAATAAGATTTATTGATCTTAGTCCCGAAAATATAATAATAGAAAGAAATGGGGTTATTAAAATCCTTTCTTTTAGTATAAATAAATTAATGGATTTAATAAATGAAGATGGGATAAATCCGAATTATTTTGTAGGGACTTTTGGGTATATCCCTCCTGAATTCTTAGATGATAAAATATCTATGATAAACCAATCAAGCTTTATTTACATTATCTGTGCTATTATGTATGAATTTATAACCAAAGTTCCTCCATATTTAAGAGAGGATCCTTTCATATTTCCTCCAGCTATTTCTCAAAATTCATTAATTAGCATAGAATTATCAAGAGTCTTAGAAAAAAATCTATCATATAGCTCTCATAATAGGTACCGAACTTTTAAAGAATTTGAAAAAAAATTACATGAAATTCTATACAAAGAAACCACAGATATAGAACCTCAAAAATTACCTATTTTTTCTTTGCTAAAAAATAAGTTATTTTTAGGAATATCTATATTTTTTTTTATACAGATATTAATAATAATATGGTTAGTTATATACTATATAATGATAATGTAAAAATAATAAAATATAAAATGGTATAAAAAAACCGCCTGCTGGGTTAAATATAGGCGGTTAAAAAATATCCCCAGCAATAATAAAAAATATGGAAATAGACAAAGAATTACAGTTATTAATAGAGGTTTTACCTCCTTTTATATCTTCTAAAATAGAGAAACATCCAAGAGTAAATGAAATTATAGAAGTAGTAATGGATGTAGGTAGAACTCCAGAGATAAGATTTCATAATGATTTTGAAATAATATCCTCTAGAGAGATAATGTATGATGATATAGAATATGTAGTAAAGAGGATAGGAGAATTTGGAAAAGATAATCGTGCAGGGATTCCCAGAACTTTACACAGAATATCCGCTATAAGAAACAGGCATGGAAAAATTGTTGGGCTAACTTGTAGAGTAGGTAGAGCTATATACGGAGCAGCTAATATAATAATGGATTATATTAAATTAAATAAGAGTGTATTATTTTTAGGGAAACCTGGAGTAGGAAAAACTACAATCCTAAGAGAAGTTGCAAGAGTATTAAATGATGAAATGAAAAAGCGAGTAGTTATAGTTGACACTTCAAATGAGATAGGAGGAGATGGTGATATTCCGCATGCTTCCATAGGTAGGTCAAGAAGGATGCAAGTACCTTCTCCAGAATTACAACATAAAGTAATGATAGAAGCAGTAGAAAACCATATGCCAGAAGTAATAATAATAGATGAGATGGGTACCTTAGAAGAGGCTTATGCAGCTAGAACGATAGCAGAAAGAGGAGTTCAATTAATAGCAACTGCTCACGGAAATACCTTAGAAAATATAATTATGAATCCCACTTTATCTGATTTAATTGGCGGGATCCAAGCAGTTATATTGAGCGATGAAGAAGCTAAAAGAAGGGGGACCCAAAAAACAGTCCTTGAAAGAAAAAATCCTCCCACTTTTGAAATATTAATTGAAATAAGAGATAGAGATGTATTTGCTATACATAAAGATGTTGCATTTGTTGTTGATAATCTATTAAGAGGAATTGAAATAAAACCTGAAATAAGAAAAAGAGAAAAAGATTCCTTTATTATATTAAATGAATATCCATCTAATAAAAACCCTTATATTAAATCTATAGATAAACCTTCTAAAGAGCCTTTAAAAATTGAAGAAAAATATCAAAAAAAAGAAACTAAAGATAATTTAAAAGTCTTTCCATTTGCAGTAAGTATAGATAGGATTCAAAGAGCTATTTATAATTTAGATTTACCGATAAATATAGTATTAGATCTAAATGAAGCTGATGCAATAATAACTTTAAAATCTAAAAAAAGTGAAATAGAAAAAAGAGTTTTAAAAAACCCTAATTTAAAAAATCTATTAGATAATATATTTACAATAAGAAGTAATACTTTTACTCAAATTTCAAAGATGTTAGACAAAATGGTTTCTAAGGATGAAAATAAAAATACAAATATAGAAGAATTAGTAAAAAATCTTGAGGAAAAAATAAATGAGCTTTATTCTACTAATCAAGAATATATCGAAATTAACATAAAAAATGAAGAAGAAAAAGAATTTATAATTGATTTGATAAAAAAATATTCACTAAACTATAAAGAACAAAATAACAAAATCATAATATCAAAACCCAAAAAATTAACTACATGATTTAATAGTAATATAATCATTTATGAAATATATATTAGGTTTATCAGATACAAATACTATTATTAATTTATTAAAATTTATTGTTTTTTCAAATAATGTAGAAAAATTAAATATAATTTTAGCATTTGACAATCTTTCTAGTAATTTCTTAAAAAAATTATATGAAAATTTTAATTCAAAAAATTTTAATATATCCTTAAATTTATTTTATATTTTCAAAGAAAAAAATATAATTAAAGACATATTAAAATCAAATTCAATTTTTAATAATATCAATGAATATATAATAAATGAGTTAAATTTTCTAAGAGAAATAAATAATTTTGTTTATATTTCTTCATCAGTTGATCCAATAAATAGTGACATAATAGCTAATAATATAAAATTATTAATAAAGGACACAATAGTTTTTAACACTCAAAATTACAATGATGTTATTAATAAAATATTTTTAATAAATATTTTAAATAAAGATTTTTATTATCAGCTAACTAATTATCCACTAAAAGTTTTTGATTTTTTTTATATTTTAGTAGATAATACCAAGATTTTAAATAAAGTAAATAGTATAATTTTTAATATATTTGATATAGATTTATTTAAAAAACAATATAATGATAATGAATTTATTATTATAAAATCCAGTGAAATTTATGATATATTTGAAAATAATTTCATAGCAATATCTAAGGATTTAAAGGAAAAAATATATATAGATTATTTATGGAGTTTAATGATAAAATTAAGGTATAATTGTTTATGGGATAAAAAGCAAACGAGTTTATCAATAAAAAATCATTTAATAGAGGAAGCTTATGAAGTTTTTGATTCAATAAATTCTCCTGAAAAGCTAAAAGAAGAATTAGGAGATCTGTTACTTCAAATAATTTTCCATTCTCAAATAAATTACGATGAAAAAAAATTTAGTTTTATTGATGTAGTTGAATCTTTAATAAACAAACTTATATACAGACATCCTCATATTTTTGAAAACTTAGAAGTTAATGATATCTCTAATTTATTAATAAACTGGGAAAACTTAAAAAATAAAGAAAAAAATAATAACCAAGATATCTTTATTAATTTACCTAAAGCTCTCCCTTCTTTTATTAAATTATTACTTATATTCAGAAAATTTAAAAGAATTAATAAATTAGATTTTTTACTATCATTAATAAATTCTGAAATAGAAGATTTTATTAATAGTGAAAATAATATTAAATATTTAAAAGATATTAAATTATTTTTTGAATTAATTACAGATTTTACAAAAGAAAATATAAATTTAGAAGAAATTTTAAATAAATTTATAAATAATTTATTAATAAAAATAAATAATAAATATAAATCCCAAATTTAATATAATTAACAAAAATTTAATATAATTAACAAAAATTTAATATAATTAACAAAAATTGTTTTTTTAGGTATAAAAAATGATTATAAATAAAACTATAAAGGAGGTGAATTAAATGTCTGAAGTTAATAATGTAAGTTCAGTAAGTAGCAGTGCAGATTACAGTTCAAGTTCAATAAATCAAAGTTCTAACGTAAATCAAGGTTCTAATGTAAATGAAACTTCTAATGTAAATCAAACTACCCAAACAGAAGATTCCAAAAAACCCGAAGAAAGTAATAAACCAGAAGATCCAAAAGATCAAGATAAAACTAGTAAAGATAAAGAAAAAGAAGAATTACAAAAACAAATAGATGAACTAAAAAAACAATTGGAAGAATTAAAGAAAAAACTAGAAGAACAAAAGAATCAAAAGCCACAGGGAAATTCTAATTCAAACAAACCGCAACAAGCACAACAAGCACAGCAACCTAATCAAAACCAAAATGATCCCAATCAATTAATACTACAAGATATAATCCAAGTATTAGAAGCAGAGAAAAATGGAGGCCAAAATCTACAGCAAGCTGTATCTAAATTAAATCAGGATTATCAAATGGTAAAAAGTATGAACATACAATTAAAGCCAGAAATAGATCAGATGGCACAACAAATCTTACAAAAATATGGTGGTGCTAATGGAGGCGTTAATCCATTATTAGGGAACCAGTTAGCTCAAGGATTAAATCCAACACAAGCAGTTAACCCTTTAAATAATATTCAACAACCACAAACTCAAGGGATTAATTTCTAAAATTAAATTCAAAAACAATAAAATAAATAACAAAAGGGGGCTTTATTTAAAAGCTCCCTTATTTTTTTATTATTATTATTTATTTTATACTTTATCCTTACCTAAATTAAAAGAAATTTATCTCTTTATTTGAAATTTTTATATCACTTAAATCAATAATTAACTTATCAACTGGTTTTAAATAAAAATCATTCTTACTAACATTAATATAAATTAAAAAATCCTTTTTAGGCACCAACTTCAATCCTACATTATTAAAGCTATTTAATTTAGTAAAATTAAACTCAGCTTTATTTAAATTATTATTTTTATAATTACTTTGATAATAACTGTAGTCAATTATAAAAACTGGATCTATATTGTTATTTATTTTATTATCATTAGATAAATCTAAAGATAATATAGATATATCATTATTTTGATATCTCCAGAACATTACCAAATTTTTAAATATATTTTCCAAATCTAAGAATTTTACATCTTTATTAGTAAATATAACTTTATTAAAAAATGAAGAATCCATCATATTTAGCTTAATTATACCTATACATTTATTATCATTAATCAATTGATATATCAAATATAAATTTTTATCAATAATAAAGGATTTTTTTATATTAATTAAATTAATAAACTCGCTTTTTAAAACATATACATTTTCTACTTCATTTTTATAATTTAAGTTAATAAAAATTATTTCATTACCTATAAGATCTTTATATGTTTTAAAAATTAAGTAATAATTATCTTTTAAATTTATTATATCAAGTAATTCAATTTTTGAATAATTAGATTCCAAAAAGAAAGGTAAAATTTCTATATATTTTTTATCTTGTACTTTTAATAAAAGAAATTTACTTTCCTCATTATAAGATGAAGTTATAAAAATAAATGGATAGTATAAATCTATAGAAGAAATATTATAAGGTAATTTTATTAATTTTAAGTCTTTTATTTCTTTGTTATTAGAGTTCATTTTAGCTAACATAATTTTATTATTATCACTTAAATCATTTTCTCTATTTAATAAAGTAAACAAAATATAATAAAATTTATCATAATAATCAACTTTTTTGAGATAATAATTATTAAAATTATTAAAATTGTCAATATTAAAATAAAATTCAAAAGATTTTAAAAAATTTAAATTAGAATCAAAATTTAAATAAAAAATATTATTTTTTTGAGATATCTCATTATAAGTACTAACAAATAAATCCAAAATAGCTAAATCATTTATATTTAATTTACCATAATTTACTTTATAGTAATTATCGAATTTTAATGAATATTTTTTAGATAATAATTCATAAGAGTAGATATCTCTTTTTGTTAATACCAAATCACTTTTAGAATTGCCATTATATATAAAACTTAAAATCATAAAATTATTATTAAAAAATGAAAAAGAAAAGTTATTAAAATCGGAATTTATATTGAAAATAGCTAAAAAATTAGAAAGTTTAAAATTATTTAAATTAGAATTTATATCAACGATTGTTTTTTCTTGTTTAATAAAAAAAGCAAAAAATATTTTATATATTACAATAAAAGAAAAGGTAAAAATAAAATAATAAAAAATGGCTAAAACAAGTAATTCTTTAAGAATAATTTTAAAATTTTCCTTTAGTTTTAATTCTAAATTATCTTGGTAATTATGATTATGTGTGTTATTTTTGTTGGAGGTATTGTAATGCATTAATAGCACATCCCCTTAATTGAGTTTTTCCTGCCCTACCTAATACATTTATATAAAATCCTTTTCTTCCGCATTCACAGTTATAAGAAATATATCCCACATCACTACTAATAACAAAAGCAATAGCATAGCTATTACAGTAAGGTGTAATAAAAGAAATTAGACCTATATTATTATTGTGATAATAAAAATTTTTCGTTAAAGGATTAAATATTAAAATTCTGGAATATCTAGGGATATGCATATTAAAATATTCGCATTCTACATAAGGTATTCCATGTTCTACTAATCCATATAAATCTCTAACATTTTCAGGTTTTATTCCTAAATAATCCTTTATTAGTTTTCTAAATACAGGTTTTGGGATTTCTTTATCAGCTAAAGTTTTCCATCCTCCCCCAGGTAAAACAACTCCTTCAAAATTAAATCTCAAATTTCTCTTAATAATTTCCTGAATAGTAAAATATATATAAGCTGGAAATCCCAGAATCCTTATAGGATTGTCTTGTTTTGAATACTTTATTAAAATATTAATAACTGAATCTATATCAAAATAAAAATCTTTTTTAGAATCATCGTATTTTAAAGCAAAAAATTTATTTTTTATCTTAGGGGCTAAAGAAGTTAATAACATATCAGAAAAAGCAGTCCCAACATTACTCGCAAAATCTATCTCATATGTAAAAAATAAATAATTATATTCATTTTCTAAATCTACCAAATTATAATCATTATAAATATTAAAAACAATTTTTTTGATTCTGTTTAAAGTTAAATTGTCCAAAACTATTCTTGATTTTTTCCCTTTAGTACCAGAGGAATATAACTCAGTTTCATAGTTTTTATTTAATATGAAATAATCAGTATCAGCGTATTCCTTTAATACCCACACATTCAAAAATAAATACCATCTAAAAAAATCTTCTAAATTTTTAATATTATTAATAAAATTCTCTAAACTAAATTCTTCGTTAAAATTTTTTTTATACTTAATATTTACCAAATTTTTATAAAATTCAGAATTATAATACTGATTAATAAAAGCATTTCTTATAGACTCTAAAAATAAACTATCATTATAAAAATATTGATTAATATCATAATCAAATGGTTTTGTATCTATAAGGGTATCTATAATATTTTTATTATAAAGTTCCATATTTTTTAATTAGTTATTAATGTCTTTTTTAATTTCTTCTTTTTTTACAATTAGTTTTAAATTAGCAGGATCTATATCAATAACAGTTAATAAATCGTTTATATTAATTTTACTAAGTTCTTGTGAGTTATTTAATAAAGCAGACCACAAATCTCCTTCTACCTTTACAATTAATTCATTCTCTTTTATAGCCATAACCTTAGCTTGTTTTCCAATAATAGATTCAATCCCAAATTTAGGTTTATTTTTTAAAGATTTAAAAATATAATAAATTACAGTTAAAAAAATAATTAAGAAAATAGAACTAACAGTTAAGAAAAATACTACAGGAGGTTTATAAAAAATATTACTATTTTTAAAAGCTAAAATAGTCCCAGTAATAAGTAAAACAGTGCCAAGGATAAAAGAAACCCCATAGGTACTAGCCTTTATTTCTATAAGATAGATAATAAAGGCGGCTATAATGAGTGCAATTCCTAAGAAATTAACGGAAACTAAACCTAACCCAAATAGGCCCAAACTTATTAATATAATACCAGTAATTAAAGGAACTAAAGTTCCAGGATGATTAAATTCTATTATAATAGCCCAAAATCCTAAAGTCAATAAAAAATAAGCGATCTCGGGATTAGCCAGGGTTATTAAAATTTTTTCTAATAAATCAGGTTCAATAGTATCATAAACTATGTTTTGATAGTTCTTTAATACAATAACTTCTCCAGTATCTAATATTAAGGGTTTATTTTTTATGTTTTTAAAAATCTCAGAAGGATCATCTAATACAAAATCAATTAGATTATTATTAAGTGCTTGTAAGCTTGTATAAGTTTTAGCATTAACAATAGCATCCTGAATAGCAAAATAGTTTCTATTTCTTCTATTAGCAAGGTTTTGACTAAAAGCTAGTAAAGCCTGAATAGCTTTATTTTGTAAAGTTTGATTATTAGTATTTGTAAGATCCAAAGGAGTAGAAGCCCCAGTAATTGTATCATTAGACATAACTGCAACATTCCCAGCAATTAAAACAAACATAGCCGCACTTAAAGCCTTACTACCTTTAGGATATACATAGCAAATAATTGGTTTATCAACTGAATAAAACAACTGTACTAAATCCATCATAGAATCAAGTAATCCGCCATAACTATCTATTTTAACTAAAATAAAATCATATTTATCTTTATTCTTTAGCTTATTTTGGAAATAAACTAATAAAGGATTAGAAATTATTCCATCTATTGTTAATACCATAACCTTTATGTCTTTTTTATCTATTTCAATTAATTTATTTGAGTATATTTTTTTAATAGTTTTGACATTTTTATCTATTGCTCCAAAACTTAAATTGAAAAATTTAGAATAAAAAAATAAATAAAGAATAGAGAGTAAAAAGTATATAAAAAAAGCTACTTTATAATTTTTATTTAAAATTTTTAGCATACTTATTGTGATGCTCTTTAATTAAAGCTATCAATAAATTTAAAGCGGATTTAAAACTTTTTTCATTTTGAATAATTATATCAGCATAGTTTTTTGTAGGTTTTACATATTCTATATACATAGGTCTAACAAAATTTAGATACTGTTCTATTATACTATCAATATCTCTACCTCTTTGAGATATATCTCTTTTAATTCTTCTTATTAATCTTATATCGTCAGGAGCAGATACAAATATTTTCAAATCCATTAGATTTCTCAATTCTTTTTTATATAAAGAGAAAAGTCCTTCTAAGATTATGATTTTAGCGGGTTCTAGTTCTTCAAATTCATTAGTTCTGTTATATAAAGTGAAAGAATAAACAGGTTTATATGCTTTTTTTAATTGAAATAAGTTATATAAATTTTGATAAACTAAGTTCCAGTCTATAGAATTTGGATGATCAAAATTAAATTTCTTTCTTTCTTCTAATTCCAAATGAGATAAATCAATATAATATGAATCTAAATTAATAAGAGTAACTTTTTCTTGATGAAGATTTTTCATTAATTCATTAGCAACACTAGTTTTGCCTGATGCAGTTCCTCCAGCTATACCTATAAACAATATCTCATTTTCTTCTTTAAAAGATTTTATTTTTTCCAGTTTATCTATATTATTATTTATTTCTTCTAAATCCATAAATTTATAACCTACCTTCCTTAGATCCTATATGTATTTCTAATTTTTAGTACTCCCCTATTCATTTTCTTTAATTTTAATAGAATTTCCTTTATATTTTATTAATCCTATATCTCCATAATTTAAGTTATAATACTCTAATTTAGATTTTAAGGTATTAATTTCTTCTTCATATTTTTGTTTCATCTGTTCAATTTGTTCTAGTAGTTTTATAATTACTTCGATACCAGCGGTATTTATACCCATATCCTTAGATAAATTTGAGATTATTCTTAATTTAGCTATATCTTTAAGGCTATACATCCTTCTACCTGTAGGAGTTCTACTTGGTTTTATTAATCCCATTTTTTCATAATACCTTATAGTTTGTTCATTTAAATTTAGCATATTAGCAACTACTTTAATAGTAAAATAGCTACCATCTAATGGATACTCTTTAAAAAAGATTTCTAAAATTTTTTCAACCATATGCCCCCTCCATTTTTCATTTTTATTTTTTCTACTTCTTATAACTTAGATTAAGAATTTCATTAACGCTAACTTTAGGTACAAAATAAACATATAAATCTCCTGAATTTCCTTTACTATCAACTAATCCTAAACCTTTGAATATCTTTTCTTTATATAGATCTTCAGAAGTTATTGTTGTCTTTAATTTTTTATTATTAGGTAAAGGAATAACTATCTCTTCTTTATTAATTATTTTAGAAATATCTACTTCTACAACTTTATATAAGTTTTTTTCATTAAACACAATATAATCTCCTTTATTTATTTTTATTTTAATTTTAATAGGGCCATAAGGAGTATTTATTGTTATCTTTGCATTTTCTTTTATTCTAGAGGGTATGCTAATAGTAGTTGTATATAAATTCCCATTTATATTTAAAGTTATATTCTTAGTAATTCCGTTATATATTTCATTTATATCAAAATATACTTCAGTTTCAGGTATATTATTAGAAAGATTTGAAAAATTAGAATCAAAAGGATTATAAGAACTATATGAGTAATTTTTATAACTTTTAGAAGTAGTACCTGCTTTATTAAAAATATCAGATAAATCAAAAAAGAATTCAAAAGCAGAAGATGACTTTGATTTTCCAAATATTTCATTTAATATTTCTTCTAAATCTTGTGCAGCTTTAGATCTTCTATAACCTCCTGTACTTTGGTTATATTGTTGATAGATATTCTCATAATCTTTAAATTGGCTAAAATTCTTCCAATTATGTCCATATTTATCGTATAATTTCCTTTTTTCAGGATCAGATAATACTTCATAAGCTTCATTTATTTCTCTAAATATTTTTTCTGCTTCTTCTCTGTTATTTGGATTTAAGTCAGGATGGTATTTTCTAACTAATTTTCTGTAAGCTTCTTTTAATTCTTTTTCAGTTGCATTTCTACTTACTCCAAGGATTTCATAATAATCTCTCATGTAATCTCACTCCTCTCTTTCAATTTTAAAAAATTAAAATTAATAAGAAAACAAATTTCAACTCCCCTATTATTTTTATTATAAAAGTTTTTATAAAATTCCTTTTATTCTTTTTATATTTTTTTTAAAACAAAAATAAAATTTTTGTAATTCAAAAACAACAAGGATTAAAAAAAAATATATATAATTTATATCCTATAAGAACTATATAATCTTCAGTATAAGACCAAGTATAAAAAAATACAAAATAAAAAAAATATAAAAAAAAGGGGGGGGAAAAATGAAAATGCCTAAAAAAGCAATTTTAGAATACGAAGGAGAAATAAACGGATTTTTAATCCAAGCCGAAGGAGAAAATAATATATATCAAGAAAACAATACATACTATTCTGAAGGATACCTAAAATTTAATAAAATTCCACTTAACTTTTCCCCAATATATAGCAAATCATGGAAATGTAAACACCATCCGGAACTTATTTTAGATAAACCATATGAATATTTTATGCAAATTTCTTTTGAAGGTTCCGCTCAAGGATATATTAAAAGAATTTCTCATAAAATTGATGTAAAAGATTACTCTTACATAAGCACCTATATAGAAGGAAATTTTGACAAAAAAAGTATAGGAGATTACGATAAAATAGAACTAGAACAAGATATATTATTTCCATTTGATGAAAGGACAATAATTGTTTCTGGATATAAAAAAATAATAGATTCATTAAAAGAAGAAGTAATTCAACATACATACTCAACTATAACAACTGAAAACACCTTAACCAAACCAGTTATTTTAAAATACATCCCCCTAAAATTAGAATTCAAAGATAATATATATACAGAAAAAACTCAGATACTAATAGAAGAATATAATTACCCTTTGGTAAATATAAGCCAAAATGAATATGATAAAGTAGAAGAATTAATAAATAAATATCATAGCCATATTGAAAAAACAATAAAAAGAGAAATACCAAAAATAGATCTAAATAAAGTAAATAATATAATAGGGATAAAAGAAAATGATAATTTATTAGCTTGTATTATCTTTGATATAGATAAAAATGACGATTTATTAAAAGAAGAATATATTAATATCTATGGAATATATACAAAAGAAGGCTATGAATCTCAAGGACATGAAATAAATTTATTACTTAATTTAATAAAATTTGCAAAAGAAAATAATATAAAAAAAATAAGATCTGTTGTTTATCCTTTTGAGCAAAAATTAGAAAACTTACTTACCACTTTATCTTTTAGATATATTGCTAAACGAATGGAACTTAAATTATAAACCAAATTATAATATAAAAAACTAGAAACTAAATATAAAAAGGGGTCATAAAAAGCCCCTTTTTTTATTTATATTATAAAATTTAAATACATTCTAATTTAATAACTTTATTTTTTCTCTAATAACAATAGCTTTTTCAAAATCCATATTATCTGCTAAAGATTTCATATATTTTGTTAGTCTTTGTTTCAAATCTTTTTTCTTTTTTTCACTTAATCTATTTATATATTCAATAAATATTTCATCATCTACAAAAGCTATTTCCTCTTCACTAATTAATAAATCAACCTTAGTTAAAAGTTCTTTATTGTCTTTATAATCTACTCCTAACATTTCAAATACCATTTTTATAATATCCTTAGGTTTAGCAGGAAGAGGTTTAGGTTCTATTGAATTCATTTTATTATAATTCAACTGATATTCTCTTCTTCGGTTAGTTTCAGCAATAGCATCACTTAATGCTTTAGTTATTTCATTAGCAAAAATAATAACTTTAGATACTAAATTTCTAGCAGCTCTCCCAGCTAATTGAATAATACTATTCTTACTTCTTAAAAACCCTTGTTTATCACCATCTGTTATTATTACAGTAGAAACTTCAGGTAAATCTAAGCCTTCTCTTAATAGATTAACCCCTACTAAGCAATCATAAACTCCTTTTCTAAAATCTGTTAATATTTTTATTCTATCAAGCGGCTCAACTTTAGAGTGAATATAAGCAGATTTAACTCCATTCATTATTAAATACTCACAAAAATCTTCCGCCATTTTCTGAGTTAATACATTTATTATTACTCTATTACCCTTAGATTTTTCTTGATTAATTTCATTTAAGATAGTTTCAACAATATTATCTGGTTTTAAGATAATTACTTCAGGATCAACTAACCCCGTAGGCCTAACCAATAATTCAACAATCTTATTAGAATTACTCAGTTCAAAATCTCCAGGAGTAGCACTAACAAAAACTATATTATGAGTAAATTCAAGGAATTCTTCAAATCTCAATGGCCTATTATCTAAACAACTAGGTAATCTAAATCCATATTCTATTAAAGTTTCCTTTCTATTTTTATCAGAAAAGTACATCCCTTTTAATTGGCTAATAGTTATATGGCTTTCATCTATAAAAGTTATAAATTTATCTTTAAAGTAATGTAATAATGTATAAGGTGGGGAGTTGGGGGGCCTGTTAGAAAGGTACCTAGAGTAATTTTCAATTCCTGGGCATGTACCGAATTTAGATAGCATTGCTAAGTCATATTCTACACGAGTTCTTAGTCTCTGAGCTTCTACTAATTTCCCTTCTTTTATTAATTCGTTATATCTTTGTTCTAAATCTTGTCTTATTTCTTTTATAGCTTTTTTTAAGATTTCTTCAGAAGTTATAAACATTTTCGCTGGATATATAGTAAATAAATCTACTTTTCTTAGTTTTTTAAAGTCAGGATAATTTATTATATAAATATTTTCTACAGTATCATAATCTAATTCAATTAAAATAGGGTTATCTTCACCTTGAGGAAAAACAATAATATTATTTCCTCTAACTCTAAATTTCCCAGGATTTAGTTCATAGTTATCTTGTTCATAATAAATTGAAACTAGTTTATAAGTTATTTCATCTGTAGTTATTTTTTGGTTTATGTATATGTTAAAATAGGAGTTAATATATTCTTCGGGAGAACCGATATTATAGATACAAGAAACACTTGCAACTATAATAGTATTTTTATCAGATATAACTGCTTGGGTAGCTCTATGTCTAAGTTTATCTATATACATATTAATAACTGCTTCTTTTTCTAGGTATAGATCTAATGAAGGTACATAGCTTTCTGGTCTATAGAAATCGTAAAAGCTAATGAAATATTCTACTCTGTTATGTGGGAAAAAATTTTTGAATTCAGAGAATAATTGAGCTGCTAATACTTTATTAGGGGCAATAACTAAAGCCGGTAAATCTAATGCTTCTATTACTTTAGCCATTACAAATGTCTTGCCACTACCTGTCACTCCTAATAAAGTCGTAAATTTATTATTCTTTTTTATGCTTTGTACTATCTCATTTATTACTCTCCTTTGTTCATCTGTTTCTTTGTAATTACTTACTAAATTATACATATTCATTAACTTTTTTTATTATAAGATTTTAATATAATCTCTTGCTATTAAACACTAAAAATTTTAGGAATTTTAAATCAAATAATTTTTAAATAAATTCTAAACAAAATTATTTTTCTTTTTTTATTATTTTTGAATAATTTCTTTTATAGCTTGTATATATTCATCAGGTTCTAAATCTAACAACATAATTTCTTTTATTTTTAGCAATTTCTCTATCTCTTCAATTTTTTGGATCTCTATTAATATCTTTTGTTTTTCCTTTGGTAATTTTGTTATTACTAATACTTTTATTATTTCTTTCTCTTTCTCTTTTAATATTTCTTCTTTCTCTTTTAGTATTTGTTCTTTTTCTTTTAATACTTCTTTTTTTTCTTTTTCTAACTGTTTTTCTTTTTCTTTTAGTATTTTTTCCATTTCTTTCATTTGTTTTCCATATACAGTATCTACAATATCCTTTAGCATTGGGTTTCTTTTATATAATTTTATATAATCTTCTTTATCTATATCTAACATTTGATTCACCTCTTTATAACTTATTGCTCCTTTCTCTATATATAACATCCCTATTATTATTTTCAATCTTTTTCCTTCTTCTTCCTTATATTCCCCTTTGTTTATTTTCCCTTCTATTTCCCTTATTATCTCATTTAACACTTCTTTTTTATATCCTCTTTCATATGATTCTATTAACTCTATTAATCCCATATAATCTTTACTTCTTATTTTTTCTTTTACCTTATCATTTAACAAGTTTATCACTAAGACTTTGTATATATTTGTTTTTATAATCTCATTACCTATTCTTATTCTTTTTGATGATTCTTGATAATATATTGATTTCTCTTTTCCTTCCTTTTTATCTAATAACAATATCAGACTTATTACTTCTTTATCTAGTTCTTTACTTAGCAACAAGTTATATAAACTCGTTTTGAAAATTATATCCCTTTTTATACTACTTTGAAACTCTATATTTACATAATATTCTTCTTCATTTATTCTTATTTTTGATATATAATCAGGAATCGCTTTTATATAATATTCTTCCTTTACTGGTATTATTTCTATTAACTCTATTTTTGCTTTATCCTTTAATTTATCTGGTATTATAAAATCCTTTACTAAACTTATTATTTGTTTTTCTCTTTCATAAAATACACTCTTTAAATAACTATCTATGAATTTATACACTATTTTTTCCCTTTTGATTTTTTTATTTTATATTTCTTTCTTTTTTCTACTTTACCTATAGTTAAAAAAGTATATTTGTTTTTAAAAATATCTTAGAAAATGAATTATATCTTTGATTAAAGAAATGTGAGATCTATATTTTTATATATTATATTTTTTTAAAGTTTTATTATTAAATTTATTAAAATTTAAATTTATTAAAATTTATCAGCAAAATTAATAACGGAATTATTAGATTGGAAGTAAAACTTATTGTTTTTAATTTGAGCAACTATTGCAGTTCTAACATATAATTTTCTAGCAGTTTTATTACCTATCACTATAAATTCCAATCCTTGTGGAAAACTACCATTAATATTTCTCCATACAGGCACATTATAATTTATTCTTAAATTATTAAATGGATTAATGTTTCTATTATAAGCAAGAAATTACTTACTAAACTATACATACTTATTTCATAAACTTTTTTTTATTATAAAATTTTGATATAATCTCTTGTTATAAAGCGTTAAAAATTTAAAATAACTTTTATTTTTTTTAATATTTTCATAAGGTATTCAGAATCTTCTTGGAATATTATGTTATTTTGTTCAAACATTTCCTTTGGATGATTTCCCTGACCAAATGTATATTTTATATCATTATAAGAAGATATGGATAGAATAAAAGCATCCAACTGTAAATTGGTATCCTTTTCGGTTAATTCTTCATTTATTTTTTTATTTATATCTTTGATATAAGAAATACAGAATTGAATTTTATCATCGTTAAAATTTCCGAGATTTCTAATTCCTTTTGGATCTATAAAAACCAGATGTTGTTTATTTTGGTTGTTAATCCAAATTATAAAATCTGGATAGAAGCCGGAGCTAATAAAGAACCCTATGCCCTTTCTTGAAAGATTTCTAAGTAAAAATATATCATAATTTTCAAAAAGACTATTATTAGTATTCAATAAGTTTTTAAAATCTAATAGGAATTTAGTTTCTCCTTTATTAAGTTTTATCGGCACTGATTTCACTTCTTCTTTATTTTTTTTCCAAATTACTAAAGGAGTATATAAATGATTATCAAAATGAATAATAAATGATTCCCAATTTTTCCATTCAGAAGGTAATCTATTAGAATCCGGATTATATTCATTAAGCTGATTTATAACTTCTTTAATTTCATTTCCTAAATTCTTAGGAATCTTGATTATAATTTCCTTATTTTGAGGGTACATAAAAGTATGATCATTTATTGTTAATAAATCTACTTCTAAACAATCCATAGTTTTTCTTTTTTCTTCCTTCTTATAAAATTTTATAATATAATCTTTTATGATAATTAAAATAATTTCATGAAATTTCTTTAATCCTTCAAAAGATGTTATTTTAAAAATAGGTTTCCCATTATTATTTTCAATATCTATTGATTCATTTCCCAAGGGTTTATCTAAGAATATTTTATATTCACTTGATTTTATTATCTTTTTTATTACTTCCATATCTATAATCAAGTTATATAATCCTTTTATACTTTTGTAGTTAATAATTTCTGAATAAATATAATCCCAATCAATAAGATTAAAATAGCCTTCGGGAATTGTTAATGGTTCTTCTATTAGTGTCTGAGCAGTGCTAAGTTTTAATCCATGTGATAAAGTAATTTTTGATCTCAAATCAATTTTAGTAGCTCTCAAAATATTATTATCTAATGTAAGTAATATAGGATAATCAAGGAAATCAAAAGCATCTTTTGTTTTTATCGTATAAATTTTTCCTTCCCATTTTTGAGCGTTATTAAAATTAATCGGAATAATTATCTCTTGGTAATTTACTTCTTCACTTTCTATTGCTTCTAAGAAGGCATTAATATAATCTGCATTTAAACCGAAAATAAAAAGTGTTTGTAATATTTTTAATTTATAATCTGGATTTTCTTCTCTTTTAAGTGAGTAATTTTTCCCTTTTAATCTTACACCCCTTCCAAAAAGCTGGATAATCTGTGTGCCTTCATTTCTTCCCATATTTATCAATCCCATATTTGAAACTCTCCAAGAGTTCCATCCTTCTACAAACTTTTTTGAGCCAATTAGAATATTTATATGAGAATTAATTTCATTAATCCCAAAAAATAAGGATTGACTAAAGTGATCCTGTTTAATTTCAATATTTAAATCTGAAATCAATTTTTTAAGTTCCCCTACATCTCCTACATTAATAACCCCAAAATATTTTCCTGTTGCAGAAGTTTTAACTCCTATCTCTCCATCAGAATTTTTTATTTCGTAAAGCTCTAATATACCTTTTCCATTAAATATTTTTTGATAAATATTTTCTATAAGAATGTTTAAATCAATATTTTTTATAAATTCAAATTTTCCTTTAAAAATATCATTACCTTCATTATCAATAAGCCCAGATTTTTCTTTTAATATCTTTTCAATATTACTTTTAATATATTGTTGATCTTTAGTGTTATTTTATCTAAAAATTTAACTATTCTTAGTATATCAGAATTAATTCCCTTACCTGCAACTTTACTTCCAACAAAAATCCATAAAGGTTTTTCAATATTGTATATTCTTAATTCTTCTTTATATTTCTCAAAAATTTCCAATTGTTCATAAAAAGATAATAACCCCGCTAATAATAACAAGTCTTGTTGATCTTCTGTATAATTATTTTCTTTTACATTATAGACATAAAAATCTTTGCCGTATCCATCTGTATAAAAATATTTATAAGAGTAATCAAAAATTATTGCTTTAGAATATTCTTGGAGTAAATATTGATTATTTCCTATAACTTGTCCGAAAGTGGCAGAATATTCAAATAAAAATCCATTTTTTCCTATTTCTTCTCTCAATAGTTTCCACTTCTGTTCTTCTGTTCTTTGTCCTTTATGTCCTTCATCAATAAAAAGTAAGTTTTTTCCATCGAAATAAGATATATCTATACTTACCCCTTCACCCTTTTTTTCTTGAGTAAGTTTGTACATATCTATTACCAAAATTTCTCCATCTTTTGTTTTTAAATTATCTATATTTCCATTATATAATTTACAAGGAATTCCACTCAATTTCAATTCTTCATAATGTTGTTTTGATAATCCTTCATTTGGAGTAATCAGGATTATGTTATCCCAATTATTTTTAGAATACTTCAAAATCTGCCAGTAGTTTATATGAATTAGAAGGGTTTTACCGCTACCTGTTGCCATCCAAAACCCAATTTTTTTTAAGTCTTTTTCATTAAAATAACTTATTTTCTCTTTATTTTCATTATTAAATTCCTCTAAAAATGCGTTCAATTCATTCAATAATCTTTGTTTATCATTATAATATTTATCTAAAAATATTTCTGTAAATAGAACTGCAAGATATTGGAAATATTTTAGGTTTAAGTTCGGTTGTCTTCTGCTTTGTCTTAATCTTTCTGTATAGTCTTTTATTGCTTGATCGTATCTTAGAAGTTCAGTTTCTAATTGGGGTTTTAAACCAATTAATACATCAAGAAAAAAACTTCTTCCTGTAGTATCGTATCCTTCTGTTGTATCTTTTAATTTTTCTCTTAACTCATTGAAATTATTAAAACCAAAGAGATTAAGAAAGTATTTATTTAAAACCAGGTGTTTTTCAAGTTTTAAACTCATCTTTATATTCCTCGTTTTTTTATTTTTTATTATTTTTTTATACATATTTATTAATATCTTTAATATCCTTATTAATTTGTCACTTCTTATTGCTTGATATCTTCAAACATTAAGGATTTAAATAATGGTTCAATTGGTGTAAAATTTTTAACTATGGCGTCTCCGTTAATGTAAGTTTCATCTGGATTAAATTCTTGGATATTATTTTCAATGATTTTTTTATCTTTTTCAAAGTCAATATTTTTTAGATTTCTCCAAACAATGATAATTTTTTTATTTTGTTTTTCAGCAAAAACGAAAACATATTTTCTCTCGTTATCTTCTAAAACTTTGTATTTATTTACATTCAATCCAATTAGATAATTAAATGTCTCAATTAAATCAACATTAACTATTTTTTGTTTATAATTTTCAATGATTTTAAGTTTGTAATTAAAGGGATCTTTCATTTTATGAAGATTAAGGAAAGTGTTACTGTTTTTAGTTTCCCATTCAAGTATGTATTTAGTGAAATAATCTGGTAGTTCATAAAGGAGCTCATTTTGTTTTTTATATTCAATATTTTCTCCGTTTTGTTTTTCAAATTCTATATTTTCTAAAGCATCTTCGTACTGCTCTAAAGTGTGATATTTAAAGAAACCACCTGCTGTTTTCTCATTATATTTTTCTTTAATATTCTTTTCCTTTGAAATTCCTGAAGGATCATAAAATAAAACTTTTTTCATTCTACCTAGCACACCAATTTTCTTTACTGGAATATATTTTTTTAATTTTTGAGAATATTTCTTACCTACATAAAAATTTTCAAAATGTTCTCCAATTTCAACTCCAATATATTTTCTTCTAAGCTTATGTGCTACTGCTGTAGTTGCTCCAGATCCAAGAAAGAAGTCCATAACTAGATCGCCTTCTGCTGAAGAAATTTCTATAACTCTTTCTAAAAGCTCCTCCGCATTTTCCGTTTGAAATCCCCAAGTTTGAGTGTACCCAGCAATATCAGTCCAATTTTCATTTTTTCATTTACAAGTTTTTCATCATAAAAACATTCAATAATATAATTAGGCTCATTACAATGATGTAAATTCAAATCAGAAAAATCTTTTATTATAAAACTACAATTTCTACATCTTAACCTCACTTTATTTTTATTAATTAGTTCATCTAGTCTTCTTTGAGTGAATTCCCAATGTCTCCCTTCAGGAGCTTTTAATTTTAAACCAAATATAGATACCTCAGAAGAGGTTGCTCTTTCACCAACCCTTGTTCCTAATTGAAGCCACAACATTTCTTCTAATAGCTCTATTATTTTATTATTTTGATCATAAATATTTTGTTTTTCTATTATTCTTTTTATTGCCTCAAGGAATTTCGATTCAAAGGTAGTCGTGTAATACAGATTAAACTTAAATTTTTCCCCATAAGAATAAATAAATAAACTATCTTTAGCTTTGGTAAGCTGTAATCCTTCTCCTTTAGTTTTTCCAGGAGTTGTTTGAACAATTACCTCATTTCTAAAATTATTCCATCCAAAAATCTCATTTAATAATAACCTTACATACATATTCCCATTATAATCACATCTAACAAAAATACTTCCTCTTTCATTTAATAGTTCTCTTGCTAGTTTAATTCTATTTTCCAGCATGGTTATCCATGTAGCATCTTTATAACCCACTTTATAAAGATAATCTGCTTCATTTTCTTTGTTAAAAGGCGGGTCAATATAAATTGTTTGGACTTTCTCATAGTACTTATTTAAAAGCAAGTTCAAAGCTTGAAAATTCTCAGATTTTATTAAAACCCCATCCAAAATCTCATCTAAACTATTCTTTTCACTTAAAGCAACCAATAACTTCCATTTAAAATCTTCATTAAAATATTTAGTATCAATCGGTAACTTCTTCCATCCCTTAAATAACAGTATATTTTTCTCAATTAAATCCTCTCTTCCTTCCACCTTAACTCCAAACAATTCCTCCCATTCCTTTAACTGCTTTTCATTACCTAAAATTTCATCTAAAATACCTTCTAAAAATCTTTCCCCAGCATACTCCTTAATCTTATCCAAAGTAATTACATAATGAGTATCAATAATAAACTTCTTCTTCTCCCATAACTTCTTTTGAAAGTTCTCAATCTGCGCTAAAAAATCAATTATTTTTAAAGCAATATTTCTAAACGTACTAATCCCAATAAAGTAAATCCTTAACCTCTCAAAATACTCCCCCTGTGTTAAAACTTTTTCTAAAACCTGTAAGTCTTCTAATTTCAAAAACTCATTCTTAATATAAAAATCTAATTCTCTTTGTAAAAATCCCTTTAAATCCTTATGTATAAAATAATCTGTTGTATTTCTTTTAGTATATCTATTAAGATGTTTTTCAATTAAAGTTTTTTCTCCTTCAATTTCAAAAATTAACCTAGCTAAACTACTTTCAGGAATTCTTTCTTGTAAAATTCTTATTATTTCCTCATTTATTTTATCTTGTGATACCGACTGATTATACTTATATTTTTCCTCTTCTTCCTTTGTTAAACCCCTATATTCAAAATAAATATTTAACTCCTTCTTATTTTTATCGAAATCAAATATATTTTCATTTAAAACAAAAAATTTCCTTTCAAGTGCTTTTATGTTCCCTTTATCTTCCTGGGCATCCACAACTCTAAAATTAACTGTTAATGAATCAGATTTAACTTTAAAAGTATATTTTCTAAAATACTCTGTAGTTTTTATATAATATTGATCTTTATTAACCCAATAAAGTAAAACTTCTTCTCCGTTGTAAGGGATAACATATTTTTCATTTTTTCCATACCTTCTTTTACTTATAAAATCCCCTTTATCATAATAACGAGAGAAAAAGTTTATTAAATGATTGTAAATATCTTTTTCCAAATCCTCTGAAATTATAGCTTTTTCTAGCTGATTTTTCTTCTCGTAATATTTCATACCTAAGCGTGTATTTTTAAATTCTTCTTTTAGTTCCCCATTTATAAACACAAAATCCCCGATATTTTCTTTTATTTCTTTTTTTACCTCCTCAATTTCTTTTTCTATTTTATTTATCTCTTCTTTTTGTTTTAATTTTAGTTGCTTGCTAATTTCTTCAATTAATTCTTTTTCAATAAAATTCTCAATTTCTTTACGCTTGTAATTCATTATCTTATAAATCCCAAAATCTAGATCCTCTTTTTCAAATTGAAATATTTCTTTAAGCTTTTCCTTTAGTTTTTGCTTCAATTCATTTTTTTGGTTTAATTCATTTTTCTCATTTAGCATTTTACTCATCTCCTTAAAATGATAAGTTAATAATTATATTTATTTTTTATATTTAATTTCTTAGGCTTGTTAAATAGCAATAATCAAAAGTAGAAATTTTTATATACACCTTCTTTTATTTTAATATTAAAAAAATAAAAAACTCCTTTTATATTTTAAAGGATTTATAAAATGTAAAATTGAATTAAAATAATAAAAATGGGGTACAAAAAATTTTTTGAGCCTAAAGATAATATTTTTTTAATAAAATTAGCTAAATCTATTTTACCATTAGCTTTAAAATTTATCTATAAAATAGAAAAAATAGAAATAGATAATAACGATATAGAAAAATTAAAGGATTTAAAATATAAGAGGGTAATATTATGCCCCAATCATCCTACTGCACTTGATCCAATTATAATGTTTTACTTATCTAAAGCTATAGATCATAACTTTAATTATTTAGCAGCATGGGATATATTTGTAGAAGAGCCATTAAAGGGATACTTTATGCAACAATTAGGTGCATATTCCATAATAAGAGGAACTATAGATAATGATTCATTTAAAACAACTATAAAACTAATTACCGAAGGCAAAAAATTTTTAGTTATATTTCCTGAAGGAGATACCTGCGGATTAAATGATTATTTACTACCATTCCAGCCAGGAGTAATTCAATTAGCTTTCTGGGCTTTAGATGAACTACATAAAAACAATCAAGAAAAAATAAATGATCTCTTTATAATACCAATTGCTATAAAATATAAATACATAAAAAGTATGAAAAACGAAATAATATCAGCTTTAAAAAGAATAGAAGAAAAATTAGGGTTATATTCTATAGAAAATGAAAAAAAAGATAATTACGAAAGATTAATAAGAATATCTGAACATCTTTTAAGTATAGCAGAAAAATTCTATAACTTAAAACTCGAAGAAAATTTATCTTTTAACGACAGATTAAACAGAATAAAAGAATTTATAATAAACAAAATCTCAACATACTTAGATATAAAAATTAAACCAAATATGAATTTATTAGATAAAGTTAGAACTATTTTTAATACCATTAACAGTATAATATATGTAGATAATAATTTAGAGACTGATCTTTCGGAATATGAAAAGAAACTATATAAAGAAAAGAAAGAGGAGTTAAAGAATTTTTATGATGATTTACATAGAGTATGGAAGTTTATAGCGGTATATGAAGGGTATGTAAAAGAAGATATGTCAGATGAAAGGTTTTTAGAAATAATAAAGAGAATAGAATGGGAAATATTTGGGAAAGAAAAAGTTTATGGTCCTTTAAAAGTTATTCTAAAAATAGGGGGAAAAATTAATTTATTAAATTATTATGAAGAGTATAAAAAGAATAAAAGAAACTGTATAGAGAATTTAATAAAGAAAGTAGAAGACAATATAAAAGAAATGCTAAAAAAATTAAAGTAAATAAAGAGGAAAAAGTGGATATTTATAAAATATATAAAATAATAGGGGCGGATAGCTCAGTGGTTAGAGCGCTTGCCTTACAAGCAGGAGGTCACAGGTTCAATTCCTGTTCCGCCCACTATAATTCATAATCACTAATATCAAATTATTAACTACTTTTCCTTATATATTTCTATCTTTTAATATTAAAAACAATAAATGGGCAACAAACTAACTTATTATAAATGTTTTACAAAGAAGTTTCAATTATTTTTAAATTATAAAAATAAAATACATAATTAATATTTAATTTACTTTTTATATAATGGAAAAAATAATAGAAAATCTAAAATCGGAGTTAAAAAATATAAGAATTTTGTTTGTTATAAGTAGCTTAGCTATTAGCACTTTTGTTTTTTTAATAATATCTTCAATATTTTCTTTTATAATTATACCAATTGTTTTATACCTTTATTTTAATGTTATATGGATTAAAAAAGCTAAGAATATTATAATGTCAAATATAGATAAATTATTAAATAATAAAGTTCCAAGCTTTAAATACTTTACAGATAAAAAAGAATCTAAAAACCTAAAAATTATTAGCATTATTAAGAGATATTCTTTTATTTAGCAATCCTAACTATACGGAAATAATGAATAGATATAAATCCTATAAAAGACGAATACACCTTAATTTTGAAGACGAAATTATATTAGAAACTAATGAATTACCAAATCCTATAGAGATAATAGAATTAACTATATTAGATAGATATGAAGATAGCAAACTTTCTTACGTAGCAGAAGTAGAATATTTCAAAGGTCTAGTTATTTCAAATAAAATAACTAAACCTACTAATAGTCAATATCCAAATATAATACTAATATATCATCAAAATCTTTTAAAAAATCCTGAAAATATAGATAGTTATTCTATAAATACCTCTTATAAGGATTTTCAAAATTTAAATTTCAAAGTAATAAATCTACAAGAAAACATTTATTGTCTATATGACATTAACGATGAAAATTTATTAAATGATCTAAAGCCAAAGTTCTATACCATAATAGAAAACATATATCAAAAAAATAACTATCTTAGTTCATTTATTGTTTTTAATCAAGATATTGTTTATTTATTTTTAAATCATAAAGATTACATATTTAAAAGTCGGGATTTATTTAATGTACCTCCTTTTTTTGAAATTAAGGAAAAAGAATTAAATTCATTAGTGAATAATTTTAAAAATCAATTGGAAAAAATATTAGAGCTAGTTTTGTGAATTATTTTTTACAAATGAAAGAAATACTACAAAATTTAAAATTATATCTTTCAATTCTTAAAATAAGGACTTTTTTTAATCCATTAATATTTATTCTAACAATTATTATAAGTATTATCTATTATAAACATTTCTCAATTTTTTTTCTTAGTAGATTTTATTTATTCTATTTTATTATTATAATTGGTCTTATGATTACATTACCCCAAAAAAGAAAACAAATAATTATTTTCAATGAATTATTTATCTTATTAATTTTAATAGTACTAATATTTTCAGGTAGTATTCTAGATAATTTTTCAAAAGGAAAATTAATTAATACAATAGATCTTAGTCTTCCTGTTTTAATAATGGCTAATCTTTACTCAGTAGGATTATATTATATAGCTTTTACAACTTTTATAGAATACTTTAATAATGATTGGACTAATTTTTTTAAGAAAAAAATTAGCAAAAATTTAAATAAAATAATTGATACAGAAAATATAGATAACATAGATATAAAGTATAATGAAGAAATTAAGGAAAGTAAAAATATAAGTTCGCAAAATCAATTACTTAATTTTATAAACTATTTAATATTAATAAATAATCAAGATAATCTCAATAAATCGCTTGAATATATTAATAAAGATTTTCAATATCAAAAAAGTTTTAATTTACAAGATGAAATTATTATAAAAATTGATAACAACATTACAATAGAGATTGTAGAATTATTTTTAAAGGAAGAATATATAAAAATAAGAAACAGAAATCCTATTTATTATAATATAATTAATTTTGAAGGGATTATAATATCTGCTAATTTATGGAATATATACAAAGAATTACTTAAAATCCAAAACATAATATTAATCTATAAATCTCATTTATTTGATGATCCCTTAAACATTAAATTTATAGATCTATCTGATTTATCTACAAAAGATACACCCAATATTTTAAAAAATATAAAAAACATTAAAAACATAAACTCCTTAAGCTATGAGATAGTAAATATAACAAATGAAATATATTGCTTATATAATTTAAAAGACAAAGAAAACATAAAAATAATAGATGACATAATAAAAAATCAACAATTATACATAAAAATAATTACAAGAAGTCATTTATATTAATTTATCAAGGTATCATATACGCATTTATAAGTCATGAAGATAATATTCTTAATACTAAAAATATATTAGAACCACCTTTTTATTTAACATTAAATTCCGAAAAACTAGAAAAAACAATAAATGATATAAAAGAACAATTTAAAAAAATATTAAAGCTAGCTTTATAAACAAAAAATTTATTTTTAAATTTATTTTTAATAAGGGGGAGTTAAAATTATGATAGAATTAAATGAAAATACTAAAATAGATTTAATAAATAAATTAACAAAACTTTTATTTAATTTAAGAACCCAAACACTATTAATATTCTTAATATGTTTTATAATATTTTTAATAATATTTGCTTATATATTAAATACAGAAGATATTGCATATATAATATTCGCTATCTTTTTTTCATTTGTTACAATATTTTTTGCTATTTATTATTATAACATATATTGGCGTATAAATTCTAAAAAAATAATAATTGAAAATATCTCAAAGATGCTCAAAAATAATATAAATATAAAATATACCCCTACTCTTATTCCATATAACTTTAGTTTATTAACAGATAATCTAAAATACAATTTACTAAAAAATAAAAACCCTTCATTTAATTTAATTCATTTTATAAACGAATTAATACTATCAAATACGGATAATTTAGAACAATCGATTTCTTATTTAAATAGAGGTTTCAGTTTATCTTTTGATTTCGTTTTAGAAGATGAAATAATTATAAAATCTGAAGATAATTTAGAAATACAAATAATAGAATTATTTTTAAAAGATAAATATACTAAAATAGAAGGTACTGGAAAAAATAGAAGAACTACAATAAAATATATAACAAACTTTGAAGGACTAAGTATCTCAACAAAATTAAACAATCCCTCCATACCAACATCACAAAATCCAATTATAATTTATACTTCCAATTTATTTAAAAATCCATTAAATATAAAATTAAGAAGTTATAAGCAGATAATAGATTCTAAAGATAAACAATACCACTCAATAAATTTATCTGAAAATACATACTGTTTATATAACATAAACGATGAAAATACCTTTAACAATATAAAAAATATATTAATAAAAATTTCAGATAAAGTTTATAATCAAAGAAAATATTATAATTCACTTGTTATTTATTATAATAATTTATTGTATTTATTTATAAACCATAAAGATGGAGTTTTTAATAGCAAAAATATATTAGAACCCCCATTTTATTTACTTGCCAGTATTAATAACATAGAAAAAATAATAAATAACTTTAAAAATCAATTAGAAAAAATACTAAAACTAGTTTTATAAATAAAATAAAATAAGGAAATTAAGAAGGAAATGAAAAACAAAAATGAAAATAGAATAAAAGGACTAAAAAGAATAGGAAAAGTTAATAAAATATGGAAAAAATAATCAAAGAGTTAAAAAATTACTTAAATTTAATAAAACTTTCATTTTATTTTTCTTCATTCTTTGTATTTCTTCTTTACCTATCTTTTGATTTACTTTTTAACTTCCTAATTTTTAATTCCTCAAAATCGAATAATATTAGTCATATAATGATTATTACAATAGTAATAAATATTCTATTTTCTATTATACCTATTATAATAATTATATTTTTTTTATATAATATTATTAATTCTTTATGGATTTCAAAGGCAAAAAATATAATAATATCTAATATCCTCAAAGAAATCAATTTAAATTTTGAAAAAAACTCTCAAGTTAAATATTCTATAGATTACAAAAAAAGTAATAATCTAAATCCGTCAAGTAATTTACTTTCATTTTTAAACGATTTACTAATATTTAATAATCCTGTTTTATATTATAAAGCTTTAAATTATATAAATAATGGATTTGTAAGATTAGTACCACTTTCCTTTAGATTAGAAGATGAATTTATAATAAGAAATGAGAATTTACATTTTGAAATGATAGAAGTATTCTTAACCAATAAATATAAAAGATACAAGAATTATAAAAAAATAGAAACTTTTTTTAAAGGACTAGCAATCTCAACAAAATTAAAAAATATAAAAAAAATTAATAATCCCATATTAATTTATAGCAATCTCCTTTTTACCAATCCTAAAGAAATAAAATTTCTTAAAACAAAATCTTTTAATATTAATGAATCTAAAAATGATATAATCAACTTACTTTACAATGAAATAAAATTAACAAATGTTTTCTATAATGCATATACCTTAGAAATAATAGACATTTCAGAACTAAACTTTGAAATAACTAATTTATTACATAATATTTATTGTCTATATAATATAGAAGATAAAGAGACTTTTTTTCATTTAAAGCTAATTTTTCAAAAAACAATTGAAAAATTTTTTATTATAAACAATTATACTAAATCTTTCATTATTTTTTATAAAGATATCATTTATTTATTTTTAAATTATGAAGATAATATAATAAGTAATAAAAACTTATTTTACGTTCCATCATTTCTTAAAGCTAATTCTAAAAATTTAAACCCATTAATTTTCAATATAAAAAATCAATTAGAAAAAATTTTAGAATTATTTTCATGAATAAAAAATTAATGTTAATTAAGAAATAAACTTAATATTTTAAGATTTTTTTAGCAGTAAGGATATAAGCAGTATGAGCAGTCATTATATCAAAAGGTCTAAATCTATTATAATTTGCTTTATATTTTCTTAATAATATCTCCTGAATTTCTATATCACAAAACCCACTTGATTTCAAAACCTCTATAGCCTTTATAACCTGATTAGCAGTAGGCAAAATTATACCAATAGTTGAATTACTATTCAATAATTCATATACCTTAGTTATCACATCGTCTATTTCAGGTATATCCACTATACAACTATCAAATTTTATCTTAAATAAATTAAAAATATTTTTAGAAAGTACATCAAAATTAATAAGACCCAAATTATTAGCATAATTAATATTTTCTAAATTACAAAATTCTGATATATTTTTTTTAGCATTAAGAATAAAATCCATGTTTTTATCAATAGAAACTAAAAATCCATTAGGATATAAACATTTTAATAAAACTATACTCATAGCTCCACTACCTGTAGAAATTTCTAAAACCTTAGAATTAGAATTTATACCAAGTTTAAGAAGCAAATAAGCAGAATCCTTAGGATATATTATCTGAGTCTTTCTTTTTAAATAATATAAAATAAAATCTTCTGTAGTAGGTTTTAATATTATAAAATTTTTAACAACACTACCGTAATCCCTATTAATAACATCTTCAAAAGTTAATCTATTTCTTTTATGGTCTTCAAAAATAATCCCTTTTCTAACCTTTTTTAAATATTGCTTATTCTTATCATCTACCAAAATTAACTTTATAATATCTCCTTCTTTTATCATAATTTATTAAATGTTTTAATATAAATAAAAAATTAAATTAAAAAAATTAATTAGATTTACTAGAACCCCAAATTTTTTGATATTTTTCAAAAATAATATTAATATCAGTACTAGTATTAAATATTTCATTATTAAATTCTTTAAATATATTAGTTCTTTTGACTGGATCATTTATTACTTTAACAAAATACAAATCAAATACCTTAGACTTATCAAAAACACTTAGCATTTCTTTTTTTACTTTTATAGTTAAATTATCATCATTTTTATAGATGATATCATTTAAATTAACTTTAACGCTTGGTAAAACAGGTACCAATTTAGCAAAATCACTTTGATTTTTAACATTAGTTATAAATCTAATAAACTTATAAGAATCTAAATATTTATCATTATTAAAGCTATTTTTATACATAACAGATAAAACCATTAAACTAACAGGATAATATTTAAAAGGAAATTTAATAACATCAGTATTTTCATATAATTTAATATCCTCTTGTTTAATTCTGTATATAAATTGAGGTCCTATTAAAATAGAAGCCACTTTCTTATCTTTATACATACTATAAGCTATATCGACATTAGAAACCCAAAAACCAGAAGGTAAATAATCTTTCATATCCCTTAATTTTTTATAAAATAATAAAACATCTTTATTAAAGACATTTAAAGGATTATCAATAAACCCAAAAGCTAACATATCTTGTTCAAATTTAATAAAAGGATAAAATCCAAAAACCCCTTTATCCTTTTTTATTTTCTTAACAATATCTAAAAATTCTAAAACATCCCTAAAATTATCTTTACTAAAATCATAAATACTTTTATTAAAAATTAATAATTTAACAGAAGAATACCAAGGAAAACAAAATAAATCCTCTTTATTATATATACAGCTATCAATTAAATTATAGTTATACTTATTTAAATCATCTTTCAATTTATTAAAATCAAAGGAATAAATATAATGATTAGCAAAAAGAGCATAAGCTAATGGCAAATTAAGATTAACAACATTTGGATAAAAATCAGTATAATATGAAGTTTGTAATTTTTGATAAATAGAATCTAAAGGGATATCTTGCCATTCCACTTTTACATTATAAATATTCTCAAAATTAGTTATAACATTTTCAATATAATTAGTAAAATAAGGTTTAAGAGAAACTGTCCAGAATATAATTTTCCTTTCTTCCTTTTTTATATTGTTATTAGATTCTTGATTATTACAAGAAGAAAACAAAAACACTACTAAATAAGAAAATAAAACTATAATGAGAAAATAAAGGAATTTATGAATAAAATTGTTAAAAATATACCTCATAAACTAAAAACTACCCCACTTATATAAAGGATAACATGTTTTTATTTGATTTAACAATGTTTATTTTATAAATATTAGAATCCGATAATTTTAATAATGAGTTTTTTATTACGTTGTCCATCAAATTCAGCATAAAATATTCTTTGCCAAGGCCCTAAATCTAATTTCCCTTCAGTAATAGGAACAATTACTTGATGATGAACTAAAATATTTTTTAAATGAGCATCTCCGTTATCTTCTCCACTTAAATGATGTCTATATTCTTCACCATCCGGGTGCTTACCATACGGAGCTAATCTTTCTAAGAATTTTTCTAAATCATACAAAAATCCCTCTTCATTATCATTAATAAAAACAGCTGCAGTAATATGCATAGCAGAAACTAAAACAAACCCTTCCTTTATATTAGCTTCATCTACCGCTTTCTGAACTTCATTAGTTATATGTACAAACTGTCTTCTTTTAGGAGTATTAAAAACTAAATACTTTGTAAAGGATTTTAAACCAAATTGATTAGAATATTCCTTAGAATCTAAAACTTTATACATAAATGTTTTCCCTCCTAAAGTATAAAGAGAAATTAATTAAAAACATAAATTATTAATTACAAATAAATTAAGCTAAGGAATCTCCTTCAGGAAATGGGCAATTAGGACAATCTCCTATAGCTTTTAAAGGGCCACCAAAATATGGATGAGTACAATTAATAAAAATCCTTGGAGGATTTTGAGACATATCAAACCCAAAATCTATATACGGACAAAATTTATCAGGAACATTTTGCAAACAAAATTGATATAACTCTTCATATTGATCTTGCTCAGCATGCTGGTACATATGTCTTTCACATTGAAATATACCTAACTGAGAATGTCTAAATTTACAAGGTCTGTATGCCATATCCTTTTCCTCCTTATTATTATTATAAGGTTTATTTTCTTTTTCTCCAATTTTAGCAAATCCCCTTTTTAAAAATAGTATTTAATAAATAAAAAGGCTGGGAAAAATTATTCCCAGCCAATCAAACTTTATTATTCTATATTTATTAAGTTTAATTAGAATTTAAATTTAAGTCCTCCATTAATTCCTTGGTATTTAAGGGTTAATTTATTACCCAATTCATCTCTTGCTCTAGCATCAGCATATTTAAATCCTAATTCTAAGTTTAAGTTATTAGTTAATTTAAGATCACCACCTAATTCATATTCAAATATTCCAACTCTTTTACCACCGCCACCAACAACCCCACCATCAACTCTAGCAAAAGCAGCTAAATTCTCACTTAACATATATTTTCCTTCTAATCCTAAGAACCCACTTGCTCCATTTATTCTATAAGAATTAGATCCATTAACACTACCGTTATAAGTCCAATCAACAGCAAAATTATTAAACCTAATACCTGCCAAAACTGCAGCATACCCTTTTTCATAATTTTTCCCTATGTAATATCCATAAACCACATCAAAAGAATTTACTTTAATAACAGTACTTAAATTATCACCAGCACTTAAATTAACAACTCCAGTTCCATTTTGATTAAAATAAAAGCTAACAGGGGAAGTAAGTACAACATTAGATTTCCTAGTATCTCCAAAGTAAGCTAAATAAGCAAAAGAATGTTGATTTATTTCTTTTCTTAGTTCAAATTGTAAAGAAGTTTTAGTCCCTCCAAATCCATATACATCTTTTAAATCATAACTATTACCAGAAGTATATTCAGTAGTGGATCCTGTTAATCTAGAAGCCCAAGCTTTTACCTTAAATTCCATACCCTTATAACTATAGCTATCATCTACAAAACTATACCCATATGAAAAACTTATAAAATTAAGAAGCATTAATAAAACTATAAAAACTGTTAGAAAAATATTATACAATTTTTTATATATTTTATTTTTGCTCATTATTTTTATACCTCCTTTTATTTATTAAATTTTTAAGTAATTAAAATTTTAAATTTAAACCGAAATTAAGTCCTTGTAGTTTAAGGTCAGCATTTCTATTAAGATCATCTTCAAATTTAGATGAAAGATATCTATATCCAACACTTAGTGCCCAATTTTCAGTAAATCTATAATTTAGCCCTAAGCTATATTGGAAAAATTTATTTTTAGAGCTAGAATTTAAAGAAACACTTAAACCATTAACTTCATAAAAAGCATTTAAATTAGATCCTATATTAAATTTTCCACCTAACCCTAAAAATAAAGCAGGAGCATTACCTTTAAATGAAGCTAAAGCAGCTGTATTTGTAGAATAATCAGCTTTAAAATTATTAAATCTTATTCCAATCATCCCATAAAAATCATAATTCTCTCCAGTATTAACATATCTTTTATAAAATAAGTCAAAAGCGCTGTTCCTTATATTAGAAAATAAAGTTGTATTAGAAGCTACATTAATATCAACAGGCTCAGCAGGCAATGTGACATTTCTTGTCAAAGTTTTAACAGCTTTATGTTCTACATTAAAATAAGAAAACCCAACAGTATTTAAATTAGATAATTTATAATTAAAATCAAAATAAAAGCCAGTTTTAGTATTTCCAAATCCTAGGTCATCAGATAAATCAGTAGTGAAGTTAGTAGAAGGAGCAAATAAAGTCCCCGTTAACTTAGCACTCCATAAACCAGCATTAATACTCATCTTTTTGTCTTCTATATTATTATAAACATAATAATTTTGTGCAAAACTATATTGTAGCACAGTTATAATTAAAGCTATTAAAAAAACTGCTATTTTAAAATATTTTTTTACATTATTCACTTTTAACCCCCTCCTTTTATTTTTTTATTTTTTATAACTAAATTTTTTAAATCTTTATTTTTAGTTTTATATTTTTAAATTTTATATTAAAAAAAAAAATCCTCCTTAAAAATTAAGATAAAAAAATAAAAAAATTTATAATTTTATTTATAAAAATATAAATTAAAAATAATATAAAAACATTTAGATAGAAATAAATAGATTTAGATATGAAATATGGATAGAATAAAGAGGGGGTATAGCAAAAAGAATTGATGATTTAATTTATAATTTAATAGGAACTATTCTGATTTAGAGAAATTTCTTCTAAAGTTTCTATTAGAAGAGGTTTTAGAGGATGATCCTCTAGAAGAAGAGAAGCCTCTATTTCTAAATCTGTTATTATTAGATCTAAATCCTTCTTCTCTAGGTTTAGCTAATTCTACTCTCATTGGTCTTCCTTTGAGTTCTTTACCATTTAAATTTTCTATAGCTTTTTGAGCTTCTTCAGGAGTTTCGTATTCTACAAATCCAAACCCCTTATTAGTTAGTAGTCTTAAATTTTTTATACTACCATAGGGTTCGAAAGTGTTTTTAAACTCCTCTTCTGTTAATTGATAGCTTAAGTTACCTACGAACAATTTAGACACAAGAACCTCCTTGAACTCCAAGAGCTCCTTTTAGCTCGTATAAAAATCAGAGCAACCGGTCTCTTTCAGAGCAACAGGTATATTTTTTTTGCCCCTGTTTGGCAAAATATTTTTAATCGCTATACCCCCTTTTTAATATTATAAATTTCTTCAAAAATTCCTACTCATTTCTTATATCAAAATTTATTTATAATTAAAATTTACTTATTCAGAACTAATTCTTTATTTTGAAGTTGTTCAACTAATTTAGAAAATACATCAAAATTTTCAACTGCCAAAAGCTGTAGATTCTTTCTATCTATTTTTATATTATTTTTCTTTAATAAACCAATGAATTTAGAATAAGATAAATTGAATTGTCTAACAGCAGCATTAATTCTTTCTATCCAAAGTTTTCTAAAATCTCTTTTCTTTTGTTTTCTATCTCTATAAGAATATTTTCCTGCATGCATTACTGCTTCATTAGCAGTCTTAAACCTTCTACTCCTTGCGCCTTTATATCCTCTAGCTAATTTCAATATCTTTTTATGTGCCTTTTTCTTTATTACCCCTCTCTTTATTCTCATAAACAAATACCTCCTTTTTTTACTTATTCAACTAATATTAACTTTATCCTTTATTTTTCCAAAATATTCTTTACTATAAAAGGAGCAACATAATATGAACCAGTTATATTTAAATGATCATCATCAAGGTATAAATAATTTCCATCTTTTATTATATAACAATAATTCTTATCACACATTGCTTTTGATAAATCTATTATTTTTACCTTAGGATATCCCTTAGCTATATTCAATATAAACTTATTATAAATATACTGTCTTTTATAATAATCTTGATAATATATCTTATCAATATAATTAAATACATTAATTCCAATAATTTTTTTTAATGCTTTATTTAATTCAAAAAATTGATAAGAATAAACCTTAGGTTCAAACCCTAAATTAGGGATATCTAAAACAAAATAAAAATCAATATCTCTTAATGAAAAATATTCAAAAGTATCTTTTAATCTTTTTTTAAAAACCTCCTTCTGATTATAATTAACAGGATCTTTAAAATAATCAGAAAATACTATCTGATATTTATTAGAATCATTTTTATTAGAAAATTTAGAATAAATCCCATAATCATTTGACATATAGTAAGCAATAAATCTACAGCAAAAAATCACTTTTTTTACTTTTTTATTTCTTATCATATAATCTAATATCTTATATATATCATATACTTGCTTAAAATATTTTTCTAAATCTTTTTTATTAACAGAAGAAGATACAAGTATATCTTTATAAAATGGAGCATTCCCTGAATTAGAAACTAATAATAAATTATAATTTAATTTTTTAATATAATTAGCTAATCCTTCATAAAGCATAAAAGCATGAGAATCCCCTATTAATATGATAAAATTATTTTGATTTAAATCATCAGTAGTAGCTTTAATACCGTCATTAACAGGATCACTTTTTAATATCTTTTTAACCAAATTTAATCCAGTTTTTTCATTTTGAACCACACAAAAATTTTTAGCATAATTTTCAAAATCAATATGAAATCTTTTAAACAAACCTCTCTTTTTATCAATATAAGCCGCAATCTCAATTAAAATAAATGATAAAAATAATAAAAATATCACTTTTTTAAAATTCTTTACTCTCCTAAACGGAAACTCTATAAACTTATACGTTAAATGAGATAAAACATATGATAACAATAAAACATTTATATTTAAATAAAATGAAGCAAAATTATTAGGTGATAAATATATTTTAGTATAAATAGAATTATCCAAAAAATTAGCAAAACTTAACAAAACATGATGCCACAAATATAAAGAATAACTAATAACTCCACTATACCATATAAATCCCTTTGAAAATAAGCTATTCTCTTTATTAACAAAACTAAATATAATAAAAAATGTAAAAATATCAACCAAAAATAAATGTAATAAACTAAAACTCTTAACATTATAATTCAGTAATACAGCAATTATAAATAAAATTATTATTAAACTTTGATAATTAATAAATAATTTCCTTATTTTTTGAATAAATAAAGAATTATCTTTAATATGAATATCAATAGAAGCTAAAACAGCACCTAAGGATAATTCCCAGAATCTAGATATACTATGATAATAACCTAATTTAAAAATATAAGCACTAATAAAAAATAGGAAAAATATTGATAAAACTCCATAAACTAAATTATTTTTATTATCTTTAAATACTCTAAATAAAATAACTAAAATAAAAGGCCAAAATAAATAAAACTGCTCCTACTATTATTTATTTTCTTTAATTAATCTGAAATTCTCTTGAAAAACCAAAGCAGCATTAACATGTTTAGCTAAATATTGATAATATTCCGGCCATAAAAATAAATACCCCATTACTAAAGAAAAAACAATAACAACCAACATAGCAGGAAATATCCTTCTAATTTGATTACTATAAAATATCCAAAAACTAAATTTATTTTCTAATATTTGTTTTATAATTATTTTTGTTATAAGATACCCAGAAATAACAAAAAATATATCAACCCCAACATATCCAAACGGAAAAATATCAGGAAATAAATGAAATAAAATAACTAATATAACAGCTACCCCTCTTAAAGCATCTATTATACTCTAAACTATGTTCCGGTACATCTATCTTTGATAATCCCTTTAAAATCCTAAAAAAAGAAAGCATATCTTAATTTTTAGTTTTTTGTTGGTATTTTAAGATAAACCTCCATATAACAGGAGAAAATAAAAAATAAATTAAAAATCCTATAATAAAATAAATAGAATTCGGTAAAACTTTAATACCTAAAAGCATAACTATAAAAATTAAAGATAACCTAAAAAAAACAAAAAAAATATAATCTATTTTTATTTTTCTATAAACAAACCATAAATATAGAAGTCTTGTAGAAAAATCTATAAATATTAATAAAGATAACAGAATAAATCCAATAAAAAAATCAAATCCCACTACTTTATTACTATATTTTTTATTACTATTTTGTTGTTATTTTATTTATTATTATTGTTATTATTTTTATTAGAGTTTCTTATTTTTTCTTGTAGGACAATACATCCGTGAAGTAGTGCTTCTGGTCTTGGTGGACAGCCAGGGACATATACATCTACTGGAACAATCATATCTGCCCCAGGTAAAACTGAATAACATTGATATACATATGGGCCACCTCTGATAGTACAGGTTCCCATAGCTATAACATATTTAGGATGAGCCATCTGCTCATATAGTAATCTAACTCTTGGAGCCATTTTCCAAGTAATAGTTCCTGCTAAAATCATTAAGTCTGCTTGTCTTGGAGAAGCTCTAAAAGGCATCCCTAACCTTTCAAAATCAAATCTACTTGCTCCAGTAGCCATTAACTCTATAGCACAGCATGCTAATCCAAAGAGCAAATACCATAAAGAGTTAGCCCTAGACCAAGCTAAAAAATCATCTAATTTAGTTAATAGCAATTGTCCTCCTGGTAAAGTTTCTAAATAAACTGGTGGGATTTTATCTTTTAAAGAAGGTTCCTTTAAAGCTCCAAACCTACCTAAATTAGATTCAGTTTCCAATCCACTCCTTGGAATAGGTAATTTACTTCTATTAAAATCAACTAATAAATCCACTAACCCCTCTTTTTTATAATCCAATAGGTTTTGATTTTCAATCATTTTTTCATCCATAAATAATATTACCCCCTATTTATTTTATTATTCCTTAAAATGAAATTTCCTTTAAAGTAATATAAAAACTATATAAAGTTATATTTAGAAAATATCAAATAATTCTTCTAAAAAGCTTTTAAATTTTTTCTTTTTTTTATGTTTATCATAATATCTATGATTTTCATAATATTTATCATAATACTTATTATGTTCTTTATCGTAATAATATTGAGATTCATTATAAGATCTGTTATAATTTTTTTCTTGATGATATTCATTATAGTTTTTATCATAATGATAATCTTTATCATAATGATAGTTTTCTTTAGATTTTTTATTATAAGAAGAATATTCCTGATTAATAGAAAGTTCAATAATTTTTTCTAATTCTCCTCTATCTAACCAAATCCCTCTACACTTAGGACAATAATCAATTTCAACATTAAATTTATAAGCAATATTAAGATTTTCATTACATACTGGACATTTCATCTAAAACTACCTCCCTTCATATTCTTTAATAAAAAATATAAAACTAATTTATAATATAATTTTCAATTAATTAACTTAAATATCCTTTAATCAAAATTATAATCAAAACACATTACATTTTCTATATAATATCTTCAAAATTCTATACTACTTTAAAACATTTTTTAGTTTAAATTTTTCCATAGTCTTTTATCCACTCAATTTAAACATATTCTTTCATTTTCTATGCTCATATTAACTCCCAAAGTAAAAAAAATTAAAATTAAAAAAAAAATCTTGTTATTCATCCCCCTAATTTAAACATATAGTTTCGTTGCTTGTTAAAAATGGAATAATTTATCATCCCTGTTTCTTTTATCAAAAGAATATCCTTAATAAAATTCTCTAACTCTAACTCCTTTTGAAAAGAATCTTTATTAGATTTTAAAATATGCCTAATGTAATACCCATCCTCCTGATAAATACAAATTTTAATATATCCATTTGCAGTTAATCTAATCCTATTACATTCCTTACAATTATCCAGAGTATTATAAATAAAACCAATAAAACAAGAGTCATTATTAACAGTTAATTTATAATATTTAGCAGGACCTTCACCCATCTTGCTATCCCTATATTCTTCTATCTTAACATACCTTTGTAAATCATTTAAAACTTCCTTATAAGATACATAAAGATTAATATCAAACAAAGGAGTTGTATCCATAAATTCTATAAACCTTAAGATTAATCCATTTTCAATAGCAAAATTTATCAAATCTAAAATATCTTTTACGGTTAATACCTTTAGTAAGACTGTATTTATTTTAATATTCTTAAATCCAGCTTTCAAACAATTCTTTATACCCTTTATCACTATATTAACATAATTCTTATGAAAACTATAATTATTATTCTTAACTTTTAATAAATTTTGTGGTCGATTTATTTGATAAAACTTAAAAGGATCTACAGTATCCAAACTTATATTAATTCTCTTTAAACCTGCTTCCTTTAATTCATAAGCTAAATTTTCATTTATCCCTAATAAATATCCATTAGTAGTTAATGACAAATCCTGAACATCCAAAGCTGATATCATCCTTATAAGCTTAGTTATATCCTTTCTTACTAATGGCTCACCCCCAGTTATCCTAAACTTATTAACCCCCAATTTCATCATAACCTTTACCACCATCAATATCTCCTCATAAGTTAAAATCTCATCTTTATTCAAAAAATCAATACCATAAAGGGGCATACAATATATACACCTAAAATTACATCTATCTGTTATAGATATCCTTAAACTCTCTACTTTCAACATACTTTATTTTCTAATTGATTTCCTAATTTAAATTAACTAAATTTTAAATAAATAAAAAACATTTTTTACATTAAGACTTATAATTACAAAAGCAAAAGAAGTTAATAAAGCTGCTAAATACTGTTCCTTTTGTCTTAACTTAAATATAAATAACATATGCTTAAAACCAACAAAAAATATTAATATACTTAAAATCAAATCAGGAAAATTCATTACCAAAGTGTCTATATTATTAAGTAACGATATAAAAATACATATAGATCCTATAAATATGGGGGTTAAGAAAGTTCTTCCACCTGAAACAAAATGAGCAGTTATCCCGCCAGAGCCATGACAAACCGGGACTCCTCCTAATAAACCTATAAATAAATTATAAGTAGAGCAAGTAAAAGATAATTTACTTTCCGAAACTTTTAAATTATATAAATCATTAATAGTTTTTGAAGAAGCATAAATAGCATTAGCTATAGTAATCGGTAACTGAATAATAACTATTATTAAAGAAATCAATAAAATCTCAAAAAAATTATTTACTATACCTAAATATACTTGATTAAAATAAAGTGTTAATTTAGAAAAAGACACTAAACCAAAATGAAAATCATTAAAACTGCTAAAACTTAATATAACCCCAGTAATTAATAGGACTAAAATAGCAGGGATTTGCCAATTACTTAGCAATCCTAATACTAAAATTAATACAAAAAATAATAACTCCAAGAAATTAAAACTACTGAAATCTGAAAAATTGATATTTAATAAATTAAAAGCTGCTATAACCAATAATATCCCAACCCCAAACTGAATCCCCCTTATAAAAGAATCATCTAATCTAAACTTAGAAAATATCCTAAATTTATTTAAAATAATTAAAATCAAAGAAATAATAATAGAACTAAATGGAACTACCATAGGATTTAATTTAACAGATAAAACTACCGAAGAAATCCCTTTCATAGGTTGAACCGATACAGGAACTTTATATATAATCCCATTTAAAACATACGCTAACCCTACTAAAAATAAAACTATATTAATATTTATCCCTAACTTTGATAATCCAATAACAATAGGAAAAAGAACCCCAATATCCCCCAACGAACCATTTAACTCCCTCAATATAAAACTAATATATTTTAAATAATTCCCCATTTTTAACATTTTAATTTCGTTAAAATTTAATTTTATTAATGCCTATTAATTTTATTAATGTCTAACTGATAATTGATTAATCATTTCATAGGCATGAGGTAAAATAGGGATAACAGCAGTTAAACATTCTTTAACCCCTTTAGGAGTGCCTGGTAAATTTATTATTAAAGTTTTATTAGCAATCCCGGAAGTAGCTCTACTTAACGCCGCTTTAGGGGTATTCTTAAACCCTTCATATCTCATTAATTCAGTTATCCCAGGAGTTTCCTTAGTTATAACCTTTTTAGTAGCCTCTGGAGTTAAATCCTTAGGACTAAAACCAGTACCTCCATTAGTTAATACTAAATCAAATTGCTGCTGTACAAGTTTTCTTAATTCACCCTCTATTAATTCCAATTCATCAGGAACCACACTATAATAAGAAACAGAAATCCCAACCTCCTCTAAAATCCCTTTTATTAAACCATAATTCTCATCTTCCATCAATTTATTATAAACCCTATCACTAACAGTTATAACCCCTACCCTTAAACTCTTATAAACATCTTTATATTTATCAAAATTATGTTTATCTTTTTCTAAACTTTTATTGCTCTTCTTTTTACTTTTCATATAATTAATCATCATTAACAAAAGTGTATGTTTTTATACACTTTTGACAGACCTATTTTTATTCCGCCATTTTTTTAGCCCTATGGTCTGCAGGCGGTATTAGGCTATCTATAGGCCGTGTACAAAACCTAACCTACGCATAGTTAAGTCCCTACTCAAAAGATTTAATAGAAATACAAAAAACTGCATTAACAACTTACATAATAGTATCTTAAATACTATCACTTTGTTCCTTCCTCTGCTTGTCTTGATCTTGGCTCTTTGATTTACTGTTAAGGTTTTGTATCTTTAGTCTTATTAGCTTAATATCTTTGTTAATCCTCTTTTTTGTATCTTCTTTGATTAGCAAGTATTTAATTGTTTCAATCCTCCTTTTAATTTTAATAAATCCCTAAAATTTTAATTATTTCTTAAAAATTGTATAATATTATAATAATCCCTAGGAGTGTCAATTTTATAAAAAGTTAAGCCATTTTTATCTACTTTTTTTATTTCTTCTTCATCTATCAACTTTATTGATTTTATATTATACATTAAATAATTAACAAAATTCTTTAAAGAATACTTTTTATTTTGAGAGTTTTTTTGAGTATCTATAATATACTTTTCTATAAGTTCAAAGCAATTTATTTTGTAAAATCCAGGTAAAAAATGAACGAAATCATCAAATTCAAAAAAAATAAAATCATAATCAATATATTTTAAAGCAAGTTTAATTAAATCAGGATTTATTAGTACTTGATCTACTGCAACTAATAAAATAAAATGATTTTTGTAATAAACAGATAACTCCTTAGAAATAGTATATAATCCTAATAAAGGCCCCCTTAAATTTAAATCGACTTCTAAATCAAATACCTCTATAAAAAAATCATCTGCAATTAATAGCTTATCTTTTAAGGATTTATATTGAATCTCATATAAATTAAAAGTTTGCTTATTAAAATTAAGAACAATTTTATCAGCAAATAATGATAATCTATTAATTATTTCTTGAAGAAAAGTAATCTTTTGATTATTGATATTAATTTTTAGGAAAGCTTTATTATATTTCATTCTAGTACTTTGCCCTCCTAATAATATAGCTCCTAATATTTTTTTTTCTTCCTTATTACCCATAAATCATTTTTAGTACCCATATTAAGTAAAACTATTTTAATGATTTAGTCCTAAAAGAAAGATATAATATAGTTATCAAACCTAGAATACTCATAATAACAAAAACAACAAACCCTAAATAATAACCTGATTTCCCAGAAATATCTACAATTCTGCCTAAAATAGGGGGTATAACAAATCCTCCTAAAGCCCCTAAACCTCCAACCCAACCTGCTGCTCCCCCTATTGCTTTAGGAACTACCTTAGGTACTATTTTAAATACAGCAGCATTGTTTAACCCCATTCCAAATGCTAAAAATATTATCCCTACTAATGAAAAAATTATATTACCACCTAATAGAGTTATAATCAATGAACCTAATAATATAGAAACAATAGCAATTAAAGAAGCTTTTTCACCAGTTATTTTATCACTAAATCCTCCCCCCCAGACTCTAATCAATGATGCTCCTATTGAGAATAAAGCAGTAAATACCCCTGCTAACTGTTTATTTACAGAAAATAGCTCCTGATAAAAAGTAGGGAACCAAGCAGTTAATGCTAAAAATCCTCCAAAGGATATAAAATATAACCAAACCAATAGCCAATTCTCTAAGGTTTTAGCTGATATCTGTAAGCTTTTTAGTAAAGCACCTGTTGGGAATAACTCTTGGTTCTTAGATTTAGCTATCTCTATAGCCTCTTGAGAAGGAATATTTTGTTTTACTAATTGAAAATAATAAGCGTCTTTTGCTATTATTGAATATACAATAGTTCCAGTAAAAAGGAAAGCCAACCATAGTAAATAAGTTTTAGCAAGTCCTAAAGTAGGTAAGATAAAAGGGATAACCAAAGCGAATATCCCAGGAGCTAAATTCCCTAACCCTGCATATACCCCTAAAGCCCAACCTTGCTTATGCTGGGGAAACCAATAAGAAGTTTGAGCTATACCTACGCTAAACGTAGCTATGCCAAAGCCACATAACGCACCTAACAATAACAACAAATTATAACTAACCAATGTAGGATTAAATAATAAAAAGGAAATCCCCGACATCCCTATTATAGCTGTTATCAATAATATTAAAAACGGTAATCTACCACCTACTGAATCTACCATAGCAGCAAAAGGAATCCTTAATAAACTACCTGTCAACATAGGAATAGCTACCAGCATACCAGCTTGAAAAGCATTCAAATTAAGTAATTGTTTAAACTCTTTAGCTACAGGGCCAAATAAAGAAACTGCTGCAAAACCTATAAAAAATCCTACCGTTGCGCCTATTAACCCCTCCATCGGAGTACCTACTAACTTATAGTCCCTTATTTTTCCTTTTTTATCTTCTAAAAGCATATTAACTCACCTCCATTAATTTAAATAATTAATTTAAATAAAAAATTAAATTGCTTCCTCTTTTTTAAACCATTTTATAACCACATAATTCCTCCAAATATAAGGGATTGGCAAAACTATTATATGGATTAATCTAGTAAAAGGTAAGATAGCAAAAAAAACAAAGGCATTAAAGAAATGAAGCTTACTAACTAAAGGTAAATCTTTAATATATTCAATATTAGGATTAAAAGTAAAAAGTGAATATAACCAAGGTACTGCATGCTCACTAAAAAACAAAGACCCATTTTCATAAAATAATAGTTGTCCAAAACCCGTTAGCACTTGAATCATTAAAACTAATAACACAATCCAATCACCAAAAGTAGTAGTCTTAGTAACTTCACTAATAAAAGCTCTCCTATACATATAAAGCAATAAACCAATAATTAATAAAGTAGCAACAATAGAACCGATATATTCTAAAGGTTTATGGTAAGGAGTTCTTGCTAAATTTGCCCAAAAGCTTGGAAATAAAAAAGTAGTAACATGCGTAAAAATTGTACCTAAAATCGCAAAATGCCAACTAATAGAAGCAAAAAACAAAACCCTGTTTTCTAAAAGCTGACTAGATAACGAAGATACACTAAATGAATTAGTTTTAAATCTATATATTATCCCAAAAATAAATAAAGTTAATGAAATATAAGGAAAAATTATAAACGCTAAAATATATAACAAACTATTGTTAGTTGTTAATACTTCATTAGACATTATCCTCACCTCGCTTTTTCTTAATTAGCTTCCATACTTAAGCTAGAATCTATATTTAAAATATTTATCAAATAATAGATCAATTTACAATATGGGTTATTCAATATAAAATCAGGTTTTAACTGTCTAAAAACAGAATTATAATAATTATTAAAAGAAGGAATAATTAAATTCATTAATAATTCTTTTAAAATTTCATCATTATTAACAAACTCCAAAAATTTTAACACTATAAATATGTGATCAGGTAATTCATTTAGCTCTTTATCTAAATAAAATTCATATTTATTATATAAATCTCTTAATTTTATCATCTCAGTATTTCTGTTAAAGCTATCATAGTGGATGTAATAAGATAAATATGGATAAAAAATAGGTTTCAAATCAAAAGTTAAAGTATATAACTCTTGAAGCGAATCTAAATTACTATCATTCTTTTCATAGAATTCTACAAATTCATTAACTATTAAATTTAATTTAGGATTACTAATTTTTATAAATTTAATATTTTTTATAAATAAATGATCCTTAGGATAATCAAAGATATCAGATATTTTTAGGAACTCTTTGAAATCATTTAAATTAGGTAATAATTTTTTCATAATAATTCACCTCGTTTTATTAAGGATAAAAAACTTAATTATCCCCCTCTTTTAGCTTCTTGGCGTATATTAAATCCCATTTTAGCTTTATAAGCTAAAGGTTCCATTAATTGCTCTACTTTTATTTCCCTTATAAATGTTGGAATAACAAACCTATCTTCAAATTTTGCAATAGATGTTAAATAAAAATATTCATTAGCATCTTCTTCATTAAAGCCTGCTTCATTTAGAACTCCCTTATCTACATCTCCCACAGTAATAGCTCGCCTGTATATCCTTAACGCAATCATCTTCTTAAATACTTCTTTCATTAACTCTTTATTCCCCGCAGTAAACATATTAGCAAAATACTCTATAGGTAATCTATACTTTTCTATAGTAGTAAATAAATCTTTATCTATACCATAAGTATCACCAGTTTTATTAGCTTTTATAGGTAATAATGGAGGAACATAAAACAACATAGGTAAAGTTCTATATTCAGGATGCAAAGGTAACGCTAATTTCCATTTTTTAACAAATTTATAAACTGGAGATTTTTGAGCATACTCTATTATTTCATCAGTTAAACCATTCTTTTTAGCTTGATTTATAACTTTAGGATCAAACGGATCTAAAATAAGATCTAATTGTTTTTGAACTATTTCATTTAAATCAGCTTTAGCAGCCTCCTCTACTTTTTCAAAATCATATAATAAAACTCCAAAATACCTAATTCTTCCTACGCAGGAATGGAAGCAAGCAGGTGCTTGCCCCGATTCTAACCTTGGATAACATAATATACATTTCTCAGCTTTTCCCGTATGCCAGTTATAATATACTTTTTTATATGGGCAACCAGCAACACACATCCTCCAACCCCTACAATGATTTTGATTAACCAAAACAATCCCATCTTCTGCTCTTTTATACATTGCACCACTTGGACACGCAGAAACACAAGGTGCATTCATACAATGATTACATATTCTCGGTAGATAGAAGAATACAACTCGCTCTATTTCAAATAACATTTCTCTTTCTTGCTCAGATAATTTACTTAAATTAGGATCATTATAGGCATATAAAGGTGATCCCCCTAAATCGTCATCCCAATTAGGTCCCCCTTTTATTTCCACAGGTTCTCCAGTTATCAAAGAAATTGGTTGAGCAGTAGGCTGAATAGGATTATTCTCATCATAAGGAGCATCAAATAAATGCTTATAAGCATAAGTCCAAGGATGATAATAAGCATCTATTGTAGGTAAAAAAGGGTTATAAAATAAAGCGAGTAAAGCACCTATCCTTTCTAAAGGCCCTGCCCACTTATATAACTTTAATCTAAGTTTTCCATTAACTTTCTCCCAACCACCTCTGAATTTTTCTTGATCTTCCCATTTTATAGGATACCCTGTTCCCGGACGAGTTTCCACATTATTCCACCACATATACTCCGTTCCTTCTCTATCAGTCCAAATATTTTTACAACTTATACTACATGTATGACATCCAATACATTTATCCAGATTAAAAACCATAGATACATGCATCCTAACATCCATATCCTTCTCACCCCTTTCTTATAAAAACTAATTATAAAAATAATAAAACCCTTAAAATTCAATTTTTTCTAATTTTCTAACGAGTACAAATGTATCTCTATTAACTCCAATGGGTCCCCAGTAATTAAAGTCCCAAGAAAGTTGAGCATATCCACCTACCATAAACAAAGGTTTTACCCTAGTTCTGGTTAAACTATTATGCCCTCCTGCACGCTTACCATTTCTAGCTTTTGGAACACTTATAGTTCTTTCAGTAGAATGGTATATCATACATACTCCTTCTGGTATCCTTGCGCTAACTATCGCCCTAGTTACTACCACCCCATTATCATTAAAAACTTCAACCCAATCATTATCTTTTATCCCTACTCTTTCTGCATCCTTATCACTTATCCAGATTCCTCCTATACCTCTTGATAATGTTAGCATCCTTAAATTATCATAATAAGTTGAATGTATCTGCCATTTACCATGTGGGGTTAAATAATTTAAAACAAGTGTAGTTTTCGGATCTAAATGAGATTTAACAATATCACCTAATTCATGGTAATCAAATCTTGGTTTATAAACAGGTAACATTTCCCCAAAAGATATGTAATACTGATGATCAAGATAAATATGTTGTCTTCCTGTTAAAGTTCTAAATGGTACTTTTTTAAGAATATTTAAATGATAGCTTGTATAAGTTATTTTTTGATTAGTTATTCCTGACCATATTGGGCTTGTAAGTGCCCTACAAGGTTTAGCAACTAAATCACTAAAACTATATCTAATATTAACATTATCCTTAGCTAAGTCAGTTAATTCCAAACCTACTTTTTGTTGTTCTTCTTGGAAAGCTCTCAAAGCAATTTTCCCATTAGTTTCAGGTGCCATCCATAATACTGCATTACATGCATCTATATCTTCCTCTATACTTGGATAAACTTTATCCCCTATTTTTATTGATTTCAATTCTTTTAATTCTTCATATACGTCATCTTCTTTCCAGACCAATCCATGAGCTCCAACACCCACTTTAGAAACTAATTCCCCTAAAGTTATATATCTATTATAAACATTATGATAATCCCTTTCAACGATTGCTAAATTAGGGAAATTTTTACCAGGAATTATTTCAATATCTTCATATTTCCAATCTTTAACAACAGGTTGAGTTATTTCATTAGGTGAATCATGCATTAAAGGAGTAGCAACGACGTCTATAACTTTTTGAGGCAAATTCTCCTTAGCTAATTCACTAAACTTTTTAGCAAGAAATTTAAAAATATCCCAATCTGATTTAGATTCCCATAGTGGTTTAACTGCTTCTTGAAGTGGATGAATATAAGAATGTAAGTCAGTAGAATTTAAATCATTTTTTTCATACCAAGTAGCAGATGGTAGAATTATATCAGAGTAAAGTGCACTAGTATCCATCCTAAAGTTGATATCAATAACTAAATCAAATTTTCCTGTAGGTGCTTCTTTAACTACGTTAATCTCTTTTAGATTAGATAAATCAGCTTCTTCTGCTATAGCATTACAGTCTGTTCCTAAGTAATGTTTAAGGAAAAATTCATGGCCTTTAGCACTACTCATTAAAGCATTCCCACGCCAAATAAACCATACTCTCGGGAAATTTATAGGATTATCTGGATCCTCTATACTAAACTTTATTTCTTTAGATTTGATTTTTTTAACTATCCAATTAATGATATCATTATTATCTTTAGCACCATCTGATTTAGCCATATCTACAATTTTTATAGGATTAACATTAAATTGAGGATAAAAAGGTAACCAACCAAGCCTTACCGCTTTAACTTGATAATCTATTGCATGATTATACTCAATATTTTTCCAAGGCAAAGACATTTTAATAGAATCTCTATCGTATCTCCATTGGCAAGAATGAACATAGTGAAAAGATGGTGTATTTTGGCGTCTAGGAGGTCTTATCCAATCAAGAGCAAAAGCAATAGTAGCCCAGGCACTTACTGGCACCACCTTCTCTTGCCCTACATAATGGTTTAATCCACCACCATTTTTACCAACACATCCACAAAGAATTAATGCTAATATACAGCTTCTATATATTAAATCTGAATGGAACCAATGGTTAGCACCTGCTCCTATTATGATACAACATTTTCCTTCGGTTTTAGCAGCTGTTTGTGCCCATTGATTAGCAAAATTTATTACCGTATCCCCTGAAATTTTAGTAAATCTTTCCTGCCACTTAGGAGTATAAGGTAAATCATCATTATATGATTTAGGGTATTCTCCCGGTAAATTTCTATTTACCCCTAGCTGCGCATTAAGTAAATCAAAAACGGTAGTAATATACTTTATACCAGTTTTAGTTACAACCTTTTTAACAGGACAACCTCTTTGAATATCTTTTTTATTAACAAAATCAGGTAAATTGACTAAAACTATCTCATCATAATTATCTATAAAAGTTAATAATGGATCAACTGGTTCTTTAGTTTTTACATTTACCAATTCTAGATTCCACAATCCTTTTTCTTTTTGATATTTAAAGCCAATACTACCAGGTACTAATGTTATTTTATTAGTTAATTTATCAAAAACTAAGGTTTTCCAGTCGGAGTTTTCTTCATTTTGGAATTCTTCTAAATCTGAAGCTCTAAGATATTTAGAGGGATAATAATTTTGATCTTGTTTTTCTAAGATAACTAACATTGGGGCATCAGAATATTGTTTTAAATAATTAATAAAATACGGTTCTTGTTTTTTATAATAATATTCGGTTAATATGACATGATTAACAGCCAACCAGAAGGCGGCATCTTGGCCAGGTTTTACAGGGATCCACCAATCCGCATGTCTTGAAACCATACTATAATCAGGAGAGAAAACAACCACTTTAGTGCCGTTATGCCGTGCTTCTACAAGGAAATGTGCATCAGGGGTTCTTGTCATTAAGACATTAGATCCAACTGTAGCAATAAATTTAGAGTGATACCAATCTGCGCTTTCTGCCACATCTGTTTGTTCTCCCCAAACTTGTGGTGAAGCAGTAGGTAAATCACAATACCAATCATAAAAGCTCATAGCGACTCCACCAATAAGCTCTAAAAACCTTGCACCACTTGCATAGCTCATCATACTCATAGCAGGAATAGGGGTAAATCCTACGATCCTATCAGGGCCATATTCTTTTATAGTATAAATCAAAGCAGCAGATATTATAGTAGCTACTTCATCCCATGTTATTCTTTTAAATCCTCCTTTTCCTCTCGCTTTTTTATATTTCTTATCATCTTCTTTTACTACATATTCCCAAGCTTTTACAGGGTTATTATATTTTTCTAAACCTTTTTGAAAACTATTATATAAAGCTGTTCTAATGTATGGGTATTTTACCCTTATAGGGCTATATATATACCAGCTAAAAGATATTCCTCTAGGGCAGCCACGCGGCTCATAAGGAGGAATATTAGGATCTATCATCGGATAGTCTGTTGCCTGAAGTTCCCAAGAAATTAACCCGTCTTTAACATATATCATCCACGAGCAACCACCTGTACAATTAACTCCATGAGTGCTTCTAACTACTTTATCGTATTGCCATCTATTTCGGTACATATCTTCCCACATTCTACCTTCAGCATCCAATCTCTCTACAAATTGGCTCATCATTTCACCTCCTCATATTTCAAAAAAATATTTAAAAAATAAAATACTTTAAAGAATTCATACTTTTGTTATTTATTTCTTTTAAAATACTTTAAGGTATCTTCGGGTTTAGTGTACCTATTTTTATAAATAAAGTTCATTATAATTAAGAAAATAATTGTTCCTATTATTCCTGTTAGTAATAGGGTAATAATTTCATTAAGGGGTCTTAAGGATGTTAAATTTTCCATTTTAAAAACCACCTCCTAATTATCCTAATTTCTAATGAGCATCTTTATTTTTTATTATATTTTAGTATGTAGTTCTTGAGCTTTTGTATTAAGGTAATGAGGGCATTGATGGCCTATATTTATTTCATTGAATTCATTATACATTTTTTCATCTATATCTTGAGTTAATACATCTTCTGCTAATCTAAAGAGTACATTATCTTCTTTTAGTATATGATTTCTTAAGATATTAATATATTCTAAGCTAGCTGATATAAAAGTGGTAATACAATTTACATAGATAAAAATGAAAAAATATATATTGCCGGTAATGTATATTCCAATAAAGACAATAGTAATATATATATAGTGAAATTAAAAAACGATAAGAAATTAGATAATAGTTTTAAAAATAATGGTTTAATAGTTATTAAAAATAAAGATATAATTGGAAAAAAATAATAAAAGCGATTCACTTAAAGTAAATTCAATTTATATAGTCAATAATAAAGATGAAATAAGTAGAGTTGATTCTATATTTTTAGATAATTATGGGAGTATCTACACCACAGGAACCGTCTATGCTGATGTTTATAATGATAAAGAAGAAACTCTTGATACAAATATATACGGATATATAATAAAATTAAATAAAAATGGAACCTTAGATACTACTTTTGGAAACAACGGGAAAATCATAATAAATAATATTACAAATAAAATTAATAATACTAAATTGACAGCTGAATCAATATATGTAGATAAAAAAGGTTATGTATATACTACAGGTAGCATCTTCGATAAATTTGATAAAGCAAAGAGCAAAGCATATGTAATAAAATTAAAATAACTAAAATAATTTTTGGTTTTAAATATACTTTTTCATATCCTTCATATCCTGTTTAAAATTTAATAGGCTTAGCTTTAGCTTCTTTAAACCATTCAATTCTTAAATCATAATCATCTTCAAAATTAGTTTTATATAAAAACTCCAAATTGGATAATGCAGTTTCGTCTATATCAAAAACCACTGCTAATTTCTCTCTTTCCTTATTAGATAATCCTTTAGTTCTTTTAGCTATATAATCTTTAGCACTATCTATTACTTCCTTTATATCCTTTTTTTATAAATTCTGTTTATAAAATGTTTATTTTTTAAAATAATGTTAATTTTTATATAATTTTATTGACTTTTATCAACATTTTTAATTATATATTTTTTATATTTTTAGAGGAATTTTTATGAAAAAAATATAATATAAATATCCTTAAAGCAAAAAAATAAAAAGTGGGGCTTAATATGATAAAAAACATCATTAAATTTTACTTAATAATAATATTCAATATATTAATTTTTAGTAGTAGTTTTATATATTCTAAGACTTATAAAGAAGAACAAGAAGAAAGGTATTATAATTTAGCAAGTTCTATTTTTTCTATTTATTATTCATTTTATAATAAAATACTACCTTTTGCTAATGGAAAAATATACAATTACGATGAAGGATTAATAGTAACTACATATTGTAACAAAGATTATAGATATTTTGGGTCTGAAAAAAATAATATCATAGGTAGGTTCGCTTTAGAAATTAATATATCTAATGACATCTTATATAAAGAAAATAAATATGTATATTATTATGTAGATATGCTAATTGATGATGAAAATAATAAAGATAATAAAAATGATAAAAAAACTTATGATTTATCAAGTGGTAAAGTAATTACTGCCAAAGCAGGTTGTAACCCATTAATAGTAAATGGAGAATTACTTGAATTAGGAAGCGATACTAACTACGTATCACTTTATATATTTTGCTATTAATCCAATTTAAGGTAAATAAAAACCCAAAGGAGGTGAATTTATAATATAAAAATCATTAAAAAATATATACAAATTGCTAATATTTTTATTATCATGTATATTTTAAATATATTTTTTAGTAAAAACTACCTATATTCAGAAAGTTTAACTGATGAAGAAGCCAAAATATATGCTTATTTAGCTTTATACATTGAAGATATCTACAAAAAAGTTAAGCATGCTTTTGTTTTACTATACAATGATTATATAAATAGTAAAATTAATATAGTTATATCTAATATCTTTTGGAAAAATCTTGCTTATTATGATGAAGACTTACCAAATATAGATTCTAATACATATATTGTTCCAGAATTAGGTTTATTAATTACTCTTTGGGGAGCTGATTATGAAAAAAATTTTGGATCTTATAAAAATAAATACCAAGGAATTTTTGCTATTGAAGTAAATATAAGTAATTATTTATTTCATAGATATAATGGCTATACACCTTACAAAAATAAAAAAAGTATTTATTATTTTTTAGATGATAAAATTGATTATGTAATTGATTTAAAAAAAGGTAAAGTTATTACAGGTAGGTCAGGAGTAAATCCCTTAATACAAACAGGAGAAATTATGAATTTAGGAAATGATACAAATGATTCCTCTTTATATATCCTTTGTTATTAATAAAAAATAAAATTAAAAAAAATAAAACAGATTAAGAATTCAAAAAATGTTAATAACTATAACAAAAAAAATAAAAAACAAAATTATGAAAAATTTAAAAATAATTAGATTAGTTTGTATATTTTTAAGTATTGCTATTATCATTATTTATTCAAAAATAAATCCTACTTTCTCATATAGTGATTATATATCAACTTTAACCTATATTTCTGTATGGTTAGACATAACAGATATATATATAAAAGTTAAAAACGCAGCTAAACAGTACTTCACAAGATATAGAAAATATACAATTACTGAAATTCAATGGAAAGATTTATCATATTATGAAAGAACTTTACCGTATGAATACAGCACAGTAGCTACATACAAATCTGATAAATACTATTACTTTCTTACTTTATACTATAAAAACGACACTACTTACTTTGGTTCAGAAAACAATTTTTATAAATATTATAAACCCTTGGCTCTTGAAATAAAACCAGAAAATGAAATATGGTATAATCTATCATATGAAGATGAAAAAAGACTTTGTAAGTACTTAGAAAAAACAATAGAAGATAAATCATTATATATAGATTCAGATAACCCATGGGCTTACTTATCAAAAGGTATCTTTATCTCAGGTACATATCTCTATGATCCTCTAATAAAAAGTGGAAAAATAGATGGATTAGGTGATTTCGGAAGCTATAAATCATTCTATATACTATGCTATTACGATTGCAGATTAAAATAAGCTTATAAATTAAACAAAAATTAAATTAAATTAAATTAGACCAAAACCATAAGGGGGTGAAATCATGAAAACAATTTATGAATATCTTAAAAATAAACTAAATATCAATAATTTTATTATTAATAAAATTTCTTTTAATCAAAATAAAAAAGATATTGAAATAGAAATAATTAAACTTGATGCTCCAGATTTAAATATAGAAAAAATAAACATCCCTATCCAAGAAATAAATGATACATCAATCTTATATGAAATCACAGAATACCTTAAAAACTATAACGAAAATAGTAATTTTATAAAATTTTTAAAACAAATTAATACCCAATTAAAATCAATATTAGTTCTCCTTGTAATTATGATTATTTCAATTTTTCTGATATCGTTTAATTTTTTTTCAGAATTTAAGTATAATTCAAATAATGAAATTCAACAACTAATAAATTTAAACAATAATTTATTAAAAATTAATGAAAAGACAGAAAATCAGAATAAAAATAATCCAAAATATATTTACAGGATAGACAGTTTTGAAGATTATGAATTTCAGAAAAAAATCAATGAATTAGGATCCCAAGGTTGGGAGTTAGTTTTCGCCAGGCGAGCATTAAGAACAAAAGGCTATAAATTAGATTCCGATTTAGAAATTACAGAAGATTATGAAGGAGTTTATGAATGTATCTTTAGAAAAAAAATAAATTAATAACCAATCAATATCCATTAAATTCTTTTCTAAAAGGGGGGTGGCAGTATGTTAAAATTAAAAAATCATTTGATAATTTTTTTTATTATTATTTCAATATTTTTAAATATAATATTAATAATTTATATTTTAAAAAATAACTCAAAAAGCTTAGTAAACTCAAATAATAAAAACCCAAAAACTATAATTTATTCCAATAACTATAATATCTACCAAAACGTTTATCAAAACGATATCAATAAAACCAATAATTTAAATGAAGCATCTAAAAAAATATATGAAAATCAAAATACTAATCAAAACCAAAGTATAGATAAAAACACTACAAATCAAAATAACAAAACAGAATATAAAAATCAAATAATCAAAGAATTTTACAGTTTATTAGAAAAAAATAACAGAAATAAAAAAATAAAAAATAACATAAATAATTACAATATAGCTTTTGTTATTGACGAAAATGGGTATGGTCAAATCGTTTTAGGATACTTAGATAAATACAATTATAAATTAAATATTTATAAAAAGCTTAATATGGAATATTCAGATAGTGCATATCCCTGTTTTTCTAATAAAGGTGATAAATTAGCTTTCGTTTCCAATAAAGATGGAAACTATAATCTATACATATATGATATTAAAAATAACAATATAGAAAAAATAACTAATTTTTATAATGAAGACGATAGGTATAATTATAATCCAAAATGGGATTTTTATGATCAAAGAATATTTTTTATAAATATAAAAGATGATTACACTTATTTAAAATATGCAAAAAAAATTATAGATAAAAAGCCTGTTCTAAAGTTTATTGATTTAAAAACTAAAGAAGTTCATGAACTACTAGAAGGGGTTCTTAGTTTTTACTTTATAGATTATAACACTTTATTAGTTTCATATACAAAGATATTTAACTATAACTTCTCATATTACTATGATAATTTCTATGGAATATATAAAGTTTTCATTAATGGAAATAATGCAGACGTTATTAATCCCTCTGTAGAAAATGATGTTATAACATCTACTATAGCTGTTAATCCTACAAAAACTATGTTCGCTTACCCCCAAGAAGACAAAATTATTATTTCTTCTATTGATATAATAAAAGATGAAAAAACTAATTCTTATATGAGGATAAAAAAAGAGATCCCTGTTATACTGAACAAGATAGAAAGTATGGATTTCATAGATTCAGAGAATATAATTTTATCCTGTAAAAACTCTGGAAATTATGATTTATATTTATTAAACATAGAAACCTTTAAACTAATAAAAATAACTGATACAATTTATAATGAAAATTCAATATCATTTAAACCTTATTAAACAATAATATTTTCATATTATTTTTAATCAACTTCAAAAACTACGGAAGGTTTTAAAATAGATTTTCTTATATCTTTTATTACTTTATTTACCTGACTTAAAGGAAACACATCATAATGGATATTAATTTTAGGGATATTCGAGATAATATTAAAAAATTCGGTAGCATCGTTTTTAGTTACATTAGCTACACTTCTTATGCTTCTTTCACCCCATAAATATTTATACTCAAAAGCAGGGATCTCACTCATATGGATGCCTGCACAAACTACAACCCCACCCTTCTCTAAATTCATTAAAGAATATTTTACTAACTCTCCAACAGGCGCAAATATAATTATCCCTTCTAATTTATCTTTGATAATTTCATTGCTATAATATATATCTTTTATTCCTAAATTTATCGCTATTTCTTTAGCTTTTTGATCATTAGGTTTAATAAAAACCACTATTTTTTTATTTAAATTTTTCGCGATTTGTGTTATAATATGGCCACTAGAACCTAAGCCATATATCCCGATGATTTCTTTATCTTTAATAAAGCTAAAAGCTCGATAACCAATAATGCCGCCGCAAAGCATTGGCGCTAACTCATAATCACTGTAATCTTTAAACCCATTTAAATTAACCACATAGTCCTTTTTAGCAACAATATAATCTGCATAGCCACCATCTACATTAAAACCAGTAAATAATCCATTATCACATAGATTTTCTAACCCATTTTTACAGAACTTACATTTTAAACAAGAAGAATATAGCCAATATACCCCGACTCTATCATTTAAGTTAAAATTATTAACTTTATTTCCTTTGCTAACGATGTATCCGACTACCTGATGTCCAGGGATAACAGGGTATTTTGCATCTATTTCTCCATCAATAACGTGTAAATCTGTTCTACAGAATCCGCAGCATTTTACTTTAATTAATATTTCATCTTCTTTTATATTCTGAATTATTTTTTCTTTTTTAATTAAATCACTTTTAGGAAACTCTATGTAATATCCTCTTATTATCATCCTTAATCACCCACTTACTCGTAAAAGATATTTAATATTTAATATTTAATTTTCAAATAATTAGAAATAACCTTCTAAATAAAATTAAAGAAATGTAATAACTTCAATAATAATCTTATATTTTTTTGTTTTGTTGTTTTTGGATCTATTCCTTTATTTTTAAAAAATTTAGCTTAAAAGTAGGGAAATCTTTTAATTCCCATTTTATAGCTTTCCTTAGAATAAAATCATTTTTTTTCTTTAAATTAATTCCATTTTATTTTAATAAAAGGAGAAAAATAAGATATGAAGAATAATGAAATTGGTAGTGATTCGCTACCGCAAAAAACACTAATAGGGCATAATAACAAAACGGTGATACATTTGTCAATGTATCCCCGTTAGTGCAGGAGTAAGAACCCCTTACTCCTGCAGTTTTTTAAATTAATTTTTTAAATTAAATATGCTAAAAAATATCTTTAACTACATCAAAAAAATCTTAAAATTAGAAAATAAAAATAAAACTAAATCTGTATACTTAAGTGGTCTAAAAATAAAAACAACAGATAACTTAAAAACAAATCCATTAGAGTATTTTAAATCTGAAGAAAGAAAATTACTAGAAGTAAATAGTTCAATAAATCCAGATATCCCTTACTTTCCAAGTATAAAAGAAATCTTAAAATATTTTAATGATAATTATAAAGTTTTACCAAAAATGCTAATAAATTTTGCACTCTTTAATACTAAAACAAGTGATTTCTACATAGAAAAAAGAATAATTACCAAAAATAAAGAAAGATACATATATATCCCTAAAAATTTTACTAAAAAAATCCAGAAAATCATAAAAAAAGATATATTAGATAAATTGACATTTCCCGAAGAAATCTGCGGATATATTAAAAATAAAAATATAAAATTAGCTGTAGAAAAACATGTAAAAAAAGATATATTAATCCTAATTGATATAAAAAATTTCTTTCCAGGCATAGGAAGAATAAAAGTTAGAAAAGCCTTTGAAAACTTAGGATACCCATCAGATGTAGCTGCCTTCTTAACTGCCTTAACTACAACTAAAATAAAATACCAAGAAGATAATAAGATTAAAACTAAATGTGCCTTACCAATAGGCAGCCCCACAAGCCCTACAATCGCTAATCTCATTATAACTAACATAAACAACCAAATTAAAAACTACTTCAAAACCCTGCAAAATGATAACAACATCTCATCAATAGATCACACAATTTACGCAGATAATATCATAATATCATTCAATACCTCCTTAAAAGGTCAAGATTTAAAAAACATCACAAACAAAATAATAATAGAATTAAAAAAAATAATTGCTAAAAATAAACTAAAAATAAACGATTCAAAAATAAGAGTCCTAAAAAAAAGAAAAATAGTATTAGGATTATCTATAAACCAAAAAATAAATATAAATAAAAAATATTATAAAAATCTACGCGCAGAAATCCATAACCTATCTTTTAATAAAAATAAATTAACCAAAGAAAAAATAGAAACTCTTAAAGGAAAACTATCATACCTAAACTTTATAAATCCTAATAAATATAACAACCTTTATAAAAAATACCACACCCGATTATCCGAAATATTCCAATAATATAAAAATATCCTAAAAAATTAATAAAAAACTTACACTTTCTTAAGATCTTTTAATGTTATCTCACTAATAACTTTTTCTACTGGTTTTGAAAATATAGCTAATAAAAAAACACTTGATAAGTTATTTATTACATTTTTAATATTTGAAATTATAAAAAAAGCAGATTTTTTTATGAGTTTATTTTTAATCTTTTTATCAATTGAATTATTAATAATTTCAGTTAAAGTATTTAAAAATGAAGGAATAATATTAGTAATTTTATTCTTAGCATAGCTAATTAAATTTTGCTTAATTTGATAATGTTTAATTTCCCAAGCTTTTATCAAAGCTTTCTGCTTTAATAATTTTTCAGTTTGTATATTTTTGTTTTTTATCTTTCCTTTTGGAATACTTATTTTATTAAATTCATTAAATTCATTATATAGAATATTTTTAGCATATTTATAAAGTTTATTTTTAGATTCTTTGGCTTTTTCTTTAAGATCAACTTCTCCTTCAATAGCTGTTAAAATATCAAATTGTAAAATTTTATTAATTACCTGTCCTATGCCTACCAATGTAAATGGTTCTATTAAAGTTCCTATTCCTAAGCTTAAATTAAAATAGTATTTCAGTATCCAGCTATTAGTATTTAATATAGCACTTCTATAGAATTCAAATAAAAAACCATCGCCATATAAAGTATTATAAATCTCAATAGTTGTTGTAATAGAATCATTTTTATTGTTAATCGTTATAGAATTTTCTAAACCTGCTCCTATTACTGCATATAAATTAGTTTTTAAGCCTTGGTTATAAATGATATTGTTATTTTGATCTCGCTTAGTTTTCCCAAAATTTAAGTCAAATTCCGATTTTGCTTCCGCTTGTACATATAAATCCATTTCTAATTCACTTTTTAAATCCTTAGATAAAGAAAATTTATGTTTCTTTAAAACACCTAATTCCAAATCCTTCGGTTTTACATAAGTTTTTATTTTTCCCAACATAACCTATTTATAATTTTTAATACTTTTTATATCTTTTAATTAACAAAAACAACCTTTTAATCAAATTTAAAAATTTTAAAAATATGTTAATAATAAAACAAAAAAATATTTTAAAAAGGAAGTTAGACAGAAAATGTTGAAAATTAAAAAAGTAATGTATCGTGCTGATAATAAAAAATAAAGTAGTAAAACAAAAATGCAATTTACAGCAACAATAGGGAGATATCAAGTAAAAGAAGAATACGATTCCAGCCCCTTAGGGCAAATCTATATTGCTTTTGATCCTATTATTAACAAAGAAGTATTTTTAAGATTACTAAGTCCTGTCTTATTAGAAGAATCAGAAAATAGAGATAACCTATTAAAAGAGATTCAGTTAGCATCAAAAATAAAACACCCTAATGTAGCTCATATTTATGAACTTAATGAACAGGAAGGGATATTCTATATCGCTTTCGAAAAAGTCGATGGATTAATGCTAACTGAAATAATCCAACCTAAAAAAATAACAGATGAAAAAGAATTAGAAAAATATATCGATTTCTTTTTAGAATTAGCCAAAGTTTTAGCTTACATACACGAATATAACGTATTGTTTAAGGATCTAAAACCTAAAAATATTATATTTACTGGAGATATTTTTAAAATAACTAATTTAGCATTCGGATATATAGATTCTAATTATCTATTTAACAGCAATCAATTTAGTGAAAAGCTAATATTCTGGGCTCCTGAACAATGTAATAAAAGCTCAAATATAACTAAAAAAACCGATATATTCTCCTGGGCTTTATTATTTTATTATTTTACCACAGGAACACACCCATTCTTAAAAGATTCCATAACTAAAACTATTGAAAGTATTATAAACGATAAAGCTACTGATCTAAATAAAATTAATAATAAAATTCCAATAGCTCTAAGTGATTTAATATCAAAATGCTTATCTAAGGATCCCGATCTTAGACCAGATAGCTTTAGAGATATAATAAACTCATTAATAGAAATAAAAAAAGAACAAAGAAAATGGAACATATCCCCAGCAAAAGCTGTTATGCATAACACCTTAGGCACTAACTACTACAAACAAGGGAACTTAGAATTAGCTATATTAGAATGGGAAAAAGCAGCAGAATATGATCCCTTTAATCCCCTAATTCACAATAACTTAGGGACAGCATATGATGGGTTATCTAAATTAGATATAGCTTTAAATGAATATAAAAAAGCAGTTGAACTAAGTCCTAATAACTTTGTTACTCACTATAATATAGCCTCAGCATTTTATAGAGTAAATGATTTAGATAAAGCTATAGAACATTATAAAAAAGTAGTTTTGCTTAACCCTAAGTTTGCGCCAGGTTATCATAACTTAGCTAACGCACTTTATAAAAAAGGATTCATAGAAGAAGCCATAGATAATTGGCAAAAAGCATTAGTAATCAACCCTAACTTAGTTGATGCAATGTATAATTTAGCAAACGCATATTATTCTCAAGATAGGATTGAAGAAGCCTTACATTATTGGAACAAAGTCATAGAAATTGATCCTAATTTTGTTATGTCTTATTATAGCTTAGCTCTATATAATTTAGAGATAGGCGATTACCAAAAAGCACAAGAAATGTTAGAAAAATGTATAGAACTAAACCCCTCCTTTTCTGAAGCTTATTATAATTTAGCTAACCTTTATTTTGAGGCTTCTGATATTATTAGCGCTATAGATTTATGGCTAAAAGCTGTTAATTATAACCCTAAACTCTGGAAAGCTTACTATAACTTAGCTAACGCTTACTATCTACAAGGCAACGTAGAACTAGCACTAGAATATTGGAAAAAAACAACTTTCTATAACCCCGATATGTGGGAACCATATTGGAACATCGCAAATGTCAGTTACTTCGAATTCGGAGATATTGAAACTGCTATAAAAAATTGGCAAAAAGTTACAACTATCAACAAAAAACATTGGCAAGCACATTATAATTTAGGCGAAGCATATTATATTGAAGGTAAATATAAATTAGCAATAATGGAATGGGAAAGAGTTATAGAAATTAATCCAAAATACTGGTTAGCTTATTTTAATATCGCCGTTATCTATTTCAATAACAAAGACTTTAATACCGCTATAAAATACTGGACAAAAGCCTTCGCTATAATGCTATTCGGATAACCAAAATTAAACAACTATAATTATAAAATAACTATGATTAACACATTCGTTTTTTCCAATAATTTCAATCTTTCTTCTTACTTTTTTAAAATACTTTCATACTACATAAAAAAAGAATATAAAGAAAGTACCAAACAGATTATAATAAACATTAAAAATGATAACTTTAAAAAACTTATTGAATACTTTAATCCTGAGAAAATAACCTATGAATCTGTATTGTTTTATACCAAAGAATCTGAACCCCTAAAAGAAATAACAAAATCAGATTACTTCATATTACTATTTGATAATATAACAGATCTTCTTAATGAACTAAATAATCTAAAACAAAGAGACTTAGAAATATTAAATAATTTTGTAAATTCAAAGAATTTCAAAAAACAAAATAAATACTCTGCTAATGAAGTAGAAAATCTTATAAAAACAATAGAACAAGATAACTTTGATTCAGAAAAATTTATCTATTACAATACTAACTTGGAAGAATTAATAAATTCTTTAGCGTTAATTTACTTCAAAAAATCATTATTTATTGTTGATTCTAATATTAATACAAATTCTAATAACTTAATTAATATTAATTTATTTAGAACTCTATTTATACCAATTAACATTATTAACGAATTAATAGATTTAGAAGAATCTGAATTTATTGAATTCTTTAATGAATTTTCACTAAACTATTTAATTCCAAATAATACTTCGTTATCTAAAAATAATTTTATAGAATTCCTAGTTAATTTGATTATAAATAACATTTTAAAGTACTGGGTTATCTTCTATACAGGCAATAAAAAAGAAGTCAAAGCTTATTTAATAACTAAAGGGAAAACAGTATTAGATGCATCTTATAAAATCCATACGGATATAGGGAGAAACTTTATTTCTGCTTTAGTTTGTAATATCAATAACTTAAATGATTCTAAATTTCCTCCTTTTGAAAGCTATGGGAAAAACTATATTGTAAAAGATCACGATTATCTCTCTATTAAAACTAATAGCTAATATATTAAAATAAAAAAATAATACAAAAAAAATATTAGGGAGGGTTAAAATATGATAGATATAAAATTATCTATTCCCGCTGCTAACTGGAAAGCTAATCTAACTTTTGAACAAGCTGTAAATTGGATTAACTATATGGAAACCAATGTATCTAGAATTATTATAGATTACCAAGAATATATTAAATTAATTGCTGGAGTACCATATGTATATATTAAACCCTTAAAAGATATTTCTAAAAGAGTTAAAATATATGCTCAAAATATGTCGCATGTTTTAAAAGGTGCATATACTGGAGAAATTACTATTATTATGTTAAAATCTATAGGTTGTGATGGAGTGATTTTAGGGCATTCCGAAAGAAGAAATATTTTTAACGAAACAGATGAATTAATAAATAAAAAAGTGTTGCTATGCCAAGAGCATAATATGCCATTTATTTTATGTGTTGGAGAGAATTTAGAACAACGCAGAAAAGGAATCGCTTTTGAAGTTATTAAAAACCAAATTGATTTAGCTTTAAAAGGATTTAATAAGTTTGAATTAATGGTATTAGCGTATGAACCTGTTTGGGCTATTGGTACAGGGGTTCCTATGGAAATTAGTGATATAAAAGAAGCTGCTAGTTTTATAATTGATTATTTAAGAAAAAACTATAAAGAGGTTCCAGTTTTATATGGTGGAAGTGTTGAAGAAAATACTGCATATTTCGCAACATTTAAAACCGGACTATCAGGAGTTTTAGTAGGCTCTAAAAGCTTAGATCCCATTGAATTTGAAAGAATTGTTACTCTTACCTTTAGTGGCGTTAATAACCTACAATTTGATAAAGAACACTTCGAAACATAATACCTACAATAAAAAATTAATTAAATGAATCTTATAATACTTAAGTTGTAATACTATGGAAAACTTCAATGAATATGAAAACCCTAATTTTATTCAAAACTTAAAAAATATTTTTCTTAAACTATATTTTTATTTTAAATTTGATTTTTATAAAATTTATAAAATTTTGGAAACATTTAATTTGTTAAATCCTCCTTATAATCTAACAAAAATTTATGAAATCTTAAAAGATCTTGAAAATAAAATTAATAATAAATTAGAAATTACTAAAACAGATATTAATATAAGCATTGATAAATTAAAAAGTAAAGTAAAGTTCTTTTGGGAAGAAGATTTCTTAAATTATTTAATTTTAAATGACTATCCAATAGGGCTTCTCTTTTATAATGGTGATTATAATTTATTATCAAAAGGCTATAAAAAAATAGCAATAGTTGGTTCTAGGAAACCAGAAACCAAAACTATAAAATTTATCAATTCATTTTTTGAAAAATATAAATATTTATTAAAAGATTTTGTTATTGTTAGTGGTTTAGCTGTGGGAGTAGATGCTTTAGTACACAAACTATCTATTGAAAATAATATAAAAACCATTGCAGTCTTAGGAAATGGGATATTTTATTATTATCCTGCTATTAACAAAGAATTACAATTAAAGATATCCAAAAGTGGATTACTTTTATCAGAATATCCCGATAACATCAAACCCCAAAAGTATTATTTCCCTTACAGAAATAGGATAATCTCATTAATTTCTGATATAGTGATAGTTTTTCAGGCAGCAGAAAAAAGCGGTAGTATTACTACCGGAAAATATGCCATAGAATTTGGTAAAGAATTAATCGTTCCATTTTTAGATTTTAACTCTAACTTTAATGGTTCTAAAAAACTAATCAATTCCGGTGGAAAATTAGTATCTACTATAGAAGAATTAGCTAATACCATAATTGATTACTTTAACTTAAAAAATCATTATAATTTAAATAACTTAAACAATTTAAGTGAAAAAAATGAACTAAATGAATTAAATGAAAAAGACAACATTTTAGAAAATACAATAATAGATATCTTAAAAGAATATCAGGAATTATCTATTACAGAAATAAGTCAAAAACTAAAAGAAAAATTAATCAATAATAAAGAAATAGATTTAGATATAACTAAAATAGTTTTTATTTTATCAAAATTAGAATTAGATGGGAAATTAGAAAGTAAATATGGTAGTATCTATAAAATTTCATAATTATAAAATTTCATAATAAATCATACAACACATTCAAATTAGATTAAATTAGATAGGATTTAGTTGGTTTTATTTTGGAGTTAGTTTTTTTTATTGAAGTTATTCCTTACTTTAGAATTATTTTCTTTTCTTTTCTTTTGTATATGTGTCTTAGAAATTATATTTTTTCTTTTTTAAGTAGTCTTTTTCTCTTTTATTTATAAATTAATGAATTATAATAGTCTTTTTTTAGTTATTTTTTTATAGGAATAATCCCAAAAATAAAGAATAATTTAAAAATTAAATATACTTTTAAAAAACATATTTTAAAATATGTATTAGGATTTAGATTATTATTTTAATAGCATATTTTATGAAAGACCTGACATTCCTGCTAAACTATTATCTGATTTATTTTTAAATACAAAACGTAACAGATATAAATGTTATAAAAGTAAAAGAACAATACCCTAAAATAATTATCCCTGACTTTGTTATCAAATTTAAAATTTAAAATTCAAAATCAATTTATTACAAAGCATCCGAATCATTACAAAGATTTATTAAAAAAAGAGATTACTTAGGGTTAATACAGTTAATAGAAAGCTATACAAGTGATTATAATTTAAACAAACTAAAAGAAGTAATAGACTTAGTAGAAGAAAAAAAAAGAAAGAGATAATATGCGACAGCATCGTTATCTCCTTCATTGTCTATATCCTTATTTAATAGAGTTCCAAAAATATTTGAGACTTTTCTTAATATATTAACTCCACTACTTTCAGCTATTGAAGAACCTCCCAATAAATTAATAAAATTATTATCACAAGAAGTATTATAAATAGTATATAATAACATTATTCGAAAAAATCCTTTTTTATAATAATTCATATTCAAAATTAACTAAATTTTTATTGTTTTTATCAAACTCTATCCCTACTAAATATATCTTCTCATAATTCAAATATTTTTTAAAGTATTCTTTTTCTTTAATTTGTTTTAAGGCTTTCCCTTTTTCTTTTTGATTATCTACTACCTTAAACTCCATTACATATACTATTTTTTTATCCACTATTACACTCATATCTATCCGCCCTTTTGATGTATTATCTTCTATTATCACATCTAATCCCGTTGTATATAACATACTAAATACTGCTATTACATAACTATATTCTTCTTTTAAATACATATAACTTATTGCACTTATTAATATCTCTATTTGTTCCTTTAACTCTCCTATTTTTTCTTCTTTTAATATTTCTATTATTTTTTCTGCTATTACATTTACTTTTGATTTTTGTTTTACTAAATTATATAATATATCTCTATTAAATGACACCCTTACTTCCTTATTCGGGAATCCCAATTCAAATAATATCCCATTTTCACTTACCTTATAATCTCTTATCGTTAAATACCCACTTTGAAACATTATGGCTTCTATTTCTATTTCTTCTACATCAAATTTATTTAATAAACTCTCATCTGCTTTTATCCCTTCTAATTCCGCTATATTATACTCCTTTTGTTTTATTAACTTTATTAAAAAACTTGGCGTTCCTGTTTCATACCAATAATTCCTTATCTCCTTCTTTCTTAAATATAACAACACATCAAATGGGTTATATACTTTATTAGCTAAAAAATTATACCCATTATACCATTCTCTTACTTCTTCTATATTCACATCTTTTAGATACCCTTTAAAATAATGTTCTAATTCTTCTTGAGTATATCCGCAAATATCTCCATATTCTTTACTTAATGAGATATCTTCTAATTGATTCAACCCACTAAATAATGATACTTTTGCAAATTTACTAACTCCTGTTACTAACACGAATTTTATATATCTATCTAACCCTTTTAACACTGAATAAAATTCTTTTAATATTTTTCTTGCTTCTTCTGCTTGTTTTTTATCCTCTATTAGATCTAATATTGGCTTATCATACTCATCTATTAATACCACTACCTGCTTCCTATATTTCTCACTTAAATCTATTATTAATTTTTTAAATCTTGTTACTTCGTCTTTCTTTTTACTTTCCTTCATTTTATATTTCTTATAGTTAATCTCTAGTTCATCTTCTATCCTACTATATACTCCCTTATACTCTCTTATATCCACTGAAAAATCTATTCTAATAACAGGATATTTTTGATTCCAATCCCATTTATCTTCTATGTATAACCCTTTAAATAATTCTTTTTTACCTTCATATAAATATTCTATTGTTGATAATAATAAAGATTTGCCAAAGCGTCTAGGCCTACTTAAAAATATATACTTTGAGCTACTTAGCAATTCATATATATACCTTGTTTTATCTACATATATGTAATTATTTGTTATCAATTCCTTAAAATCACTTATTCCTATTGGTAATTTTCTCATAAAAAGCACCCCTTTTTAAATAAACATTGTCTAATTAATATTTAAATTAATTTTAAATATAATCCTGTTATTTTTTAAGAATTTATTCAATATGAAAATCTAATTCTAAAAAAATTCATTCAAAATAAAAAATTAATCTTAAATAAAGAAAGAAATTCTAAATAAAAAAATAACTCTAAAAATTTTTAGTTTAAATGAATAAATAAAAAAGGGAGCAAAAAGCCCCCCTTGCTTTAAATTTTATTTTTTAAATTTTATTTTCAATTTCTCTAACCCTACTCTATCTCTATTACATACATATCATCATTACTACCATTCCAGCTTTCCCCAGTGACAAAAACTTTACCATTGCTATCTACATACACAGAATCTCCATCATCATGCCAATTCCCGCCAGCGATGGAATTAACAACAACTTTCCCATTAGTTCCAAACGTATTATCCATACTCCCATCACTGTTTAGCCTTATTACATACATATCCCAATTACTACCATTATCGCTCTCTCCAGTGACATAAACTTTACCACTGCTATCTACATACAGGGATCTTCCAATATCATGCCCATTCCCGCCAGCGATGGAATTAACAACAACTTTACCATCACTATCAAACGTATTATCCATAGTCCCATCACTGTTTATCCTTATTACATACATATCCGAATTACTACCATTAGAGCTCCTCCCAGTGACATAAACTTTACCATTGCTATCTACATACAAAGAATATCCATAATCCCAACCATTCCCGCCAGCGATGTTATTAAGAACTACAGCAGCATCACTATCTCCATCTTTGTCTACGTCCCTATTTAATGGAGTTCCAAAAGTATTTGATACTTTTCCTATAATGTTACCTCCTCCAATACCGCTACCTATTGAAGAACTTGCTAATAAATTACTAAACTTATTATCAAAAGAAATATTATATGATATCATGCTTAATATTATCCCTATTAATATAAAAATAAAAACTGTTATATTTAGTTTTGATATTATCTTTAACATTAATTATCACCTCCTTAAGTTATTAATAATATTATTCAAAAAAAAAATTCCTCTTTTTTTATCATAAAAAATTTTATTATTTTATTGATAAAAATCAATTTTTCTTAGGGGGTTAAGATAACCCCAAAAACCCCCCTAACAATGGGGCTTGCCCCATAACCCCTTAGGGGGTTAAATACCCCCCTAATAATGGGGCTAACGACCTATATAGGAATTAAATAACCACAAAAACCACTAACAATGTGTCTTAATGCCCCATAACCCATTTTCTAAATACCCTCATAATAATGGTTTTCACTTTATAAAGATATCATTCAATACCAATACTCTTAATACAACCAGACTCATTACCATTTATCAAACTAAAACAATTAACTCCTAAATTTCTAAAATATTTTGCATATTCTAAACTCTTCTCTCCCCTCCTACACTTAAAAACTATCCTATTTTTTCCATTTGCTAAACTCCTTACTTTCTCTTCTAATTTTTTTAAATCCCGATTATTCTTAAGCGCTGGTACATTAGATAAATCAAAAACTATATCAAGATCTTTATTTACTTTCTTAACCTCAATATCCCTAATCCTAAATAAACTATCCTTTAAAGATTCTATATTATTACACAAACAACTTTTATTAGGTTTTATAGTATATTCAAAAAAACTATCATAAAGAAAATCAAAAACAAATAAAGTATTCTTCTTAAAAGGGATTCCTAACAAAAATTTAAGAGCTAAAGATAACTGAATAGAGGAAACAGCAATAGAAATAGGAGTAAAAACTCCCGAATCCTCACAAGAAGGGGCATCAAACCTTTCATTAAAAAGACACCTCAAACAAGCAGAATCCCAAAATAAAGCAGCCATCCCCTCAAATCGATAAATACTCCCAAAAACAAATGGGATTCTATAAATCTTAGAAACATCATTTATCAAAAATTTCCTACTTAACCTATCGGTAGCATCTATAACTAAATCTATATCTTTAAAAATCTTTTGAAAATTAGCATAACTTAATGGCTGATCAATAGCATCAACAAATACCTCCGGATTTTGTTCATTTATATACTTTTTAATAACCTTAGCCTTCTTTTTAGATAAATCTTTTTGTTTATAAAATACTTGCCGATGAAGATTAAAAATAGATACTCTATCAAAATCAATTAACCTAAGATACCCAACCCCAAAAGCCGCTAAATAAACACTAATAACACTCCCTAAAGCTCCTAAGCCTACTATTAATACCTTCCTATTTTTTAACTCCTTTTGCTTCTGATACCCAATCTCAGGTAATATAACGTGCCTTAAATATCTGTCAATATTAATGCCTTCCATATTATTCCCCTTAGTACTATTATTCTACATTTTAAAATAATATACTTTATTTAAGGAAATTGATTTTTTGAGTATATTCAATAAAAAAGTAGTTAGCACTAGATTTTAAATTAAATACCCTTTTAATAACGTCTTTCCCATTAGCTATCCCATAATACAATACTAATTTAGAATTATCATTAAAATTATAAGAAAAAGTAATATTATAAAGGTTAGCTAATTTAGATAGACCAAACGAGTTAATAGCAGAATATCCAAAAACACTTTCATTAAAAGCTCCACCACCAGCATACCATCTATCTTCCTTAGAAGTTAAATTTAAATCATGATACTCCAAAGCTAAATTAAAATCCTCTGTTAATTTTAAACCCAAATAAACACTAAAATCAGAAATATTCATCTGATTATAAAAAGGGAAAAGTGCATATAACCTTGGAGTATATAAATAAGGGGTAAAAGTAGTATGCTTATTATCATAAGGGTTTTTATCTCCAGAAGCTCTAAAATAACCTACCCTAAAATAAGGCTCTAAATAAAGACTTTTAAATTTATATCCTAAATCAATACAATAAGCATTAGCAGAATGATCTAAATTCCCCCATTTACCAAATTGATAAATATAATATAAAACAAAATCTAAACTACCTTCTTTAGTATCAAAAACCTTAGAATAATTAAACCCAATAGAATTAATAAGAACAGAATCACTAATAGCAAAAGAATTATTAGAAGTTTTAATAACATTCCTATGATCATTATAATATCCATAAAATAGCCTAAAATCAGATAATCGTTTTTCATTTATAAAATTATAGCTTAAATACCCAACAGATAAATTATCGATATGCTCATTGGGGGTTTTAATATCAAATACTCCAAAAGTTGGCCTCCCAAAAAATAAAGTAAAATTATACCTTTCAGAATTATTAACAGAATTATTAAAATAAAGATTAAAACCTTCAAAAGATCTCTGGATATGACTAAATCCAAAAGTCCCAATCAATCTCTGCTGGATTTTATTTAATCTTATCCATTTTAAAGTACTATTAACAGGTAAAATTTCATTAGAATCATTAAAATCAAACCTCCCTATCTTCAATCTTAAAGTTTTATTCAATTCAATATTTTCAGTTTTAATATTTTTTTTATATAAATTAAAATCAGCAAATAGCTGCTTTATAATAAAATTAGAGTTTTGAGAATGAGAAAATTGATAATATAAAGCTCCCAAACCTAAAGGCCCAACATTAGAATTAGAATTCCTCGGTAAATTAGATAAATAAGGGATAAATAAACTCATACCATAGGTATTACTATCTATATCTAACATAAAATTATACCTTATATTAATCCCTAAAAACCCATAAGAGTTATCATAATTATTATTATTATTAAAATAATTAAAATATTCATAGCGAGCCCTAAGTTCAAAATCAGAAACATTTTTAGCATTCACTAAATCCAGCAATAATAATAAAATCCCTAAAAATAAAATAACTATCATACCATTCACACCCTTTATCTATCCTCCCTCAATTATAAAATTTTCTTAATATAATCCTATTCTTTTAGTATAAACTACGTATTTTTAAAGGTACTAAAAGGTTTCAAAAATAAAAAGTATAATTTTATAATTGGAAACCAACAAAATCAAAATAAATAATACTAAATTTTTTTATGGAAATTAATTCATTAAAAAACATAACACATTCTGAATACATAGATATATACCAAGCTATAAATTTAATAGAAAAAAACATAAATTTTAACTTAAAGGAAATAGAAGTAAAAATAGAAGAAGCAACCAACTACATATTATCACAAGACATAATATCAAAAATAGATAATCCCCCATTTAATAATTCGGCAATGGATGGAATCGCAATAAAATTCGAAGACTTAACTAAAAATACAACCTTCCAAATAATTACTCTTTTAAAAGCACAAAAATATAATAATTTAAAAATAAAAAATACCAAAGATTCAAAATACCCAGTGTGTATAGAAATCTCAACAGGAGCTTTCCTACCTCCAGAATTCGATACCATAATACCTTATGAAAACATAGAATTCATTAATAATAAATTAGTTAAAATAAAAGAAGATATTTTAAACAAAATAAGAAAATACCAACACGTACGCTTTAAAGGAGAAGATTTTAAAAAAAATGAACTAATATTATCAAAAAACACTTTAATAACTCCCTTTAGCTTAAGTATCTTAGCAGCTAACGGAATAAAAAAAATTAAAGTATATAAAAAACCTACTATATCATTAATAACCACAGGAAATGAAATAATAAGCCTAAACAACAAAATAAAGTTAGGACAAATATATAACTCAAATAAATATTCACTTTTAGCCTATATAAAAAAATATGCCAAAACAGGTATAATAAAGCATACCAAAGATTCTAAAAAAGAAATCCAAAAAGCAATATCCCAAGCAATAAAAATAAGCGATATAATAATAACAATAGGCGGGATATCCAAAGGGAAATATGATCTAATAAATGATATCCTAACAGAAATAGGAGCGAAAATAATATTTAAAAAACTAAAAGTAAAACCAGGCAAACCTACTACATTCTCCATCTATGAAAATAAAACAAAAAAAATCCTGATTTTTTCACTACCAGGAAACCCCATATCGGCTCTATTTAATTTTAATAAATTAGTAATCCCTGCAATTTTTAAACTCCAAAATTATAACTACTCCCCATTAATAATCCCCGCTAAACTAAAAGAAGATATAAGAATAAAAAAAACAGATGATAGATTAACAATGCTACCTACTTACTGCTACTTAGATAATAACGAATATATAATAAAACCGATAGAAAAATGGGGCTCTCATACCATAGGAATCCTAAATACAATAAACTCATACATAGAAATTAATACCGATCATATCCCAAAAAACACTATCCTAAATTGCTTCCTATTAGAAAAATAAAAAAATAAAAAATAAAAAGTAAAGTAAATGCAAAATAATTCAATTTTAAATGAAAAAATAATATATAAAGATTACCCATTATTAATATATTGGGAGCTAACCAGAGCTTGCGACTTAGTATGTAAGCATTGCCGAGCAGATTCAATAAAAACCCCAGAACCTCAAGAACTAAAAACCTATGAAATATTCCAAATAATAGAAGATATAAAAACTAATTTTTCTAATAATTCAATAATAGTATTTACAGGAGGAGACCCTTTTAAAAGAAATGATTTATTTGATATAATAGAATACACTTCTAAAAAGGGAGTTAAATTTGCACTAGCCCCATCCGCTACACCTTTAGTCAAAACACAACATATAGAAAAACTCAAAACCCTTAATATAGAATCAATTTCGCTTAGCTTAGATTCATATGACCCTAAATTACACGATGAAATAAGAGGTAAAGAAAAAACTTTCCATAAAACCTTAGAACTTTCAGAAATAATAAAAAGCTACAACATAAACCTACAAATAAACACACTAATATTTAAACAAAATATAAACGATTTAGAAAAAATATATGAATTTTTAGAAACTAAAATAAAACCCCATAGATGGAGCTTATTCTTATTAGTAAAAACAGGAAGAGGTATATCTCTACAAGAACCCACTAAAGAAGAAATAGAAATATTTAACAACAGACTATATAAACTCCATAAAAATTCACCATTTATAATAAAAACTACAGAATTACATCATTATAGAAGAACTTTCATAAAAAGAATGCTAAATGAAGGAAAAACATTTGAAGATATCAAAAAAACTACAATATTTAAAGGTAGAGGGATAAGAGATGGTAATGGAATAATCTTTATATCTTCTAAAGGGTTGGTATATCCCTCAGGATTCCTGCCAATAGTAGTAGGGAATTTGAAAAAAAATAAACTATCAGAAATATATAAAAATAATGAAATCTTAATAAAGCTAAGAGATCCTGATAATTATGAAGGTAAATGTAGATACTGTGAATTCAGGTATATATGTGGTGGCTCAAGAGCAAGAGCATACTTTACTTTTAAAAATTACTTAGCTTCTGAACCACTATGCGCTTACCTACCTAAGGATTCCTTAAATACTCAAAAAACTCTTTAATAGTGGGGAAATACTCTATTATTGCCAATTTTCCTTCCTACTTTGCCTTTGGCCCTCTATTTACTCCCTTTTCTAACAATCCTACTATTTATATTTACATCTATTATTTATTATCCTCATTATGGCTAAAACATTTTTATAGAAATTCAAACATATATACTTTTAATAGCAAGTTATTTTAAATTACCAACTGAAACTGAACTTTATATAACTAACACTATTTTTGATATTTTAAGTTGGTGCTTACCCAGCTTTCTCATTATTTTTTACTATTTTTATTAATTTCAAAATATCTTAGTGATAATTATTTAACAACAAAAGCTATGACTTGTAAGGATTTATTTAATTTTACAGGGAACACATATTTTTTAGAAGCTTCTAAAAGTTTTTATTACCTAAAAGAATTAAATATTGAAGGTTTAAAAGGTAAATCGGCTTCAGTAGAAAAATATAAACTGATTAGGAAAGCAAATTATTAAATCCATTTATAGGAATTATTAAAGTATTCTTTTTTCCAAATGGGAACCTTTTCTTTTATTTCCTTAACAATTAAATCAAGTACATTAAATAAATTATCTCTATGCTCATTAGCTAATGCTACTAAAATGGCAATATCCTTAGGTTTTAAAATCCCTATCCTATGAACAACCAATCCCTTTTTAAAAGCCCCTTGAAATAAATAATTTTCTAAAATTTTTCTAATCTCATTTAAAGCCATCGGTTTATAAGCTTCATAATACAAATAATCTATTAAATCCCCTTTATCCGTTTTATCTCGTATAGTACCAATAAAAACTACATTACCCCCTAACTTAGAATCATATAATCTCTTTAAATATGAATTGACTTTAATTTCCTTTTTAGTTATCTCTATATAAATATTTTCTTGAATAATTTTTGTTTTGTTATTATTTTTTTTATTCCTATTTTCTTCTTTCAATTTCATTTTGACAATCTAAACTCCCCCACCTATTAAGTGTTGTTTTAAGAAATTGATTATCCTCTTTATTAGCCTCCACTAACAGGAGGAATAATAGATATAACATCTTTATTCTTTAAAATAATTTCATAATCATTTATATATTCATTATTCAAAGCTACAGAAAAATTAATTTTCTTTAAATCAGGATAATCTATATATAATTTTTCCAATACTTCTTTAACATTAGTTATATTATTCACCTTAAGATTTAAATAATTCTTATTAACAATTTCTTTAGCATATGCAAAAAACAATATCTTTATAGATATTTTTTTATTACTTCTCCTTAGTTTTATATTAGCCATAAAAAATAAAAATTAAAAATAAAATTTTTTACAAGATGGGCATAATTTTTTATTTAGATAACAATAGTTCATATCCCTAATACACGGCAGATAAGGCAAAATTAAACCCGTTTCTATAAAAATTTTAACCAAATCCTTTCGAGTCTTTGCATTAAGCTTAAACATTATATTTCTCCTATGAACTTCAACAGTCCTAACACTTATAAATAACTTGTCTGCTATCTCCTTACTAGTATAACCTAATCCTATTAAACACAATATATTTAATTCCTGAAAAGTTAATTTCCTTAATAGTATATGTTTTCTACATAATTTTTCTTCTTTCTTATTCTTGGTTAAATTGCTACTTAAGACTGGTAATTTCTTATACATTTAATAATTTAATAAATACCATACTTATACTTCTTAATATAGAATTTATATTTAATTAAAGTTTTTCCTTTTAAAAAGAAGCAATATAACAACTACTATCTATCAATAAAAACTAGTAGCTTTGGTAAAGGTTGCTGTTATATTTAACGCCATACGTTGCTTTTCTAATAGATGCTTTTTTAAGGGATTTACTGATATAGTAGAAAATTAATCCTACTTTAAATGAAAACATGAAAGTCTTAGATTTTTTGAGAATAAAAAAAAGCAGTTATTTTAAATATAAAAATAAAAATTGAATTAATACAAATCCATAATAAATTAAAAAGTTTATATCCAGTTGCTTTAAGTCAAGTAATGATAGAAAAAATTTAGAATTAAGGTATGAATTTTAGAAATTTTTAAATTTAATTTTAGTAGAATTAGGATGGGGGAGGCGGGAGTTGAACCCGCACGGGGTGTGTCCCCATTGGATCCTAAGTCCAACGCGTCTGCCAATTCCGCCACTCCCCCAAAAAACTCCCCGCGCTTAAAATTAAAAATTAAAAATTAAAAACTAAAAAACACTTAATCTAATAAGCCTATTAATATAATTATATCCTTAGTTAATTAAACCTTTTTAATTTAAACTAACTTAGTTTTTATTAGTTAATTTTAAGTAGAAAACTTAAATTCCTGAAGGTTTAATTATTTTCCTTTTAGATATGTGAAGATATTTTTGAAGATATTTTAGAAGATATTTTAGAAGCTAATTTATCAGCTAAAACTCCTGCTAATGCTCCTAAAGAAACAGATAAAGCGAACCCCAAAGGTCCAGAGATACTTGAACCTACAAGATAAGATACCCCAACCCCACTAACAAAAGAGCTAATAGTTTCGAAAGCTGCACTAAACTTGCTTTTTCCCTCTTGTATCTTATGATGATAATCCTTATAAGCAAAAACTGCTTCAATCACAGGAGCCATATACTTTAAACTCTTTAAAACAAACTTATCAGCAGTAAAATAACCAGCTACACCATAAGGAACCTTAGAAAAAGTCTTAATAATTAATTTCTTATTAAACTTCTTTAAATATTTCTTTAACTCATCTTTTAATTCATCTTTAGAATTACCAGATTTTTCAATTTTATTTTCTTTTAAAGTAATTATATTTTTATCAATTTTATTGTAATTACTTACTATACCATCATTAATACTAACAATATTTACATTATCAATATTACTATTATCTTTAAAATTATTAATATTTTTTTTATCTTTAAAATCAGCTTTAATAAATTTATTTTCAATTAAATTTAAATTATTATTTATATCCATTAAATTTTACTCCTTTCAAACATGTTCTATTTAAAACTATATTCTATACTAAAAAACTATATTTTCCATAAAAAACAAACATTGTATATATTAAAATTTATAAATATTCTTTTTTAAATTTATGTAAAAAAAGTTTTGAATTTTTGTTAATTTTTTTGTATATTCTAATTTTGTTCAACAAATTTCTTTAATAGTTTAATAACTTCAGTTTGAGAAGGTAAGTAGTATTTAGCATAAGAGGGACCCAACCCAACTTTAATAGTAATAGAATCTGAAGGTAATGCTTTAAACATATCTTCATCAGTTGTATCATCTCCAATAGCAAGAACAAAGTCATATCCTTGTTGAGTAAAAGAATATGAGATAGTTCCTTTATTAACCGCCAAAGGTCTAACTTCTAAAACTTTATTTCCCATAAGAACTCCATACTCAGTATTAGACACAAGAAATTTCAACTCATCAAGCAACTCTGCTATTCTACTACCTGCCAACTCTATCTCAGATAACCTATAATGAAAAGCTACAGTGAAATCCTTTTCTTCAACAAAAGAAAATGGCAGTTTATAAGTATAATATTCCATTATCTCCTTTATTTTTTTCTTAATTTCATTATTAGGAGTACAAGTAGCTTTCCAGCTACCACTATACTGATCCCTTACCCAACAACCATGCTCAGCTACCACAACAACATTTAAATCCTTAAAATACTCCTCCAACTCATCTTTTCTTCTACCAGATATAATAACAACTTTACTATCTTTTAAATTAGAGAGCTTAAACAAAATTTCCTTTACCTCTTGATCCAAAATAGCTAACTCCGGAGAATTCTTTATAGCTACTAGCGTACCATCATAATCTAATAAAAACAACTTTTTCTTAGATATTTTAAAATTACTAATAATCTTTTGTAAAATAATTTCATCTATTTCTTTAGTTTTAAAAAAGTTTCTTTTTGATAATATTATATTAAAAGCTTCCATGAAATCGTTTCCCCACTTTAATATATCATACTTTTCAAGACGTTCTTGCATTACTTTTAATTTACTCTTTTGTTCTTCCAAAGAACTAGTTAAAGCAACTTTTATAGCTTCACAAAGCTCGTCAATGGAGTTAGGATTAACTATTATTGCTTCTCCCAATTCCTTACTACTTCCAGCAAACTCAGAAAGAATTAAAACCCCTTTTAAATCACTTCTAGAAGCTACAAACTCCTTAGCAATAAGATTCATTCCATCTTTAAAAGGAGTAATTAGAATAACATCACTAGCTCTATAATATGCCACAAGATCTTGAATATCTAGAGATTTATACTGATAAATAACAGGAACCCACTCAATATTCCCAAAAGTACCATTTATTTGAGAAATTTTTTCTTCTATTTGCCTCTTCATCCTAGCATAATGCTCAACATTTTCCCTAGAAGGAACAACATTCATAATAAGAACTACCTTTCCTCTAAAATTTTCATTAGTTTTTAGAAATTCTTCATAAGCTAAAAGCCTATTATATATACCCTTTGTATAATCTAATCTGTCTACGGAAAAAATAATCTTTTTATTGCTAACAGCCTTCTTTATATTCTCAATTTTGTCATCTATTCCTGTCATAGAATTAAACAATTTAAAATCAATCCCCATAGGAAAAGTATCAACCCTTATAATCCTATCTTGATAAAATAATTCCCTTATATTACTTTCAATTCTTAATACCCTAACTAAAGTTCGTAAAAAATTAATAGTATATTCATAAATATGAAAACCTATTAAATCGGAACCTAAAAGCCCATGTAATAATTCCTTCTTCCAAGGAAGAAGCGAAAATATTTCTGGCGGTGGAAAAGGAATATGAAGAAAAAAACCAATATTAGCATTAAAAACTCTTTCCCTTATTATCTTAGGCAACAACATTAAATGATAATCATGGATCCATATATATGTTTTAGTATCTATATCAATACTTTGCAATAAAGTATCAGCAAAAATTCTATTAACTTCTACATAACTTTCCCAATCTATTCTTTCATAATTAGCAATAGCAGGCATACTATGGAAAAGTGGCCATAAAGTTTTATTACAAAATCCATTATAAAACCTATCCATAAGCTTATCTGAAATATATACAGGAATATAATTATATTCCCTATGAATAAATTCCTTAATTTTATTAAACTCATTTTTTTTAATATTAGTTCCTAACCAACCCATCCATAACCAATTACTAATATTTGCCTTTTTTAAAAAAGTTAATATACCTGAAACTAATCCCCCTGGACTCTGCAAAGCAAAAAAAGGCTCAATAGTTTTAACAACAATAGGCAACCTATTAGCAACTATAACTAACTTCATATCAATTACCTCCATATAAACAAAACTAATTCATTTAACAATATTAAAATTAAAAAAATTAGTAATTACACGATATAACTTTTCAGCTTGTTTTTTCCTACTAAATTGACTAATAAATTTATTATTTACTCTATACTCTTTTAAAGCACCTTCTTTATCTTTCAAAAATTTAATTAAATAGTTCTTTATTTTATTAATATCATCAAAGAAAATAGTAGAAACCCCAGAATTTATTAATATTTCTAATTTTTCATCATCTATAGTTTTATTGATAACCCATATAGGAGTTAATTTATATAAATTTAACCCTAAGTATTCAAAAAGTTTTCCTGTCAAAATCCCCTTATACTTTTCAATATTATCTGCTTTTTTTATATTAACTTCTTCTAAAGGCATTAATAAAATATCTGCTAAATACTGTAATCTTAAACTATCCTTAAAATCTAATAAACCCAAGTAAATATAAATATCTTCTAAATTATATTTCTTAATATCATAAATTATATCATAACTCCCTGCTAAAATAAACCTAAAATTATCAAAATTTAAAACCCCTTGCTTTTTTAAATCACTAATAGCAACTAATAAATTATCAATTTTCTGAGATTTATAAATAGTTCCTGTATAAACTATTTTTAGTATATCTTTATTATATAAAATTTTTAATAAATTATTAGAATCAGGATTTTTTAAAGAATTAAAACTAATTAAGTTATTTGAGTTAAAAACAAAATCATAATTTTCTTCAAAAAAACCGTTATATATAACTTCAATATTTTTATTAGTTTTTAAAGATAGTAAATTTCTCATGGACTGGGAAACAACAGTAATAAGATCAGCATTATTTAAAAAAGCTTGTTCCATTTTCTTTTCGATAAAATAAAAAAAAGGTATGCCAGTATAAATGGGGCTATCAGTAAATAAATCCCTAAAATCAGCTACCCAAAATTTTATCCTACAATATTTCTTTAAATTTAAAGCAATATTATGACAAACATAAGGCCCATAACTACTTATAACCACATCAAAAGTGAAATCTTTTAAATAATTAACAGCAGGTTTTAACCACCTATCACTATCATCAGGAAACCGATTCTTATAATAAACACCCGTTACCTTCGAAAATCTATTAACTAACTTATTAATTGAAATAATCTTAAAAGGCTTAGGAATAGGTAATTCAATTACTTTATACCCATTATTAATAAAAAAATCATTATCATTAAGTATATTTTTTTTAGGAGTAGTAAAAACAGTAACATCTAAACCAAACTCAGTTAAATATTTCGCAAAAGAATATAACCTTAAAGAAGCAACAGAATTTAATGGGGGGAAAAAATAAGTTATTATCAATACCTTCATAAAAGAAAAAACTTTATAAAAAAACTATAAAATATATTTACCAAAAAATATTTCTAAAATAATAAAATAAAAAAATAATTTAAAATTAATTAAGAAATAATTTCATCTAATAATAATTTATAGTCAAATAATTCATTTTGATTAAAGAAAATGGATATTTCTCTGTTAGCATCGTTAACGGTTTCACTAGCATGAATTAAATTATTTTGAATAGATAAACCGAAATCGAATCTAATAGTACCCACATCAGCTTTTTTACAATCAGTAGCACCAACTAATTTCCTAATCTGATTAACTACATCTACCCCCTCTAATACCATAACAATAACAGGAGTAGAAGAAATGAAATTTAATAAAGAATCAAAAAAAGGTTTATTTATATGAGCTTCATAATGTTTTTTAGCTAACTCTTGAGTCATATGTATCATTTTTAAACCAACTATCTTAAACCCTTTATCCTCTAAACGAGTTATAATTTTACCAACTAATTTTCTTTGAATAGCATCAGGTTTAAGAATAATTAAAGTTCTTTCTTTATTATTTTGCTCACTCATTACTTACACTCCTTCCTTAGTAAATTATTATTTAAGAATAAAAACTTTAACTTTTCGTCTACCCCAACTAATAGCTTCCTCATAAGATTCAAAATACAGATCAATAATATTTCCTTTAATAGCAGATCCTTTATCTAAAGCAACTGCATATCCATAACCTTCTATATATAATTTAGTACCTAATTTTATAACATTAGGATCTACCGCAACAATTCCTCTTTTTACTCTATGTCCTGTAGCAGTATAATAACCGACATTACCAACACCAGCAGTATAACCAGTTGCTTCCATCTCTAAAACTGAAACTACCTGATTTTCATCTAATTTTAATTCTTTAGTACCTATCAAAATAACCCTATCAACAGGTTTCTTAATAATAATTTCATTAAAAGAAAGAATATCATAATCATCATAAGAAATATAACTCCTAATTTCCTTAACAATACAAACTCCATTTTTCCCAGGAATCAAAACTTTTTCAAAACCCAATGGTAAATCATTAGTATATCTATAAATAGTATTATATCCTAAACTTTTCTTATAACTTACCTCAAGCTTTATATTCAATTGATAATATTTATTCATATCTTCATTATTAAATAATACTAATTCATATTCATTTTGTTTATCTAATATATCTACACTCTTAATATTTTCAAGTTCAATATTTTTAAGATTAACTAAATTGTATAAATTCTTAGATATATAAGTCTTTAAATTAGAAATTATTTTATTTTTTAAATTTTTTTCATCTTTATAATAATATATTGTAATTTTTTTATTACCAAAATAAAAATCAGTAGAATTTAATAAATAAACATAAATAAACTTATCTTTAATAAAATCAAACTTATGGATTTTATATTTTATCTTCTTATGATTAGAACTATTATTAAAATCTTTATAAATAATATCATTAATATAGGAAATTAATTTAGATTTAGTTAAATTAAAATCAACAGGAATTACATATTTATATCTATTATCAACAACAACCTCCTTATAAGATTTTTTGAAAAGATTAATAACAATAACTTTTTTATGAATATCAATAGAATTATTATAATTATTAGTATTATAATTTTCAAAAATATTTTTAAGGATGTTGTAAGTATTATTACTAAAGATAATTTTTTGATAAACTAATTGTTTTTCATCAAAGACATTAATAATATAATACTTAAAAGAAAGCAGAAAATAAAAAATCAAAGTAAAAAAAATAACAAAAAAAATAATTCGAATTTTAAAATTAGAAAAATTTCTATATAAAAAATTATATAAAGAATTATTCATAAAAAACACCTCATATATTAAAAATTTATTAAGAATTTATAAAAAATAATTATATAATTCTTTTATTTATTTAGTGTTTTCATCATTATCTTCTTCTAAATCTTCTTCAGTTTCAATAAGTCCATATTCTTCTAAAGTTTTTTCCAATAATTGAATATACAAACTTCTTTCAATATATCCTATGATATAGAATGCTTCTTCATCATCTAACTTATAACCACTAAGCATCTCCATAACCTCGTGAGCTATTTCTTCTAATTTTTCAATAGTTCTCATATTCTCAACCCCTTCTTATATAATTTAAATTTAATTAATTTAAGCTCTCTAAAATTTTATATTTAATAAATTTTTCATTAATATTAAGAGTAAATTCTATATTCTTAAGTTTAGAAATATCTTTAACTTCATTAAGATATTTTTTAATAGCTTTAGCTAAAGGAGATTCAGTTGTAATTCTATATATATTATCTTCGTTATTTATTTCTATTTCCTCATACAAAGATACTATCTCAATTTGTATTATCTCAGTTTTATTATTATGATTAACTTCAAGTTTAAATTTTTTACCTAATAAAGAAAAATATTCTTCAGATTTTTTGGATTTAGATTTAGTAGTTACTTGGGTTTGTTGAATTTGTTCTAACTGTTCTAATTGTTCTAATCTTTCTTTTAATTCAGCTTTTTGTTGTTGAATCCTTAATAAAGATTCTAAATTAAATTGATAATCTTGATTATCAATACTATCTCCACCTTCTAATTTAGTTTCCTGAATTTTTTCACGTTTATCCTGCTCTTCTTGAGATAACTTCTTTAATCTTTCTATAATCTTTTGTTTTATTTCTTTAGTTTCATTATTCATAATTTAACCCCCTTCTTAAAAAAAATATAAATTTCTTAATAAAATTAAGCTTTATAATTTAAGCGAGATTTTATATTTAAAGTATTAATAACAAAATCAATATCAGCAATAGGTCTATTTATTTCATTAGCTATTCTCACTATCCTTTGAGTAAGCATAAGATTAGTAGCTAGGATTCCTTTATGATAATAAATATTATCTTCTAAACCAGTTCTAACATTACCCCCAAGAATTATAGCCATAATATTCATAGGTAATTGATTTTTTCCTACAGAAGCAACTGACCAATAAAATTTTATATTCTTCATTTTTAAATAATTAACCATATTAATTAATATATTAGCTTCAGCAGGAGCTCCTCCTCTTATACCCAATACAAAATCAACCCAAACAGGCTCATCTATATACCCCTTCTTTACGTAATAAACTAAAGTTTCTAACATCCCAAAATCATATATTTCAACCTCTGGTTTTATATTTAATTCTTTCATCTTTAAAGCTAATTTTTCAATAAAAGAAGGCGAATTTATAAAAACATCATTTCCGAAATTAATAGATCCCATATTCAAAGTAGCCATATCAGGTAGTAATTGTAATACATTAGCTCTTTCATCTTCAGACATCCCAATAGCTCCTCCCGTAGTAAATTGCACTAACATAGGTACTTCCTTATTTATCAATTCTTTAACTTTTTTAAATAAATTAATATCAGCAGAAGGATCGCCGTTTGAATCTCTTACATGAATATGAGCAATTCTTGCACCCGCATGATAACACTCTATAGCATCCTTAGCAATCTGTTCAGGAGTAATAGGTAAATAAGGAGTATCACTAAGTTTTACTTCTGCACCAGTTAAAGCTACTGTTATTATTAAGGGTTCCAAAATTATTTACACCTCCTTATATATAAAAAATAAAAAAACTAAAAATTAAAACTAAACTTCTAATGACCTAATAAATAATGAATTTAAAATTAATTTAATAAATAAAATAAATAAAGCAACTCCAGCAAAAACAGAAGAAATATCTTGATTCTTTTTTATTTTCCCAACTTTTTCTGATACAATTTTATAAGCTTTTTTTAAATTTTCTACATTATTACCATAATAATACTCCCCACCAGTTAATTTAGCAATTTCTTTTAAAGTAGCTTCATCTATCCTAACAGGATAAGGGATCCCCGGAATATAAGCCCCCGTAGAAGTCCCTAAACCAATAGCATATATTGGAATTTTTTTATCTTTTGCTTTTTTAGCAGCAATAATAGGATCAGTACCTGCATTATTCTCTCCATCAGTTAATAAAACTATAACTTTATGAGGCATAGAAGAGTTCTCTAGAATAGCTAAAGTAGTAGTAATAGCATCTCCAATAGCAGTTCCCCCATAATTAGCATTAACTAAAGATAAAGCTAATAATAAATCCTCTTTGGAACTAGTTAAAGCTTGATTAACAAAAACATTATTATTAAAAGTAACTAAACAAGCTTCAAAATTACCTTTTAAATTATTAATTAAAATTTTAGCAGCATCTTTAGCAACAGAGATCCTACTAGGCCAGAAATCAGTAGCCATCATACTACCTGAAATATCTATAATAATCCCAACTGCATAACCACTTGCCGGTAAAGTTACAGGAGCCTGTGGCCTTCCTAATGCTAAAAATAAAATAAACATAGCTAATAAATCTAAAAATATAATCAAAAACCTCCTAAAAGATACTTTACTTACTGTTATTTTATCTAAAGTCTTATACTCACTAAATAATAAAATACTCCTCTTTCTATTGTAATAATACACAATTAAAAAAATAAGAACAGCAGGAATCAAAAGGAATCCTAATAAAAAAATTTGTGGAAATGCAAAAGTTATTTCCATAACTAATTCCTATATATTAAATTCTTAATTACATTATTATTAGAGTTCTATTTTTATATTTAAACTCCTAGCAAAATTTTTTTTATTATTAAGCATATTATTCCCCTCTTATATAATTGATATCTTCAACATTAGATAATCACTACTTTAGTTTAATTCCAAAGTGTTTTACTCCTAATACTTGTTAAGTTAGCATCCTTATTGTATAAATATTATGTACAGAAACCGATATTTTATAAAGTTTAATTCATCTTACATAAATATATATACTTCTTGGTTGGTTTTACTAAAATCAGTAGCCTATTTAGAGGATTGTTGTTTATATAATTTTACCTCCATAGATTCTCCTAACACCTTACTATTACAATTTGAATAGCTTTACTGTCATAGTTATGGCTACTTTTAACTATCCGTTTTTTTGTACTTTGCTATTATTAGGGTTTTACCTTACAGCAGGCTTCAAGAACGTAATATCAACAAGATTTATCTCATTTCTAAAAAAAATTTAGTCCCTTATTTTACTATAAACTTTATACTATCTCCTTTATCCTAAACTAGTTGTTTGATTTTCTGTATCATTTGAAGAATTTTCTACTTTAATTAATCCATTTTGATAAGCTTTATAAAAAGCTTCAACTACTTTAGGATCAAACTGCGTACCACTATTTCTTAAAATCTCTTGAACAGCATCTTCAACGTTCATAGCTTTTCTATAACTTCTATCACTAGTCATAGCATCGAAAGCGTCCGCTACAGATACTATCCTTGCATATAAATGTATTTCTTCTCCCTTTAATCCATCAGGATATCCTTTACCATCCCATCTTTCCTGATGCTGTCTAATAACTTTAGCGACTTCTTGTAAGAATTTCACAGGTTTTAATATTTCTTCACCTGCAGCTGGATGCCTCTTTATTATTTCATATTCCTCAGGAGTTAGTTTAGCAGGCTTATTTAAAATATAATCAGGCACCTCTATTTTTCCAATATCATGAAACAACAAAGCAAGTTTAAGTACATCATCATTAAGTAAATTAGGATCTAATTCAGAAGCAATAGCTAAACCATATTCCAAAACCCGTTCCATATGACCTTTATTATATCTATCCTTAGCTTCAAAAGCTTTAGCTAAGGATTCAATAGTACTTAAATAAGTTTCTTCTAATTGTTGAGCATAATTTTGAACTTCTGAATATAATTTAGCTTTTTCTATAGTAGCAGCTGCAATAGTAGCTAAATTATATAAAGTAAGCATATCTGATTCACTAAAAGGATATTGACTATACTTAGATATACTTAAAACCCCAATAACTTTATTATCTTTAACTTTTAAAGGGACAACAATTGAGCTTCTAAACTCTTTTTCATAATCCATTTCAGTATAATAAGTATTTATATCATTAATAATCAAAGATTGTCCAGTTAAAGCAACAATCCCTGCAATCCCTTGACCTAATTTCTGTCTGGTATTTTTTATTACCTCTGGTTTTAAACCCTCTGAATAATAAATATATAACTCATTATTATTACTATCTAAAAGCATAACAGTACTAACATCAGCTTTAAATATACTTTTGGCTTTCCTTACTATCAATTTTATTAATTCGTCTTCAGTATGTAAGCTAGTGAAAGATAAGCTAACATTATATATAGTTTTTATTTCATTAGAATAACGTTCTAAATCATACTCAAACAATAATCTCTCGTTTATAAAATCAATAATATTTCTTATATTATTATTAGTTTCAATAGCTTCAACAAAAATAGGTAAAAGCTTATTACCTTTATTTAATTCTAACATTAATATTAATATAGATTCTATATTTTTTTTATATACTTTTGATAAAAATACAATTCTATTTTCTTTTTTATCAATTAAAAAATTACTTCCTTCGTTTTTTAATGAAATATAATAATTTTTAAAAACATTAATTATCCTTTGTTTTTCTGGTTTAGATAATTCCAAATCGTCATTAAAATACAAATTAGAAACCTTAGTAAAAGGATTAACGGAATAAATAAATACTCTACTTATTACATCACAATTACTTAAATTTTTTATAAAATTTCTTATTATTACATAAAGTTCCTGATTCTTAAGTGTATCTAATTGAATAGTAAAAAATAAATTAATTAAATTAACTAATGTTATTTTTAATTTAAAATAAAATTCATTTTTATTTAAATTATCAAAATTTATGATATCTACAATTAAATTAGTTTTAGATATTTCAGGGGAAGTATAAATTTTAGTATATAAATTTTGAATAACATCTAAGGAAGATTCTTTTGAAATAATAAAAAATATCCCAATAACAGAATTTTTCAGTTTTTTTAAATAGTTAAAAAAATCATCATCTAAGGAATCAATAAGGAAAATAAAGAATCTATCATCAGGTACTTTCGATTTCTTTATAAAACTACTTAAATTATTTAAATCAATATAGTTAATATTTAAACTATTCTTTATATACTTTGAAATACTATTTAATTTTAAAGTATTTTTTTTATTTTTTAAATAATAGTATATCATAATACAAAATATTCCTTTATTTTAGAATCATTTTTAAGATATCCATTTTCTAAATGAATAACCCTTTTATTTAATTTTCTAACTATTTCTAGGTTATGAGTAGATACAATAACAGTAGTCCCCATATTATTAATTTCTTGGATAATATCCATAACTTTATAAGCAGATTTTTCATCTAAGTTTCCAGTAGGCTCATCAGCTATCAATATAGAAGGATTATTAACAATAGCTCTTGCAATAGAAACTTGCTGTTGCTCACCACCAGATAATTCATCAGGATAAAAATTTCGCTTTTCTAATAAGCCCACTATCTTTAAAACTTTCATTACTCTTCTTATAGTTTCATTAAAAGGTACCAATGTAACTTCTAAAGGATACGAAACATTATAAAAAACTGTTTTATAATTAAGCAATTTAAAATCTTGAAATACAATTCCTAATCTTCTTCTATAATAAGGTACTTGTTTAGGAGTTAATAAAGAAATATCTTGATTTTCAAAAAATATTTTTCCAGTAGTAGGTAAAATTTCTCGATATATTAGTTTTAAAAAAGTGGTTTTACCTGCACCAGTATGTCCCACTAAAAAAACAAACTCCCCTTTTTCTATTAATAAATTTATATTACTTAAAGCTCTATGACCATTAGGATATATATAACTTACTTCTTGAAACTCTAACATTAAATAAACACCTTCTATATTTTTATTATTTTAAATTTTTTAAATATTTTTAAGTATTTAAATACAGTATAGCTAGTATTACTAATTTTAAATGCAATTCTTCATATTTATATAAATATTCTTCAATATAAGCTAATGTTGATTTAATATGATTAGTAGTTAATAAATTAAATAAAGTTAATTCTCTTATATATAAATCAGGATCATTTAAAAATTCTAATAACAATATTTTTAAAGTTTTATCAACATTTTTAGAAACCAAGAAACTAATTAATTCTCCTTTTAAATCTATACTCAATTTATCAATATTAAATATTTTAATAATAAGATTATGAAAAATAGGATTAAGATTCTTTATAGTTCTTATTATATATTTTAATTCCTTTCCTTTATAATAATTTAAATAACTACTTATGATTTCAGATATTTTATATTGCTCATTTATAGGGATTTTTTTTATCTCCCATAAACTATTAGCTGTTATTTCATAAAGTAGTAAATGCTTAGATAAATTATCTAAATCTTTTAGATATTTTATTAAAATAGAATCAGCTAATAATAAATATTTAGTAATATTTTTATAATACAAAACATAAATAGCACTTAAAATAACATATTCAGAGATATCAGTTTTTAAAATTAATTCTTCTAAAAATTGGACTACTTCTGGCTTATTAACAACTACTAAATTCTTTATAAACTTAGAAACTAAATAAGGATTTGATAATTCTTTAAGTATGAAACTTTTCATTAAATTAAAATCATGGTCTTTAGTATGCCAAGTCAAACCTTGGAAAGCATTCTCTTTTAAATCTTCATTCCCATTTTTTAAAGCATCTATTAATATATTCTTAGATTCTTGATTTTCAATAACTCCAAAATACATCAATGCCGACGTTTTAACAGGAATTATATCATTAAAATATATTTCTTTTATTTTATTAAATGAATCCAAATCTTTCATCTGAGCTAAAGCCAAAATACTTACAGCTCTAACAGTAGGATCATTATCATTAAGTAAAGGTCTAATATAATCAATAAATTCTATTAATCTTAATCTTCTAACTAATTTTGCACCAACTTTCCTTAAATTCTTATCTTCACTTAATAAAGACGCTTTTATTATACTCAAAAACTTCGATTTATCAAATGTATTATTATATAATCTTTTCTTTATTAAACTCTCAAATAAACTATTAATATTTCCAGTTATCTGATTTAAATTATTTATATCCAATTCCTTCATCCTTTTTATATTATTCTACTTATTTAAAAAATATCCCTTGCTTAAAACTACTTTTTATAAAAAAATTAATTATTATTCCCAATTAATCTAAAAGCATAAAAACTAGATAAATACTTCTTAGCTACTTGCCTAATATAATCATTATCTAAATAATATATATTATCAATTAAGTAAAATGGACTTATAGACTTATCTTTGTATAATAAAGAATAAATAAGAGAATTACTTAGTGAATAAGGATTATCAAAAACTAAATAAATCTTATTTATAACTCTGTTCTTTGCTTCATTTATCTCAGTATATATATCTTTATTATTTTCAAAATTTTCTAAAATATTTCTAATAGTATAGAATACTTTAAATTCATTAGAAGAAGAATCACTAGCAGTAATAACCAAATAATATGAAGTTAAAAATAAAGTAGGATAAAAAGAATATAAAGAATAAATTATTCCTTGATCTTCTCTTAACTCTTTATAAAAGATACCTACCAAATCATCACAAAGTAAATTATCAATAACAAGCATTGCTAAATATTCTTTATAATTTTGATAAAACGATGGAACAGAAAATAAAAAAATATCATAACTATTTTTAGAAGATATATCAAAACTTAAAACCTTAGATTTCTTTATATCTATAAACCTATAATTACTATAATCATTATTATAAAAATTACTTAAATTATTATAATAAGGAAGCTTTAATATATCATTAGAAAAACTACTCTTTGAATACTTATAATAATAATCTTTAAATAATTCTCGATAAACTACCTTAGAATTAGATCCTATTAAAATATAAAATTTATCAAATTTAGACAAATCTATATTCTTTAAATCACTTATAGTAATTTTATCAATATTATTATAATTTCCATAAGGTAAATAATAATAAGGATGAGCAGTAAAAACTTGCTGCTTAAAAAAAAATAACACAGGATTTATTGAACTTTCATAATACTCCTTCATTTCTTTTTTTATTTCTTTTTTCTTTATATCAAAATTAATATTATACATATCATCAAAATAAATATTATTTAAAGCCTGATAAACCTTTTTAACATCAGAAGAATCCAAAAGTAAATAACTATAACCAACATAGTCTTCAGTTATTATCAATTCATCTTTAAAATATATATCCTGATTTTTTAATTTTTCATTTATTATTTCTTTTAGTAAATAAAATAAAAAAAATCTAATTCCAACATTATTAACATCTTCATCTTTTAAACCATATTTAAAAATAACAGAAAAATTATAAACTTTAGAATTATTTAGATCATAAGCAAAGAAATTAGTATCTAAGAAATTATTCCAACTTTTATCAAATTCTTTTTTCTTATAATCTAAAACTTTGCTCCATTCGTAATCAATCAAATCCTGTGAAAAAACTAATAAACTATAAATAACAAAATTAAAACTAAAAAACACTAAAAATAATAAAAAATAATTTTTCCTATACATAAAATTACTTCACTATATTAAAAAAATTTCAATAATATCAATAAAAAACAAAATCATAGATAAATTTTATAAACAGGGAAAGCTTCACTTAACTCCTTAACTTTAGATTTAACATATTCTTTTTTATGTGGTTCCTTTAAAGCAATAGCTATTAAATTAGCTACTTCTTTAGTTTCGTCTTCTTTAAATCCTCTAGTAGTAATGGCAGGAGTCCCTAATCTTATTCCACTTGCTATAGCAGGTACTTGTGGATCAAATGGAATTACATTTTTATTAACAAATATTCCAACTTCATTAAGAATATTTTCAGCTTCTTTACCAGTTAATCCAATACTTCTTAAATCACATAAAACCATATGAGAATCTGTACCGTCTGAAACTATTCTTATCCCATTATCTTTTAGGGTTTGGGCTAAAATTTTAGCATTAATTAAAACTTGCTTTTGGTAATCTTTAAATTCCTGTTCTAAGGCTAATTTAAAGGCGACTGCTTTAGCAGCGATAACATGCATCAATGGACCTCCCTGGATTCCCGGAAATACCCACTTATTTATAATTTTTTCATAATCTTTTTTAGCAATAATAACTCCACCCCTAGGCCCCCTTAAAGTCTTATGAGTAGTAGAAGTTATAAAATCTGCATAATTAACAGGAGAAGGATACAACCCAGCAGCAATAAGTCCAGAATAATGTGCCATATCAAACATAAAAAATGCCTCAATTTCCTTAGCTATATCAGCTATTATTTTACTATCAATTATCCGTGGATAACTAGAAGCCCCAGCTACTATTAATTTAGGTTTATATCTTATAGCTAAATCTCTAATTAAATCATAATCAATTAATTCATTAGTTCTAGATACTTCATAATGAACAACATTATAAATTATTCCACTAAAATTAACGGGGCTACCATGAGTTAGATGGCCTCCGCAATTTAAACTCATAGTTAAAATAGTATCCCCAGGCTTAAGGACAGAAAAATATACAGCCATATTAGCTTGAGCACCAGAATGCGGTTGGACATTAGAATACTCTGCTTTAAATAATTCATTTAATCTTTTAATAGCAATTTCTTCAATAATATCTACATACTCACAACCAGAATAATATCTTCTTTTAGGATAACCTTCTGCATACTTATTAGATAATGGTGTTCCCATAGCTTGTAAAACTGCTTTGAATGCATAATTTTCAGATGCTATTAAGTTTATTCCCTCAGATTGTCTTATAATTTCTTTTATAATTAAATCATAAATTTCAGGATCTACTTCTTTTAAGTCCTTATTTATCTGTTCATAAATTTGCTTAACCATAAAAAAACCCCTCTTATTTATTATATTTTTTTATTAAAATTTTAATATAGTTTTATAAGAATCAGTACTTGGATAAAAATCGAATCTATTTTTTTCATATTCTTTTATTTTTTCTTCAAATTGAAGTACTAAATCGATATTATCCCAACCTTTAATTAATCTCAATTTAGATGCATTATCTATTTCAAAATCTAAAACATAATTATAATCATCATAAACTATCTGTTTTTCTAAGTCTATGTTAAGATAATAATTTTTGATATTACTAGCGTTTTGAATTAATTTAGAAGTATCTTTAACTTTAATAACCCAAAGCCCATTTTCAATAGCATTGGAATAAAATATATCTCCAAAAGAAGGAGCAATAACTGCTTTAAATCCAAATTGAACCAACCCCCAAACAGCATGCTCTCTAGAAGAACCTGTACCAAAATTAGGCCCAGTTACTAATATACTAGCACCTTTATATTCTTCTTTATTTAATATAAAATCTTTATTAAGGGTTCCATCTGGATTATACCTCCATTCATAAAAAACAAACTCTCCATAGCCTGTTCTTTCTGTTCTTTTTAAAAATTGCTTAGGCATTATCTGATCAGTATCAATATCCGATCTATCCAAAGGTACAACTAATCCTCTATAAAAAGAACTTCCATTACTCATATTTTTACCCCCTTTATTATCAATAATTAAATTTAAAAAAAATTACACAATAACAGATAGATAACCAACTACAAAATCATAATCTTTTGAATAATGAGCAGAAGTTTCATATTCTACTATCCTATTATTTATATGATTTTTATTTTTATAGGAATAAAATAGCTTTTTAAATTCTAATAAAGTTGTAATGCATCCAAATCCACAAGAATTTATTTGATTATCAATAATAGTTTTATAAAATCCAATAGAATCATTAGAAACGATGTAGCCAAATACTTTTGAATCCCTGTTAATAGCTTCATTGTGGGTAATATAATGACTCATATCAGAAGAAGCTATCATTAAGAAATTACTTTTATCTTTTAATACTTCAAACAAAATATTAGCTAGAATTAAGCAGTTATTAAGTGTTTGCTTAGTAATAGTAATAGGAACTATTTTAAATGTTTTATTAAATACAAAATAAAATAAAGGTAAAATAACTTCCAAAGAATGTTCATAATCAAATGCTTTATAATTTAATTGAATATACTCCTTTTTATCAATTTCATTAATTTTATCAATAATTTTAGAAATTATATCAATATCCGATTGAAAAATAATATCCTTGGGAATTAGATAGCTTCTATCATCTATAGAAATATTTTTACCATAACCGTAATGATCAGGTCCAATTAAAATTAATGTGTCAATATTTATGGAGTTACTAAGAATAATATTTTTAGCTAAGAATAAAGCTTTTAAAGCAGTTTTTCCACTATAGATATATCCTGCATGGGGTAGAACAACCCCTAAAATCTCATTTCCTAAATTATTCTTTAAATCATTTTTCTCTAATAATTCTAATAAATTTTCTTTTTTAGAAATATCATGTAGTAAATCGTGATAATCTCGCGGATAAAATTTATTAACAACTACTGGTTTCCTTATTTCCATATATTCTTAATTTTCACATCTTGAAGCTATTTATAATTTCTATAATAAAAATCCTCTACCTTTTTGAAAAAAATAAAAACAAATCATTGATAATTACTTTTAATTATAGTAGATATAGAATATTTTTTCTGAGGATTACTTATATGATATACATAAATTGAAACATTATAAAATTGTTGATAATTTTTATCATATACTCTTATTCTAGTAGCTATTGAGTAATATATATAACTGAGGGGGAAATAGTATGGAATTTGATTAGCTAAATAGTTTTTTTTAAAAGCATCATAAACATTTAATGCCGAATTATAAACTAATTCTTTTTGATCTATTAAATTATATATAACATAATTTCCACTAACTTTTTTTAAAGTTAATAAATTAGAATTATATAGAATAGTTTCTAATCTAGAAGAAGCAATAGCTAAAGCTTCAGAAGAAAACTCATGTTCTTTATTCAGCTTATTAATAACTAAATATAAATTAAAAAAACTTAAAATCAAAATAAGGAAAAATAACATAGAAAATAAAATTTCTATTAATGAAATCCCTTTTTTACTGTTTTTTTTATAATAATAAAACAAGTAATTCATTATCAAGTAAAAATTAATTTATATATTTTTTTCCTATTATTATTTACAACTTAAAATTATATTTTACCTTCTAAAAATTTAAAATAAAAAATTAAAATAAAAAATTAACAAGGTTATAAAAAAAAATGTAGAATAATAATGTAGAATAATAAAAAAGAAGAAAACAAAAATATATTCTAAAAATAAGTAGTATTTTTATTATGGTATTAATTAAGAAAGGAGCAAGGAGTTATGCCTGAGCTTAGAAAAGATCCAGTATTAAAAAGGTGGGTAATAATAGCCACAGAAAGAGCAAGCAGACCAAATGATTTTAAAAAGAAAAGAGATGATTTTCCAGCTAATCAAGATTTATCAAAATGTCCATTTTGCCCGGGAAATGAATTTATGACTCCTCCAGAAGTACTTGCATACAGAAAACCAGGAACCTTGGCTAATGGGCCTGGCTGGTGGATAAGAGTAATAAATAATAAATTTCCTGCACTAAATCCAGAAGGCTCTTTAGATAAAAAAGGTATTGGAATTTATGATATGATGAATGGGGTAGGATACCATGAAGTTTTAATAGAAACAGAAGATCACTTTGCAACCCCATTAACTATGCCTAATTCACAATTTGAAGAAATTATCTGGGGATACAGAGATAGAATAATAGAATTATCTAAGGATGTAAGAATAAAATACGTAATAATTTTTAAGAATCATGGGAAAGGAGCGGGTGCATCGTTATTTCATCCGCACTCGCAGATAATAGCAACTCCTATAATACCTGCGGTTATAAAGAATGAAATAGACAATGCAAAAGAATATTTTGACTTAAGAGATAGGTGCTTATTTTGCGACATAGTTACCCAAGAGCTAGGCCATCAAGATAGGATAGTTTTTGAAAATAACTCGTTTATAGCGTTTTGTCCATTTGCTTCCGCATTTCCCTTTGAAACATGGATTATTCCCAAAAAGCATTTTCATAGATTTGAAGACATAGATAAAAACCATGTAGTAGATTTAGCTCAAACTGTAAAAGTAGTTTTTTCTAAATTGTATTTACTTTTAGATAACCCTCCATTTAATATGATGTTACATACTGCTCCACCTAATTCCAATAGTAAAGAATATTATCATTGGCATATAGAGATAATCCCAAGGCTAACGGAGGTAGCAGGCTTTGAATGGGGAACAGGTACATATATAAATCCGATGCTCCCAGAAAAAGCAGTAATAGAACTAAGAAAACAAGAAATAACTTAGAATCCAATGCTAATGAAGAAACTACTAATCCAAACAAAAACAATCAATTTAATAATTATTTAAATATGTTTATAAGAGTTTTAATATTTTTTATAATTATTTTAGTAGTAGTATTGTTAGGATATTTTGCTGGGCAGTATTTTTATTCTCAAAAAATAAAACCCCAAAAAATAACTCAAAGCTCATTAATAGCACCACTAATAGATGAAAAGAAAAATATAATAGATAATAATAATGAAAACCCTAATGAATACGTTTTAATTCCTAAAATAAATGATAAAAAAACAGATTCTAAAAATCTAAATAAACCCAAATCAATTGATACAACAAAAACAACATCCACTACACAAACTACTACACAAAGCACTACATCTACTAATAGTGAATTAAGTTCAAATAATACTAAAGAAACTAAAATAGAAAATTTAATAGAATCAACTGATAAAAATTTAAATTCTTCTGATGAAAATAAAGAAAAAGAAAAAATAAATGAAAAAGATATAAATGATAATAATGTAAATAATAAAGATTTTGTACCTGATACAGAAGGTAGTTATTATGTACAAGTGGGGTTATTTTCAGTATATAACAATGCTCAATATGTAAATGACATATTAAAAAATAAGGGGATATACTCATCTATAGATGAAGTAATAATAAAGAATACTAAAATGTATAGAGTAATAGTAGGTCCCTTTAAAAACATAGATAAAGCTAATAAAATATCAAAAATAATAGAAAAAGAAGGATTTAATCCAATAGTAAGAAAATTTTAAAATCTTAAAAAATTTTTAGAATTTATGGAAAATAATAAAGAGGAAGAAATACAAAAAATAGATACTGTAAAACAAAAGATTTTAAATTATTCAAAAGAACTAAAACAATTATCTTTAGAAGCAGTTTATTCTAAATTAAGGGATATTAAAGATAACATTAATCAAAAGTATTCATTTTTATTTAAAGAATTTAAAGATATTAAGTTAGGATGCTTTGTTAGTTTTTATATAAATGATAATTTAAGGGGTTGTATAGGAACTATTGAACCAGTATTTGATAACTTAATATTAGAGATAATAAATAATTCAATATCTGCTGCATTTAAGGATCCTCGCTTTGAATCTATTTCTTTAAAAGAATATCCTTATTTAAAAAACAAAATAGATTTTATAATAAATATAGAAAAAATAAATGATATAAGTAAATTAAACCCCAAAGAATATGGAATAATAGTAAAAAAAGGGGACAAAAAAGGTGTATTATTACCAGATATACCTACTATCAATACAATAGAAAAACAATTAGAAATAACCTTTAATAAAGCAGGGTTAAAATATAATAAAGAAAATTTATTTAAAGAAAATGAAATATATAGATTTCAAGTTATAAGGATATAAATGATATTTATATCTAACTCAAGGAGGGTGAAAATAAATGAGTAAAATGTTATATATAGAGGCAAAAGTAGTGGAAGATAAACCAGGGATACTAGCTAAACTAGCACAAATATTAGCGGAAAATCAAGCTAATATTTCTGCTTTAACCACTGGTATAGAAGGTATAATTCCAACAGAAGTTAAACCTAAAACAATTAGATTATTAGTACATTTGTTAGATAACACTGATGAAAAAATAGAAAAATTAACTCAAGAACTAAAAAAAATAAAAGAAATAAATATAATTGCGGTAAGAAAACCTACATCCATTGATGTTGTTAATTTAAAATATGGATTAGAAACTGTTATAGCTTCAGAAACTGAATTCTAATATAAATGATTTTAAATATAAATTTATAGTAATAGTTTTGAGGTGTAAAAATGGAAAAACAAGATAATTTTTATATAGGCTGGATTAATAAAATTCCTGTGAAATTTAAAACTGAATATGAATTAGTAATGATGTTTAGTAGTATTTCATTTTATCCTGTTAAAGCAAGTTTAAAATTATATTTAATTAAAGACCAAGAAAAAATAGAAATAAATTCAATCAAATCCTTAGAAGATAAAGTATTAATAGATAATGAAGAGTCTGCCTTAGATTTTGTTAGGTTATTCACCAAACCGGAATTACATGTTTTCTTTGATTTATATGCTATTGAAGTTTTTAAGAAAGGAGAAAACCCTTTTGAACCTTACGGTAGCGTTGATGAGGATTTCTATTTAAAATATAACTTAAAACCTGCTAAAGTACTTAAAGAAAACCATTATTTTATAGTTGAAAGGTTTTTAATGTTTTATCCAGATGATGAAGGAATAATTCCTAAAAGAATTGCATTAGTTAAAGAATACGTATATCCCAATGGAAAATATGAAAATGAAATAATTAATGAAATATATGATCCTAAAATAGATCTAATAAAAACACCTATAGATTAGTATTTTTATATAATTTAATTAATTTTTTATTTTAAATAATAATTTTAATAAAAAAGTAGTGTTTGATTTTTAGAAAAATTAATTACAACTTAAGGAGTTAATTAAGGATGAGAAATTCAAGTTTAAAAGAAAGTCCATTAAAAAATTTTCATTTATCTTTAAATGCTAAATTTATTGATTTTCATTCTTACAATATGCCATTAAGTTATAGTAGTATCATTGATGAAGTAATAAATACAAGAAATAATGTTTCATTTTTTGATTTATATCATATGGGAAGATTATTAGTAAAAAAAAGTAATAATTTAAATAAATTATTTTCAGTCAGTATAGATAACATAAAATATGGGAAAGCTAAGTATGCTTTAATTTTAAATAATAAATTCACTATAGAAGACGATATTGTTATATATGATTTAAAAGATAATTTTAATAATTATTTTTTTGTAGTATGTAATGCTGCTAATAAAGAAAAAAATATAAATATATTAAAGGAAAATAATATAGAGGTAATAGATATAAGTGAAGATTATTTAATGATAGCTATTCAAGGGCCATTTAGTGAAAAAATTGTTCATAATTTACTAATTTATTTATTTAATATAGATATAAATTTAAAAGATCTATATTTTTATGATTATGTAATAATTGATAAGTATTTTATATTATCAAGATCAGGTTATACAGGAGAAGATGGATTTGAAATTTATTTAGATTACAATAGGATGTTAAAAATAATGGATTATTTAATAAGTAATAATGTAAAAGGTGCAGGATTAGGAGCACGTGATGTTTTAAGAATAGAAGCCGGGTTAGTTTTATATGGTAATGAAATAAACGATAATATTAATCCTTTAGAAGCTAATTTACAATGGGCTATTAAAAATGATTACTTTAATCAATTTATCAATAACATAAATATTACTAAAAAATTAGTTGGTATAAATGTAATTAATACTAAAAGAGTACCACGAAATGGATATAAATTATACGATTATAATCAAGAAGAATTAGGTTTTGTAACAAGTGGGACTTTTTCTCCTACTTTATCTATCCCAGTAGGATTAGCTTTTATTAATATTAATTCAATTCAAAATATTAATGAAATATTAAATTATGAAGGATTAATAGAAAATAAAGAAAATTTTATATTTAAAGTAACAAAATTGCCTTTTATTAAATTAAAATATTATAAAAGCCAAAATAAAATAAAATAAAATTTTATGAGTAATATAGATATAAAAAGTTTAGAAGAAAAAATAAATTTAAATCCCAAAGGAGCAAATCCAGAAGACGTTTATAAAGTAGCTAATTATTATTTTAATAACCAATTATTAGATGAAGCTTTAAGATATTATCAGTTATTATTAGATTTAAATCCCAATCATAAAATGGGATTATTTGAGTTAGGTGGAATTTATTCTAATTTAGGGAATTTAGAAGAAGCAATAAAATGTTGGCAGAAAATTATTTCAATAGATCCTCATTTTACTCGTGCTCATTTTAATTTAGCATTAGCTTATAGTAAATTAAAAAAATACTCAGAAGCTTTATCTGAATTACAAATAACTTTATCCTTAGTAAGACAAAGCGGAGATCCTATTGGATTAGAAAAAAGAATACTTCAAGAAATTCAAAGAATTCAAAATCTACAAACTAATATTAATCCTAGTATATTAGAAGATATAGATACTCAAAAACAATATGCATTAATTTTATTAAAAAAAGGGGATTTCAATAATGCTTTAAATGCATTTAAAGATGTGATAAAAGTTAAGCCAGATGATATAGAAAGTTTATTAAATATAGGAATAATTTTATATAGGAATAAAGAATTAAATGAAGCAATAGAATATTTAAATAAAGTAATAGAGATAGATGAAAATAATGCAGATGCTTATTTTTATTTAGCTTCTTGTTATGAAGAATTAAAAAATTTAGATAAAGCTATATATTATCTTAAAATAGCGGTTAATAAGAATCCTAATAATTATTTTTGGTATTATAAATTAGCTAAAATATTATATAATTTAGGGAATTATGAGGAATCAATAAAGTATTTTAGGATAGCAATTGATTTAAATCCATTAGATAGCTATACTCATAATAATTTAGGAGTAGCATTATTAGATGCAGGTAATATAAATGAGGCTATAAAACATTTCTTAAGAGCAGTTTATTTAGATCCAAATGATTCCTATAGTTATTATAATTTAGCGAGATGTTATTTAAAGGTAGGTCAACTTCAAAGAGCTTTAAAGAATATACTAAAGGCAATAAATTTAGAATCTAATAAAGCTATTTACTACCTAGAAGCTACAAGAATATATTATAAATTAAGAAATTATAAAGATTCTTTAAGTTATGCAGTTAAAGCTACTGAATTAGACCCTAATTTACAAGATGCTTTCCTATTAATATCTAAATTATATATAATAGCTAAAAAATATGATGAAGCAATAAATATTTTAAATAAATTTATAGAAGAAGAAAAATTCGAACACTACTTAGAATTGGTTAATATATATTTATTAAAAGAAAACCGAGACTCCCAAGATCTAAAGAATGCTTTAAATATTTTATACAAACTTTACTCAAAAAAAGATTTCATAAATGAAAAGAAATACAAAGGAATATTTCTAGAAGTTTTAAGAAAAATTATATATATTAATTATGAACTATCTAATTATGAAGAAGCATATAAATTTATTCCTGAATTTCTAGAAAATATTGATAATTCCTTAGATTCTTATTTTATTGTTTCAAAATTACTATTTAAATTAAATAAATACAAAGAAATTATTTTATTATTAAGTAATACAAATATAGTAGATAAAATATTTAAAGGTGAATACAATAAAGAAGATAATATTAATATAGAATTAATTTATATATATGGAATTTCATTAATAAAAACAGGGGAATTTGAAAACTATATTTATTATTTCGATTTATCATCAAAAATATTTAATTACTTATATTTAATGGATAAAACTAATAAAGAATATATTTATTATTATGCTTATTCATTAGCCAAATTATATAATTTTTCTAAAGCTTTTGAATTGATAAGCTCTATTGAAAATGAAATTTTATCAAATTTTAATAATTATTACAATTCAATTGAATTATATTTTTACTTATTATATAATTTAAATAATTTAGATGAATTAATAGAAAAAGCTTTTTATTTTATTAATAATGTAAAAGATATAGATAATAAAAAATTAAGTATAATTTTTAAATATCTAATTTTTTCTCTAAATAAAAAAGAAAATTATCAAAAAATATATAATTTAATTACTTATTATAAATATTTCGATTTTTTTACTACCTATTATACATTAAATACTATTTTTATTTTAAAATACTATCATCTTAGTTTTGATTTAAATATAAATGAAATAAATAAAAATTTAGAAGAAATTACAAATAATTTTATTCAAAATTTTGATAAAAATTTATTATATTTAAAAGAGAATTATCTAAACAAAGAATTAGAAGAATTAAATTATTTTATTAAATGTTGTTTACTTATTTTAATATATTTAATTAATGAAAATAAATCAAGTATAGCTTTAAATATAATAAATGATTTAATAAATTTTATTGACAATTTATTTAGTATTAATCTTTATGAATTAATTTTTAAATCTAATCAAAAGGATCTTAATTTAATTTTAAAAGATATAATATTAAAGATTACTAATGAAAAAATTAGCAATAATCTTGAAAACAAAATTGAAGAAAATAATAATAAATTTATAATAAATGAAACGACTTTAAATGATATTTTTATTTCCTTAATAAAAATTATTTTATATTATTTTATTTATGAAAAAGATATAAAATCAATTGAATTAATTTTAAATAAATATGGCAAATATTTCACGGTAGAATCAATTATTTTATCAATAAAATTCAATTTAGATATTTCTAATGAGGTATTATCCATATTAAAAGAAAATATAAAAGATTTAACAGAAGAAGTATTATTTGATATTTATATAAATATGGAAAAAGTAAAACAAAAAGATGAGGAAATTATTTATAATATAAGTAAAAAATTAACAAGCTTTAATTTAAAAAATTGGGTAGAAAAAATTTATTTATTACCTTCAAATTTTATTAATATTCAATTACAAGATCTAAGAATATTTTTCGTTAATTTATTAATATCAGATTTTGATAATTATATTTTAAACGAAAAATGGGATAAAATAAAATTAAATATTAGTAATAACACATTTAATTTAATAGAAAAAATTTTATATAAAATAAATGAAGAATTATATGATGAAAAAAATAGATACTATATTTTATTTATAAATAGTAAATTTAAATTATCTAAAGGGGATTTAGAAGAAACTATTACGTTATTATCTCAAAGTATAAATTATAATCTATTCTTCTATGAAAGCAGATTATATTTAGGTTGTATTTATTTATTAAGAGATATGCATGATTTAGCTTTAGAACAGTTTTTAGAATTATCCAATTATTTAGATAATGAATTAGTATTATTTTTACTTGGTAAAACTTATTTAATATCAAAATATTTAAAATTATCCAAGGAAATCTTTGAAAAACTACTTAAAATCAATCCCAATAATAATTTATATATTTACCATAATTGCTTAATAGAAATATATTTAGGAAATATAAATGCTTATGAAATAATGGAAAAAAAATTCCTAGAATCATATAAAGATATTTTATTTAGTAAATTTTCTAAAGATAGTGTTTATGATGAACATCTTTATAATGAAGCACTTGATTTTGCTATAAATTTAGCTAACATCTATATATTAATAAAGAAATATGATAATGCTATAAATATATTAACAAAGTTAATAGAACAAAATGTTAAAAAAGAGGAAATATATAAATATTTAGCAATAGTTTATTTAGCTACTAATCAAGTAGTTAAAGCCTTAAATGTTTATAATTTAGGTATAAAAAATATTCCTGATTCATCTGAACTTTATTCTAATAGAGGGGTTTTATATTATAAAGCAAATAAATTAGATTTAGCAGAAAATGATTTCTTAAAAGCTTATGAATTAAATAAATTTGATTTTATAGCTAAAAGTCATTTAGGATTCATCAATTTAAAGAAGGGAAATTATGAAGAAGCAATAAAATATTTTAAGGAAGCATTAAGTATAAAACCGTTTTCAGCAGATGTATATATGAGTATAGGAAACGCTTATGAAAAATTGAATAAATTAATAGAAGCAAGAGATAACTATGAATTAGCTTATGAATATAATCCTAATAATCATATCATTATCAAAAGATTAATCGAAATATATAAAAAATTAAAAGATAAAAATAGAATTGAAATAATTAAAGAGGATATAGAAAAGAATCCTAATTTTAATGAAAATATTAAAAAAGAAATATTAAATTACATTAACTCATAAAGATTGAGGTGATTTTTAATGATAAATTCTGAAGTAAATTCTTTTCTAAAAATCTTTAGTAAAAATAAATCAATAATTAAGAAAGTTTTTAAATTAAAAAATAATAATTTAGTAAATGAAATTCAGAAAAAAATTACAGATAACTTTACTAAAGAGAATTTTATATTCATAAATAGTAACACGCTAAAAGAATTAGAAATTAATAATAATTATTACAATTTAATTGAACCTCTTTATTTTTATAATCCAAAAACAAATAATATTATAATTATCTTATTAAAAGAAATAAATAATGAATATTTAGTTATCTTTTATCTAATTTTTGAAAACAATTTTACAGAAGATTCATTAACCATAGAAGCTTTAAGCAATATTTTAGAACTTCAAGAAATAACAAACTATGAATTATATTTTAAAGATTATCAAAAAACTAAATTATTTACACAGTATTTAAATGAATATAATTTAAATATTCCCAAAAGAGAAATAGATTTATCTAAGAAAGTAATAAATCCTAATTTTATAAATATTCTTAATTCCATTTTTAATCAAAAACCTTTTGAATTAAACGAAACTAATTTATCATTTTTACAAGAATTAGAAGATATTAATTTTTTAAAAATTTTATTCGTATTTAAATGCTCTGTTAAAAATGAATTTATATTTCAAACCAACGGAGTTAATAATTTAAAACCAGTATTAAATACTTTTTTATGTCCTCATTGTAAAAAACCATTAAAAAATGAACTAATAGAACCTAAATTTGAAGTTTCTATTTTTTTTAAAAGATTTATAAACAATAATATCTGGTTAAAAAATATTATCATTGATTATTTATTAAATAATTTCACTAAAGATCTAAAAATATATGAATATGATAAAGACGTTTTATTAATAAATATAAATTCTAGTTTATTTTTTATTTTCATTGTTAATTTAAATAATTCTAATTTAATAAATTATTTTTCATTTACAAAAGATATGGAAGTATTAAATATTCTTAGTTCATTTTTTATTATAAACCCAATTTCTACTAATAAAATAAATCCTGAAAATTTTAATAAATTTAATTTCCCTAATTTATTTATTATATATTTTGAAAATATTAATTATAATAATTTTCTTGAAAAAATGAATTTTATTAAAGAAATTATAAATATGAATATATTTGAAAAAAATATTAAAGAAATTAAAATTAATTTTAATATAGAAAAATATGTTAATTATATATCATTAAAAGAAAAAGATATTACTAAAAAAGAAGAAATATTAACTGAAAAACAAGAAATATTAGAAGAAAAAGAAAAACAAATTGAAATAACTATTATAAAAGAATCAGATATCCAAAAAGAATCTGTTAATGATAATACATTAATAATTGATATTGAAAAAGATATTAATAATATATTAGAAGAAGAAATAAATGTAAAAAAATCATCACAACAAGATGAAATTAAAGTAGAGATATCTGAGATTAAAACAACTGAAACTGAAATAACTGAGTCTTCAAAAACAAAAGAGGAAAAAGAATTTATAAATTTATTTGAAGATGCTTTTGAAGATATTATAAATCAAAAAACTAAAGAAGAATCTCAAAAATTAACTCCAGAATTTACTAACAATACTACATCTACTCAAACTACTAAACCCACTGAAACTATAGAAACTATTGAAATTATTAAAACTCCTGAATCTACTGAAACTACTAAATCTATTGAATCTATTGAATCTAATTTAATAGAATCTGATATAAAACAAGAAAATACTATTAAATTAGAAACGGAATCTAATATTAAATCTTTTATTCAAGAAGAAAACCAAATAAAAAGTAAAGAATTTAATACAGAAAGTGAAGTAGTTAATAAGGATTTATCCATAATAGAATCTACTTTTGATACAGAACCTACATTAGCAGAATATACCTTTACAGAAGAAACTACTCAATTAATAGATATAAATGAATCATCTTTATTAAATCAAACACCTTTACAAAAAGAACTTAAAGAAACTACAGTAAATAAATATGAATTAGTAAGTAATTATATAAATTCTATTTCATTTAAAGAAGTTGATATATTTTTAGAATTATATTCATTAAATAATTTAAAAACATTTAATGAAATATTTAGTTCATTTATATTATTATTTTCAAAAGAAGGGAAAAATAATCCAGTAAAAGTCATTCAAGATACCTTAGAATTTAGTAAATCTAAAAACTTATCATCAAATACTTTTGTTATTTTATATTCTAATAAATTTAATTTATTTCCTAAAAATGATTTACTTATTTCCAAATTTGGTAGCATTTTTACAAAATTATTTAATATAAGAAATAATATATTATCTAAGAAATTTGAATTATTATTAGTTTATGATAAATTTAGCTTTTATAGTTTATTAAATATATCAAGTTTAATATTAGGTACATTGTTTTTCAAAAACGTTGAATTCAATTGGTTAAACAATTTAAATATTGATAATAAAGAAATATTTATAAAATATAAAAAAGAAGTAATAGATTTTGTAGATAATTATATTAAAGATCATCCAGAAATAGATAATCACTATATCATTACCAAAGAGTGGGAAATTATAAATCAGGAACAATTTAAATTATCTTTTAAAGGTAAAATTATTGATGAATTAAAACTAATTTACAAATTATATAATTGCTTTATTTTAAAAGATAATAAATTATCATTGTTATTATTTAAAATATCAGATAAGTATAATGTTTTATTAAATTTCAAAAATGTAATATTAATTTTAGAATTAAATAAATTAGATATATCTTTAATTTCTAATATTATTAGTAAATTAGGAATATTAGATTTAATATGATTATATAAGTTCCGCTACCAGCTAAGCGGAATATAAATAAGCTGGTAAAATACTAAATTAACTATGGAAAAATTAGAAACTTTATTAGAAAATGACTCTATAATAGGAGCATTAGTTATATCAAGGGTAGCAGGAGGTGAAGTAATAGAATCCGCTATTAAAAATGCTAATAATTTCCAAAACTTATTGGAATTATCCTTAGACTATATTGATAAATTCATGAGCTATAAAATAGAATCTTCTAAATATTCTAATTTAATAAATGATAAAAACCTAAAAAAAATTAAATTAGAATATGAAGAATACACTATTGATTTTATTGAAGTAAAAAATGATGATATCTTCCTAGTTGTTTTATACGATAATACTTATCCAAAAGGGATAAATGAATTATACATTAAAATGGCTTTTGATTATGTCTTTCATTCTTATTAAAAATAATCTTAAAACCTATGAATTCAAATATAAAGTTAATAAAAGAAATAATTTATAAACTAACAGAAGGCAAAATAGAATTAGTAAGATATGATGAATATATTGAAATAAAACATAATCTCATTAATAAAAATCCTTCATTAGTTGTAATTAAAGAAAATATATCAAAAGATTTTGATGTTCCATACGTTAGAGCTAATTTAGAAAAAATTATATCAAATATAGAACACTTAAAAAATAACCCTCAAAAAATATATAATATTTTATTAGTGTTTACTGAGTTAGCTACAAATATGATAAAACATGCTAATGGCGGCATATTCTCAATAAACGTATTTCCTAATATAATCGTAATGGAATTCAATGATGACGGGAAAGGAATAAATTTAGATAAAATTCCATATGTAACGCTTACTACTTATTCTTCAAAAGAAGATTCCTTAGGATACGGTTTTAGTATATGTTCCGCTTTAGCTAATAAAATTTATATTAATACCTCTGAAAAAGGTACTAATATCCTCGTTATTTTTAATATCGATTAATTATAACATATGATAACCATAGATAACGAATTAGAAAAACTGATAGAATTAATAAATAGGGACAAACTACCGCATCATGTTGCATTTATAATGGATGGTAATAGAAGGTGGGCTAAAATTAGAAATCTACCTTCGTATGTAGGCCATCAAAAAGGATTTAACATCTTTAAAAACATTATAGATTTATCCAAATATTTAGGAATAAAGGAGCTATCTTTTTTTGCCTTCTCTAAAGAAAACTGGGCACGTAATAAAAAAGAAGTAGAATTTATTTTTAACTTAATGGAATACCTTATAAAAAGAGAATTATCTAGATTAAAAGAAGATAAAATATATGTCAAATTCATAGGAGATAAATCAAATATAAAAAATGAAATTTTAAATCTCTTTGAATTAATGGAAAATGAAACTTCTAAAGATTATATTATCAAAGTAAATGTTATGGTAAATTATTCAGGAAAATATGATATTGAACAAGCTGTAAAAAGAATTATCCAAAATAAAATAGAAGTAGATAAAATAAATGAGGAGCTAATAAAATCGTATTTACTAGTTAGTGAGCCAGATTTACTTATAAGAACTGGAAATGAATACAGAATAAGTAATTTTTTATTGTATCAATTAGCATATACAGAGTTATATTTTTCTTCTAAATTATGGCCAGATTTTAGTTTAATAGATTATATCCATGCTCTTTTAGATTACCAAAAAAGAGAAAGAAGATTAGGTAAATAAAAATAAAGGGGAGGAAATTAACCTCCCCTTTTGTATATTCTTGTAAAACTTGGCTTAGAATCTACTTGTTTAAGCTATAATTTAAGCTATAACAGGTAAAAAGTATCTCAACCATTGGCGTTCCCAATTATGTTTATAATCATATATTAAATTGCTATTATAATCCAATGCACTATGAACTAAAGGTTTATACATAGGATTATAATTCCAACCATAAGCTCCTGCATATCCCCTATACCTTGATATTGCTTCTAAATTATTATCAACATGATTGTATTCCCTATAAGTTAATTCCCCATTTCTTATTCCATCATAAATTCTTCCATATTGGTTTATCATTCTTTGATCTATAGCAGCATCCATTCTATCTCCGTTCCTATAACCTCCAACTTGATATCTTGGATGATAATCCCCACCTACATAAGTGTTATATAATCTGTCTAGCTCTCTTTGTCTTTGTTCTAGTGTTCTTCTTTCATTAGCATCTAATACCCCATCAGCACTAAATTTAGCTCTTAGTTTTTCAGTTTCAGCTTGATACATTTGTAAAGCTGTAAATTCATCCCTATTTAATCTACCGCTTCTTGCTTCCCTATAGAAATCTATATCCCCTACATTTCTTCTATCAAGTAACCTATGAATTAGTTCATCTCTATTAGGAACCCAATGGCCTACCTCTCTATTATAGTGATAATTAAGTGGAAATTCTATTCCAAACATTTTTATTCACCTCCATTTTTTAGTTTTTTCAATATATATATAATCAATTTTTTTTTAAATAAATAAACACTATTCATTTTTTAACACTTTTTTTACAAACTTATTCTTAATTTTATTAAAAAATTGATAAAATTTAACAAAAAATTAACATAATAAAAACCAAAAATTAAACCCTAAAAATATTAGTTTGTATATTATTATTTTAGTCTTCATTTACTTTTATCATCTATTCTAAAAATTTTAACAAAACAATTAAAATAAATATAATAATATAATATTCCAAAATATTCCTTAATTCCTACAAAAGAAAGATAGAGATTATAAAAGCTAGGAATAAAAGAATAGATATCATAATATTTAGTATATTTTACAGAGCATCCTTGAAAATAAAAATTTAATTTTGTCTTTTCATAATTTTTTAATAAATATTTTAATAATAATTTTGTTCTTATAATATGATAAGAAGAAGTAATTATTAAAACATTTTGGTATTTTTTATTATCTAAAAATTTTTGTAAATTTTTAATATTTTGAAAAGTATCTAAGGATTTAGTATCTACAAAAATTTTATTTGGATTAACTCCAAAATTTAGAAGATAAAACTTCATAATTTGAGATACAGGGATTTTTAGATTAGGGTTATTAGAAATAGCACCCCCACTTAAAAAAATATCACAACCATAAACCTTATAAACTAAATAACCTAATATTAATCTATCATAAGAATCTTCTGATAATTGATACTTATAATCTCCTCCAGCTGCTAAAATTACTACTAAATCTATTTTTTTATTCTTTAAATTTCCGTTATTTTCTTGATTATAAATATAATTTTTTACATTGTAATTTATATAATCTTTTTCTAAATAATAAAAAACTAAATTTTTTCCAAAATCTATACTAAAAAAATAAATAACAAAAAAAACAAACAGCAAATAAAATTTAATTTTTTTATTATTTTTTGAATTATTAAAAAAAAGGATTGGAAATAGTAATATTATAAAAACGAAAGGAGATATAAACAAAGAAGATAATAATTTCTTAAAAAACATAAAATAAAAAATAATTTAATAAACAATTTAATAAGTAAAAATCATAAAATAAATAAAAATACTAGGCTTTTATTTTTATATTAAATTTTTCCATTAAATTAATTAAATCTGGTTCTTTAACTTCCCCTTTAGAATCAGCTAATTTTTTAAACTCTATAAATATATTTTCCATTAGATTATAAGGGACTTCATAGCCCAATTCTCTTAGTTTAGCAAATAATCCATGTCTTCCAGAATTTTTATTTAAAACTAAAATTCCCCCTTTTTCTAATCCTATATCTTTTGGATCTATTATTTCGTAGTTCAATCTATTAGATACTACCCCGTGTTGATGAACTCCCGATTGATGTCTAAAAGCATTTAATCCGACAATAGATTTATTAGGTTGGATAGGCACCCCAGAATAAGTACTTACTAATTGACTAATTTTATAAATCTTAGTAGTATCTATATTAGTATAAAGATTATAATAATCTTTTCTAACTTTAATAGCCATAATAACTTCTTCTAAAGCGGTATTACCAGCACGCTCCCCTATTCCATTTATTGTTCCTTCTACTTGTCTAGCGCCAGCTTTTAAAGCATACAAGCTATTAGCCACAGCCATCCCTAAATCATCATGACAATGTACAGAAATAATTGCTTTATCTTCTACAACTTCTTTAACTTTTTTTATAAGTTCATAATACTCAGCTGGAGTAATATAACCAACAGTATCCGGGATGTTAACAGTAGTAGCACCAGAATCAACAGCCGTTTTAACTACTTTTAATAAAAAATCCACATCACTTCTGGTAGCATCTTGTGCGGAAAACTCCACATTAGAGCAATACTTCTTAGCATGCTTTACCATAGCGTCTGTTATCTGGATTACTTCTTCTCTAGTTTTTTTCATCATATATTGTAAATGTATATCGGAAGTAGAGATAAACACGTGGATTCTAGGGTTTTGTGCATATTTAACAGCTTCCCAGCCTAAATCTATATCTTTTTCAACAGTTCTACATAAAGTAGCTACAATAGAATCTTTTATTTCTTTAGCAACAGTTTTAACAGTATTAAATTCTCCTTCAGAAGCTGCTGCAAAACCCGCTTCTATTATATCAACTTTCATTTCTTCTAAAACTTTTGCTATCTCTAATTTTTGTTCTAACGTAAAAGAAACCCCTGGTGTTTGATCCCCATCCCTTAAAGTAGTATCAAATATATAAACTCTATCCATATAAAAAAACACCTCCTATTAATAATAAAATATTATTTAACTCTACTTTTAAGTATCTCTACATAATATTTCATACCAATAAACTGTAATTTATGAATAACAAAATGATTAATAACTAAATTTTTAACGATATTGGAGAACCCACCTGTAAGGATAATTTTAAAATCTTGAAAATCTTTTAATAATTCTGAAATAATGGAATTAATTCCTTTACAAAGTATATCAACACATCCTATTTGGATTTGTCCAATAGTAGTGTTATCATACAATTTATTAGCTGGTTTTATTTCAACCATAGGAAGTTTAGCTGTATTAATAAATAATGATTTAATATTTAATAAAAACCCTGGTAAAATTGCACCTCCTATATATGCTTTTTGTTTAATTATATCAATAGTTATAGCTGTTCCAAAATCTATTATAATAAAATTATCTTTAAATAAAGTTAAAGCTCCTAAGATATCAGCTACTCTATCTGCACCCATTTCCTTATAATTATCCGTATTCCAATTAATCCCTAAATTATCATTAGCTTCTAAGAAATAAAAACCTTCATTTAAATTTAAATATTTTCTTATAAAATCTTCTATTACAAAATTCACTTGCGGGACTACAGAACTAATAACACATTTATTTATAAAATATTTATTATCGTAAAAATATACATTATTCAAATTTAAAAAAGTACTTAACTTATTAAATATATCGTCAGCAGTATCTATAGTATTTGTAGAAAATCTTATTTCTATTAATGAATTTTCTATATTTTCAATAATCTTCTTTAATTCAATTTCATCTATTTTTATTTTATCATTTTTGAATAAATTTTGAAAATTTAAACTACCAGAATTATTATTTTTATAAATCCCAAAAACAGTATGAGTATTACCTATATCTATAAATAAGTCTATAAGATTATCTTTATTCATTTAACTTCATCCTTCCTTAATATTATTTTTTTCATAAAATATTTTTATATATAAATTAATAAAGCTTTGAAAAAAAGCTAAAAAATTAAGTATCAAAAAAATAAGATCTTTTATTAAAAAAGAATAAATAGTTAATAATAAAGAAGAGAAAGTATATAATAAAATGAAATTAATATTTAGGGGGCATTTTTTTAGTTTAATAGTTTCAATAGTTTGAGGTATCCAAGAACTAACCAATATAATCATCCCAACTAATCCAATTAAGCTTTTTACATTTAACTCTAGCATAATATTAATTTCTATTTAATATTCTCTTAATAGAGTATATGTCATTATATACTTTAGGACTAGCTAACATAATATTAATTTTTTCATAAGCATGCATAACGGTAGTATGATCTTTTCCCCCTAAAATGTTTCCAATATTTTTAAAAGGTAAGCCTAAAATATCTCTTAATAAATAAGTAAATACTTGTCGAGGATAAACTATTTTCTTTTCTCTAGAATTAGAAAATAATTCATCTTTAGTAATATTAAAGTAATTCAAAACAACTTCTAAGATATCTTCAACATCTATTTGAGAATTTTTATCAATTAAATCCTTAAGAATTTCTTTTGCTTTATCTAGTGAAACCTTTTTTATATTTTCTATATCAGAAAAAGCGATTATTTTTAAAAGAGCTCCTTCCAATTCTCTAACATTATCTCTGAAATTCTGCGCTAAATAATCTAATACGCTATCTTCTAATTCTATATCATATCTCTCTAGTTTTTTCTTAACAATGGCTTTACGTGTTTCAAAATCAGGTAACTGCACATCAGCAATTAATCCCCCCTGAAATCTAGATCTTAATCTATCTTCTATACCTTCTAAATCCTTAGGAGACCTATCACTTGTTATTACTATCTGCTTATTAGATAAATATAATTCATTAAAAGTATGAAAAAGTTCTTCTTGAGTTCTTTCTTTACCAACTATAAACTGGATATCATCTATTAATATTAAATCTGATTTCCTATATTTATTTCTAAAATCTTCTATTTTCTTTTCTTTTATTGAATTTATTAAATCATTAACAAATTTTTCGCTACTTATATATATTATTTTTTTAGTGTTTTTTTTACGACTTAAGTAATTTCCGATAGCATGCATTAAATGGGTTTTCCCTAATCCCGTTGATCCATAAATAAATAATGGGTTATAGGTTTTTCCAGGTTTTTGAGCTACTGCTAATGAAGCCGCATAAGCAAACTGATTACTATTACCTACAACAAAATTCTCAAAGGTAAAAAATGGGTTTAATTGTTCATTATATTCTGTTGTTTCTAATTCCCCTTGGGTATCTAAAAACAATTCAACCCTCCAATGTTCTCCATATGTTTTCTCAAGTATCTCAGAAATTATAGGTACATATTTATTTTCTATCCAATCTTTTAAAGATTTATCATTAGTTATTATTTTTATAACTTTAGAATTGAAATCTAAAGTAGTAGAAGATAAATTAAAGCATATATCATAAGCTACCTGTCCTAATTCTTCTATAAAAGTATCAATAAAATCTTGGGGGATCATATAATAATTTCGGGGTGGTGGGATTTGAACCCACGACCTCCACGTCCCGAACATGGCGCTCTACCAAGCTAAGCTACACCCCGCTTCAATAAAACCCTTTATTATATTAATATAATTCTTTGTTCTAATTTCATAAGTTTCCTTAGTTAAAGCAGTTATATGTGGGCTTCCTAAAAAATTAGGTAACTCAAAAAAAGGATATTCTAACTCAAACGGTTCATTAAAAGCTGGTTCTTTCCACCAAACATCCAATGCTACTTTAAAATCCTTATTCTCTTTTAAAAAATAATATAAATCTTTTTGATTAATTATTTTTCCTCTTCCTACATTTATTAGTATAGCATTCGGTTTCATTAAACTCAATTTCTCATAATTTATAAGATTTTCAGTTTCTTTATTTAAAGGTAATGATATAACTAATATATCCGATTTTTTAAGAACATAATGTAAGTTTTGTAGAGTATATATTTCATCTACATTGGAATCATCAGTTTTTGCAGTGGTATTTATTCCAATAACATACATCCCAAAAGCTTTAGATAGCTTAGCAACTTCTTTCCCTATCCCACCATATCCTAATATCCCTATAGTCTTTCCTTTAAGTAAAATATTATCTGTATTTTGTTTATATATCCCATTTCTTAAATTTTCATGATTTTTTTGAATATTTTTACCAAAATATAAAATAAAGCCAAATACATGTTCAGCAATCATTACAGCATAACCACCACTATTACCCAAAATTTTAACATTAGGAAAAATATTAAAATCTATATGATCTATCCCAGATAATATACATTGTACTAATCTTAATTTTTTTGAATTTTTTAAAATCTCTAATTCTGTTTTAGATAATTCTTTTTCAGGGAAAAAAGTGACAAGAATATCGGTATTTTTTAGGACTTCAATTCGTTTATCATTATCCAATTCATAGAGAAAAAATAAACTTGAAATACTTTCTAACTCTTTTTTTATTATTTTAATTTCCTCTTCTTTAGGTTTATAGGAGATGCTTATTGTTAAATTATTTTTAAGATTACTAATCTCCATAGCTTTTATCCTTTCCCTTTTTAATTTATTTTCTATTTTAATATTTTATCCTTCTTTTAATTACTCAAATTAATCCTTAGAATATCATTATTATTAAAGGGGTAAATACTTTTTTAAAGAATATAAAAATGTAAAATATAGTAAATAAAAGTAAAAAACTAGGGGGTTAGCAATGAGCATATTAAATAAACTAAATGATTTATTCATAGATAGTAAAACTGATTTATTAGTTAATAAAAGGATTATATTAAGAGTTGATTATAATGTTCCCATAAAAAACAATAAAGTAGTAGATCCAACAAGAATAATTAATTCTTTAAAAACTATAAATTTTTTGATAGAGAAAAATAACGATATAATTTTACTAACTCACTTAGGAAGGCCTAAAACAGAAGAAGATAAACTAAAATATACTACCAAAACTATCTTTAATTTTATAAAAGAAAACAATTTATTTAATTGCAATAATTTTGAATTTATAGAAGATATTAATATAAAAATAGATTATAAAGGTAGGAATATTTATTTAGTTGAGAATGTTAGATTTTTCAATGGGGAGACTAAAAACGATTTAGAATTAGCTAAAAAATTTGCAAATTTAGGAGATATTTTTGTGAATGATGCTTTTGGTTCCTTACACAGAGTACATTCCTCAGTAGCAGGAATCTCCAATTACCTACCAACATATTTTGGATTATTAGTTAAAGAAGAGATTCTTAATTTATCTAAACTATTAACTCCTAAAAGGCCATACTTAATTATTTTAGGGGGAGCTAAAGTTTCAGATAAATTAAATTTAATAAAAAATTTATTAACAAAATGTGATAAAATGGTTATAACGGGAGCAGCTTGCCTAACCTTATATAAATCCCTTAATTTTAATATCGGTAAATCATTTTTTGAAGAAACTGATGTCTCCAATATTTTAAATAACAATTTGATAATATTGCCTACAGAATTTATAGTAGTTGATAACATAGATAATCCTTCATATAAAATTAAGAAAAATATAAAAGATATAGGAGATAATGACATAATAGTAGATGCATTAATTAATGAAGATATAAGAAAAGCTATTTTGGATTCAAACACCATTTTTTGGAATGGACCAAGTGGGATATTCGAAAAAGGTTATAATGAAGGTAGCATTGAAATAGCTAAACTATTATCAGAATCTAATGCTTTTAAAGTAATTGGTGGTGGTGATACTGTTAATTTCATAAATTCTACTGTAGAATATAAAAATAAAATAGATTTTATTTCAACTGGTGGGGGAGCTACTTTAGAATTCTTAGAAAAAGAAACATTAGATGCAATAGAGTATATCCTTAAACTCAAAACAACTATCTAAATACTTTCAATACGTAAATGCTTTATAAATTAAAATAAAAATATTAAGGTGAATAATAAAATGAAAAAAAACGATGATGTATTAAACAATGGTATATTAAAGGATGATATATTAACTGATTTAAGGATAATTGAAAAGGAAAAAGTCCAAAAAATAAGGGCAGATTTCCCTTTTTTCAAAAATAATCCAGAAATAGTATATTTAGATAATGCAGCTACTACACAAAAACCATATATACTACTAGAAAAAGAAAAGGAATTCTTAGAAAAATACTATTCCAATGTTAATAGAAGTGCTAGTAAATTCTCATTTCATACAACTGAATTACTTGATAAATCAAGAGATATTATCTCAAAATTTATCAATTCTAATTTTAATGAGATTTTTTTTACATATAACGCTACCTACGGACTTAATTACCTTGCTTTATTTTTAGCATATAATTACTTAAAAGAAAACGATGAAGTTATATTAACTCAAATGGAACACCATTCTAATTTACTACCTTTTACCTACTTATCCAAAATATTTAATTTTAAAATAAAAATATGGAAATTGAATAACAACTTAGAATTAGATTTAAATGATTTAGAAAAATTAATAACTCCAAAAACAAAAGTTATATCAATAACCTATATGTCGAATGTTTTAGGTGTTGTCAATAACATAGAAAGTATATCAAATATAGTAAAAGACAAAGGGATAATGTTATTAATAGATGCTGCACAAGGAATAGTCCATAATGAAATAGATACTAAAAAAATAGATATAGATTTTCTGGTATTTAGTGCTCATAAGTTATACGGTCCAACTGGCTTAGGGGTAGTCTATATTAATAAAAAACATTTTAAAAATTTACAAACTAAAACTCCTGCCTTTGCAGGAGGTGGAATAGTATCAAAAGTTAATATTGATGAAAATTTAATAGATATAGGTTTATTAGGGTTCCCTTATTATTTTGAACCAGGGACACCCGCTATATCTCAAATATACTCGTTTTCTCATGTTATTAACTATCTTGAAAATATAAACTATTACGACTATAAAACTTATGAAATAAAATTAACAAAATATTTAGTTAATAAATTACAAGAATTAGGGTTTATAGAATTATATGGTTATGATAGAAATGAAGTTAGTAGAAATCGTTTTGGAATAGTTCCTTTTAATGTAAAGAACGTGCATTCCCATGATGTTTCTACTGTATTAGATAATTATGGAATAGTTATAAGGGTTGGGCATCATTGTGCTCAATTAATAAATAAAAAACTTAACGTAGATTCTACCTGTAGAGTTAGTTTAGCTTTTTACAATATATCAAATGAAATAGATACCTTAATTCAAGCTTTATATCAAGTAAAAAAAATATTTAAGCTTTAAAGGATATACAAAATTAAAAAGAAAGAGATTGATTAGAATGTATTAAAAAATGGAGATAAAAAATATATTGAGATTTAAGAAAAATAAAAAAGGGAGTATAAAAATACCCCCTTTATATAACAATAACTATATCTCCGTTTTTATTTTATTTATTTTATTTTTAAATGAGGAGAATACAAAAATATTTTCATACTTTGATATTTTATTCTTTATTATCATTATCTTTGGATATAGCGTAGTTAAGAATTTTAGCTCCATAAAGTCCGGCAGCTATACCTAAAGCTAGTGGTGAAGCTATAGTTCCCATCAAAGCAGCGCCCCAAGCAGCTACTGACGCTAAATCTATAACCCCATCTATCTTATTATGTACATTTGAAGAACTAACATCACCTATAGCATCAAGGAAATTAAAAAACGCACCTAAACCTGCAAAAAAGCCAATAACACCTGCAAATGTAGTTGTAAATGGGGCTACTTTATTAGCAAGATCAGCTATTCTAAATAATCCTCCAGTCCACCCCCCCGTTTTAAATTCCTTATTAGAATCATCTGAGCTTAGTTTAACTTCATCTGTAGTTACCTCTTTTGCCACTTGTTGTTTTTCCTCATTTTCTTTAGTTTCTTTTGCTGAAATTTCTTTTTCATTTTTTATTATTTTATTAGATACATTTATAAAACTACCATTAGTTACATTTTTTATACTATCCATAAATACTCACCTCCTAAAATTAAATTCTACCTTAAATTAAAGCCTACATTTTTATAATATAAAAAAATTAATAAAAAATAAAAATATTTAATTATTAATTCTTTGTTAATTTTTAAATAAATCCAATAGCTATATGAAAAAATTCTCGGCATTATTTAAAAGAAGTTGATAATACAAATGAGAATTCATATGATAAACTTATAAAAATTATTGTTAAAATAGCAAATAATCCCCAAAAAGGATATCTATGATAAAATTAGTTAAGAAAATAGAGCTCCAGGCTCCTAAAATCATAAACGGACCAAATGCTATATACACACTATTCTTTTTATCTATATCTGTATTAACTACATACACAACACTAATAGCACTTAAATAATCAATAGAACTAAAAACATATTTCCTTAATAAATTAACTTTTTTATAATTTATTATTTTATTAACAAACATAATAATTAATCCTAAAACAGAGCCAAAAAGAAAAGAAAAGAAAAAAGAAACTAAAGAAGGATATAAACCCAAAAATGCTCCTATAGTAGCAGCAAGCTTAACATCCCCAAATCCTAACCCCTCCTTCTTATAAACCCCAAAAGATACATAATAAATAATTAAAAACAATATAACATTAACTATAATAGCAAGCAAACTATCTAAAAATCCCAAACTAATAGAACTATCTAATTGAAAGCTTAACAAACTTTTTAGTAAAGCAAAAAATAATCCAATAATAGTACCTCCTATAGTTAATTCATTAGGAATAATCTGATATTTAAAATCTATAACAATAACAGGAACAGAGATAATATAAAACATACATAAAACAAAAAAATCCCAGGTAATACCAAATTTAAGATAAAGCAAACCAAAAATAATTCCACTAATAAATTCAACAATAGGATATTGAATACTTATAGGTTGCTTACAATAATAACATCTACCTTTTAAAAAAATATAACTAAAAATCGGGATATTATGATACCATTTTATAGGAACTCCACATTTAGGGCAAAAACTACCTTTAAAAACAAAATCCATCTCTAAAGGTAGCCTATAAATAAGAACATTAATAAAACTTCCAAATATACTTCCAAAAATAAAAATAATAACAAATCCTAATCTTTTATCAACAGAATTTAATAAAAATTCACTACCCTTTATAACATACTTAATAAAATAAATAAGATCATTAAAAAAATTAATTAACTCGTTAAACATATATAAATTATTCTGTTAAAAATAGTAATTTCCTTGATTAAAATAAAAAAAATATTTTATACTTAGTACTATTAAAATAATCAACACTTATTATTATCAATTTTTCTTTATATTATGAATTATCATTAGGGTGCTTTTTTATAGAATAGCCAAGGGAGTTTATATATTTTAATTGTAAATAAAAAAGTAAATAAGAAATATACAAAGAAAGTAATAAGGAATGCATAAACTGCTCCCCAAAGAGCAAAAAATTTTATAAAATAATAGTTCAAAATAATACTTAAAATAGCAGTTATTATTGTTATAATAGTTAAAGTAAAAGTTTTTTGAGTATATACTATAAAATATGAAAAGACATAATATAAACTCTTAAAGTAAAAGGCCATAATAATAACAAACATAAAATCAATAGCTCTATAAAAACTAGAACCTAAAATATATTTCATTAACAAAATAAACACAAAATAAGTTAATAAAGAGACAATAAATAATCCAAAAATATAAAGATAAATAATTTTAACTATCCTTGTTTTTATAAGAAAAACTTGCTCAAAGTTTTGGTTATTGTTATCTATTATAGAAAGATTTTTATAAATCCAAGGTAAGAAGGCAATATTAAAGGAAGAAGCTAATAAATCAATAAATGCTCCTAATTGTACTCCTACGCTAAATACCCCCACATCATCTAACGATAAAAACCTTACTATAATAAATCTATTAATATAAAACATAATTAAATAAGAAATAGAATGAAAAATCAAGGGGATCCCATACTTAAGAAGCTTTATAATATAATCTCCATTTATTTCAAAATAAACCCAATTCTTAAAGATAATATAAATACTAAAAGTCCCTAAGATAAAACTTATTAAGATCTGAGCAGTTATTCTACCTTCCCATTTATAGCCTAAAACAACCACAAATAAAATAACCAAAAAAAAAGCAATAAACTTCTGCCAATATTAAGAAAAGCAAAATTCCAAACCTTGTTATCCATCCGATATATATTAACTAAAAAATTTAAAATATTATCAAAAAATATATTAACACTCATAAAAAATAACCATATAAAACTTAAATGAGTATAATCTAAAATAATGTCTTTGAAAATATACAAAATGAACAATATTACAAAAAAGGAAATAAAATTTAAAAGCATTATATTATAATTTATTTTTTTTATCTTTATGGGATCTTCTTTAAACCAAATATTAAATATAAAATAAGTAGAAGAGAAAGCAGCCAAAGGAATTAAAGAGCTATATAAAGTAGAATACATAGATAATATCCCGTAATCGTACGGGGTTAAATACCTGGTTAGGATAGGTAATAAAAAAAATGGGATAGCTACTGCAATAATATTAGATAAAGTATATATACTAGCTAACTTAAATAAATTAGATTTAATAATCCTTTCAATATATTTATTAAATATTTTATACACTTTAATTTGAAATAATCTTTATTTTAGGTAATTTTTATTTTAAGTTTTTCGTTCTGTAGTATTTTTTGATAGTTGCTTTAAGGACATTAATAGCTAAGGATGCACAATTAGGTCTTAAAAGATAAATATTTTCTCCTAATTCTTGTTTTATAAAATCTATATCTATGTTTTCTATTTCATTTAGTTTTTTATTATTTATGTGATACATGAGTAAATTCGCGGAAGCTTGACTAATAGTACATCCATTACCTACATAACTTGCTTTAACTATTTCTTGTTCATTAACTTTTAGATATATTTTAACAATATCTCCACACCCAGGATTTCCTCCCTCAACAGCTACATCAAAATCTTCTAACTCTTTCTTATAGGTTTTATCATTACTTAGCTCTATTATATCTTCTATTGTATATTTATCCATAGATTTTATTTTTTTATATATTTTAATTTTTCCTTACTTTTGAATTCATCAAAAATAGTACATTCCCTTTTTTATATCAATAACAAATATATTAACTTTTATGAAAGGAAATATAAATAAAATAATGAATAGTAAAATATAAGAATATCTAAAATAAAGGAAGGGGTGTATGAAAATGACAGAAAAATGTCTAGAAATAAATGAAAATTTAAAGATTATCCTTGAAAGGAGATCCATAACTTTCTTTGATAAAACCAAAGAAATAGAAGATGAGTTATTAATAAAAATAGTGGAATTAGCTTCGTTAGCACCTTCAAGTTATAATTTACAACCTTGGGAGGTAATAATTGTTAAAAGTAAAGAAAACAAAAAGAAATTAAGAGAGATTTGTTTTAATCAGGAGAAAGTGGAAGATGCCAGTGCTAATATAGTAGTTATAGCTAATTATAAAAGAGCTATTAATAATATAGAAAGAGTTTTAGATGATTTTAAATCAAAAGGATACCCTATTAGTGTTAATAAGAGTATAATAGAGAATTTTTATACAAATAATGCTAAGATGCGAGCAGTTAGAGATGCTTCTTTATTTGCCATGAATTTAATGTTAATCGCTAGATTCTTTAATTTAGAAACCCATCCAATGGAAGGATTTAATGAAAAATTATTAAGAGAATTCTTAAACATAGAAGATTACAAAGAAATTCCATTAATAATAGCTATTGGTTATAAAGATTTAACTAAAGAGTTATTACCTCAGGGAATACGGTTCCCATTTTCTGATTTTGGAAAAATTATATAATATAGATTTTAGATTTTTTTAAGTTCAGTGATATATTTTATTTATATAGTAATTTACACATAATAAAAAGAATAATTTTTTTTATTTATGAATAATAATTTTTTAGAAGATGTGTTAAAAATATTGACAAAAGTCAATAAAAATGTTTCCGTCGATCGATTTTTATTTGTTAAAAAAATATTACAAAATTGTTAATTAAATTTTTACAATTGTTTATTCTTTTATTTTCAAGGGATTGATTATGATTATGTAGTTTCTTATTTTTCAATGGTTTTCTTTATGTATTGATGTTTTTATCTTGGTATTACTGGTTTCGTCGATCCCTTAGGAGTTTTGGGGGTATCTCCGATCGACGGAAATTTTTTATTATTTTTAAGAAGGATTTTTTTATTTTTTATTTAATTTTATTATAGAAAGTAAAAAATTTACTTTACGGGTTTTAGCCTACCTATAAGGAATTGAAACTTTCATACCAAATTTCGTACTGCCCGTCCCCGTCAAGTTTTAGCCTACCTATAAGGAATTGAAACAAAAATTGTTAAAATTTAACAAAAATTTTACAAAGATTGTTTTAGCCTACCTATAAGGAATTGAAACGTATAATTGCATTTTCAAACCCATCCATATGTTTAAGTTTTAGCCTACCTATAAGGAATTGAAACTGCAATCTCGGGGAGATTTCATATACATATTGTTATGTTTTAGCCTACCTATAAGGAATTGAAACATCTAATTCCTTGCTTCCAAAATGTAAATCCCCGAAGTTTTAGCCTACCTATAAGGAATTGAAACTTTTTTCTTTTTCTTTTTGTCCTTCCCATTCAGTAGCGTTTTAGCCTACCTATAAGGAATTGAAACCAATAAAAAAAAGTAAGATTTACAATTTTTTAACAAAGTTTTAGCCTACCTATAAGGAATTGAAACACTTTCTTTACTATTATTCTTTTTTTCCTTTATTTTTGTTTTAGCCTACCTATAAGGAATTGAAACTAAAACACATTTCGTACTCCCCGTCAAAGGGGTTATACGTTTTAGCCTACCTATAAGGAATTGAAACCCAACACAAAATCTTAAGTTTATTTCTTTTATATACTGTTTTAGCCTACCTATAAGGAATTGAAACTCTAATTCATTTAAACTTATAAGCTTATCTATTAAATTGTTTTAGCCTACCTATAAGGAATTGAAACAATAATAATTATTAAAAAAAATAATTTCAACTAAAAAGTTTTAGCTTACTTATAAGGAATTAAAACTAGGACTTAACTTTTAGAAATATCCCGATGCTCAGTGATAACCTTGATATTAGAATTATTTTTAGATAACAACTCAGAAAGATACTCCACAACAAAAACCGACCGATGCTTCCCCCCAGTGCACCCCACCGCTACCTCCAATAAATTCTTAACCCTCCCTAAATAATTAGAAATAAAAAACTCCAAATACCCATAAGTCCTATTAATAAAATCAATAGTAAAACTATCACTAAGCAAATACTCCCTAACTTGAATATCCAACCCCGTCTTATTAGAAAGCTCATTAATATAAAAAGGATTCTTCAATAACCTCACATCTAAAACTATATCAGCATTCACTAACCCATACTTATAACCAAAAGATATTAACTTTATCGTTAAATCCATACTAGGAACTAAATTTAATAAAGATAAAATAGTATTACCTAAATCATAAGGAGTTAAAAAAGAAGTATCTATATAAAAATCCGCTTTTTCCTTTAATCTCTTAATTATCTCCCGCTCCTTAGCAATCCCTTCTAACGGATTATTAACAGATAAAGGATGTACCCTCCTATTAGCCTTAAACCTATTCAATAAAACCTCATCCCTACAATCCAAAAAAATTAACTTAGCATCATACCTCTCTAATATCTCAAAAAATTCGTTCAAATTCTGCTCAAAATTATTAAAGAAAAAATCCTTTAACCTAACATCCACAGTTAAAGCAATATTCCTTATATTCGTAAAGGACAAAACCTCCAAAAACTTGGGTATCAATTGAATAGGAAGATTATCTATACAAAAGAACGCATTATCTTCCAAAACTTTAAGAGCAGTATTCTTACCAGACCCCGAAATCCCCGTTATAAATACTATCATCTAAAACCCTATATCTAACTATATAACCCTAAACCTAAAATTAAACCTAAATCCAAAACTAATCAAATAACTCACTTATAGATTTCCTCAAATATATCCTTTTAATAACTTCTGATAACAACTCAGATACACTAACTTGAATAATCTTATTATTACTCTTTAATTCATCATTAAGTGGAATAGTATCAGTAACTATAACCTTCTTTATATCAGATTCTTCAATAATCTTAATAGCATTAGAGACAAAGACAGGATGAACAGCTACAGCATAAACCTCCTTAGCACCCAAAGCTATAATCTTATTAGCAGCCTTTACTAAAGTCTTTGCAGTAGATATCATATCATCCACTATTATTACCTTTTTATTCATAATATCCCCAACAACTTCCATAGATTCTACTTCTTCAATATCCGGTCTCCTTTTAAACATAACAGCAATAGGAAGCCCTATTTTTTCAGCAAATATCCTTGATCTTATAACACTACCAGCATCAGGGGCTAACACCACAAACTCAGATAAATCTCCATCCAATATCCCACTATCCTTTAACGCCTTTATTAAAATATTATTAGCCTGTAAATTATCAACAGGAATATCAAAAAAACCTTGGATAGCTGGCGCATGTAACTCTATAGTAACAACCCTATTAGCACCCGCAACAGTTAATAAATTAGCAACCAATTTAGCAGTAATCGGCTCCCTACCACTAACCTTCTTCTCCTGCTTAGCATACCCAAAATAAGGGATAATAGCAGTAATAGTCCCTGCAGAAGCACGCCTAACCGCATCTATTATTATTAATAACTCCATTAAATTATCATTAACCGGCGGACAAGTAGATTGAATAATAAATACATCCTTACCCCTAACATTCTCCAAAATCTTAACCCGGATCTCACCATCAGAAAACTTACTTATTATGCTATCAGCAATAGGTATATTTAAATGCTCTGAAATTTTCTTAGCTAAACCAATATTAGAATTCCCACTTATTAAAACAATATTAGAAAATAAAGATTTAAAATCAATCTCTTCATTCATTTTTTCACTTTTAAGCATTTTCTTTACCCCCTACACCTAAGAATAAACTACCTCAACCTATATAACTAAAGGCTTCCTAGTTTAAATGTGTAATGTTCTTTTATAAATAGCAATAAACTCATTTTATTAACATTCCCAGCTTTAAAAGCTTTAGTTCTAAACTTTATTTTCCTTTCAATCTTATAAAAAGATATATATCTGTTGCTAATATTTTTTTAAAATTTCACTTATTTTACATTTATATTTTTTTTAATCTTTAGTTTTTCAGTAGTAGTATAAAACTTAGCAGGATTACCTAAAACAACTGTATTACTTTCAACATCCTTAGTAACAACACTACCAGCTCCAACATAAGAATTACTACCAATAACCTTAGGAGCTATTATAGTAGAATTAGACCCAATAAATGAATTAGCTTCTATAATTGTTTGATACTTATTAACTCCATCGTAGTTAGCAAAAACAACCCCTGCACCTATATTAACATTCTCTTTTAGAATCGCATCCCCTACATAAGCTAAATGACTACATTTAACCTTATTATACATTTTGGTATTTTTTAATTCAACAAAAGCCCCTACCTTATTACCTTCCATTATCTCATTGTTCTCCCTTAGATTACTAAAAGGCCCAATAACATTATTATTTAATATTTTATTAGATTTTATAACAGAATTAGAAATAATATTTTTACTACCAATTTTAGAATCCAAAATAAAACAATTCGGACCTATTTTATTTAATTTCCCCTCAATTAAACTATTTACTATAAAAACATTATCCAATATTAAGTTCTCAGCATTTATATAACTTAAAGGACATATAAAAATATTATCCCCCAATAAAACAATATCTTGAAAAATCCTTTTTATAATTTTTTTCGATTTTTCAAAAACTAACTCTATATCCTTTAAATTATTTATTCTAAAAAAATAATCACTTAATTCTTTATTATTCACAATATTTTTCAAAATTTCTTCTTTGTTTTTTAATAATTTTTCATCAATTTCTATTAATCTTTTTAAATTAAAAACCTTTTTAAATAGAAAAGATTTAACTAATCCCCAATTGTTAGATTTAAAAACAAAAGAAAAATTAGAAAAATCAATAAAATCATCTACATAAGATAAAAAACTTATATTATTATTTTTAATAAAATTTAGAAAGATATCAATATTATAAGAGATTAAAGGAGTATTAGCAGGCAAAATTATAAACTCTATTCTATCTCTATTAATTTTATCTTTAAAGGATCCGTCATCAAAACCCAAAGTATCATTTAATTTGTCATAATCATTTAATTTTTCATAATATAAAATATTTATATCATCTAAAAATTTTTTAAAATGGTTTTTAAATAATTCTTCATTAGAATAATCTATTACAAAATTTAAACTAAAAGATATTTTTTGTTCCTTAAAGAAATTTTTGATTTCTCTTAACTTAATAATTAAAGGACTTAATATAGGATAGATATAGAATTCGTCAGTATATTTAAAAATCTCTTGTTCTAATGGCAGATAAACTTCTATAAAGCGATTCATAATAATAAAATATTAAAAATTTTTATCCCATTTTTATATTCTATACCTTTATAAATTAACCCTCCTTATATATGAAAAATTAAAAAGGAAGAAAAATAAAAAATGTTTAATTATTTAAATATATCGTTGTTAAAATATATCAAAACAGAATATAAAAAATAAAAACAAATAAAAAACATATAAACATAAAAAAGAAAGGAGATTAATAATAATGAGATATTATCTAAATTCTAAAATCTCAAAAATATTAGTAATAATTTACTTATTTTTAGTAACATATTTAAGTTTAATTAAATCAATTAAATCTGAAAATATACTCTATGAACCCCCTAATTTAGGGATACTAAAAAATAATATAAAATATTATATAAACTCTGGACAATATGAAAAAGATATAGAAAAAGTCATAAACAAAGCCAAAGAATACATATATAACAGAACCAAAGATTTAACAGAAGAAGAAAGAAGTAAATTAGCAGTAGTTTTTGATATAGATGAAACTTCATTATCTAATTTAGAATATGAATATAAATATGATTTTGGATTTAATTACGAAACTTGGATAGACTGGGTTAAACAAGCCAAAGCCCAACCAATTAAACCAACCTTAGAATTATACAAATACATTAAATCCCTTAATATAAAAACATTCTTTATAACTGGTAGAAACCAATTAAATGAAAATTTAAACGAAGATCCTACTATTATTAATCTTAAAAAAGCAGGATACTACCTATGGGAAAAAGTATATTTCAAACCAACTAATACTAAAATCTCTACAATAGAATATAAAACTAACTGCAGAAAAGATATAGAATCTAAAGGCTATAAAATAATTCTAAATATAGGTGATCAATATAGTGATTTAGAAGGAGGATACTCCGAAGCAATCTTTAAACTACCTAATCCCATGTACTACATCCCCTAAAATAAATATTCTAATTAATAAAATATATAAATACTGATAAAACAATATTGCCAAAAGTCAGTATATAATATTAGCTTGCTAAGTTTAAGAATAATAAAGATATAGAAATACAAACCTAAACCTTTAAACCTAACACTGTTAATAAAATTAATTTATTCTCAGTTTAAAATACATACTTCATTAAATCTTATACATCTATAAATAATATAGTTCATTTTAGATTAATATGCTTAACTTTTTTATTAACTCACTAAATTCAAAATGGAGGAAAAATAGAAATGAGATTTCATATAATAGATGGGTACTTTAAGATGATATTTAGCGAAAAACCCGACCAAGGAGTAAATATAATAAAAGATTTCTTAATACCTAAAATTTATAAAGAAAAAGTAGATATAGAACTACAAGTAGTAATCCCCATAAAAGAAGAACACTATATAAAAATGCTTCCAGATTTCATATGCAAATTTAAAATCCACCAAAAAACATATATACTAAACATAGAATTCCAAAGCAAATACACCAAAGAAATAATATATAGAGTCAATCTGTATAATTTAGTCTTAAGTACCAACACTACCGACGATGTCATTAGCATCGTCCTAGTTCTAGACAAAACACTAAAAAATAAAGAAGGCATTTTCTTAGCTACCGCCAATAAAGGTATCACTATTTCAAAAAATAAAATAATCACTAATGAATATAAAGCCTTATGTATAAACTTACTCCATAAAGATGTAAAAGAAAAAATTAAAAAAGGAAATTATCTAGGAATTTTAGAACTTATAAAATTATATGAAAAAGACTATAACAAAGAAACTTTAATCGAAGTTATCAAAGAAATAGATACAAAAATCCAACTCAAAGTATATGAGGAAAAATTAGCACGAAAATTGAAAATAATAATAGGAGCACTCTATCTCGAAAAAGGTCTTTTAAACCCCAAGGAGGTATATAC
>Ga0209721_1000014_pt1:0-95000 | contig 162700 bp, 158 predicted proteins | sample TshhotsprinmetaG_FD_184139 | JGI IMG/M metagenome (GOLD analysis project Ga0209721, IMG submission 184139) | Hot spring microbial communities from South Africa to study Microbial Dark Matter (Phase II) - Tshipise hot spring metaG (SPAdes)... | ecosystem: Environmental > Aquatic >...
CCATGCCGAACCCGGCAGTTAAGCCCTCCAGCGCCGATGGTACTGCGGGGGGTACCCGTGGGAGAGTAGGTCGCCGCCGGTCCTTATTGCAGCGGTGGGTCTGAGAACACATCTCAGACCCACCGCTCTATTTTTTGTCCTAACTAGCCCAAGGAGACTGCCGGGTGCATCCCCCCTATCGGGGCCGCATGCGTTTTCTATTGGGGATGACTTCCAGGAGGAGTGGAGTTATATAATTTCCGTGAAGATCCGAGATGTCTCCTTGAGGCATCTCGATTAGTAATTTATAATCAACAAATCTTCCTTCTGCTTTGGGGGTGCGTCATGACCACGGAGACCAAGCATCTTCGTTTGGGGGACATACTGATTCAGGCGGGGGTTTTGACCGAGAGCACGCTGGAGGCCGCCTTGGCGGAGCAGAAGATGAGCTCCATGCGGTTGGGGGAGATACTGGTGAAGAACGGTTGGGTGTCGGAGAAGCATTTGGCGGAGGCGTTGAGCCGACAGCTTAAGGTTCCCCTGGTGTCCCTCTCCCGCTACAGGCCCACTCCGGAGGTGCTAAAGATAGTGCCCGAGAACCTGGCCAGGCGTCTCGACGTGGTACCCTTGAGCATCCTGGAGAACGACAAGTTGCTGGTGGCCACCGCGGATCCGCTTAACATCATGGCCCTGGACGAGCTCAAGATGGCCACCGGCAGGGAGATAGACATAAGCATCGCCACCGCGTCGGAGATAAGGCGTGCCTTCGATCAGTTCTACCGGGTGCAGGCCACCTTGGAGGAGGCCATGGTGGAGGTGATGGACGAAAAGCGAGGGGCGGAGTCCTCCCTGAACCTGGTGGATGTGAGCGCCGACGACGCCCCGGTGGTCAAGCTGGTGAACTCCATAATGGAGCAGGCGGTTAAGGAGGGCACGTCGGACATCCACATAGAGGTGTTCGAGAGGAGCGCCCGAGTCAGGTACAGGATAGACGGGGCCCTGTTCGACTCCCTGGAGTACCCTAGGAACCTTCACCCAGCGGTCTGCTCCAGGATAAAGATCATGAGCGGCATGGACATATCGGAGAGGCGTAAGCCTCAGGATGGCCGAATCCTGGTAAAGGTGGGCAACAAGAGGGTGGACCTTCGGGTGTCCTCCTTGCCGGCCCTATTCGGGGAGAAGATAGTCATGCGGCTTTTGGACCAGGAGAACGCCATGGTGGGGCTTGAGAAGCTTGGCTTCGAGCCCAACGAGAAGGCCCTCCTGGAGGACATGATATCCCTTCCTTATGGGATAATCCTGGTTACCGGTCCTACCGGGAGCGGTAAGTCCACCACCCTCTACTCCCTCCTGGAGGTGATGAACACCCCGGACGTAAACATAATCACCGTCGAGGACCCGGTGGAGTACACCATGCCGGGGATAACCCAGGTCCAGGTTAACGAGAAGGCGGGGCTCACCTTCAGCGAGACGTTGCGGTCCATACTGAGGCAGGACCCGGACAAGATAATGTTGGGAGAGATCCGGGACCAGGAGACAGCCCAGCTGGCCATAAGGGCGGCCCTCACGGGTCACCTGGTGCTCTCCACCCTTCACACCAACGACGCCCCCAGCGCGGTGGCTAGGCTTTTGGACATGGGGATACAGCCCTTCATGGTCTCCTCCGCGGTGGTGGGGGTGGTGGCCCAGCGGCTTGCTCGGCGGCTTTGCAACTTCTGCAAGCGGGAGATGGAGATTCCCCCCTCGGTGGCTCGGTCGCTGGACCTGCCGGAGGGGACCAGGGTCTTCGCCCCGGTGGGGTGCGACGAGTGCAGGAACACGGGCTATAAGGGAAGGACCGCCCTCTTCGAGATAATGATGGTGGATGAGGAGATAAAGCGGGCCATAGCGGAGGGGGCCCCGGTCTATGAGATCCGTAAGTTGGCAATATCGAAGGGCATGACAACTCTCCGAAGGGCTGGCATTAAAAAGGTTTTAGATGGTATAACTAGTATTGAGGAAATGATGACCGAGACCATGCAATAGATTCTACGGAGGTGTGACATGTCCATACCGTCGCTAAAGGTTCTCTTGTATGAGATGATAAGGCGCAACGCCAGTGACCTTCACATAAGCTCCAACAGGCCCCCCATGCTTAGGGTGGATGGTACCCTGATACCCTTCGACATCCCGGATCTGACCCCTAACGATGTGATGGAGTACGTGGGGGATCTCTTGCCCCCCGGTCGGTGGGAGGAGTTTACCCAGAACCGGGAGCTGGACTTCAGTTTCACCATGATGTCCCTGGACAGCATGCCTAGGTTCCGGGTCAACTGTTTCTTCGAGAAGGGTAACCCGGCCATCGCCATACGGTTCATCTCCACCGACATAAGGACCACCAGGCAGCTTAGGTTGCCCATGGAGATAGACCAGGTGGCGGAGAAGATGAGGGGTCTCTTCCTGGTCACCGGTCCCACCGGGTCCGGCAAGAGCACCACCCTGGCTGCGTTGGTTCACCAGATAAACATGACCCGGTCCTGCCACGTGGTCACCGTGGAGGACCCGATCGAGTACGTGTTCAAGTCCGAGCGGGCCATGATTCATCAGAGGGAGGTTGGGGACGACACCAAGTCCTTCTCCGAGGCGCTGAAGCGGGTTCTACGGCAGGACCCGGACGTGATCATGATAGGGGAGATGAGGGATCTGGAGACCATATCCTCCGCCATAACCGCCGCAGAGACGGGGCACCTGGTCTTGGCCACCCTTCACACCCCCGATGCGGCCCAGACGGTTGACCGGATAGTGGACGTGTTCCCCCCCTACCAGCAGCAGCAGGTCCGGCTCCAGCTGGCCAACATACTCATAGGCATATGTTCCCAGCAGCTGATACCCCTTGCCTCCGGCGGTCGGGTGGTGGCCACCGAGTTCCTGTGGGCCACCCCTGGGATCAGGAACTGCATAAGGGAGGGCAAGACGTCCCAGATAAAGAGCATGATGCAGACCGGCAGCGCGCTTGGGATGCACACCATGGACCAGGACCTGGTGAGGCTTCACCGGGAGGGGATCCTCACCAGGGAGATGGTGGACCAGTACTGCTTCGATCCCAAGGAGGTGGAGCACCTTCTCGGGGGGGCCATATTGGTCCGCTGAAAATTAAAAAATTGATTGCTTGACTTTTGCATTATGGGTTTTTAAAATAGCCCTAACAGGGGTTAGGCCCTCTTGGGAGGCGTGATCGTGAGGTTCGAGTACAGGGTTAGGGCTCCTCAGGGGATCGAGAGCGGGGTTTTGGAGGCCTCCTCCAGGGAGGCGGCTGTATCCCTCATAAGGGGCAAGGGCTGGGTTCCCCTGGAGATCCGGGAGGTGTCGGGTGGCGGCGGTCTGAAAAGGGGGATAACCCTGTTCAAGCCCAAGCCCAAGCTGAAGGACGTGGCTCTGGCGTTCCGTCAGCTGGCCACCATGATATCCGCCGGCATAACCGTGGCGGGGGCCTTGGGCATCATAAAGGAGCAGGTCCAGAACAGGGCCCTTGCCAAGGCGTTCGACAACGTGTCCAGGGGTGTCATGTCTGGTAGGGGGTTGGCAGACGCGATGGCGTCCGAAAGCACCTTTTCCCCCCTGGTGGTCTCCATCGTCCGGGCCGGTGAGGAGGGTGGCGTGCTGGACCTGAGCCTTCAGAGGCTGGCTACCCTGCTGGAGAAGCAGGAGGCGCTGAGGAGGAAGATATCCTCCGCCCTGGTCTACCCCATGGTGGTTCTGTGTATATGCGTGATGGTCCTGGGGATACTGGTCTTCGTTATAATTCCCCGCTTCTCTCTGGTGTTCAACCAGATGGGGATAGAGCTTCCGCTCATAACCAGGATCGTCTTCGCCTTCGCCAACGGGGCCAGGGACAACGGCCTGGTGATAGTGGGCGTCCTGTTGTGTCTTGGGGTGGCCCTGGGGCTACTTAAGAAGATACCCAGCGTGGCCGCCCGTTGGGATCGGGCGAAGCTCAAGTTTCCCCTGGTGGGGGATGTGATCTACAAGGGAATAATGGCCCGGAGCTTCAGGACCTTCGGAACCTTGATATCCGCCGGCGTGCCCCTCTTGAGGTGTCTGGACATGGCATCCGACGTGGCCAACAACCAGTTCGTGGGTGGAGCTTTCAAGTCCCTGCGGGAGGGGGCGGAGAAGGGGATTCCCCTCAATGTGAAGGCCAAGAGGGACAAGCTCTTCCCCCCCATGGTGTGTCATATGGTGGCTATAGGGGAGGAGACCGGTAAGTTGGAGGAGATGTTGGAGAAGGTGGCGGACTGGTACGACATGGAGCTGGAGGAGAAGATAAAGGGGCTCACGTCCGCCCTGGAGCCGATGCTAATAGTGTTCGTCGGGGGAGTGGTGGCGGTGGTGGCCATGTCCATCTTCTTCCCCATAATAAGCGCCATCCAAAGCCTCATGTAATGGGGCTATAAAAAAGGAGGAGATGTGAAATGAAGCAGGTGTTGGGTCGGTTTATGGGCAAGAAGCGTAAGGGTTTCACGCTGGTGGAGTTGCTGATCGTCATCATCATCATAGGCATCCTGGCGGGGGCCATGCTCCTGGTGGCGGGCAGCAGCACCGACAAGGCGGAGGCAACCAGGATCGTGAGCGACCTGAGGACCATCAAGAGCGCTGCCATGATGGCCTACTCGGACAAGGGTACTTGGCCTGCCAACCTGAACGATGTTAAGTCTTACATGGGCAATTCCTCGGTGGACACCTCCAAGTTCCAGCTTGATACCACCGCTAGCGGCGACGTGTACATTGGGCGCAAGCTTGATGGCGTAAGTGGCGGCATCAAGGGCAAGTTGAAGGACATGGCCGAAAAGGACAAGAACCTGTTCGGCGACCTTAATGGCAACATATACACCAACCAGGGAATCGTCTACATGCAGGTTCGCTAGGCCTTAGTGTGGGGGCGCGCGGTCCGATGAGGCGAGGGTTCTCCCTGGTGGAGGCGCTGATATCTCTGGTCATCCTGGCGGTGGTGTTCCTGGGGCTGGCCGCATCCATCATGATGTCCCACTCCATGGCCATGAGGACCTCCGAGCAGGAGAGCGTGCTTTGGCTGGCGTCGGACGCGCTGGACGCACTGGAGCGGGGGGACTCCCCCCCCTCCAGCGTCCCCCCCTACTCCCTTTCCTACTCCTCCGGCGACGTGCCCCAGGGCCGCCGCTGGGTGGTCACCGTGACCTGGGACTCCGCATCGGGGCCCAGGTCCCTTTCTTTCGAGAGAGTGATGCCCCGTGACCCGTCACTGGCGGTCAATTAGCCTCGGACCCCGCAGGGGCTTCTCCCTGGCGGAGATCCTGATGGCGGTTCTGATTGGCGCCGTGGCCCTGATGGGCACGGTGGCCATGTTCTGGCTTTATGCGTCCCATTATGAGCGGGTGGACCAATCCGCCCGGGCCCGAATGAGGGCCGAGGAGGCGGTGGTGCTCCTGCAGGACTGGATCCTCAACGCATCGGTCGGAGTCTCGGCGGATCGCCCCTCCGATGCGTTTCCCGGTGTCTCATCTCTGTCCTCCTGGGGGGGGATGGTGGAGGTGCTGGACCAGGGGCGCCGTCTCAGGTTCATCTACGGCGTCCCCGTTGGATCCTGTCTGGTGGCTGCCGATTCGGTGACCGTGCCCACCGGCAAGGAGACGGTGCTGACCCTATCTTCCCCCCTTCCGTCGGACATATTCGACACCTCGTCCACCATGAAGGGGTGGCTCGCCTTCCCGTCCGGCTCGTCGCCGCTTAAGATAAAGGAGATGAACGGCACTTCCGTCAAGGTGGAGAACCGGGTCTCCCAAGATGTTGTTCTTGTTCCAATGGACGAGGTCTTCGCCCTAAGGGCCGCGGACGTTCAGTTCAGGAACGGGACCATATACGTGGAGGACGTGACCCTCACCCCCTCGGAGCCCCGAACCGAGCAGGGGGCCTATGCGGACGTTCGGTTCTCCCTGTCTCCCAAGGGGGACATCCTGACCATGCACGTGCTTAGCCGGGGAGGCAAGCCCGGCAAGGGGATGCCCCAGGGCTGGCCCTCCTCCTTCGGGACAACCCTTTCGTCCGAGGACGCGGGGTCCCACTTGGTCTACGCTAGAACCTCCTGGAGGATGAGAAACCGATGATGCGCTTCAGAAGGGGCTTCGCCCTCCCCACGGTTCTCGTCATCATGCTGGTATCCCTTGGGTTGGTGGCCACCACGTTCTTCATCTCCAGCAACCTCTTCTCCACCACCCAGAGCGTGGTGCAGCAGAAGAGGCACTACATCGCCGCCCAGTACGGGGTATCCCTGGGGGAGGCGTGGCTGGTGGCCAACACCTCCGGGGACGTGTTCCCCGGCTTCGACCCCGGGGCGGATCTCAGCCCCTCGGGCATCCTGGCGAACAGGGGCATAGACGGCATGTCGGTCCCCTTCGGGAACCTGATAGCCCGCTCCTCCTCCGGCTCTCCGGGAGTTCTGAAGGCCAGCCTGGACGGTGGAGAGGTGACGGTCTTCATCTACCGGGTGGATTACGATCAGATCCCATCCTATCGGAAGGATCTGCCCCCCAGGCTCAAGAGCATAGTGGAGGTTAGGACGTCGGATATCACCATAGAGCCCTCCCTTCCTGGCTCCTCCGGCGGCGTAGGGGTCCTTGGGGACGCGGGGATATTCAGGCCCCCCTCCTACGTGATAAGGAGCGTGTCCAAGCGCAAGGGGTTCGCCCTGGGGGAGGATCGGTACATGGTGGTTGAAGAGGGTGTCTTGGGGAGGAGTGATTCTCCGTGATGATACGAGAGAGATTAGCCAAGCTGGCCTTGCCTATCGTTCTGACCTTGGGGCTGGGGTTCGTGGGGGCCCGCCTGGTGACCGGTTCGGACCAGGTGGATCTCAACCCATTCTTCAAGGAGGCCCCCAAGGGTATAGGGGAGGGGGTCTCCCCCAACGTGTTCATACTGATCGACACCAGCGCCCCCATGTTATGGTCCACCAGCGGGGACGTGAACCAGGTGCCGCCCCCCAATGGCCAGCAGTCGGGGCCGCCGGGGACCTCTCCCTACTACCAGCTCCCCAACCCGGTCCCACACAACTCGGTGGTGGGGGATCCCTATTACTATTACGAGTCCTCCGAGACCTACTGTACCTATGGGGACGGATCCCAGCCATACGGCATGACCACCGATCAGTACTACCAGTACTGGGGCAGGGATATAGATCCCTCCAACAACCGGGAGTTCGACGAGGACTGCTACGCCCAGGACAACGATTACCTGCGCTATAGGTGGGGGCAGAGGGCCAACGGCCTGGTCCCCAACGACAGCCGGGCCTTCAAGATGAAGCTGGTGCTCTGGCGCCTCATCCGATCCCCGGAGGTGATCCGGGACTCCATCGTCGGAGTGGCCACCTACTATCAGCAGGACTACTCCAACCGAGGAGCCAGCCGCTTCCCCGACGCAGACTGGTACCGGGGGATCAGCAAGAACGGGGTCTTCAAGTACCGGGAGGAGTCGTGGCCCAACGGCAGGTTCGGGTACGACAACCCCCAGTCGAACGGCCTGGGCGGCACTGGCATGACCTGCTACGGTAGGAGCGTGAGGATAAGCCGGGGGGTATACATAGGCGCCAACGAGACCAGCAAGAGGGCCATGTTCATAGTGCCCCCCGCCCAGCTGTACAGGAAGATAGGGGCCGGCTACCAGCCCACCCAGTTAAGGGACCAGGTTACCCAGTGGTTCAACGGCACCGAGAGCCAGAGCGACCGGGAGCTCCGGTTCGACGGCAAGCGCCCCTTGGCTCAGGCCATCGCCTTCTCGGACAAGTATGCGGGGCTGGAGGGGTCCCTCCGGGACTTCTTCTGCGCCAGGGAGAACGGCAAGGCGGACGTGAACAACGTGTACACCAGCGTCGAGCCCAACTACGTATCCAGCTGGTGTCAGGGCAACTACGCCATAATACTCACCGCCGGGGGGCAGAACCGGGACAACGTGGACCCGGTGGAGGCGGTGAGGCAGCTCCAGCGGACCCGGATATCCTACAGTGGCTGGGGAATAGATCCCTCCACTGGGGCATACCGGATGTCCCAGCCGGTGAGGGTCTTCGTGGTTGGCTTCATCAACCCGAATCCTACCACCGACAAGGGCCGGGAGGCCAAGCGCACCATCGACAGGATGGCGGACGTGGGGGACGACGGGCTGGAAAACGGCTCCGCCTCCGCCTTCTACGCCAACGACGTGGGGGCTCTGATGGAGGCCTTCAAGCGGATATTCGAGACCATAAACAGCAACGTGGGCAGCGGCGGGGCCCCAACGGTGAGCCCCAAAAGCGATGGGTCCGCCAACGTCTACTCCGCCACCTTCGCGGTGATGCCGTCCAGCAAGGTCCAGCAGTGGAAGGGGGACATAGCCTGCTACGGGATCGACAAGGACGACAATCAGGTCTTCAAGTGGAGCGCGGCGGAGAAGCTCAACGCAAGGGAGCACACGGACCGTACCCTGTACGCCCTGGTACACGGCAAGGGGCTCGAGAAGGTGTTCCACGGGGGATCCTTCTCCGATACCGGATCGTTGGCGTCCCAGATGGGGGTGTCCTCCTCCCAGGCGGAGCTGTTCCTCCGGTGGCTCATGGGGGACAGGACCGTGGAGGCGGATCAGACGGGCTTCAAGGTCAAGTGGGACGAGGACTTCGATGAGGCCTACCCGCACAAGAGGCCCAGCCAGCGCTACAAGATGGGGGACGTGTATCACGGGGGAATTGTGGAGCTCGCCGTCCAGTCCTCCACGGGGAGCAAGGAGCTGGCGCTTCTGGCCCAGGACAACCTGGGGCTACTTCACGCCTTCGACGGGGAGTCCGGGGTGGAGAAGTGGGCCTTCGCCCCCCCTAACGTCCTGGAGGGCCGCCGGCTGGTGGGGCTTAAGCAGTTCGCCGGGAGCTGGATCCAGACCACGGATCAAAACCAGACCTACGCCTCGGTGCCCAGGTACATGCTGGACGGTCCCCTGGTGGTGGAGAGGACCCAGGACGGCAGGTACGTGCTCCTGGGCCTGCTGGGAAGGGGGGGCTGCGGGCTGTACGCCATGGAAGTAACGTCCCCTTGGTCCCCCAGGTTCCTCTGGGGGGTGGAGAACCAGCTCTTCGGCTTCTCGGGCGGCACAACCATGCCCTCCATCTCCCAGGACAGGAAGATAGTGAGGTGGGATCAGACGGGCCGGACGGTTATCCCCTACGACCAGTACTCCCCGTGGGGGCAGGGTGGCTGGGGGTGGAACTACTCCCAGATGTACCTCACCACCTCCACCCCGGTGGTGGGCACCTTCCAGGGCAAGGACGTGTTCCTCATGGGCGGGGGCTACCCGGGGGCTTCGAACCTTCACCTGTCCGGGGCGGTCTTCATGACCGACCTCATGACCGGGGAGCTGCAGAAGCTCTTCACCGAGGAGGGCATGGGGCCCGTGGTGGGCAGCCCCAAGGCCCTGAGGGTCAAGCCTGGATCCAGGGAGATAGACCTCTTCTACTTCGGGGATCTCAAATCCGCCGTGTGGCGGGCCAGCGCGGCGGCTAACTCCTTGCGCAGGATCGTCTCCGTGGGCGTCATCCCCGGAGGAAGGGGGATAGCCCATCAGCTGGGCATAGCCAGGGTCTCCGGCGCCCTCTGGGTTGCGGGTATCACCGGCCACGACGATGGGCTCGAGGACCCGGGCGGATCTCACGCCACCGCCTTCGCCTTCCCCCTGGCCAGGGCCGAGGCGGGGGGGATTCAGAACACCGGGGATCTGAGCAGGATATCCTACTCGGATCAGTCGGTGGCGGGGGGCGGGAACGGGTGGTACATGCCTCTTGAGGTTTCAGGTGTCAACGTGGAGCGTCCCACCACACCGCCGGTGATCAAGAACGGTTACGCCATCTTCGCCACCTTCGTCCCATCCAGCGGTCAGTGTCTGGCGGGAAGCGGCAGGTTATACGCGGTGAACGTCAAGACCGGGGCCAGCGGCTGGGGGGGACAGAAGTTCCGGGAGATAGAGAACCTGAAGATAACGGGCATAACCATCCACAAGAACAAGATCCACCTGGGGGTTCAAAAGTTCTCCGAAATAGGGGATAATGCGATAAAGAAGGCCTTTGGGAGCGATGCCAAGGCACACTGGGATGGTGGTATGATAACCCTGTCCCTGCCTCCTAACGTTCCGAGGGACGAGAACAAGGTCACCAAATACGAGAGGCTGTACTGGAGGAGACGATGACCGAAGGCGGGGGGGGTGAGGTTTTTGGCGCTATGGGGTAAGAAGAAGAGCCTTGCGGGGCTCTTCGTCTTTGGTGACAAGATGCAGTACCTGGCCCTGGACGGCAAGTGGGGGTCCCTTTCGGTGAAGGCCATGGTGGAGGTGGGGCTGGACATGGCTCCTACCCAGAGGGACGTTTGGTCCGATCTGGTGGCGCTGGAGGGGCACCTCCTCAAACTGAAGAAGGAGATAGGGGGCAAGTGGCCCGGTAGTGCCGTCCTGGGCATCCAGTCCAAGGACGTGATGGTGAAGGTGGTCCAGGTCCCCCGTATGGACGAGAGGGACATGAAGGAGGCCTTCAAGTTCGAGTTCGACAAGCACTTCCCCTTCCCATCCCAGGAGGCGGTGTTCGACCTGGCCATGATCGATCATCCCCTGGACAGCGGGGGGGAGACTGCCTTTGCGGTGGCGGCCGCGTCCAGGTCCCGGCCGGTGGAGTCGTTCCTTCAGGTCTGCAACAAGGCGGGGCTGATGATCCAGTCGGTGGAGCCCAGCGCGGTGGCCATGCTTAGGGCCCTCCAGGGCCCGGATGTGCCGCCGGAGCCCTGCAACCTTTACGTCATGGCGGGCTTCCACACCTCCCTTATAGTCATAGCCTACAAGGACAACGGAATCCTCTACAGGAGCGTATCCTACGCCTTCGGCAAGGGGCGCCCGGCGGAGGACGCGTTCACCTCCTTCGCCCGGGAGATCTACTCCTCCGCCAACTACGCGGCCACCCAGTTCAATGGGCTGAGCGTGGGGAAGATATACCTCGGGGGGTACGGCCTCCACTACGGGGAGGAGATCCGGGATGCGGTGGCCTCCATGACCTCCATCCCGATTGAGCTGACAGATCCGTGGAACGTGTGGGAGATAAAGGATCCCCCAGATGACCGGTGGGGATGGGACGTGGTCCTGGGCCTCGCCCTCCGGGGGGTGGATGGCAAGTGAAGGTTCTCTTGGATCTTAGGCCCGAGGCCTTAAAGGCCCAGCAGGCCTCGTCCGGTGGCGTGGGGATTGCCTTCGTTCCCATCCTGTTGCTGTTCCTCCTCTTCTTGGTGGGGCTGGTGAACGTGGCTTGGTCTTCATACGTGCTTTTCAACCTGTTGGCGGAGAGGGAGGACGTTAGCTACCAGCTGGCGGAGTCCCAGGCCCTGGCGGACCGGCTTGCCATACAGATAGGCGCCATGGAGAGGCGGAACAGGACGGTCAAGGACACGGTGGACTTCCTCCTTAAGGATACGCCCTCCATAGAGGTTCTGGCCACCGTAAACGGGGCCTCCCCAAACGACTTCTTCCTCGAGAAGGTAGAGATCGCCGATGGGGCCTTCACCGTGGCGGGGGTGGGGAAGGACCAGGGTAAGGTGGTGGCCTTCGCAACCGGGCTTAATGGGCAACCGGTGTTTCAGTCCGTGTCCATGCCGGTGACGGAGGAGCGCAAGGTGGGGAAGGAAACTTGGCTTGCGCTCACCTCCAAGGGTACCTTAGCCGGTTGGAAGGATTACCTGTCCAAGGTGAAGGGAGGGATGGGAGTTGCGAAGCCCTAAGCTTTCCTCCACCACGGCGGGGCTTATCATTGGGGGGCTCATATTGGGGCTCTCCCAGGGGGGAGTCATCTACATGATAAAGAGGCTCTCATCCGAAGTGGCGGAGATGAAGGTCCAGAAGTCCGCCCTGGACTACTCCAATGAGCAGAAGGCGTTGAAGCTGGAGTCCCTCAAGAGGGCCGAGGCGGAGCTGAGCGGTTTGGCCGCCAAGCCGTTCAAGGACGGGGTGGACTTCTATGCGTCAATAAACAGCATCTTGAGCCAGAGCGGGCTTGACAAGCCCTTGGTGTTGCCCGCATCGGTGGATCAGGGGGCGGTGTCCGCCAAGGTTACCGTCACTGGCGGATACGAATCTCTCCTCATAACCCTGGGGAACATGCGCCGTTACCCCAAGGCGATCCGGGTTGACTCCCTTTCTATCGACGCCGCCTCGGATGACAAGGTCAAGATATCCATGTCCGTCAGCGGCCTCATGGAGGTGACCAGCGGTGACAAGTGATGCCACCCAGCCTCGGGGCCTGTTCGCCCTGATGGCTCAGCGAACCAAGGAAGGGCGAAGGGCCCGATGGCTGTTCTCCATCCTGTGTCTGGTCCTCCTGGGGGCGGAGTGCTACGGAAGCTACACGGTGTTCACCTCCTCGGCCACCACGCCGGAGACGCTGCGGAGCGCCTCCACTGAGGAGGATCAGCAGCGGGCCCTGTCGGAGGTGCCCTTCGAGAGGGCCTACATGGAGATGCGCATGTCCTCCCTGGAGACCGCCCAACTGGCCAGCGCCTCCGCCGGCAACCCCTTCAGGCGCCCCGCGGCGGCCATCGAGGTTCCCCCCATGGTGCCGTCGATTGGCCCCGATGGGGTCCCGGTGGCGCCTCCGCCGGAGGTTCAGCCCCCCATGGTCACTGTCCGGGCGGTCATGATCCTGGGCAGCAAGGCTGCGGCGGTGGCGGACATAGAGGGGGACGGACAGGCGGTGATCCTTCGTGTTGGCTCCTCCTTCGATGGGGGCAGGGGAAAGGTGCTGAACATAAGCACCTCTGGGCTAAGGTTCCGTTGGAGGGAGAGGGTGTACGATGCGGCTTTCCAGGCTAACTGATCTAATCTCATCGAGCGGCTTCAGGTCCTTTCCGCTCCTCCTTTTGGCGTTGCTGGCCTTTACCGGGCACCTGGGGGCCTCGTGGGCGGAGGTCGCCTCGTCCCAAGCCCAAGAGCAGATGGTCCCCATGATCAGGGACATCAAGTGCACCCAGGGGGGATCCCAGCTAGCCATCCTGGAGTTCATTGGAGCATCCGTAGCCAACCCGTCCAGGATCCAGGACGGGAGGGAGGGGCTCGAGGTCCTCTTTCCCCCCGCGGTCTCGGTGGACCAGGCCCTGCCGAGGGAGATCCAGTTCGAGTACCCGCTGCTGAGCTCGGTCTCCCTTAGGCCCACCGAAAAGGGGGTGTTGGTGGTCCTGTCCTCCTCGGTCCCATTGAAGGTCAAGTCCCAGTACGGTGGAGGCACCAACCGGTTCGTCCTCTCCCTGGAGCCCCGGGAGCAGGCCTCCCAAATTAGGTCCGGCCGGGTGCCCACCGTGGTCCCCAGGGCGTCGGACGGCAAGGATCCGCTGTCCTTGAACGTGCCGGTGGACCTGGCGCTCCGGGACGTGGAGCTCAAGGACGTGTTCCGAATGCTGGGGGACTTCAGCGGCTACAACATCATATGCGATCCCACGGTGCCCACCAGTCCGGTGACGCTCACGGTCCGCAAGGTGCCCATGAAGGAGGTCTTCTCCTACCTCATGAGGACCTACGACATAACCTATGCGGTGATGGGGCGGACGATACTGGTGGGGAAGGCGGACTCCCTGGCCAAGTCCCTGGGACAGGAGAAGACCAAGGCCTTCGAGATATCCTACGGGGATGTGAAGCAGATATCCGCCCAGGTGCAGACCCTGTTCGAGATAACCCGTCCCATAGCGGTGGACGAGAGGCTCCGGGTCATGTACGTGACCGGTCGCCCGGAGCAGCTGGCGGCGGTGGAGCGGTTCCTCAACGCGGCGGATCACCCGGGGAAGCAGGTGATGCTCCAGGCCCGGATCGTGGAGGTCAAGGACGACGGGGTTAGGGAGCTGGAGTCGGTGGTGAACACCGTCTACCGCTACTGGTGGCTCTCCTTCAGCAGCAAGGGCGGGGTCCTGGGCTACAGCCGGATCAACCAGGAATCGGTCTACAAGAACGATGCCAACCGGGTGACCAAGCCGGGCGCCACGGACATAAGCGCCATAGCGGAGAGCGGTGGTCTCAGCCTCTTGGACGCGGGGATAAGGGCCCTTGAGAACGCGGACAAGGGCAAGACCCTGGCCAGCCCCTCCGTGGTGGTGGTGGACGGCAAGGAGGCCAAGATATCCCTCACGGAGAACATCAAGTACATCTCCGCCCGGGATCAGGCGGGGAACCCCACCTACTCGGAGGAGAAAGTGGGTCCCACCATGGAGTTCCTGCCCACCGTGGGCAGGGACGGGTTCGTCACCATAAAGATGACCCTCAAGACCGGGGAGGTCACCAAGTACATAAAGGGAGGCCTCGGGGAGGAGGTCCCCCAGACCAGCACCCGGGAGGTCACCTCCTACGTTCGGGTCCGGGATGGGGAGCCCTTCGTGGTTGGGGGGCTGTTCCGGGACGGAAACACCTTCTCCGAGTACCGGATACCGGTGCTGAGCGACATACCCCTCATTGGCGAGCTCTTCAAGTCCAGGACCAAGAAGAAGGAGCGTGGAGAGGTGGCCATGATAGTGATCCCCCACATCCTGGACGTGCCGGGATCACCGGTCAAGACGTCGGAGGTGCACCTGAGCCGCTGATGCCCCTTTGAAGTAAGGGGAAAGTTGGGTTATGATACAGGGGCGGTAGGCCCATGTCACCGATGAAAGCAATAGTTAGATATAGGAGGTTTTCGTATGGCTCAGGTAGTGGACACCAGCGATCTTCGCCCCGGGATGAAGATAAAGTGGGAGGGGGGCATGTGGACCATATTGGAGTGCTCCCATCACAAGATGGGGCGGGGGGGCGCAATAGTCAGGGGCAAGCTCCGGAACCTGGAGACCGGGGCGGCCATAGAGCAGTCCTTCAAGTCCGGGGAGCGGTTCGAGCGCATCGTCTTCGACGAGAAGCCCGCCCAGTATCAGTACCAGGAGGGGGACAACTACGTCTTCATGGACCTGGAGAGCTACGACCAGGTCTACATTCACAAGGACATCCTGGGGGACGTCACCAAGTTCCTGGTGGACAACCTGGAGGTCCAGCTGGAGATGTACGAGGGTAGGATAATGGGAATAGAGCTCCCCAACTCGGTGGTCATGAAGGTGGTGGACACCCCTCCGGGTTTCAAGGGTGACACCGCCTCCGGTGGGGGCAAGCCCGCCACCACCGAGACCGGCCTGGTGGTCACCGTGCCCTTCTTCGTGGAGAACGGGGAGGAGATCGTGGTGGACACCCGGAGCGGGGAGTATCTCGAGAGGGCCAAGAAGTAGCGCCGCCCAGCTTCACATAACCAGGGCCGTTGAGCCCGAGAGGGGGAGTGGACCGTGTCTTCACGGGAGAAGATAGCTTACCTTAAGGGGCTCATAGACGGCCTCAAGATATCCGATCCGGACATGTCCAAGGTCCTGTCGGCGGTGGTGGAGTCCCTGGATGCCTTGGCGGAGGACCTGGAGAACCAGGCGTTGGTGGTGGACGAGCAGCGGGAGGTGCTGGAGGAGATCTCCAGCTACCTGGATCAGCTTGACGAGGACATCTCCTCCCTGGAGGATCGGGTGGAGCCCTGTTGCGGTCACCACGGCCACCACGATGGCGATGAAGATGAGGACGAGGACGACGAGGAGTACGTGTCGGTCTGCTGTCCCCACTGCGGCAAGGACTTCTTCTACGATCCCGATGCCTACGATGAGGACGAGGATCTCCTCTGTCCCCACTGTGGGGAGCCCTTCGACAGGTCAGAGTAGGGCTCCTGGCGGTTCCAACCTTAACGTGAGAGGGGGAGCATGCTGCTATGGATGACGCCGATAAGAGGGAGTTCATGGATGGCGCCGAGGCGGTGCCCAGCGGGGCTGGTACCGAGGGCCGGGTCAGGATATCCGAGGATGTGGTGGCCCAGATAGCGGTGAAGGCCCTGAGCGGGGTGGAGGGTGTAAAGCCCGCCAGCCCGGGGCTCATGGCCAACCTTAGGTTGGGGCGGAAGACCACCAACGGGGTCAGGATAACCCTCTCCGAGGGGGAGTTCCCGGAGGTCCAGGTGGACGCCTACGTGGCGGTCCGTTACGGGCTGAGGATCCCCGACGTGTGCTGGGACGTCCAGGAGGCCATAAAGGAGCAGGTGGAGCGCTACACCGGCTACGCGGTCCGGGCGGTCAACGTTTTCGTCCAGGGCATAACCTTCCAGGAGGATCAGGACGACGGGGGCTACGATGACGCCCCATCCTTCATCGAGGAGGAGTGATCGACCCCGTCGCTCACCGGCCTTCCGCAGCGATGGAAGGCCGGTTTTTTGTTAGACTATTGGCCAGAACCCTTGGGGGTGAGAGCTCATGATGTACCTTTGGAGGACCAACAAGTTGGGCAAGATATGGGTAGATGGGGAGGCCATGAGGAGGACCGTGTCCACCCTGCTCCCTGGCGGCTACGTCTGTCAGGAGGCTTCCTTCTCCGGTCACTCGGACACGCTGAACCTCTTCCTGAGCGTTCCCCAGGGGGAGCCGAAGGACAAGCTGAACCGGGTTGGCAGGCTGATAGAATCCCGCCTGGCTGGATCCGCCATCAAGGTGTCCATCCACTGGACCGAGCGGGAGCCCGGCGGTGGACCTCAGCAGGTGCCCCTGTGGCGGAACCCCCTGGTTTGGGCCTCCGGGACCGCAGCCCTGGTGGCCCTGGCGCAGCTTGGCTTCCGGGGCATAGCCAAGTCGATCCTGGCCGCCGGCCTGGCCTACGGGATATCCTGGCTGGTGGTGACCGACGACGGAAGAAAGCTGGTAAATACCATAATCAAAGAGGTGAAGGATAGGCGATGACCAGGGAACTGCCCAAGAAGCGGCGGCGAGCCAGGGAGCTGGCCCTTCAGCTGGGCTATCTGATGGACATGCGGCAGGAGCTCGGGATCAATGAGGTCCTGGGCTCCTTGCCGTTGGACGAGGAGGACCCGGAGGTGCGGGACTACGCGGTGGCCCTCACATCGGGTCTATACAGGGAGCGGCAGAGGCTGGAGGGCATCCTCCGGGAGCGGCTGGTGGGCTGGCGTCCCGAGAGGATGGTGGCGGTGGATCGGGTGGCCATAAGGCTGGCCATCCTGGAGGGCTACCTGGAGAGGCTGGTCCCCTTCCCGGTGGCCATCTCAGAGGCGGTGGAGCTGGCCAAGCTATTTGGCACCGAGGACTCCGGCCGGTTCGTCAATGGGGTGCTGGGGAGGATCTTTAAGGACCTGGAGGACGTTAATGAGGAGTCCCACCCCAGTTGATGTGGACTCCCTTACGGATCGCATAAGGTCCGCCCTCACGTCCCCCCCTTTCCGGAACATCTGGGTGAGGGGGCAGCTGGAGGGGCTCAAGCGGCACACCAGCGGTCACGTCTACTTCACGCTACTTGGGGCCTCCGCCAGGATAAGCTGCGCCATGTTCAGGTCCAGCGCCGCCTCGGTCCTCCACTGGCCTGGCGATGGCCAGGAGGTGGTGGTGAACGGCAGTCTGGACCTGTACCCCCCCAGGGGGACCTACCAGCTGATAGCCTCCAAGCTGTACCACCTGGGCGTTGGTGACCGGGCCAGGCAGAAGGAGCTGGTGAGGCGCAAACTGGAGGAGGAAGGGCTGTTCGACCCCCGGCTTAAGAGGCCCGTCCCGCCGATCCCATCCCGGGTCCTGGTGGTAACCTCCCCCTCCGGGGCGGCCCTTCAGGACGTCATAAGGGTCTCGGGGGAGAGGTTCCCCCAGTGCGAGATCCTGGTGATCCCCGCCCAGGTCCAGGGTTTCGGCGCCCCTGGGTCCATAGCGGAGGCCATGAGGCGCGCCTCGAAGATCCCTGCCGGGTCCTGTGTAATGCTGGTCCGGGGGGGAGGATCCAGGGACGACCTGGATCCCTTTGACCAGGAGGAGGTGGCCCGGGCCATAAGGGCCTGCCCCTACCCGGTGGTGGTGGGTGTGGGGCATCAGGTGGACACCACCATCGCCGACCTGGCGGCGGACCTATCCACTCCTACCCCCTCTGGGGCCGCCGAGCGGGTCTTTCCCGACAGGCGGGAGCTGGCCCGGCGGTTGGGCGGCATGCTAAAGCTGGGATCCAGCCACCTCAAGAGGCAGATAACCGCCTCCGGGGCCAGGCTGGATTCCCTGGGGAGCCGGCTCAAGAGGCCCTTGGAGGAGGCGTTTAGCCGGGAGGACTTCAGGCTCCGGTCCCTTAGGTCCTCCGCCGCATCCGCCCTCCGTCTATCCCTGGAGAGAGGCTATGGGCAGCTCAGGGACCTGTCTGGGGCCTTGGAGGCCCTATCCCCCCTTGGGGTGCTGAAGAGGGGCTACGCGGAGATCCAGCACATGGATGGACGAAAGATCCCATGCGCGGCGGATCTGGTCCCGGGGCAGAGGGTCACCATCCTCTTCCAGGACGGATCGAGGCCCGCCCGGATCCTCGGGGACTAGTTGGAGGTGTTAGCCTTGATGCCCGATGCTTTCAAGTTCGATCCCAGGGAGGGGATCTTGGAGATCCTGGATCAGAGGGAGATCCCCTTTGGGGTATCCTATCTTAAGTGCTCTACCTCCGATCAGGTGGCGGGGGCCATAACCTCCATGGCGGTCCGGGGGGCCCCCGCCATAGGGATCGCCGCCGCCTTCGGGGTGGCCCTGGACGCCCTTCGGGGGCAGGATGTGCTGGAGGCGATCCGGGTCCTGGGAGCCACTAGGCCCACGGCGGTGAACCTCTTCTGGGCCCTGAACAGGATGAGGTCCCTGGTGGACCTGCCGGGGGATAGGATGGCGGACGCCATGGTGGAGGAGGCTTTGGCAATATGGCGGGAGGACCTGGCGATAAACCGGGCCATCGGCAGGAACGGAGCGGATCTGATCCCCCATGAGGGGGTGGTGATAACCCACTGCAACACCGGATCCCTGGCCACCGGCGGCTACGGCACTGCCCTTGGGGTCATCCGGTCCGCCACCGAGCAGGGCAAGAGGATCCGGGTCTTCGTGGATGAGACCCGGCCCCGGCTCCAGGGGTCCCGGCTCACCGCCTTCGAGCTGTTCAACCTTGGGATAGACTTTACCGTCATCTGCGACTCCATGGCCAGCTACCTCATGAGCCGGGTCAAGGTGAGCTGCGTTATCGTGGGGGCTGACCGGGTGGCCATGAACGGGGACGTGGCCAACAAGGTGGGTACCTACTCCCTGGCGATGGGGGCCCACTATCACCGGGTGCCCTTCTACGTGGCGGCCCCCCTCTCCACCTTTGATCCAAACTGTCCCAGCGGTGATCAGATCCCCGTAGAGGAGAGGGATCCAGACGAGGTCCGGTGCGTCATGGGAAGTGAGCTCTTCCCCCCCTCGTACCCGATTTGGAACCCCTCCTTCGATGTGACCCCCGGGGACCTCATATCCGGCATAGTCACTGAGCTTGGGGTCCTGCGTCCCCCCTACGAGGCCTCCATAGCCAGGGCCCTTGGCATCCGATGACCGTTCGATCCATGGAAAGCGAGATCCCAATCGCATAGGGGAGGGAGTAGATTGGCGTTGAAGAATCACGAGCTTCTGGCGTCGGGAGAGAGGAAGATATCCTGGGCCTGGCGCTACATGCCGGTGCTCAAGGAGCTCAAGGCCAGGTACCAGGCGGAGCGTCCCCTGGAGGGGCGAAAGCTGGCCTGTTGCCTCCACCTGGAGGCCAAGACCGCATGCCTCCTCCTGGCCCTAAAGGACCTGGGGGCCCAGGTGTTCGCCGCGGGCAGCAACCCCCTGTCCACCCAGGACGACGTGTGCGCCGCCCTGAGGGAGCGGGGGGTCACGGTCCACAGCCGGCGGGGCATGACCGCCGATGAGTACGTGGAGAACCTTAGGCGGTGCCTTATGGAGGGACCGGACTTCATCATCGACGACGGGGCGGACATGGTCTACGTGCTCCACTCGGAGATGCCCCACCTTCTAAAGGATCTGAAGGGGGGCTGTGAGGAGACCACCACGGGGATAAAGCGCCTCAAGGCCATGCACAGGGAGGGTTTCCTCAAGATCCCCATGATCGCGGTTAACGACGCGCTGAGCAAGTACCTGTTCGACAACCGCTACGGAACCGGACAATCCGTGTGGGACGCCATCTCCCGGCTCACCAACCGGATAGTGGCGGGCAGCACGGTGGTGGTGGTGGGCTACGGCTGGTGCGGCAAGGGGGTGGCCAGGCGTGCCCAGGGGCTTGGGGCCCGGGTGGTGGTCACCGAGGTAGACCCCCACAAGGCCCTGGAGGCCCACATGGACGGCTTCTCGGTAATGCCCCTCTTGGAGGCCGCCAAGGTGGGGGACTTCTTCATAACCGTCACGGGCAACACCCGGGTCATCCGGTCCGAGCACTTCTCGGTGATGAAGGACGGGGCCATATTGGCCAACGCGGGACACTTCGACGTGGAGGTCTGCATCCCGGACCTGGAGGCCTTGAGCCGCTCGGTGGAGGACAGCAGGCCCAACGTAAGGTCCTATCGGATGGAGGACGGCCGGGAGCTGCACCTCTTGGCGGAGGGCCGACTGGTCAACCTGGCGGGGGGCGATGGGCACCCGGTGGAGATCATGGACCTCAGCTTCTCCTCCCAGCTCCTGTCCGCCCTGTTCCTTGTGGACAACCCGATGGCCCCCGGGGTCTACCCCATGCCATTGCAGCTTGACGAGGAGATAGCCCGCCTTAAGCTGTCCAGCCTTGGGATCGCCATCGACCGGCTGACGGAGGAGCAGCGGCTCTACCTGGAGTCCTTCCGGGAGTGATGAACTTGACTAATGAGTGCCATCCGGGGGTGATCTGTTGAGGTTTCTGCTCAGGGACGTTATCCTTTGGGATTGTGAGATGACCTCCCCTGTGCGGGGGGATCTGGTGGTGGAGGATCGGGTCATAAGGGGCCCATTCGGGGTCGGCGAGGGGGAGGGGGAGCTGCTCCTTGACGGGGGAGGGCGCTTCGCGGTGATCCCCGGCTTCTTCAACGCCCACACCCATGTGGCCATGTCCCTGCTGCGGGGGTTTGGCGAGGACCTGCCCCTGATGGAGTGGCTCAATGACCGCATATGGCCCGCGGAGGCCAGGATGAGATCCGAACACGTCCTGGCGGGGACCTTATTGGCCTCGTTGGAGATGATCTCCACCGGTACGGTGGCCTTCGCGGACATGTACTTCTTTATGGATCAGGTCCTTGAGGGGGCCACCAAGGCGGGGCTCAAGGCTAACCTGTCCCGGGGGGTGGTAGGGGACGACCCGGCCAAGCTGGAGGATGGGGTGGGGCTAGTCCAAAGGCTCCAGGGGGACCGGTTCATAGGGTCCCTGGCCCCTCACGCGCCCTACACGGTCTCCCCGGACTTCCTCTCCCAGGTGGCCAGAAGGGCCCGGGAGCTCCAGGTGGGGATACATACCCACTGGCTGGAGACCCGCTGGGAGGTGGGGTACATCCGGGACGAGCTCAAGTTTGATCCGGTGGACCTGCTGATCCGGACGGGGCTGATGGAGGCCCGGTGGCTGATCCTAGCCCACGGGGTCTGGTTCGAGGAGCGGCACATGGATCAGCTGGCCCGGGACAACGTGACGGTGGTCCACAACCCCTCAAGCAACATGAAGCTGGGGAGCGGGTTCGCCCCTGTCCCGGCGATGGCCAGGAAGGGGGTCCGGGTGGCACTTGGCACTGATGGGGCGGCTAGCAACAACCGGTTGGACATGTGGCAGGAGGTCAGGAGCGCTGCCCTGATCCACAAGGGGGTCACCGGGGACCCCACGGTGGTGTCCGCCGCGGAGGCCCTCAAGATGGCCACCAGGAACGGGGCGGTGGCCATGGGCTTCCACCGCTCGGGGCTCATCCGGGATGGCTTCTGCGCGGACCTGGTGGCGGTGGACCTGCGCAAGCCCCACTACCTGGGGGTCCAGGAGGATTCCCTACTGGGCTACCTGGTCTACGCGGGCTCCTCTGCGGACGTTCACATGGTGATGACCGATGGCCAGGTGGTCTACCGGGAGGGATGTTTCCCCCATCTTGACGCGGCGAGGATAGTTCAGAGGGCCCACCGGAGCCGATTGGAGCTGGTGGGGCGCCCCTAACGGGGCATCTAGAGTCTTTGGGGGTGTTTAGAGTTGAAATGGCGATCCGGAAACGAACTGAGGGAGATGTTCCTGTCCTTCTTTGAGGAGAAGGGCTGCGTCAGGTATCCCAGCGCTTCGCTGGTCCCCGACGATCCGTCCCTGCTCTTCACCATAGCCGGCATGGTTCCCTTCAAACCCTACTTCCTGGGTATAAAGGAGCCCAAGGAGAGGCGGGTTACCACCGCTCAGAAGTGCATAAGGACCAACGACATCGATAACGTGGGGCGCACCGCCAGGCACCACACCTTCTTTGAGATGCTGGGCAACTTCAGCTTCGGGGACTACTTCAAGGCGGAGGTGATCCCCTGGGCCTGGGAGTTTCTAACCCAGCGGGTGGGCATGGATCCCGACAGGCTCTACGTCACCGTGTTCAGGGACGACGACGAGGCGGAGTCCATCTGGATGAGCTCCGTGGGGGTCCCCAAGGATAGGATCTTTAGGATGGGGGAGGAGGACAACTTCTGGGCTGCCGGGCCGGTAGGTCCCTGCGGTCCCTGCTCGGAGATAATCTACGATCAGGGACCGGAGTTCTCCTGTGGCAAGCCCTCCTGTGGGGTTGGCTGCGACTGCGACAGGTACCTGGAGGTCTGGAACCTGGTCTTCATGCAGTACAACCGGGATGAGACGGGCAACCTGACGCCCCTCCCGAGGAAGAACATCGATACCGGCATGGGGCTTGAGCGGCTCTCCTCGGTGGTCCAGCGGGTTAGGAGCGACTTCGAGACCGACCTCTTCAAGCCCATAATAGACCGGGCCTGTCAGATATCCGGGGTGGCCTACGGCTCCTCCCCCCAGGGGGATCTGGCGGTAAGGGTCATATCGGATCACATAAGGGCCGCGGCATTCATGGTGGCCGACGGGGTTCTGCCCTCCAACGAGGGGCCCGGCTACGTCCTGCGACGTCTGATTCGCCGCACCATAAGGTTCGGCAGGCTCCTGGGCATCGACCGGCCCTTCCTCCTGGAGGTGCTCCCGGTGGTGGAGCAGGTGATGGGTGGGCACTACGGGGAGCTGGTGGAGCACAGGTCAACCATAAATCAGGTGCTGGAGCTGGAGGAGTCCCGGTTCCTCAGGACCCTTGAGCAGGGGTCCGCTCTCCTGGAGGAGGAGGTGCGCCGGGTCAGGTCCCGGGGGCTTTCGGTTTTCCCCGGAGAGGTGGCCTTCGAGCTTTACGATACCTACGGCTTTCCCCTGGAGCTCACCTCCGAGATGTGCCAGGAGCAGGGGCTGTCGGTGGACACCGAGGCCTTCGAGCGGGCCATGGAGAGGCAGCGGGAGTTGGCCCGGTCGGGAAGCAAGCACGCCTCCGCGGCGGTGACCAGGACCGTCTACTCCGATGTGCTCAAGGCGGGCAGAACCCGTTTCATCGGCTACGACTCCGAGGAGGGGGAGGCCCGGGTGGTGGCCCTGGTGAGGGATGGGGAGATGATCCAGTCCGCCCGGGAGGGGGACCGGGTGGAGGTCTTCCTGGATGTGACCCCTTTCTACGGCGAGAAGGGGGGCCAGGTGGGCGACAGGGGAGAGATCCGCTGGGACGGTGGGCTGGCCCAGGTGGAGGACGCCCAGTGCCCCATGGACGGCCTGACCTCCCACGTGGCCACTCTGGCCCAGGGGGAGCTGCAGGTTGGGCAGACGGTTTTCTGCCGGGTTGACGGGGAGAGGCGGTGGCACATAAGGCGCCACCACACCGCCACCCACATCCTCCACGAGGCCCTGGGAAGGGTACTTGGGGGGCACGTAAGGCAGAGCGGATCCTGGGTGGGGGATGGGTTCTTCCGGTTCGACTTCAACCACTTCGCCCCCCTCTCCGATGAGGAGATCGCTCGGGTGGAGGACCTGGTGAACCAGGTGATCCTGGAGGACCGGCGGGTCACCACCGTGGAGACCTCCATGGACTCCGCCCGGGAGATGGGGGCCAAGGCCCTGTTCGACGAGAAGTACGGCCAGGTGGTCCGGGTGGTATCGGTGGAGGGCTTCTCCACCGAGCTGTGCGGCGGCACCCACGTTTCCTCCTCGGGGCAGATAGGCCTGTTCAAGATCCAGCGGGAGGAGGGCATCGGCTCCGGCCTCAGGCGCATAACCGCCACCGCAGGTCTGGCCTCCTTGGAGGCCTACCGGAGGGCCGCCGAGGTGGTCAAAGGTGCATCCTCCGCCCTGGGGGTTGAGGCCGAGGCGGTGAGGGACCGGATAATGGACCTCATGAGGGAGGCCAAGTCCCTGGAGAGGGAGCTGAGGCAGTTGAGGTTGCAGGTCAAGTCCGAGGGGCTGAAGAGGGCCCTGGAGGCCCCCCAGGAGGTGAAGGGCATCAAGGTGCTCTCCTTCCTGACCGAGGACTCCTCCCCCGATGAGCTCCGGGCCATGGGGGATTCGGTCCGGGAGGGGTATCCCGATTCGGTCTGTGTGCTTGTATCAAGGAACGGTGGCAAGTTCATGGTGGTCGTCATGTGCTCCGATGGGGCGGTGTCCAGGGGGGTCAAGGCGGGATCCCTCATAAAGTCCCTGGGCGCCCTTTGGGGCTTCAATGCGGGGGGCAAGGCCAACACCGCCCAGGGGGGTGGTGAGTGGACCGATCGCATGGAGGGGCTCCTCCGCTCCATGGAGGAGCAGGTTTCTCAGCTGGTGTCGGAGATGGTCCGCTGATATGGATTCCTCCATGGGAAGGGTAATGGCCCTGGACCTTGGGGAGGTAAGGATAGGGGTCGCCCTGAGCGACCCCTCTCGCTCCTTCGCCTCCCCCCTGGAGGTCCTCAAGATGGAGGAGGGCTGGCCCCTCAAGGTTAAGGAGCTGGTGGAGAGGAACTCGGTGACCCTGATCGTGGTGGGGCTGCCCATAAGGACCGATGGGAGCTCCGGTCCCGAGGTCCAGCGGGTCATGGGCTGGTTGGAGGAGCTCAAGGCGGTGGTCCAGCAGGTGGAGATCGTCACGGTGGACGAGAGGTTCACCACCTCTATAGCCCAGCGGTTTCTGCTGGAGGGGGACGTCCGGCGGGAGAAGAGGAAGGGGAAAGTGGACAAGGTGGCGGCGGCGCTCATGCTTCAGGATTACCTGAACTCCAGGAGGGGGTCCTAGTTGCTTCCCAAGGGAGTGAAGGTAACCCCCATGCTGGAGCAGTACCTCCACTGGAAGGAGCGGTATCCGGACTACCTACTCTTCTTCCGGATGGGGGACTTCTACGAGCTGTTCTTCGACGACGCCAAGGAGGCGTCAGCCCTACTGGACATAGCGCTCACTGCCCGAGATCCCGAGAGGGCCATCCCCATGGCGGGGGTTCCCTACCACGCGGTGGAGCAGTACCTGTCCCGGCTGGTGGAGCTGGGCAAGAAGGTGGCCATATGCGAGCAGGTCTCGGAGCCCGACGGTCGGACGTTGGTCCAGAGGCGGGTGGTCCGGCTGGTGACCCCCGGCACCTTCGTCCCCTCCGAGGGGGGTGGGGACGTCCACCTGGTGGCCTGCGTCCCCCGGGGAGAGGCATGGGACCTGGCGGTCCTCTCCCTCTCCACCGGCCTCTTCGAGGCTGGGACCGTCCCCTCCGGGGAGGTCCAGGGGGTCCTGTCCTCCTACTTTCCCACGGAGGTCCTGCTCCCCAAGGGCAAGGTTCCCGAGGATTTCCCGTGGCGGTGGGTGGAGCGGGAGGTGGACCTGTTCTCCCCCAGGGGAGCCCACGGGTTGCTGCTCAAGAGGTTTGGCCTGTCGACCCTGGAGGGACTGGGGTTCCATCCGGAGGATCACGCCCTGGGGGCCGCGGGGGCGGTCCTCCGGTACGCGGAGGAGACCCAGTTCAGGGAGCTGAGCCATCTGAGGCCCTTGCGACGCATATCTACCGGCAGGGGGCTCATGCTGGATCTCACCTCCCAGCGGAACCTGGACCTGGTTGAGCCCAAGGGGGCGTCGTTGCTGGGGGTGCTCAACTTCTGCAAGACCCCCTTGGGGAGGCGGGTCCTGAGGGAGTGGATCCTGCATCCCCTGAACGATCCGGAAGAGATAAACCTCCGGCTGGACGGGGTGGAGTTCTTCGTCAAGGACCGGGATGGGGCCCGGGCCCTGGGGGAGGCGCTCTCCTCCGTTGGCGACGTGGAGAGGGCCCTGTCCAGGCTACACCTGGGCACCGGCGGGCCCAAGGATGCGGCCCTCTGCAGGGACTTCCTGTCCGCCCTCCCCAGGGTTGAGGAGCTCACCCGCCGGACCCCTAAGGCCTGGCATCTCGATCTCTCCCCGAGGGTCCTGGCCCTGGGGGAGACGCTGGCTAAGGCCATAGAGGACCGGCCCCCCAGGGACGTATCCGACGGGGGGGTCATAAGGGGGGGCTTCGATCCCGAGTTGGACGAGCTCAGGTCCTTCCTGGGGGGACACGAGGGATGGCTGTCGTCCTTCGAGGAGAGGGAGAGGGACAGGACCGGCATAAGGGGGCTCAAGGTCCGGTACAACAAAGTCTTCGGCTACTACATAGAGGTCAGCCGGTCGAACGCGGACCGGGTTCCGGAGGACTACGAGCGGCGCCAGACCCTGGTTAACGCCGAGAGGTTTGTAACCCCGGAGCTGAAGGAGTTCGAAGCCAAGATGGCCCGGGCCTCCGAGGCGGTGATGAGCCGGGAGAGGGCCGTGTGGGAGCGGGTCCTGGCGGAGCTCTTGTCGCTCACCGGGGAGCTTCAGCGCCTGGCCCGAAGGGTAGGAGAGCTGGACTGCCTCTTCAGCCTGGGGGAGGCGGCCTTTCAGAGGGGATACGTGAGGCCCCAGGTGGACCTGGGGGATGAGCTGGTCATACGGGACGGGCGGCATCCGGTGGTGGAGGTGGCCATGGCCCCGGAGCCTTTCACCCCCAATCACATGCACCTGGACTCGGGGAGCCGGAGGATGATCCTGCTCACCGGGCCCAACATGGCGGGCAAGTCCACCTATCTGAGGATGGGGGCCCTGCTGGTCATCATGGCCCAGATGGGATCCTTCGTCCCCGCCAGCCACGCCAGGGTGGGGTGTTTCAACCGGATATACACCCGCATAGGGGCCCGGGACGACCTGGCCCGGGGGCAGAGCACCTTCATGGTGGAGATGGTGGAGACCGCCCAGATATTGAACGGCCTCACCGGCCGGAGCCTGGTGATCCTGGACGAGATAGGGAGGGGGACCTCCACCGACGACGGGATGAGCATCGCCTGGGCGGTTATGGAGTACCTTCACGAGAGGTCCGATCTGGCCCCCAAGGTGCTCTTCGCAACCCACTATCACGAGCTCACGTCCCTGGCGGAGCGGCTTCCGGGGGTTAGCAACTGGAGTGTGGCGGTCAAGGAGACGCCTAGGGGGGTGGTTTTCCTCCACCATGTGGTGCCCCGCCCGGCGGACAGGTCCTACGGGGTGGAGGTGGCCAAGCTGGCGGGCCTGCCCGAGGCGGTCCTGAGGCGCTCGAGGGAGCTCCTGGAGCTCTTCGAGGGCCGAAGGAGGAGGGATGTGGAGGGGGCCGCTGGGAAGGGGATGGTCAGACAGACCTCCCTCTTCGACCCCGGGGTGGACGGCATCCTGGAGGAGCTGGCCGCCTGCGACCCGGACAACATGACCCCGCTTCAGTGCATGGAGCGGATATACGATCTCCATCGGCGGGCGGTGGAGATACTGAGAGGTGGACGGGCATAGGAAGGATATTGGAACTGCCCCCGGAGGTCAGGGAGAAGATAGCCGCTGGGGAGGTCATAGAGAGGCCCCTCTCGGTGGTTAAGGAGCTCCTGGAGAACTCCCTGGACGCGGGGGCCAAGAGGGTGTCGGTGGCTCTTTCCCAGGGGGGGAAGAGCTCCATCACCGTGGAGGACGACGGATCGGGGATCCCATTCGAGGACCTGCCCCTGGCACTCACCAGGCACGCCACCAGCAAGATCCGGTCCGTGGACGACCTTTACGGCATAAGGTCCCTGGGATTCCGGGGGGAGGCCTTGGCCAGCATCTGCGCGGTGAGCCGCCTGGAGATAAGGAGCCGCCGGATGGACCAGGAGCTGGGAGGGCTGATCATCGCCGAGGGTGGGGAGATCGTGTTGCACGAGAGAGTCCCCCACCCGGTGGGAACGGTGGTGAAGGTTGAGGAGCTGTTCTTCAACCTCCCCGCCCGGAGAAAGTTCCTTAAGTCCCCGTCGGCGGAGGTGAGGAGGATAAGCCAGCTCCTTCAGGAGATGAGCCTGGTCAACTTCCACCGGCGAATCCAGCTCTCCTCCGACGGGAGGCGGGTCTTTGAGTCCCCAGGGTTCGAAAGCCCCAGGGATGCGGCGCGCCACCTATGGGGGTGCGATCCCAAGGAGGGGTTTATGGACCACCAGGGCCTGAGTTGCCACCTCCTGTGGAGCGGCTCCGGTGAGGGGCGCGGCAGCCTCTGCTTCTTCGTAAACGGAAGGAGGATCCACGACCCGTCCCTTCGGGCGGCGATCCAGGGTGCGTCGGGGACCTTGGGAGGGGACTGGGTGGTGTTCCTCGTGGTCCCGCCGGAGGAGGTGGACGTTAACGTCCACCCCACCAAGTCGGAGGTCAGATTCAAGCGTCCCCGGGACGTCTTCTCCCTGGTCCATCGGGGGGCCCTGTCGGTGATAGGGGGAGGTTTAGGATTGGACGGACCACCCGGGCAGGCGATCCCTCCGGCGAGGGACCGGTGGGATGAGCCGCCGCAGGCGAAGCTGCCGTCGGTGGAGGACCGGATGCCCCGGTTGGATGGGCCATCCTTTGGGGGCCCCCAAGATCCGGCTAAGAGGCCCGTTGCCGGGTCCCCCCTGGCGGAGATGGTGAGCCAGGTGAGGTACGTGGGGGAGGCTGGCAGGGGGTATCTAATCTACGAGTCCCCCCGAGGGGTCATATTCCTGGATCCACATGCGGCGGAGGAGAGGATAACCTACGAGAGGATAGTCCGGGGATCCCAGGGGGGCACCCAGGTTTTGGCCTTCCCGGTGGAGATCCCCGAGGGGCTTGTCATGTCGCTGGATGGGCTTTGGGGGCCGCTGGAGGATCTCGGTTTCCGGTTCGATCGAGACGGCAGTGGGGCCATGCGGATGGTGGGGATACCCCAGCACCTGTCCTCCTTCGACGTGTCCCCCATGGAGTGGCTCCGATGGTGCTCCTCCGGGGGGGACCAGGAGGAGGGATCGGGCCGCCAGGTCAAGCTGCTGGAGAGGATGGCCAGCAGGGCGTGCAGGCGGTCCATGAAGCTGGGGGATTCGCTGGATCGGGATGGGGCCAGGAGGCTCTTCGAGGAGCTCCTCCGTTGCTCGGTCCCCCAGGCCTGCCCCCATGGCAGGTCCACCTTCTTCGTCCTCCCCTGGGAGGACATAGAATCTAGGCTTGGGAGGTAGGCCATTGAGAACCCCAGTTCCTTTGCCGGCCATAATAGGTCCCACCGCGGTGGGGAAGACGGACTTCAGCCTCATGTTGGCGGAGGCCCTGGGCGGGGAGATCATCTCCGTGGACTCCAGGCAGATATACCGCTACCTGGACGTGGGCACCGATAAGGTATCCGCCCAGGTGAGGAGGCGGGTGATCCACCACTGCATAGACGTGGCGGACCCGGATGAGGTCTTCTCCGTGGCGGATTTCGTCCGGTCCGCCACCGGGGCGATCGAGAGGATAACCAACCGTAGAAGGGTGCCCATCTTGGTGGGGGGTACCCCTTTCTACTTCAAGGCCCTGGAGGGGGGACTGTTGTCGGACCTCCCCACCGACCGGGCCATCCGGCGGCGGATAGAGGAGGAGATGTCAGTCAAGGGGCGCCTGGCCATGCACCGGGAGCTCATGGAGGTGGACCCCGAGTCCGCCCGAAGGATAGATCCCAACGACGCTCACCGGATAGCCCGGGCCCTTGAGATATACCGTCAGAGCGGCAAGCCCCCCACCTGGTGGTACAGGAACAGTCCCCCGGCTGGAGGGGGGATCCGGATGTTCTACATGGGGCTCACCAGGCCCCGGGGGGAGCTGTACGATCGGATAGCCCAGAGGGTTCGGATCCAGTTCTCCTCCGGTTACCCGGAGGAGGTAATGTGGCTTCTGGAGAACGGCTTCCCGGAGCACATGCCGTCCATGCAGGGTTTTGGCTACAGGGAGCTGGTGGCCTGGGCCAAGGGGGAGGTGACCCTAGAGGAGGCCATGGAGCTGGACGTGAGGCGAACCAAGGCCTTCTCCCGGCGGCAGATGACCTGGTTCAGGCGGTTCTCCCCCTGCGAGTGGTACGACCTGTCCGAGATGGAGGTCTCCCAGGTGCTCGAATCGGTGATCCGGCGCCTTGAGGAGCTGTGGGAGGGGGCAGAGTGAAGGTCCTGGTGGCGAGTCCCACGGGGCTCTGTTTCGGGGTTAGAAGGGCCATAGAGGCCCTGGAGGCCACCCTGGAGGAGAGGGGGCAGGTCTACTCCCTTGGCAGCCCTATTCACAATCCCCAGGAGGTGGAGCGGCTGAAGGCCAAGGGGTTGGTGGTGGTGGACGAGATAGATCAGGTTCCCCCCGGGGTGACCCTATTTATCCGGGCCCACGGGGTGAGCCCCCAGGTCTTCCGGGAGGCGTTGAGACGCTGCGGCGAGGTGATAGACGGCACCTGTCCCTTCGTGAGGAAGGCCCAGGAGAGGGCCATGGTCCTATCGGATGAGGGCTACCCGGTGCTGATCGTGGGCGACGGGGAGCATCCGGAGGTTAAGGGGATCCTGGGCTTCGTCAACGGTTTCGCCGCGGTGGTGCCCCACCGGGGGCGGCTTGAGGAGGGCCTGAACGGGCGCAGGTTCCAGAAGGTGGGAGTCCTGAGTCAGACCACCCAGAAACTGGAGGTTTTTTCCGACGTTGTTAAGGCCTTGGTGGGTATCGTTCCCGAAGTTAGAGTGTATAATACGATCTGTAGCGCCACCCTTGAGAGACAGAGGGCGGTATGTGAGCTTGCGTCCTCCGTTCATGGCATAGTGGTGATGGGTGGCAGGAACAGCGCTAACACCCGGAAGCTGTATCAGATAGCCCTGGAGTCTGGGGCCCAAGCGGTGTGGATAGAGCATCCAGACGAGCTGGATTACGGGTGGCTGGCGGACAAGGGTTCCATCGGGTTGGCGGCTGGGGGCAGCACCCCCGACTGGTTGATCCGGGAATTGATAGAAAGGCTTGAGAAACTGTAGGTCGCGAGGAGGATGGAAGGTATGGTGGACGATTTGACGATGAACAATTCCGGTGTGTCCGAGCCGGAGCCTGAGACGATGGAGAGCATCATGGAGCAGATAGACTCCGTGAACATACATCGGGGCAGCGTGGTTGAGGGTACCGTGGTTGATGCCCGGGAGGACGGTTGGCTTGTGGACGTGGGCTACAAGTGCGAGGGCTTCCTTCCCCGGCGGGAGTGGAGCCATCGGGCCATCGTTGAGAAGGTGGGGGAGCCCCAGGTGGGGGACCGGATCCGGGTCCAGGTGACCAACGTGGGTCAGGGCGAGGAGGCCCAGCTCAACCTGAGCCGGTGGCGTTGCGAGTTCGATGAGCGGTGGAACGCCCTGGAGGAGAAGCTCGCCCAGTCGGACGTGATCGAGGTTGAGGGTATCCGCAAGGTCAAGGGAGGGCTCATTGTGGACTGCTGTGGGCTCGAGGGTTTCATTCCCATCTCCCACCTGGCGGAGGAGGGCCGGGGTATCAACCCTGCCAACCTGGTAGGAAAGACCTTCCCGGTTAAGCTGGTGGAGAAGGATCGCAGGAAGCGCCGCCTAGTGCTCTCCCGGCGCAGCATCCTTGACGAGGAGATGGCCTCCCTGCGTGAGGAGTTCTACGCCAACGTGCACGAGGGGGACATCCTGGAGGGTGAGGTCAGCAGCATAACCTCCTTCGGGGTCTTCGTGAACCTGGGGGCCATGGAGGGGCTGGTTCACATCACCGAGCTCTCCTGGCAGAGAGGTGCCAAGGCGAAGGACCTGGTCCAGAAGGGCGACAAGGTCAAGGTGAAGGTGATAGGTATAGACCGGGAGAACAACCGGGTTTCCCTGAGCCTCAAGCAGGCCCAGGAGGATCCGTGGGTGGGGGTCACCTCCCGCTGGACCGTTGGCCAGAGGACCAAGGGGGTCGTAACCAACCTGGCGGACTTTGGGGCCTTCGTGGAGATCGAGCCCGGCGTGGAGGGGCTCATCCACATCGGTGACCTTAGCTGGAGCCGGGTTAAGCACCCCAAGGAGGTCCTCAAGAAGGGCCAGGAGGTGGAGGTGGTTATCCTGGAGGTCGATGGGGACCGTCGTCGCATAGGCCTCGGCCTCAAGCAGCTCAACGATCCGTGGGCCAACGTCTCCGAGAAGTACTCCAAGGACCAGGTGGTGACCGTCAAGGTGGTTCGCCTGGCGGACTTTGGGGCCTTCGTGGAGATCGAGGACGGGGTGGAGGGGCTGATCCACATATCCCAGCTGAGCCGTCAGCGGGTCGAGAAGCCCTCGGACGTCCTTAGGGAGGGACAGGAGGTCCAGGCCAAGATCCTGGAGGTTAACCCCTCGGAGAAGAGGATCCGCCTGAGCCTGAGGGCCCTGGAGGAGCCCACCGGGGAGGAGCGTCACGAGGAGCGCCGGGAGGAGCGCCGCCGTCGCCCCGCCCGGGAGGACCATGGACACTCCAGGCAGCAGGGCTACGTGCAGCAGCAGGAGGAGTTCTCCTTCACCATAGGAGACCATCTGAACCTGAATCGGTAAGGTACGGGATGGAGGTGCCCGGGCCGGTCTTATGACCGGCCCTTCTCATCATGGAAAACAGGAAGGGTAAGGTTCTAAAGGTCCGGGTCTTCCCGGATCCGGTTCTCCGCCAGCCGGTGGAGGAGGTCCGGGACTTCGGGGAGGAGCTTTCGGACCTTTTGGCGGACATGTGGGCCACCATGTACGCCAAGGACGGGGTTGGCCTTGCGGCCCCCCAGGTGGGCATATCCAAGAGCCTGGCGGTGATAGATCACCACGGGGACCGGTACGTGGTCGTAAATCCCCAGATCCTCTCCCAGGATGGGGAGGAGGAGGGTGAGGAGGGTTGTCTCAGCTTCCCCGGCATCTTCGTGAACGTGAAGCGCCCCAGCAGGATAAGGCTTCGTTTCCAGGACGAGACCGGTGCAGTCAAGGAGATGGAGCTCCAGGGCTTCATAGCCCGTGTCTACCTCCATGAGATAGATCACCTCAGGGGCCGGCTCCTGATCGACCACGTGTCCCCCATAAGGCGGCAGATGATAAAGACCCGGCTGGCCAAGAGGTCTGAGGATCGATGAAGTGGGCGGTGTTGAGCTCCGGCCCCTTTGGGGCCCTGTGGCTCGAGGGGCTTCTGGCGGTGGGGAGAAGGCCCCTTTGGATAATGACCAAGCCCCCCAGGCCCGCGGGGAGGGGCTACAGAGAGCGGGTTACCCCCGTGGAGGAGGTGGCCCTCTCCTTCGGCCTGACACCGGTTAGGACAAACTCCCCTGTGGATGATGTGGCCGCCCTAGCCCCTCAGGGACTGGACGTCCTCTTCGTGGTGGACTGCTCCTTCTTCATCCGGGAGCCGCTACTCAGCTTCCCCACCATGGGGTGCATCAACCTCCACCCCTCTCTGCTTCCCCAGCTTAGGGGGGCGGCTCCGATCCAGAGGGCCCTATGGATGGGTCTCGATGTGACCGGGGTCACCATGTTCCGGTTGGTGGAGGAGATGGATGCGGGGCCCGTACTCATGAGGGTACCCCACCCGGTGGACCCGGACGACCACTTCGGATCCCTGCTCCCCAAGCTTGCCCGGCTTGCGTCCCGGATGACCGGTGATTTCCTTGATGCGCCGGACTCCTTCTCCCCGGTCCCCCAGGAGGGTAGCCCCTCCTACGCTCCCAGGATATCCAACCAGGAGACCCGGGTGGACTGGGGTGATGGGGCATCCCGGGTGAGGGACATGATCCGAGCCCTCTCCCCCTCCCCCTGTGCCTGGTCCACCCTTGGGGGAAGGAGGATAAGGATCCTCAAGGCCTCGGTGGACCAGTATCCGCCCATCTCTTCCCCCCCGGGGGCTCACTACGTGAGGGACTCCCTGCCCTGCGTGGTCTGCGGTGACGGTAGTGGTTTGGTCCTCCTGGAGGTGCAGCCCGAGGGCAAGCGACCCATGGAGTCCGCCAGCTGGCTCAAGGGGCTGAGGCTGTCGCCGGGGGCCGCTTGGGAGTGAGGGGGGTATTGCCTTGACGGAGCACATGAAGGAGAGGACCCTTGAGAGGGAAACCATATACACCGGCAGGGTTTTGAACCTGGTGAGGGACCGGGTGGAGTTGCCCAATGGGAAGCTGGCGTGGCGGGAGGTGGCCCAGCACCGCCCTGCGGTGGCGATCCTGCCCGTGGCTGACGATGGCCGCTTGATCCTCATCCGCCAGTATCGTCACCCGGTGGGGGAGGTCATATGGGAGGTGCCCGCCGGGCTGGTGGAGGATGGGGAGGACCTGGAGCAGGCGGCCCAGCGGGAGCTGCGGGAGGAGATAGGTTACAGGGCCCTGGAGCTTCTAAGGGGACCGTCGTTCCTCCCCTCCCCGGGCTTCTGCGACGAGGTGATCCACCTATTCCTGGCCATGGGCCTTGTCCGTGATCCCCTCGAGATGGACGATGACGAGTTCATCGGGGCTAAGTTCATGTCTAAAGCGGAGGTCCTGGAGATGATTCGTGACCGACAGGTGACGGATGGCAAGACCCTGGTGGCGGTGCTCTGGTTCCTCGGGGGGAACTGGGGTTGAGCCCTTTGGGGGAGAACGGGCCGCTGGATCCAAGGATGGAGTCCTTCCTGGAGTACCTCTCCCTTGAGAGGGCCTTCAGCCCCAACACATGTCAGGCCTACAGGAGGGATCTCTCTAAGTACGTCTCCTTCTGTGCCGAGAGGGGGCGGGATCCGGTGCCGCCGGAGGTGGACACGGTGAGCCTGTTCCTGGCTAGCCTGAGGTCCCAGGGGGCCGCCAAGAGCTCGGTTCAGCGGGTGGCGGCGTGTATAAAGTCCTTCAGCCGCTTTCTGGGCGAGGTGGGGGAGGACCCCGGGAAGGTTCCCATGTTGCCCGACAAGCCCTCCCCCATGCCGGCCATCCTGACCGAGGGGGAGGTTCTTCGTCTGCTGGAGGCCACCGCCGGAGATGCCCCCGGGGACCTGAGGGATCGGGCCATGATAGAGCTCCTCTACGGTTGCGGTTTGAGGGCCTCGGAGCTCTGTTCCCTGACCATGAAGGACCTGGACCTGTCTTCCGGCACCGTCAGGGTAAGGGGCAAGGGGGACAAGGTGAGGGTTCTTCCCCTGGTTGGGGAGACCAGGTCTGCCCTGGAGCGCTACCTTGAGGTTAGGGGAACCCACCAGGGGCCGGTCTTCCTGGGGGATAGGGGAGGAGCCTTTAGACGGGAGATGCTCTGGAAGATGATCCAGCGGAGGGGTCGGCAGGCGGGCATAGCCGCCTCCAGGCTCCATCCCCACATACTGAGGCACTCCTGCGCCACCCACCTGCTGAGACGGGGGATGGACCTGAGGACCCTGCAGTGTCTGCTGGGTCACTCCTCGGTGAGGACCACGGAGGTCTACACCCACTTTGACCTGGAGCTGAGGGACGTTTACGATAGAAGTCATCCTAGAGCACAAGGGAGTTGATGTATTTGACGCCGAGGGACAAGGTTGTAGAGGCGTTGGGCGCCATAAGGAAGCTGGTCCCCGTTACCCCCGACCTGGTGATGGTGCTGGGGTCCGGGGTGGGTGACTTCGTCAGGGTGCTTGACAACCCAGTTTCGGTCCCCTACGAGGAGATCCCCTGGTGGCCCAGGTCCACCGCGCCGGGGCACGCGGGGGTCCTTCACGTTGGCAGGCTGGGGACCATCAACGTGGCGGTCCTCCAGGGGAGGGTCCACTACTACGAGGGCTACTCCATGGAGGAGGTGGTCTTCCCCGTCCGGGTCATGGGGGAGTGGGGGGCCAAGGTCTTCGTGGCCACCAACGCCTCCGGGGGCATCGACAGGTCCTACTCCCCGGGCCAGTGGGTCCTCATCGAGGATCACATAAACCTCATGGGGGCTAACCCCCTGGTGGGTCCCAACGAGGATTCCTGGGGGGTCCGTTTCCCGGACATGACCGAGGCGTACGACCGGGACCTGATGCGGCTCATGGAGAGGGCCGCATCCCGGATAGGGGTTGCGTTGGGCCGGGGGGTCTACGTAGCCATGTCGGGGCCCAGCTTCGAGACCCCGGCGGAGATTCGCATGCTATCCAAGCTGGGTGGGACCCTGGTTGGGATGTCCACCGTCCCGGAGGTGATAGCCGCCCGACACATGGGCCTCAGGGTGCTGGCCCTCTCCTGCGTGGCCAACTACGCGGCGGGGATATCCCCCAATCCACTGACCCACGAGGAGGTCCTCCGGGAGGTCTCCAGGGCCACCGGGGATCTGTGTCGGCTTTTGCCCGCCTTCTTGGAGGAGATGTCCAATGAGATTTAACGTCCTCAACTTCATAGAGGTCAAGCGGGACGGAGGGGAGCACTCGGAGGGTGAGATGAGGGCCTTCGTCCAGGGGCTCATGGACGGCTCCGTGGCGGACTACCAGGCCGCCGCGTGGCTCATGGCGGCCTTCATAAGGGGGCTCTCCATCCGGGAGATGTCCCACCTCACCGTGGCGCTGGCCCGGTCGGGGGATGTCTTCCAGTTGGATCCCTCCTGCGGCTTCTCGGTGGACAAGCACAGCACCGGCGGGGTGGGGGACAAGGTGACCCTGGTGCTGGTGCCCCTGGTGGCGTCGCTGGGGATACCGGTGGCCAAGCTCAGTGGCCGGGGCCTTGGGTTCACCGGCGGGACGGTGGACAAGCTGGAGGCCATACCGGGGATGAACGTTCACCTCACCATGGAGGCCTTCAAGGCCCAGGTGGCGGAGATAGGCTGTGCGGTGAGCGGACACTCCCTCCAACTGGCCCCCGCGGAGGGGAAGCTGTACCACCTGAGGGACGTGACCTCCACGGTACCCTCCATGGGACTCATCGCCACCAGCATAGTCAGCAAGAAGATAGCCGGTGGGGCCAACGGCTTCGTGTTCGACGTCAAGTGGGGCCGGGGGGCCCTCATGGAGTCTTACCAAGACGCGGTGGCCCTGGGCCGGTTGCTGGTGGACCTCTCGTGGGAGCTGGGACACCCCAGCAGGGCGGTGCTGACCAGCATGGAGCAGCCATTGGGCCAGTGGGTGGGCAACTCAGCGGAGGTTCGGGAGGCAATAGAGGTCCTCTCCGGAGGTGGGCCCGAGTCCACCCGGCAGGTCTGCCTGGCCCTGGCCAGGGAGATGGTCCTGTTGGCCAACAAGGCCCAAGACCCCGAGGAGGCCATGGATCTCTGCCGCAGGGGCCTGGACGACGGATCCGCCCTGGAGAGGTTCGCCCAGATGGTGTCTCGCCAGGGGGGGGACAGTTCCATAGTGGATCCCTCCCGGTGGGATGAGCTGCTTCCCCTGGCCCCCCATGTGGTCCCCTTGGTGGCCCAGAGGTCCGGCTACGTCTCCGCCATGGACACCCGGGCCATAGGGGAGGCCCTGAGGTCCCTTGGGGGTGGCCGGATGAGGAAGGAGGACCCCATAGATCACCGGGTTTCCATAAGGATGGCCTGTGAGATTGGCCAGGAGGTACAGGCCGGGGATCCGCTGCTTCACGTGTACGGCCGCACACTGGGGTCAAGTCAGGACGCGGTGGAGATGCTCCGGGGGGCGGTGTCCATAGGGGACGAGCCGGTAGAGCCCGGTCCACTCATGAGGGATGTCATAGCTCCCCTTGAAAGGACCGGCGAAAACTAGTAGGATTTAGTGGTTCAACCCGGAGGTGAGTCGTAGCTGGTGCTGCGCCCAGGCTTCAAACCTGGTGGGGGTCGGTAGCCGGTCCCGGTGGGTTCGATTCCCACGCGCCTCCGCCAGAGGAGATAGCCCCTTCCAGCCAGGAAAGGGGCTTATTTTTTAGGCCTTTAGGGTTAAAATGATGGGAGGATGACCGTGCCCAGGGGATTGTTCGTAACCATAGAGGGGGTAGACGGTTCGGGGAAGACCACCCAGGCCTCCAAGCTGGTCTCCTGGATAGGGGACCAGCTGGGGAGGCGGGTGCTTTGGACCCGGGAGCCAGGTGGCTGGGGGGACGATGGGATTAGGGAGATGTTGCTCAAGGGGGGCTGGCAGGGCCCCTACACGGAGACGTTGCTCTTCCTGGCGGACCGGTGCGAGCACTGTGCCCGGGTCATAGGCCCCGCCCTGGAGGAGGGCCGGGTGGTGATATGCGAGAGGTATCAGGACTCCACCCTGGCCTATCAGGCCTTCGGCTCGGGGCTTGGGCTTGAGGATTTGGACCGCATATCCTCCGTCCTGGCGTTGCCCCGGCCGGATGTGACCATCTGGCTGGATCTGGGCCCGGAGGAGGCGGCCCTTCGGCTGTCCTCTCGGGGAGGGATGGACGCCATAGAGAGCCGGGGCATGGACTTCTTCGCCCGGGTGAGGGACGGTTACCGGGTCCTCTGGGAGAGGGATCCCTCCCGCATAAGGAGGGTGCCCGCCGATGGGAGCCCTGAGCGGGTGTTCGAGCTTATCAAGGGGGAGTTGGTGAGGCTACTTTGTCCATGAAGGTGGACGGCCGGGGGAAGAAGAGCCCCGGTAATGAGGGCATATCGCTGGGGGGCCGAGGAGGGGGGCGCCCTAGGGCGGACTCGAGGGTTGAGCCCCCCAGCTTCATGGAGGCTATGGAGGAGGTGGAGCGGGCCAACCTCATAAGGGAGATAAGTGCCCTTGGAGAGAGCCTGTCCAAGCACCCCTCCATATCGGTCCTTAGGCGATACCGGCAGCTCATAGGGGTAGCAATAGAGATGGTCCGCCGCTCCCTGGCTTTGAAGAGGGACTTCAAGTGGAGGCGGTCCGAGAGGGCCATGTTCGTCCTGATAGAGAGGACCGAGTCCGCCCTGGACGAGCTGGAGGAGCTGATCCTCCGGGAGGGGGACCGGGCCAGGGTCCTGGAGTTGATGGAGGAGATAAAGGGGTGCTTGATCTCCATACTGTCCTGAGTCAGAGCGCCGAGTGGAACCGGTTTCTGAAGATGGCGGAGGCGGACCGGTGTCATAGCCTCTGCTTCCTCGCCCCGGAGGTGGTGCAGCGGGAGCTGGCGGCGATGGTGGCCCGTTCCCTTTGGGGGGATCCGGGTGCCGGGGAGGAGGATCTCCTGTTTGCCGGCCAGCCAGGTTCACCGCCGGGCATAGAGGAATGCCGGGCCCTGGCTTTGGAGCTGTCCATGGTGCCGGTGAGTAGGGCCTTCCGGGTGGGGGTAATCCTGTCCGCCGACAGGCTTTCCCTGCCGGCGGCCAACAGCCTCCTCAAGCTCACCGAGGAGCCCCCTTCCCGGGCCAAGATGGTTCTCCTGGCCGAGAGGGACAACCTGATCCCGACCCTGAGGAGCAGGTTGGCGGTTTTCAACCTGTTGCCCCTTGAGCACCGGTCGCCGGCCCCACCCCCTGTGGGGGAGGGGTGGGGGGACCTGTTGCGGCGCTGTTCTTCTCCCGGGGGCAGGGTGGATCTCGTGGCCCTCCGGGACGAGATGAACGGCTGGGTGGGCTTCCTTGTCTCCCAGGGGCGTTTCAACGAGGCCCAGCGGATCTCCCGGGTGCTGGAGGTCCTGTCCACCTGCCCCCTTTCGACAAGCATGGCGGCCGACATGGCCTTCTTGACCCTTGAGGAGGGATTGGATCTTGCCTAGATATCTTGCTGTACTTGGAAAGCCCCGATACCTGGGGATCTTCGGCCTTGAGGATGAATCGGTACCCCTCTCCAAGGGGGACCGGATAATGGTATCCTCCCCCCGGGGAGAGGAGGTGGCCCTGGTGCTGGGGGTCATATCCCCCGAGAAGGAGGAGGAGCTCCGGGTGATGCGCTCCAACCAGGACATGGGGGACGGGGTCAGATCCGAGCCCCTGGTGATGGATCTGGAGTTCATCTCCCCCCTGGAGGACCAAAGCGGCCTGCCGACCCCGGAGGAGGACGAGTCGGCACTGCGGAGGGCCCGGGATATCCTGAGCTCCCATTGTCTCCCGATGAAGATAATAGACGCGGAGTACCTGCCGAACCGCAACAAGCTCTTCTTCTACTTCACCGCGGAACAGCGGGTGGACTTCCGGGCCCTGGTCAAGGACCTGGCCAAGGAGTTCAGGACCCGGATAGAGCTTCGTCAGGTGGGGGTCCGGGATGAGGCCAAGATAATAAGGGGGCTGGCCCCATGCGGGAGGCCCTGCTGTTGTAGCTACTGGCTCCACCAGTTTGCCCCCATATGCATAAAGATGGTCAAGGAGCAGAACCTGGCCCTCAACCCCACCAAGATATCCGGCCTCTGCGGTCGGCTCATGTGTTGCATGAGCTTTGAGCACAGGGCCTACCGGGAGCTCTGGGAGCACCTGCCTAACCCGGGCTCCAAGGTCAAGACCCCCAAGGGGAACTACGTGATAGTGGGGGTGGACCTCAAGAGGTCCGCGGTCCGTTGCTCCTTCCCCGGGGGGCCGGAGCTGCTGGTGCCGGTGCACCTGTTCGACCAGTTCAAGGAGACGGTGATGCGGGGGGAGGATTGGGTACCTCCCGTCTCCGCGGAGGAGCCCCACTGTGGGGCCTGCTCGCTGCAATTTGGGGATCTCCCGGGGTCGATGGAAGTTCGTCGGGAGGAGCCCAAGGAGGTCCAGGAGGACGCGCCGGTTGATCAGGTCCCCAAGGGGTCCAGTCGCCGGAGGAGGCGGCGCAAGAAGCCCAAGGGGACCGACCGAGTGGAGGCGGATTCCTCTGAGAGCGAGGCCGAGGTCCCCTCAGGGCATCCCAAGGAGGAGCCCAAGGCGGAGGGGGAGAGGAAGCCCTCGGGGAAGAGAAGGTGGAGGGGACGACGAAACAGGAAGAAGCCAGCTGGGGAGGGGGAGGCCAGTTGATCGGTTTTCTCAAGAAGGTCTTCGATAAGGTACGGGACGTAAAGAGCCGCTGGGAGTACGGCCTTCGGAACATCTTCTCCGATGAGCCCATAACCGATGAATTTTTCGAGCGGCTGGAGGAGCACCTTATAGCCGGAGACGTGGGGGTTGCCCTGGCGGAGAGGCTGGTGTCGGATCTGAAGCGGCACGCCCAGGAGATGCGGTTTTCCAACGCCACGGAACTAAAGGAGCGCTTCGGCCAGATGCTCAAGGACATGCTGGGTGAGGGCCTGGGGGGGGCGTCCAAGGGGCTCTCCTTCAACGGGCCGGTGGGGCTGATCCTGCTCATAGGGGTCAACGGCAGCGGCAAGACCACCACCGCCGCCAAGCTGGCCAAGCTGCTTAAGGGGCAGGGTAACAACGTGGTCCTGGCCGCAGCGGACACCTTTCGGGCCGCCGCAATAGATCAGCTCAAGGTCTGGGGGGCCAGGGCGGGCGTTCGGGTGGTGGCCCAGGATCCCGGAGGCGACTCGGCGGCGGTGGTCTACGATGCCATCCAGTCCGTCAAGTCCACCGGCGGGATAGTCATAGCCGACACAGCGGGGCGCCTTCACACCAAGCACAACCTGATGGAGGAGCTGGCCAAGATCTACCGGGTGGCCAGGCGGGACGTGGGGGAGGAGGACATATTCCCCCTGTTGGTTCTCGACGCCATAACGGGGCAGAACGCCATATCCCAGGCCAGGTCCTTCAACGGCGCCATGCCCCTTAGGGGGGTGGTGCTCACCAAGTTCGACCACACCGCCAAGGGGGGGGCGGTCTTGGCCCTCTCGTCGGAACTCAAGGTGCCGGTCCTCTACGTGGGGATAGGGGAGGGGATAGACGACATGGCCCCCTTCTCCCCCGATGACTTCGTGGAGGACCTACTGGGGGGCGGCGATAGATGACCTTCACCCTCCGGGAGGCCATCAGGGAGATCTTCCGCTCCGGTGCCGATTACCTGGGGCACCGGGGATCCGTCGGGGACCTGCTGATTCACAAGGATGAGCTGGTGCCCCTCATCGAGGCGGACGACGCCATGCCGGTTTCGGAGGTCATCTCCCGCTTCGAGTCCAGGAGGGGGCAGGGGCCCGACTCGTCGTCGCTTCGGGTCTTCTGGGTGGAGCTGCCGTCCAACCGCCCTGGTTGGGAGGACCTTCCCCCCTGGTGGGGGGTCCCGCTCCCCCTCTTCAGCCGGGGTAAGGGTCGGCTGAACCAGGAGGCGGAGCGGGTCTTCGGCTCCCTCCCCTCCCTGGTGGAGAGGCTGTCCCAGGCGGTGGACTCGGGCGAAGAGGTGGTTAGCCTGTCGGAGGATATGGTGCTCATGATGCGCCAGCTTTGCGACCAGATCTACCTAATAGAGGACGTATCCTGCGACAGCCAGTCCGCCCGGGAGATATGCCGGTGGGCATCGGTGGGGCGATCTTTGGTTGATCGGTTCCGGGCCAACGGTCTGGACGTTAGGTTTCACCAGGCGGACGAGGTCATCGACCGTCCCGGGGAGGTGATACCGTGTCTCTGGGAGGGAGAGCTGATGGGCTACGTATCGATCCCATGTCCACCCATGGAGGGGGCCCCGGATCCGGAGATCTCCCCCAAGGGGAGCTCCCGCAAGGGGGTCAGGAGGTCCAAGGTCAGGTCCCAGGATTGATTCGGCTTTCAAGTGAATTACGGGGGAGTGGTGGAATTTGATACCCAGGTATGAGACCGAGGAGATGCGAAGGATATGGTCCGACGAGAGCCGTTTCGGTGCCTGGCTCGAGGTGGAGTTGGCGGCCTGTAGGGCCTGGGCGGAGGAGGGGGCCATCCCCCGGGAGGACCTGGAGGCCATAGAGTCCAGAGCGGGTTTCGACGTGGATAGGATCCGGGAGATCGAGGAGAGGACTCAGCACGACGTGATAGCCTTCGTCAGCGCCGTGGCGGAGCGGATAGGTCCCAGCGGCCGCTACGTGCATCTGGGGCTCACCAGCAGCGACGTGGTGGACACCGCCTCGTCCCTGTTGCTCACCAGGGCTTCGGAGGTGTTGACCCGGGAGTTGGAGGGGCTCTTGTCGGTGCTGGGCCGGTTGGCGGCGGAGCACAAGTTCACTCCCTGTGCGGGTAGGACCCACGGGGTGCATGCGGAGCCCATGACCTTCGGCCTCAAGCTCCTCAACCACTACGCCCAGCTCAGGAGGGACCTGGATCGGTTGAAGGTCGCGGCGGAGGAGATGAGGGTTGGCAAGATCTCCGGTGCGGTGGGTACCTACGCCAACTGTCCTCCCCACATAGAGGCCAAGGTTTGCGCCGCCCTGGGGCTTAGGCGGGATCCGGTCTCCAACCAGATAATCCAGCGGGACAGGCACTGTGCCCTCCTGTCCGCCATGGCCATAATGGGCGGGGGACTTGAGAGGCTTGCGCTGGAGATACGGCACCTTCAGCGGACCGAGGTGCTGGAGGCTATGGAGCCCTTCAAGAAGGGACAGAAGGGTTCCAGCGCCATGCCCCACAAGAAGAACCCCATAATCTGTGAGAGGATCTGCGGCATGGCCCGGTTGCTGAGGTCCTACGCCTTGACCGCCATGGAGAACATAGCTCTCTGGCACGAGAGGGACATAAGCCACTCCTCCGCCGAGAGGGTAATATGGCCCGATGCGTTCCATCTGGCCCACTACATGATCCGGTGCGCCAGGAGGGTGCTCGAGGGGCTCCACGTGGACGTGGCCAGGATGAGGGACAACATGGACCTCACCGGGGGACTGCTCTTCAGCGGCAGGGTCCTCCTGTTCCTGGTGGAGAGGCTGAACCTTTCCCGGGAGGAGGCCTACGCCATCGTTCAGGATAACGCCATGAGGTGCTGGGAGGGGCAGGGTCGTCTTTTGGACCTGTTGGCGGCGGACGAGAGGCTAGAGGGTGTTCCCAGGGAGGAACTGGGGGAGCTCTTCCAGATGGACTTCTTCACCAGACACGTGGAGGAGATCTTCTCCCGTTTCCCCGAGATCGGCGGCTCCGAGGAGCCGTAAGCTTGTAAGGAGGTGCTTGGGTTGTCTGCTCCGGAGAGGAACATGGCGTTGGAGTTGGTGCGGGCCACCGAGGCGGCCGCCATGGCGGCGGGTCGCTGGATGGGCAGGGGGGACAAGAACGGCGCCGACAAGGCGGCGGTGGACGCCATGCGCTACATGCTCAACACGGTCCACATGGATGGGGTCGTTGTGATAGGCGAGGGGGAGAAGGATGAGGCCCCCATGCTCTTCAACGGGGAGAGGCTGGGGAGCGGAGAGCCCCCGGAGGTGGACATAGCGGTGGACCCCATAGACGGCACCAGGCTCTGCGCCGAGGGTCAGCCCAACGCGGTCAGCGTGGTGGCGGTGGCGGAGAAGGGCACCCTGTACGATCCCAGGCACATCTTCTACATGGACAAGATCGCCACCGGTCCCGAGGCAGCCCATGCGATAGACATAGAGGCGCCGGTGGAGGAGAACATAAGGAAGGTGGCGGCGGCGCTTCACAAGTCCGTGGAGGACGTTACGGTGGTGGTGCTGGATCGCCCCAGGCACGAGGACCTGATAAGGCGGATAAGGGGGATGAAGGCCCGCATAAGGCTGATCCGGGACGGTGACGTGGCGGGGGCCCTCATGACCTGCAAGGACGACAGCGGGATAGACCTCCTGCTTGGCATAGGGGGTTCCCCGGAGGCGGTCATAAGCGCCTGCGCCATAAAGTGCGTTGGGGGCAACATGCAGTGCAGGCTCTGGCCCAGGAACGACGAGGAGGCGGCCCGGTGCAGGGAGCTGGGTATGGATCTCAGCCGGGTGCTCACCTTGGACGACCTGGTGGCCAGCGACAACGTCTTCTTCGCCGCCACGGGGGTAACCGATGGGGAGTTCCTGAAGGGGGTCAAGTACCAGGGGGATAAGATAAAGACCACCTCCATGGTGATGCGCTCCAAGAGCGGCACCATACGGTACGTGGAGGCCATTCATCAGCTGGACAAGCTGGACAAGATAAGCGGCATAGACTACAAGAGCTGAGCCGGTTGGCCGGCGGCCAGAAGAGACCGGGGGCAGCGTGGGCTGCCCCCGGCTTCATTGGGAAGGGTTTAGGTTTTATGCCCCGGACCTCTTCCAGCGGGTCCCCTGGGGGGTGTCCTCCAGGACTATGCCCATGGAGGAGAGCCTATCCCTTATGGCGTCCGCCTTGGCGAAATCCCGGGCCTTCCGGGCCGCGTTCCTCTCCTCGATCAGGGCCTCCACATCTCGGTCCAGCTGGTCCTCATCGATGCCGATGACCCCCATGATGCGGTCCACGTCCCGCAGGAAGTTGGACGCCTCCTCCAGGGCCGCCAGGTCCGGGGAGTCCCCACGGGACAGGTGTGAGTTGGTGGCCCTTATGAGGCTGAAGACCGCCCCAAGGGCCTCGGCGGTGTTCAGGTCGTCGTCCATGGCCCGGTGGAAGTCATCGCGATACCGGGCTATCTGCTCCCGGAGCTCCCTCGACTCGGAGGTGGACGGCGGCGGGTTGTCCAGGGCGAAGCGGATCTGGGCCCATCCGTTCCGCAGCCTCTCCAGGGCCGCCTGGGCCTGGAGCAGGTTCTCCTCCGAGAAGTTTATGGGGGACCTGTAGTGGGCGGATAGCATGAAGAGCCTTATGACCAGGGGGGGGAACCTCTTCATCAGGTCCCTGGCGGTCATGAAGTTGCCCAGGGACTTGGACATCTTCTCCTTGTCGATCATGAGGTAACCATTGTGGACCCAGTAGCGGACGAACGGCTTGCCGGTGGCCGCCTCGGACTGGGCTATCTCGTTCTCGTGGTGGGGGAAGACCAGATCGCAGCCCCCCCCGTGGAAGTCTATGGTGTCCCCCAGGTGGTGCCGGCACATGGCGCTGCACTCGATGTGCCATCCGGGCCTTCCGGGCCCCCAGGGGCTATCCCAGGCGGGCTCCCCGGGCTTCTGGGCCTTCCAGAGGGCGAAGTCCAAGGGGTGCCTCTTCCGGGGGTCCACCTCAACCCTTGCGCCGGACTGGAGCTCCTCCAGGTCCTGCTTGATGAGCTTCCCGTAGGGGGGGTAGCTCATCACGTCGAAATAGACGTCCCCATCGATCTGGTAGGCGTGCCCCTTCTGGATCAGGAGCTCTATGAGCTCTATTATGTGGGGGATCTCCTCCGTGGCCTTGGGGTTCACCGTTGCCCTCCGGATCCCAAGGGCGTCCGCGTCCTGGTAGTAGGCCTCGATGAACCGGTCCGCCAGCTCCTTGACCGTGATTCCCATCTCCTGGGCCCTCTTGATCATCTTGTCGTCGATGTCGGTGAAGTTCTGGACGTAAGTAACCTGGTAGCCCAGGTGCTCCAGGTACCGCCTCATCACGTCGAAGACGATGAAGGGCCTGGCGTTCCCTATGTGGAAGTAGTCGTAGACCGTGGGGCCGCAGACGTAAAACCTCACCTTCCCCTCCTCGAGGGGGACGAAGGGTTCCTTCCGGTTGGTGAGATCGTTATGCACTTCAAAGGCCAAAAGCCATACCTCCCTTGCCTCTGGGGCTGCTGTGCTATCCTATATCAGGTTACGGAAAGAAGCAAAGGGTATCCAAAGGTATCCTTAGGGGAGAGGTCCAAATGGCGGATGAGGCCCTCATGAAGCATGTCAGATCCCTGCCGGAGAGGCCCGGGGTGTACATAATGAGGGATCGGGACGGCAACGTGATATACGTGGGCAAGGCCAAGGCCTTGAGGCGCCGGGTCATGTCCTACTTTAGGCACGGGAACTTCGCCTCCCCCAGGCTTAGGAAGCTGGTGGAGACGGTCCACGACATCTCGGTCATGAGGACCGCCACAGAGGCGGAGGCGCTGATCCTGGAGGCCAGGCTGATAAGGCAGCTGAAGCCCTTCTTCAACGTGGAGCTCAAGATGTCCGAGCGGTACCCCTACATAAGGGTCACCCAGGAGCGTTTCCCCCGGGTCATGGTCACCCGGGTCAGGAAGGGGGAAGGGCTCTTCATCGGACCCTACGTGAAGGTGAGGGAGCTTCGGGAGCTGCTCAGGCTGTTGGACCGGTTCTTCCCCTTGAGGAAGTGTTCCTTCCCCATAGAGCCCCCTTACGACAGGAGGCCCTGCATATACCACGCCATAGGCAAGTGTCTTGCCCCCTGCGCTGGGCTCTGCGATGAGGGGACCTACCGACGGATGGTGGCGGAGGCGGTGATGCTCCTCCAGGGCAGGGGGGCAGACCTGGTGGAACGGCTGAAGCGTAGGATGGAGGATGCGGCGTATAATAGGCTTGCCTTCGAGGAGGCGGCCCATATAAGGGACATGATCCGGGCCATCTGGAGGGTGGGCAGGCAGGCCCCGATGGCCCAGGTGGGGGACGAGGACCCGCTCCCCATGCTGTGGGCCCTTCAGGAGAGGCTAAAATTGCCCCAGCTCCCCTGGAGGATCGAGGGGTACGACATCTCCCACCACCTTGGATCCGACACGGTTGGCTCCCGGGTGGTCTTCGAGCAGGGGCGTCCCAACAAGGCCCTCTACAGGAGGTACAACATCGAAGGTACCTTGGGGGACGACTTCAGGGCCCTGGAGCAGGTTATGAGGCGAAGGTTCACCGGGTCAGGCTCTGGGGATCTTATGCCCAACCTGATCCTCATAGATGGAGGAAGGGTCCAGTTGGAGTTCGCCCTTAGGGCCTTGGATGATATGGGGGTTAACGTGCCGGTGGCGTCCCTTGCCAAGGAAGAGGAGGAGATATATTTGCCGGGGCGGGTTGACCCTCTCCGGCTGGACAGGTCCGATGGGGCCCTCCGGATGCTTCAGATGGTGAGGGACGAGGCTCACCGGTTTGCGGTCTCCTCCCACCGGGACCGGCGAGGCCGCAGGATGAGGCGGACCAGGCTTGAGGATATCCCCGGGGTTGGGAAGGCGAGGGCCTCCCAGCTGCTATCCCGCTTCGGGAGCGTGAGGAACGTGGCTTCCGCTAGCTTGGATGAGCTGGCATCCATGCGGGGCATCGGGGAGAGGCTGGCCAAGAGGATATCGGATCACCTTAAGGAGGAAGATATTTGACGAAGGTGAAGGAACGGAACCAGATGACCCGGGGAGAGGAGAGAGCTCACGGCTACTTCATGAGGATGGCCCTTAGCCTGGCAATTAGGGGGGGGACCGCGGTGAGTCCCAACCCTAAGGTGGGGTGCGTGATCGTGAAGGACGGTCAGGTGGTGGGGTGGGGCTACCACAAGAGGTACGGGGGGCCTCACGCGGAGGTGGAGGCGCTGACCATGGCGGGGGATCGGGCCCAGGGGGCCACCGCCTACGTCACCCTTGAGCCCTGCTCCCATCACGGGAAGACCCCCCCCTGTGCCCCTAGGTTGGTGGAGGCGGGGATTCGTCGGGTGGTCTACGGCATGATGGACCCCAACCCGAAGGTGAACGGTCGTGGTCTGGAGATCCTGGCCTCCGGGGGTGTGGAGGTGGTTGGCCCGGTGATGGAGGATCGATGCCGGTGGGAGAACCGGGGTTTCATCAGGAGGATGACCCTGGGGCGTCCCTGGGTGACCCTGAAGGGGGCCCTGTCGGTGGACGGCACCACCTGCCTGGAGAACGGCAAGAGCAAGTGGATAACCGGCCCGTTAGCCCGGCAGAAGGCCCATCTGTTGAGGGCCGAGCACGACGCGATCCTGGTGGGGATAAACACGGTGATCAACGATGATCCGGCGCTCAACGTACGGTCGGTGGATGGTGACTCACCAAAGAAGGTGATCCTGGACGGGGGGCTTAGGGTGCCCCTGGATGCCAAGGCCCTCAAGGACGGTGAGCGGATCGTCTTCACCTCCACCGATGCGCCTAAGGACAGGGTGGAAGCCCTCCGGGATATGGGTGTCCAGGTTTGTCCTGTCCCTAGCCAGGGAGGACTTCTGGACCTGGCCTCGGTGCTTTCCGCCCTGGGGGGGATGGGGGTCAACTCCCTTCTGGTGGAGGGGGGCTCTAGGGTGCTGGGAGCCTTCGTGGACCGGTGCCTTGGGGACATGGTGTCCCTCTTCATCTCCCCCTCCATCCTGGGTAGGGGTTTGCAGCTCTGCGAATCCTTTGAGATAGAGGGATTGGAGAACCGGGTCCATATCCGGGATCACTCCATCCGGCGGGCGGGGAACGACATTTGGTTGGAGGGGTGTCTTGCGTGTTCACCGGCCTTGTAGGAGCGGTTGGCACAGTCTTGTCCAATAGGAGGGCCGGGGGGGTGTGGGAGATCTCCATCGAGGCCCCCCATGGTTTCCTGTCGGAGGTCCGGCCTGGGGACTCGGTGGCGGTTTGCGGCGTTTGTCTCACCGCCGTCAAGGTGGGGGGTGGGGCCTTCAGCGCCCAGATGATGGAGGAGACCGTGGGTCGAACCAAGCTGGGGGCTCTGAGGGGGGGCAGCAAGGTCAACCTGGAGCTCGCCATGAGGATCAACGGTCGGCTGGATGGGCACCTGGTCCAGGGGCACGTGGACTGCGTGGGCACTGTGAGTCGTTGGGAGATGGGGGGGGAATCCCCAAAGCTTTGGATCTCGATCCCCCGGGACTTCGCCCCCCTGGTGGTCCCCAAGGGGTCCGTGGCCATCGACGGGGTGAGCCTCACGGTGATAGACGCCCTCGAGGAGGCCTTCTCGGTGGGGCTGATCCCCGAGACCTTGATGCGTACCTCCCTGGGGGGGCTTAGAGTGGGGGATCCGGTTAACCTTGAGGGGGATATAATAGGCAAATACGTCTTGAGGCTCCTGGGCACCGTCTTCAATGGGGATTCGTCGGAGAGATCCCTTGGGAGGGGTGGTATAACCCTGGAGATGTTGGGGAGACATGGTTGGGACGTTGGGGGGCGTTACTGATGACCGATGAGATGAGGCAGGTCCTCAGCTCCATAGAGGACGCGATAGAGGTTATATCCCGGGGCGGGATGGTCATAGTGGTGGACGACGCCCAGCGGGAGAACGAGGGGGACCTTCTCATGGCCGCCCAGTTCTGTCAGGGGGAGCACATAAACTTCATGGCCCGGTACGGCCGGGGGCTGATATGCGCTCCGGTGGACCAGGAGATCGCCAGGAGGCTGGAGCTGAACCCCATGGTCAGCCACAACACGGACCTCCACGAGACCGCCTTCACGGTGAGCGTTGATGCCCGGGAGGGGACCACCACTGGCATATCCGCTGAGGAGAGGGCCCTGACCGCCAGGCTGCTGGCGGATCCGGAGTCCAGGCCAGAGGACTTCAGGCGGCCGGGGCACCTCTTCCCCCTCATAGCTCGACGGGGTGGGGTGCTGAAGAGGGCTGGGCACACCGAGGCGGCGGTGGACCTGGCCAGGTATGCGGGGTTGCGCCCCGCGGGGGTCATATGCGAGATCATGAAGGACGATGGATCCATGGCCAGGCTCCCGGACTTGGTGGAGTTCGCCAAGGAGCATGGGTTGAAGATAATATCCATCGAGGACCTGATAGCCTATCGGAGCCGTCGGGAGAAGCTGGTTGTGCGGGAGGCGGAGGTGCACCTCCCCACCGTCTACGGGGACTTCAGGGCCATCGCGTACCGGTTCGTTTTGGATGAGGACCCGGACAAGCTTCACATAGCCCTGGTCAAGGGGGACGTTCAGGGTAGATCGGGGGTTCTAGTCCGGGTTCACTCCGAGTGTTTCACCGGTGACATCCTGGGATCTCTCCGTTGCGATTGCGGCCCCCAGCTTCATAGGGCCATGGAGATGATAGAGCGGGAGGGGACGGGGGTCCTCCTCTACATGAGACAGGAGGGCAGGGGGATAGGGCTCCTGCCGAAGCTGAAGGCCTACGAGCTTCAGGAGAAGGGGCTTGACACCGTGGAGGCCAACGAGGCCTTAGGGTACGAGGCGGATCTACGGGACTACGGGGTTGGCGCCCAGATCCTGGCGGACCTGGGGCTCAAGGAGATCCGGCTGCTCACCAACAACCCCCGTAAGATCGTGGGCCTCGAGGGCTACGGGCTCAAGATCCTGGAGAGGGTCCCCATAGAGGTGGCGCCAAACCCGTACAACGAGAGGTATCTCAAGACCAAGTCCTGCAAGTTGGGGCACCATCTGCATCTTTAGCTTCTGTGTCGATACTAACCCCTTTGGAGGGATCGATTTGAGGACTTACTCAGGCAAGCTGGTAGGTAGCGGTTTGAGGTTCGCCATCGTGGTCTCCCGGTTCAACGAGCTGATCTCCTCTCGGCTCCTAGACGGGGCCAAGGATGCGCTCTTGAGGCACGATGTGAGGCATCAGGATGTGGACGTTTTCTGGGTCCCCGGGGCCTGGGAGATCCCCTTGGTGGTCAAGGAGATAGCCCTCACCGGCAAGTACGATGGCATCGTGGCGCTTGGAGCGGTGATCCGGGGGGACACCCCCCACTTCGACTATGTGTCCGCCGAGACCAGCAAGGGCATAGCCTCCGTGGGGTTGGAGCACCGGGTGCCGGTGGCGTTCGGGGTGCTCACCTGCGACAACCTGGAGCAGGCCCTGATCCGGGCGGGCAGCAAGGCGGGCAACAAGGGGGCCGAGGCGGCCCTCACCGCCCTTGAGATGGCAAGGCTCTTGGAGCAGATAAGGAAGGATCGTGGGGAAGGGGAGGAGTAGCTAGCCATGATGGACATCAAGTGGGTGAGGGATAACGTGGAGGCCGCCAGGGAGTACCTCCGGAACAGGAGGTCCGACTTTCCCCTGGACAGGCTCCTGGAGCTGGACGAGCGGCGGAGGCAGATCCTGGGCGAGGTGGAGGAGATAAAGGCCCGGAGGAACGAGGGGTCCAAGCGGGTGGGGGAGATGAAGCGCCGGGGGGAGGACGCCTCCGCCCTCATGGAGGATATGCGCTCCCTGGGGGACCGGGTTTCCCAGCTGGAGGCGGAGCTGGGCTCTGTCCAGGGGGAGCTGGACGACCTGATGCTTAGGATGCCCAACAGGCCCCACTCCACCGTTCCGGTGGGGGAGGACGAGACCTCCAACCCGGTGGTCCGCACCTGGGGTGAGCCCCGGCGGTTCGATTTCGAGCCCAGGCCGCACTGGGAGATCGGCGAGATCTTGGGGATCATGGACTTCGAGCGGGCGGTCAGGCTGGCGGAGAGCCGCTTCGTGGTGCTGAAGGGCCTTGGGGCCCGGTTGGAGAGGGCCCTGGTGCAGTACATGCTGGACCTACACACCTCCAACGGCTTCATTGAGGTCTCCCCCCCGTTCCTGGTCAGCAGCGCCACCATGACCGGCACCGGACAGCTTCCCAAGTTCTCCGAAGACCTCTACCGGTGCGCCAACGACGATCTTTGGCTCATCCCCACCGCGGAGGTGCCCCTGACCAACCTGCACTCGGGGGAGATCCTGGACGAGGACTCCCTGCCCCTGCATTACACCGCCCACACCCCCTGCTTCAGGCGGGAGGCGGGAAGCTACGGCAGGGATGTGAAGGGGATGCTGCGGGTTCATCAGTTCCCCAAGGTGGAGCTGGTTAAGATATGCCGGCCGGAGGAGAGCTACGATGAGCTGGAGAGCCTCACCGCCTCTGCTGAGTCGGTTCTGAAGGGGTTGGGCCTGCCGTACCGAGTGGTGTGCCTGTGCACCGGCGACATGGGCTTCGCCTCCAGCAAGACCTACGACATCGAGGTCTGGCTGCCCTCCCAGGGTTGCTACCGGGAGATAAGCTCCTGCAGCAACTGCGAGGATTTCCAGGCCAGGAGGATGAACACCCGGTATCGCCCCAAGGAGGGGGGCAGACCCCGATTCGTTCACACCCTGAACGGTTCCGGCATAGCGGTTGGGCGCTGCCTCTTGGCCATAGTGGAGAACTTCCAGCGGGAGGACGGGTCCATAGAGATCCCCGAGGCCCTGGTCCCCTACATGGGGGGTGTGAGGGAGATAACCCCCCCGGTTAAGCGCTAGGAGCGGGCTAGGTTTGTCCGGCCAAGACGCGTTCTGGAGCCTGCTCCTCATAGCCGCCGTGGGGATGGTTGGGGTCCTGATCCAGCGGTTCTTCAAGGGGCACCTGGCCAGGGACCAGTACTACTATGTGAAGGACATAGTGGTCCTTGGGTCCTGGGCCATGATGGGGCTCTGGTCTGGAAACGGGCTCTTGAAGTGGGTGATCGTGGCTGCCATGGGGGGGTTCTTCCTCGGTTTCTGCCAGAAGGTGCAGAGGTCCTTCGAGCTTAGGCCCCTCTTCCTGCTTCTTGGGTTAGCCCTGGCTCTGTGGGGGCCCAGGATCGGGTTTCTTGGCATGCCGGGGGATGTGTTCCTCTTCCTGCCCGAGGGGGTGGCGGTGCTCCTTTCTGCCATGTGGTACTCCCTGTTCCCCCTCATCTTCCAGGAGGTGGACCAGATACCGGGCCTGGGGGGGCAGCTCCTGTTGGTGGGGTGGGGGATGATGACCCTGGGGGTCCTCACCGCTTCCTCCGGGTGGAACGAGGTTACCTACGCGTCCCTTGGGGGGCTGGTGATCATTGTGGCCTTCTGGAGCAGGTACCTTCACGTGTACGGTCGCCTGGGGGAGCACATGGCGGCCCTATGGGGGGTCCTGTTCGGGGGCCTGTCGGTCCTCGGGGTCTCCAAGGGGCTCGCCTTCTCGGTGCTCTTCATGGCCCCAGTGGGGCTCTTCCTGGTGCCCCTGGCGGAGACGTCTCTAAGGATAACCGGGGCGGTACTCATGCGGCGGGAGCTGGGGAACGTTACCCTCTACAGGGCGTTGATGAACCGGGGGATGGATCACCCCAAGGCGGTGTATCTGGTTACCACCGTCTGCCTTGCCTTTGGCATGATGGGCTTCTCCGCCCAGCGGTCCGCCAGCTACCTTCAGTTGGGGGTGCTGATGTCATCGGGGATCATGCTGGTATTCACCTGCTTCCTGGTCTTCTTCCAGGGGGGAGAGGGCGTAAGACATCAGCGCAGGCCAAGGATCTTCGATGTCTTCGTGGACAACGTGTCGCTCAACTACGTGTTGGGCCGGATACGGGCCATGGTGGCGGGGGGCGAGAACTGCCTGATCTGTACCCTGGACGCCCTAGGTGCCTTGAGGTCCAGGGAGGATGGGACCTACCGGAAGGCGCTGAACCGGGCGGACTTCGTCCTACCCGATGGGAAGGGGCTCATGGAGGGCCTGAGGTTCCTGGGGACCCCCATCGTGGAGCGGCTTCCGGGGGTGGAGTTCGTGGATCACCTCTCCAGGTTGGCCGCCGCCGAGGGGTGGGGAGTTTACCTCCTAGGGGGTCTCCCTGGGGTGGCGGAGGAGGCGGCCCGCAAGCTGAGCGCAAGGCACCGGGGGCTTAATGTGGTTGGCGCCCGGGACGGCTACTTTTCTAAGGAGGAGGAGCCGTCGGTGGTGGAGGCAATAAGGTCCTCCGGGGCCAGGGTTCTGGTGGTGGGCCTTGGGGTTCCCAGGCAGGAGATCTGGCTAGAGGACCTTTTGAAGGGGGATGCCCCTCCCTTGAGAGGGGTGGTCGGTATAGGGGTTGGTGGAAGCCTGGATGTGATATCCGGTCGCCTCAAGAGGGCGCCCAAGGGGTGGCAGAGGATGGGGCTCGAGTGGCTCTACCGGGTCATCCAGGAGCCCTGGCGGATCCGGCGGGTCATGAGGCTACCGCTGTTCGTGCTTCTGGTGGTGGCCGAGCGGTTCGGCAGGCGGCGGGAGGGTTAGAACCGGTTGTTGTGATCCGGTTGGACATTTCGATTTCGGAGGGGGATCCTTGACGTGAAGATAGACAAGCTTTTGAAGCAGGCCCAGAAGATGCAGGCCCAGATGGCTACCCTGCAGGAGGAGCTGGCCAAGATGGAGCACGAGGGCTCCTCCGGGGGAGGCATGGTGGTGGCCCGGGTGAACGGCCAGGGGGATCTGGTGTCCATAAAGATATCCCCGGAGGTGATAGACCCGGAGGACCCGGAGATGTTGGAGGACCTGGTTACCTCGGCGGTCAACGAGGCCGTGCGTCGGAGCCGGGATTTCGCCTCCGAACGGATGAGCATGTTGACCGGCGGCCTGGGTCTTGGGGGGTTCTAGTTGGCGGGGGTAGGCATACCGTCGGTAGATGGCCTGATCGAGAAGCTGAAGAGGTTGCCCGGGGTGGGTGAGAAGGGGGCCCGGCGGTTCGCCTTCTTCATCCTGGGGCAGCCCAAGGATTGGGTGGAGGATCTGTCCCGGGCCATCCGGGAGGCCCGTTGGTCCGTCAGGCCCTGTAGCGTGTGTGGGGGCCTGGCGGAGGGGGACCTGTGCCCCATATGTTCAGATCCGGCTCGTGACCGGGAGGTAATCTGCGTGGTGGAGTCCCAGGAGGACTGCGTGGCCATGGAGAGGCACCGGATCTTCAACGGAAGGTACCACGTCCTGGGGGGCAGGTACTCCCCCCTGGACGGGGAGGATATACCGTCGGAGGCGTTGGCCTCACTGCGCGATAGGGTGGAGAGAGAGGGGGTTCAGGAGGTTATCCTGGCCCTGGCCCCAAGCGTTGAGGGGGAGCTGACCGCCCTGGCGGTGAAGGAGGCCCTGGACGACCTGCCGGTCAAGGTCTCCAGGCTCTCCTCCGGTCTGCCCGTTGGGGGCAGCATAGGTTTTGCCGACAGCGCCACCCTGAAGTTGGCGTTGGAGGGCAGGCGGGGTATGTGATCTCCGCCTCGGTTTTATCTTTAATTTAATTATAATTTTTGGAGGGTCTAGGGATGTTCAGGATGATGAGGGGGGTAATAAGGCTCCTTCTGACCATGCTCGGAGGGGTCGTTGGGTATCAACTCGGGTTGTTCGCCATGCACGAGGGGGGTGTGGTGGGGGATCATCTATCGGCCCATCCGGTGGCGTGGACGGTGGTTTTGATATCCGCCTTCGCCCTGGTGGGTTTCGCGGTGACCCCCCTCTTCTGGATGGGGCTTGGAAAGGTTGGACAGATCTTCGAGTCCAACCTTCAGGGGATAGGGTTTCACGAGATATTGATCGCCCTGGTGGGGCTGACCCTGGGCTTGCTCCTGGCGAACCTGATCGCCCTTCCCCTGGCGAGGATCCCGGTGATAGGGATCTACCTGGCGGTGCTCCTCAACGTGGTGTTGGGTTATCTGGGGGTTAGGCTATTGCTCAGGAGGAGGGATGACGTCTGGACCCTGTTCTCCGCCGCGGGTTCCCTTAAGGGCAAGATCTCCTTTAAGGGCAGGAAGGCGCATCAGGAGGCATCCACCTCCGGCAAGGCGGATGGTTTCGGGTTCAGGGTCCCGAAGGTGCTGGACACCAGCATACTGATAGATGGCAGGATATCGGACATCGTCTCCACCGGCTTCATCGAGGGGCCCCTCATCCTGCCCAGGTTCGTGTTATCGGAGCTTCAGGGGGTGGCGGACAGCTCGGACCCAATAAAGAGGGCCCGGGGTCGTAGGGGGCTGGACGTGGTGAACCAGATGCAGAAGGACCTGGGGGAGGACATGAGGATACTGGATGTGCCCATGAAAGACCTGGGTAGGGACGTGGTGGACGAGGCCATCGTTGCCCTGGCCAAGTCGATGGGGGGATGGGTCCTGACCACCGATTACAACCTGAACAAGATAGCCCAGATAGAGGGGGTTCGGGTCCTCAACGTGAACGACCTATCCAACGCCTTGAAGCCCATGTTGTTGCCCGGGGAGAGCATCCGGGTGGACGTTATAAGGGAGGGCAAGGAGCCCAACCAGGGGGTTGGCTACCTGGAGGACGGCACCATGATCGTGGTGGAGGACGGCCAGCGGTACATAGGGAGCCGGGTGGAGGTGGTGGTTACCTCCATGCTCCAGACCTCGGCGGGACGTATGATCTTTGCCCGGGTGAGGAGGTAGGCCCCTTGCGCTGGTCCTTTGTTTGCGTCGCCGCCGGATCGGGAAGCCGCCTGGGGGGGGAGCCCAAGCAGTTCAGGTTACTGGGGGGGCGTCCCGTGTGGGCCTGGAGCGCGAAGGTGGCCCGCCAGCTTTGGCGGGAGGGCCTGGTGGGCGATTTCGTCCTGGTGGTTCCCCATTCCCATCCGTTGGAGGCCATTCTTGAAGAGTGGGAGGGGCCCCTTGCCCCCATGGGGTTTAGTGTGGTGGCCGGAGGTTTGAGGAGGCAGGACTCGGTCATAAGGGGTATCGCCCAGGCCCGGGGGGAGATGGTCCTGGTTCACGATGCGGCCCGGCCCCTCGTCTCCCTGGACCTTTGCCTCCGGCTGATCAGACGGGCGGAGGAGAGGGGCTCCGCGGTCCCCTTGATAGGGTGTCATGACTCGGTCCGAGCCATGTCCGATGGAGAGGTGGTGGGGTCGCTGGATCGGTCGGGGCTCATGCTGACCCAGACCCCCCAGGCCTTTCCCCGTCTTCAGCTGATGGAGGTCCTATCGCAGGGCGGGAAGTTCACCGACGAGGCGGAGGCCTGGCTGGCCTCCGGACGGAGGATCGGCTGGGTGGAGGGAGACAGGCGGGCCTTCAAGGTGACGGATCAGCTGGATTGGGAGGTGGCCAGGGCCTTGGTGGAGCCGGTGGAGTACAGATGCGGTCACGGGTACGATGTTCACCCCTTGGTGCCCGGCAGGCCCCTTATCCTGGGGGGACTTGAGATAGAGGGGGCCAATCTGGGGCTGCAGGGGCACTCAGATGCGGACGCGGTCTGTCACGCGGTGGCGGACGCCATCCTGGGGGCCGCAGGGGAGCCCGACATAGGGACCCTATTCCCCGCCTCGGACGACCGCTACAAGGGGGCCTACAGTCTGGATCTCCTGGCGGAGGCCTATCGTCGGGTGGTCCAAGGGGGTTTCCAGATCCAGTGGGTGGACGTGACGATAAATGCGCAGGTTCCCAAACTTTCAAGTTGGATTCCTCGGATAAGATCGTCAATTTCCCGGGCACTTGGGGGTTTAAAAGTGGTCAATGTTAAGGTAAAATCCGGGGAACACGTGGGATCCGTGGGCAGAGGGGAGAGCATAGTGTGTCACGCGGTGGCCACCTTGCGAAGGTCTTAGCGGGGGTATGGATCCTCTTGGGGCTTCTGCCCGCCCTGGGGTGGGCGGTGGGGCCCTCGGTGGTGGAGGAGGAGGGTAGTGGGCTCGTGTGGCGCCTCTTTGGGGAGGAGCTGTGGCGATTCCCGCCGTCGCTGGGGGACAAGGCCATGGCGGCGGCGGAGGAGCTGAACGTTGCCCTGGCCCGGGGGTTCAGCCTGTCGGACCTCAAGGTGGTGGAGTCCCAGGGGGGGTGGTCCCTGATGGTGGGGAGCTGTGGGGTGATAACCTTCTTATCCGAGGACTCGGGGTTGCTCCGGTTGCCCCCTAGGGTCACCGCCCTGTTGGTGCTCTCCAGGATCTACGACGTGCTGGGGGCCTCTTGCGGGGCGGTGGCGGAGGGGGACTCCAGGTTCCGCCTTAGGGGGGGGAGTGTGGCCACCGGCAAGATATCCTGGTACGGGGGGGAGTCCTTCGTGGGGCGCCGGTTCTCCAACGGGGAGGTCTACACCGGCAACGAGCTGGTGGCGGCCGCCAAGGATCTGCCCTTCGGGACGTTGCTGAGGATAAAGAACCCCGCTACCGGCAAGACCATAGTGGTCCGGGTGGTGGATCGTTTCAGGGAGCACAAGGGCAGGATCCTTGACGTATCCAAGGCGGCGGCGGAGATGCTGGGGTTCAAGGCCCAGGGATAGCCAACGTCCTGGTGGAGGTGATAGGTCACGTAAAGAAGGTGGGCGGGAAGTGAGGCCCAGCTTTTTTTTATAACCTTTGGAGGTGGGTTTATGAGTTTTGAGGATCGTTTCGTTGGCTACGAGGGGTTCACGTTCGATGATGTGCTTCTGGAGCCGGCCTACAGCGAGGTGTTGCCCTATCAGGTGGACCTCAGGAGCCAATTGACCCCCAAGATAGGTCTCAACATCCCCATAGTCAGCGCCGCCATGGACACGGTGACCGAGAGCCGCCTGGCCATAGCCATGGCCCGGGAGGGTGGAATGGGGGTGATCCACCGGAACATGCCGATAGATAGGCAGGCGGCGGAGGTTGACAAGGTTAAGAGGTCCGAGTCGGGGGTCATCGTTGATCCCTTCTACCTCTACCCGCAGGACAAGATACAGGACGCGGTGGACCTCATGTCCCACTATCACATCTCCGGCGTTCCCATCGTGGACGAAAAGCTGAGGCTGGTGGGGATAATAACCAACCGGGACCTTCGGTTTGTCACCGACTACGGTCAGGCCATATCGGAGGTGATGACCAAGGATGGGCTGGTGACCGCCCCGGTGGGAACCACCCTGGACGACGCCAAGGACATACTGATGAGGCACAAGATAGAGAAGCTCCCCATAGTTGACGGGGAGGGGAAGCTCAAGGGGCTTATCACCATAAAGGACATCCAGAAGGCCAAGGAGTTCCCCAACGCCGCCAAGGACGAGCATGGCCGTCTTAGGGTTGGGGCCGCGATAGGGGTTGGCAGCGACTCTCTGGCCAGGGCGGAGGCGCTTGTGAAGGCCGGGGTGGACCTGATAGTGGTGGACACCGCCCATGGCCACTCGGTGGCGGTTTTGAACACCGTGAGGGAGCTGAGGAGCCGCTATCCGGAGCTTCAGATAGTGGGGGGTAACATAGCCACCGGCGAGGCGGCCCGGGACCTCATCGACGCCGGGGCCGACGCGGTGAAGGTTGGAATAGGGCCCGGCTCCATATGTACCACCCGGGTGGTGGCGGGCATAGGGGTGCCTCAGGTGGCGGCCATAATGAACGTGGCTCGGGTGGCCCATCAGATGGGCAGGATGGTGATAGCTGACGGGGGCATCCGCTACTCGGGGGACATAGTGAAGGCCCTTGCCGCCGGGGCGGACGTGGTGATGATAGGTTCCCTCCTGGCGGGAACCGAGGAGAGCCCCGGTGAGGTGGTCATCTCCCGGGGACGGTCCTTCAAGAGCTACAGGGGCATGGGATCCCTGGGGGCCATGAAGGAGGGCTGCAGTAAGGACCGGTACTTCCAGGAGGGGACCGTGGAGGACAAGCTGGTGCCCGAGGGCATAGAGGGGCTGGTGCCCTACAAGGGGCCCCTGTCTTCGGTGGTGTACCAGATGGCGGGGGGCATAAGGGCAGGCATGGGCTACGTGGGTGCCCCGGACATAAGGACATTGCAGACCAGGAGCCGGTTCATAAAGATAACCGCCGCCTCGGTTAAGGAGAACCACCCCCATGATGTTACAATAACCAAGGAGGCTCCCAACTACTGGCTTGAGTGAGGTGGTTATCCGTGAGGGTCTTCCACGTTCCGGAGGATTTCGAGGACGTCTACAAGGACGGCATTCTAATGTTGCCGGATCTGGAACTGGACGTGTTCGGGGAGGACGCGCTGGAGTCCCTCCCGGAGGACGACTTCGTCATGGGCCTGGATGATTGGTGGTCGGACTTCACCTCGGACATGAACCTCTAGGGGTCTTTTCTCCGTTGGGGTGGTGTAATATAATTAGACTAAGGGAGAAATCTTAGGGTGGCTGGAGAGATAGGCCTTCGTGGAGAGTGGGTTTCGTTCCCACTCTTCGTTTTTTGTATGAACTTGGTGTGCGGAGGGGTGATTGGGGTGTCCGCATCGATGGCTTTCGCGTTTAAGGATCGGATCCGCCGGCTGGTGGAGGATCTTGGGTACATATGCGTTGAGGTCAAGTTGGTTAGGGACCTGGGTGGGCAGGTGGTGAGGGTCACCATAGATTCCCCCGATGCCCCCATAGGTCATGGGGACTGCGAGGCGGTGTCCCGCAAGGTGGGGGAGCTGCTTGACGGGGAGGGGGAGGGTTTCCTCAAGGGCAGGTACTACCTGGAGGTCTCCTCGCCGGGCCCCAACAGGCCCCTGCTGAGCCTGGACGACTTCAGGCGATTCAAGGGGAGCAAGATAAGGGTCTCCACCGGGAAGGGCAAGAAGAGGACCTATTTCATAGATGACGTTTTCGATGACGGCATGGTTCGGCTGGTCCATGAGGGGGAGGAACTGGTCTGCCCCTGGGGTGATCTCAAGAACCCGCGGCTTTGTGGTTGATTCTTAGGTAAGTTTAAGTAGAAACGGGGGATTCTAGATGATACTGGGAAGGGAGTTCGGTAAGGCCCTCAAGCAGCTCGAGGCGGAGAAGGGGTTGTCGTTGGACGTCATATCCTCTAGCCTCGAGGCTGCGCTGGTGTCCGCCTACCGTAAGTTCAAGGGGGGTAATCAGAACGTCGAGGTCTTCATCGACTTCGAAAACGGTGAGATATTCTTGTCGGAGGTCAAGCAGGTGGTGAGGGAGGTCACCTGTCCGGACACGGAGATATCGGTGGAGGAGGCCCATCGCATGGGTTTCGGCGACGTGGAGGAGGGGGATGTGATCCGGATAGAGGTGTTCCCCGAGAACTTCGGCCGGATCGCTGCCCAGACCGCCAGGCAGGTGATAATACAGCGTCTGAAGGACGCGGAGCGGCAGATAATATTCGAGGAGTTCGCAGACAGGACCGGTGATCTGGTCCAGGGCACCATCTTCAAGGTGGAGGGGGACCAGATCCTGGTGCGGCTCAACGACAGGACCGAGGCCATCCTTCCCCGGGAGGAGCGGGTGCTGGGGGAGGCCTATCGGGTGGGGGACCGTTACAAGTTCTTCCTTTTGGATGTGCGGCAGACCACCAAGGGGCCCAGGATCGTGGTGTCCAGGACCCATCCGGGGCTGTTGCGCAAGCTGTTCGAGCTGGAGGTGCCGGAGATCCGGGACGGCATAATCGAGATAAAGAACGTGGTCCGGGAGGCGGGCGGCAGGTCGAAGGTGGCGGTCCAGTCCCTGGACTCCAACGTGGATCCCGTTGGGGCCTGTGTGGGTCCCAAGGGGACCAGGATAAAGTCCGTGATGGATGAGCTGGGTGGGGAGCGGGTTGATGTCATAGTTTGGAGCAGCGACCCCATAGCTTACGTGAAGAACGCCCTCTCCCCCGCCAAGGTGGTGAAGGTGGAGCCCCTGCTGGATCAGGAGAGGGCCTTGAGGGTCTTCGTGAGGCCCGATCAGCTCTCGCTTGCCATAGGCAAGGCGGGGCAGAACGTCCGGTTGGCCGCCAGGCTCACCGGCTGGAAGATAGACATAAAGGTCCTGGAGCCCGAGCGGCTCCCCACCCTGAAGGACCTGTTTGAGGACATAATAGCCGGGACCGACGGGGAGAGGGGCTAGGCTTGCCGGAGGAGCGTAGACGCCGTCCCCGGCGTTGCGTGGGGTGCGGCGCCGAGATGCCCAAGAGGGGGCTCATAAGGGTGGTGAGGACCCCCGATGGGCGGGTTTCGTTGGACAGGACCGGCAAGATGCCCGGCCGGGGGGCCTACATATGTCCCTCCCCCTCGTGCCTTGCCATGGCGGCCAAGAAGAGGTCCCTGTCCAGGGCCCTTCGGGTGGAGGTTCCCCCGGAGGTAATGGAGGAGATAGGGGCTCTTTTGAGGGAGGCTGAAGTGGAAGGGGATGGCTGACCTTCGTCGTATAGCCGGGCTTCTGGGCCTGATGCGGAGGAGGGGGGTCGTGGTCTTCGGGCAGGATAGGGTGAGGCGTCACGTCTTGTCCTCCCCGGGGGACTGGGTGGTTCTGCTGTCCCAGGACTGTCCGGAGCGGTTGGCGGCAAAGATGAGCGCTTTGGGCTGTGTGACCCATAGGCTCGCAGGTGTTAGCGGTGCGGATCTGGGCTTGGCCCTTGGGTCCCGGGCGGTGAACGTGGTGGCGTTCCCCGCTTCGGATCCCATGGGGAGGTCCATTTGGGGGCTTTTAAAAGGGGAGAGTGATGGGCTTGAGCAAGATAAGGGTATATGAGCTGGCCAAGATGCTAGGCAAGTCGAACGGAGAGCTGATGGAGGTCCTGAAGGACCTTGGGGTTGAGGTGAAGACCCACATGAGCTCCATAGATGCGGACGTGGCCCAGATGGTGGAGGATGCGGTGAGGGGATCATCCAATGGGGTTGCCGAGACGGGGCTCAAGCGGGTGCCCTATCGTACCGGCTGTAGCGTGGGGGATGTGGCCAAGGCGCTGGGGCAGACCCCCGGCGGGGTGGTCAAGGTGCTGGTGGAGGCGGGGCTCATGGCCCCCGCATCGGCGCCGGCGGACGAGAAGATCCTGTCCATCCTCTCCAGGCACTTCGGGGTGGAGTTCGTGGCGGAGGAGGCTCCGGCGGAGGGAGTCCCGTCTCGGGGGGATGGACAGGATGGGCGTGACAAGCAGCCCAAGGCTGTCAAGGCCAAGGGCAAGAAGGACAAGGGGGCCAAGCGGGAGTCCACCGGTCCGGTCTCTCGTCCTCCCATAGTCACCGTAATGGGGCACGTGGACCACGGCAAGACCACCCTGCTGGACTTCATAAGGAAGACCCGGGTGGCGGACAAGGAGGCGGGGGGCATAACCCAGCACATCGGTGCCTCGGTGGTGGATTACGAGGGCAGGCGAATAGTCTTCCTGGACACCCCTGGGCATGAAGCCTTCACCGCCATGAGGGCCCGGGGGGCCAAGGTGACCGACATAGCCATCCTGGTGGTGGCCGCCGATGATGGTGTGATGCCCCAGACGCTGGAGGCGTTGAACCATGCCAAGGCGGCGGGGGTGCCCATAATAGTGGCCATAAACAAGGTGGACAAGCCCGAGGCCCGCCCGGATCGGGTGAGGCAGCAGCTCTCGGACCATGGCCTGGTGCCCGAGGAGTGGGGGGGCGACACGGTCATGGTGGAGGTGGCCGCCAAGTCCGGGTTGGGGGTCGATCAGCTTCTGGAGATGGTGCTGCTGGTGGCGGACATGGAGGAGCTGAAGGCGGATCCGTCCGCGGAGCCCCGGGGCACCGTGGTGGAGGCCAACCTGGACAAGGGCAAGGGACCGGTGGCCACCGTGATAGTCCAGGATGGAACCCTTCGGCGGGGGCACGTGATAAGGACCGCCTCTACCTGGGGCAAGATAAGGGCCATGCTGGACCATCGGGGTAAGTTCGTGGATGAGGCTGGTCCCAGCACCCCGGTGGAGATCCTGGGCTTCGAGTCGGTCCCCCAGCCCGGCGAGGTGTTCGAGCGGGTGGCGGACGAGCGGGAGGCCCGGGAGCTTCACGAAAGGCAGCTTCAGGACAGGCGGGGGTTTGATCAGAGGCGCGAGTCCCGGTTCACCCTGGAGGAGCTCTACGAGAGGATGCAGCAGGGGAGTGCGCTGCCTCAGCTTAACCTGGTGCTCAAGTGCGACGTCCAGGGGTCCGTGGAGGCCTTCCGGTCCTCCATAATGAAGATGAGCTCCGATGAGGTGGGGATCAACATCGTCCACGAGGGGGTAGGTCGGATATCCGAGAGCGACGTGATGCTGGCCTCCGCCTCCAACGCCATAATAATAGGCTTCAACGTCAGGCCTGACGCCAACGCCAAGAAGCTGGCGGAGGCCGAGGGGGTCCAGATAAGGCTCTACAACATAATCTACGACGTGCTGGACGACGTTAAGGCCGCCCTGGAGGGCATGTTGGCCCCCACCATACGGGAGAGCACCCTGGGTCAGGCGGAGATAAGGGCAGTCTTCAAGGTCCCCAAGGTGGGCAAGATAGCGGGCTGTTACGTACAGGAGGGTCTCATAAGGAGGAACGCCAAGGTGCGCCTCATCAGGGATGGGGTTGTCATCTGGGAGGGAGCCCTCTCCACCCTCAAGAGGTTCAAGGACGACGTGCGGGAGGTCAGCGCCGGTTACGAGTGCGGCTTGAGCTTCCAGAACTTCCAGGACTTCAAGGAGGGGGACCTGGTGGAGGCCTACGAGCTGGTTAAGGAGAAGCGGCATCTGGACTAGGGGATCTGGCCGGTGACAGCCAGGGGTTGGATAGGCTACCTCAAGGTGGACCTGCTGAGCTCCTCGTTCCAGACCCTGAAGGACCGGAGGAGCTGGATAAGGTCCACCCTGGACCAGGCCAGGGGGAAGTTCAACGTCTCGGTGGGGGACCTGAGCCCCGATGGGGCCGTCACCAGGGTGACATTGTGCTTCGCCCTGGCGGGTTCCTCCTCATCCGACGTGGAGGGGCGTCTTGGGTCGTTGAGGAGCCTGGTCAGCCGTATGGCGGAGGACCATGGTCTGGAGGTTCTGGACTTTTGGGAAGAGGTCTTGTGCGATGACGACATTTAGGATAGAGCGGCTGAACAAGGAGTTCCTTAGGGAGATATCCCTGCTCCTTCAGGGACGGGTGAAGGACGACAGGGCCAAGATGGCCATCCTCACCGGGGTGTCCTGCTCCAAGGACCTCAGCGTGGCCAAGGTTTACTTCACCGTCCTGGACAGGTCCAAGGTTGAGGAGGTACGCTTGGGCCTCGAGGGGGCGTCTGGGCTGATCAGGGGGATGTTGGGCCGGGAGATGCGGCTCCGCAAGATCCCGGAGTTCCGCTTCATCTACGACGATACGGAGGATAGGGCGGGCCGGGTGGATGCCATCCTGGACAGCATAGCCCCCACCCCTGCCATGGGGAACCAAGACGACATTGAGGAGCTTGACGAGGACTGGCAGGAAGAGGAGGGGGATCCGTCTTGATCCCCTTCTCCTTGCTGGAAGCCGTCAGGGGGCTGGATGATTGGATAGTGGTGTCCCACGAGAAGCCCGACGGGGACACCTTGGGCTGTGGCAGCGCGATCTCCGCGGTGCTTGGATCGATGGGTAAGCGGGTCTGCTGGATCGGCAGGGATCCGTTGCCGAGGCTCTACTCTTTCCTTAGCGAGAGCGGGATATACTCCACCGCTCAGCCTGGGGAGGTCAGGTCCTCCCTGGGGGATGGTCCGGTTGGGTGGTTCTTCGTGGACTCCAGCGATATCACCCGGGCCATGGATCACCTGCCCAGGGGGCCTGAGGACCGGGTGGTAAACGTGGACCACCATGGGGACAACGGCCTATTTGGGGACGTCAACTGGGTGGATCCCTCCTTCGCCGCCACGGGGGAGATGCTGGCCAACCTGTTCAAGCGGGAGGGGGTCCGGGTTTCTAGCCCGGTGGCCACGGATCTATACGTGGCCATGGTGACCGACACGGGATTCTTCCGTTTCAGCTCCGTAACCCCCAGGACCCTGGAGACCGCCGCCTTCCTCCTGTCCAAGGGGGTGGACCACTCCTTCGTCGACGATGCCATAAACCGGTCCATGGACGAGCGGATTCTGCACCTTTGGGGGAAGGCGCTCTGCCGGGTCAGGAGCGCCGCCGGTGGGGCGGTGCTGGTCTCCTGGCTGGACCAGGATGACTTCGTCGAGTGCGGGTGCGATCCGTCCGCCACCGAGGGGCTGGTGAACCTGATCTTCTCCACCCCCGAGGGGCTGATGGCCGCCCTGGTGACCCGGTCCGGCGGGGACCTGTCCCGGGTCAGCCTCAGGACCCGGGGAGGGGTCAGCGCCCGGGCCATAGCCGCCCGGTTCGGTGGGGGAGGGCACGAGAGGGCCGCGGGGTTCAGACTCAAGGAATCCCCCGAGGAGGGGGCTAGGATGTTGCTTGCGGAGTTGGCCAGAGATGCGGTCCGGCTTCCTTCTGATAGATAAGGAGGAGGGGCTGAGGAGCACCGCCTGCGTGGAGGCGGTGAGGAGGTCCCTCGGCAGGGATTTCAAGGTTGGGCACGCGGGGACGTTGGACTCCGGCGCCAGCGGCCTGTTGGTGGCCCTGGTCGGCAGGGCCACCAGGCTGTCCAACCTGGTGATGTCGTTCCCAAAGGAGTACCGGGCCCTGGTCCGGCTGGGCATCCGGACCGACACGGAGGACATAACGGGACGGATATTGGACCGATGCCCGGTCCCCCGCTGGGATGCAGGGGATTTAAGCAGGGTCTTGGCCTCCTTCCTGGGTTGCCGCCTTCAGCGCCCCCCCGCCGTCTCGGCGGTCCACGTGGGGGGCAGGAGGGCCCACGAGCTGGCCCGCTCGGGAGAGGAGCCCAACATAGTCCCCCGGGAGGTCTTCGTCCGGCGCATTGAAGTGGGGGAGATGTTGGGCCCTGATGTGGTCTCCATTCGGGTTTCCTGCGGTAAGGGCACCTACGTCAGGTCCATAGCCAGGGACCTGGGGGAGAGGCTTGGAACCTGGGGCACGATAGAGCGGCTCCGGCGGACCTCGGTGGGCCCCTTCAGGGTTGAGGACGCGCTCCCGTCCGGCCAGATGGGGGAGCTCGGCACCCGGGACCTGTTGAGCAGGCTGATCCCCCTGGAGAGGCTCGGGGAGTTCCTGCCCGGTGGCCGGGTCCCTGCGGAGCTGGACGCCCTCTGCAGCAACGGAGGGGCGATCCGGATCCGGGACCTGGAGGCCTTCTCGGTTCGGGCCCCTTACGTTTCCGGCGGGTTGGTGCTGGTCAGATACTCCCGTGGCATGGGTATCTACCAGCTGGTGGGGGACGGGCGCCTGGAGTGTAGGGTCAACCTGCCCGATTGATCCCCATTGGGTTGTGGTCCGCGGGAGATGCGGGGGAGGCGTCCCATGATATGGGTCATAGGTTACTTTGACGGTTTTCACCTGGGGCATCAGGCGCTGCTTCGGGAGGCCATGAGGGCCGCTCGGGAGAGGTCCGTCGATTGGGGGGTGCTTTCCTTCACTCCTCATCCCCGGGGGGTCATATCCGGCAGGCCCATGGAGCTCCTGTTCACCCCCAGGGAGAGGGGAGTCTTGGTGGACTTCCTGGGGGTTCCGGTCCTCAAGGAACTCCCCTTTGATCGGGCGTTGGCGGACATGTCCCCCCTGGAGTTCCTCCAAATGATGGAGGCTAGGCTCTCCCCCACCGGGGTGGTGGTGGGGGGTAACTTCCGGTTCGGCAAGGGGCGCAGCGGGGATGTGGACCTGCTCAGGGATTTCTGTCATCGGAGAGGCTGGTTCTTTAAGTCCGTCAGGTGCCTGGAGCTAGGGGGGGAGCCGGTGAGCAGCACCAGGATAAGGGAGACCCTGGTGTCCGGCCGGGCGCAGGACGTGTCTGCAATGTTGGGGTATCCATTCATGATCTTGGGGCGCGTCTGCCGTGGGGATCAGCGGGGGAGGGCCATCGGTTTCCCCACTGCAAACCTGTCGATACCCCATGGCAAGCTGCTCCCCGCCAGGGGTGTTTACGGCGCCCTGGCCTGGGTTGACGGTGGTTGGCACCCATCGGCGCTGAACGTGGGCTTCAATCCCACCTTCGAGGGGGTGAGGGGCATCCGGGTGGAAGCCCACCTGATGGGCTTCCAGGGGGATATTTACGGCAGGGAGATGGCGGTCTTTCCCTTGAAGATGATCCGGGAGGAGCACAAGTTCCCATCCGTGGCGCAGCTGGTGAGGCAGATGGAGATGGACGTGGAGGAGGCCCGACGGATCTGTATGGGGTATCCGGAGGATTTCAAGGCTAAAATGAGCAAGGCACTGGGATCTGCCCTGGGTTGCGTTGAAGTGGAAGCCAAAAATTCCGTAAATTGACCCTCTCCTTGACATGGGCGGAGGTCGTGGTATCATTTTCGCCGTGGTGCGCGGGCCCATAGCTCAGCAGGATAGAGCGACGGCCTCCTAAGCCGTAGGTCGCCAGTTCGACTCTGGCTGGGCCCGCCATGATAGCAAGCCCTGACGTGGTACCCCATGTCGGGGCTTTTAGTTTGCCCTCTAATGATTGATTAATTTTTATTTTTTGATCTTTCTGTCGGGGTGATGCGTTGGGGAGGCGGTTGTGGGGGCTTTTGTTGGTGGCGTCGTTTCTGGTTCCGATCCTGCCCGTGGGATATCGGTTGGTGGTAGCGGACAGGACGGGGACGATCCTGATCCGTGCTCCGCTGTTCCTGGGACATGGGCTGTTGCTTAGGTCCGAGCACTCTCTGGAGAGGTCCATCTTGGAGGACCGGCTGGTGGTCTGCGATGGGGCCCTGTGGGTCTGGTGGAGCTTCGTTAGGACCTACAACGCGGGCATACCAACCGAGGTCCCCAAGGGGGGAGTAATGAGGGTGACCGATACCGGCACGGCCTTCATCGGGGGCAGGCGGCGTCTTCCGGATCCACTGGTGTATAGGGTTGGGGATCGGGATCTTGGTAAGAACGAAGCATGGATATATAATAAACGAGTGTGTCTTTTCAAGATTTTTCCTAAAAGGAAGTTAAACTTTAGCGTGGTTCCCAGACAGGAGTTTTAGGCGTTCCGTCAAGTGGGGGGTGGTATTTGGGGCGTCGTCAAGGGGTGTCTTCTCAAATCACATGGGAATAGGGGGGTATGATGGTGAGCGACAAGGATCTTGTGACCGATGCCGCTGCAGCGGAGGGCGGCGTCATAGACATCGACGAGATAGTCAAGAAATACGACACCGAGGCCCGCTACCGGAGTCTTAAGGGTTGGCAGGCTATGTTGGTTTCCGCCATAGCGGTGGCCATGTCGGTGTTCCATTTCTACACCGCCGGGTTTGGCCTCCTGGATGCGGCCAAGCAGGGGGCGGTGCACCTTAGCTTCACCCTGGTTCTGGTCTTCCTGCTCTACCCGGTTTCAAGCAAGTCGTCAAAGGATAGGATCCCCTGGTACGACGTGCTCTTTGCCATAGGGGCCGCTTACGGCTGCATGTACATCGTGTTGAACTTTGAAGCGCTGGGGGCTAGGTCGGGGTTACCCACCACCATGGACCTGGCCATGGGCTTCATGACCATGGCGCTCCTGCTGGAGGCCACCAGAAGGATATCCAACCCGGTGCTCCCAACCCTGGCGGTCCTCTCCCTGCTCTACTGTTACTTCGGCAGGAGCATGCCCTCCATACTGGCCCATCGGGGCTTCTCCATCCCAAGGATAGTGAACCACATGTACCTGGGCACCGAGGGCATCTTCGGGGTTCCCCTGGGGGTCTCGTCCACCTTCGTGTTCATGTTCATCCTCTTCGGCTCGGTATTGGAGAAGACCGGGATGGGTAGGTTCATAATCGACCTCTCCATGGCCCTGGCGGGCTGGTCTACCGGAGGCCCCGCCAAGGTGGCGGTCCTGAGCTCCGGCCTCATGGGCACCATATCTGGATCCTCGGTGGCCAACGTGTGCACCACCGGCATGTTCACCATTCCCCTCATGAAGAGCGTGGGCTACAGGCCTCACTTCGCCGGGGCGGTGGAGGCGGTGGCATCCACCGGTGGGCAGATCATGCCTCCCGTCATGGGGGCCGCGGCCTTCATAATGGCCCAGATGCTGGGGATCCCTTACATCGAGGTGGCCATAGCCGCCATAGTGCCCGCCCTCCTTTACTACGGGGGGGTCCTGGTGCAGGTGCACCTGGAGGCCACTCGGCTTGGTCTGAAGGGCATTCCCAGGGATCAGCTTCCCCCCATATGGCCCCTTCTGAGGTCCCAGGGGTTCCTGCTGATCCCCCTGGTGGTGATCATCTACTTCCTCCTGGCGGGCTACACGCCCCTGAAAGCGGCGTTCAACGGGATTGTGGTCAGCTACGTCCTGTCCTTCCTTAACAAGCAGACCATGCTCACCCCCAAGAGGCTCATGGAGGCCTTCGAGGCCGGGGCCAGGGGGGCCATAGGGGTGGCCTGTGCGTGTGCCACGGTGGGCATCGTGGTCGGCATGGCCACCCTTACCGGGCTGGCGCTGCGGGTTGCGGGCACCATAATAGCCCTCTCGGGGGGCAAGCTGCTCAGCACCCTGATCCTTGCCATGTGCTCCAGCATCCTTCTGGGGACCGGGTTGCCCACCACCGCCAACTTCATAATCACCAGCATGATGGTGGCCCCGTCGCTGCTCCAGCTGGGGGTTCCCGCCCTTGCGGCCTACATGTTCGTCTTCTACTTCGGCATCGCGGCGGACCTGAGCCCCCCTGTGGCCCTTGCGGCCTACGCGGGAGCCGGCATAGCCGGATCGGATCCCATGAAGACCGGGTTCACCGCCTTCAAGCTGGCCCTGGCGGGATTCCTGGTGCCCTACATCTACGTCTACAACCCGATCCTGCTGCTCATAGACTACCATCCCCTGCCTTTCGCCCAGGCGGTGGCCACTGCGGTCATGGGGATATTCCTCCTGGGGATGTCTACCATAGGGTTCTACAAGGCCGAGATGTCCGTTCCATTCCGGGCCCTGGCCATGGCCGGAGCCCTTGGGCTCCTGATCCCCGGCACCAAGTCGGACCTTTTCGGCCTAGCGGTGCTTATAACGGTCCATCTATGGCAGACCGCCAAGGCCAAAAAGGCAAGGCCTACGGCGGGAGAGTAGGGAGACGGGCAACTAACTTTAAAGTTTGTCCCGATGGTGTATAATCTGCCCGAGCGCCCCTTGCGCTTAGCAAGGGGCGCTTCTCATAGGAAGAAGGAGGTATTTCGGGTGACCAGGGACTACAAGGACACGTTGCGGCTTCCCAAGACCGACTTCCCCATGAAGGCCAACCTGGCCCAGCGGGAGAAGGAGTTTCTGAGCTTTTGGCAGGAGAGGGGCACATACCAGAAGATGCAGGAGATCCGGGATGGGTCCCCCACCTTCATCCTTCACGATGGCCCACCCTACGCCAACGGTCACATCCATATAGGGACCGCTTTCAACAAGATCCTCAAGGACTTCATTCCCAAGTTCAAGTCCATGAGGGGCTTCAGGGCCCCCTACGTTCCCGGCTGGGACACCCATGGACTCCCGATTGAACTCAAGGTCCTCAAGGAGGACAAGGTGGACAGGGAGCAGGTTTCCCCCCTGGAGCTGAGGTCCCGTTGTGCCAAGTACGCCCTGGGCTTCGTGGACGTCCAGCGGGAGGAGTTCAAGCGCCTGGGGGTGCTTGGCGACTGGGACGATCCGTATCTGACCCTCAAGCCCGAGTACGAGGCCGCCCAGGTGGAGGCCTTCGCGGACATGCTGGAGAGGGGCCTGGTCTACAAGGGTAAGAAGCCGGTCTTCTGGTGCACCGACTGCCAGACCGCCCTGGCGGCGGCGGAGATAGAGTACGAGGACGAGTCTTCCCCCTCCATCTACGTGGCGTACCCCATGGAGTCCCTGCCCTCTGGGGTGTCCCTGGAGGGGGGGCTCCAGGACCTTTACGTGGTCATATGGACCACCACCCCCTGGACGCTCCCGGCCAGCATGGCGGTGGCCCTACATCCCCAGTATAAATACGGGGTCTTCCGGGCCCGGGACGGCAGGCGTTTCATTGTTGCCCTGGAGCGGCGGGAGGAGTTCGAGGGTGACGTGCATCTCGGCCTGGGTGAGATGGAGGCGGTCTTCACCGGAGAGCAGCTAGAGGGGGCCATGGCGGTGCATCCCTTCTACCAGGATCGGAAGATCCCGCTGGTGCTAGCGGACTACGTGGTGCTGGACTCCGGCACCGGTTGCGTCCACACCGCCCCGGGACATGGGGTGGAGGACTTCGAGACCGGCGTCCGCTATGGCCTTGAGATCCTTAACCCGGTGGACAACCGGGGGGTCTTCCTCAAGGATGTTCCCCTGGTGGGGGGGCTCCCCATATCCGATGGGGCCAAGGTGATCCTGGAGGTTCTGACCGAGTCCCGCCGTCTCCTGTCCTCCGGGGAGATAAAACACTCCTATCCCCACTGCTGGCGGTGCAAGCGGCCGGTCATATTCCGGGCCACGGAGCAGTGGTTCGTGTCGGTCCAGGCCTTCCGGGATCAGGCCATGGACGCCATAGACACGGTCCAGTGGGTTCCCTCCTGGGGCAAGGACCGGATAGGCAACATGGTGCGGGACAGGTCCGACTGGTGCATAAGTCGCCAGAGGGTCTGGGGGGTGCCGATCCCCGCCTTCTACTGTCAGGACTGCGGAAAGCTGGTGGCGGAGCCTGCCATGGTGAGGCGGGTGGCCCAGGTGATCCGCTCCGAGGGCAGCGACGCCTGGTGGGCCCGGTCGCCCATGGAGCTCCTTGGGGATCTCTGCTCCTGCCCCCACTGTGGGTCGAGCAACCTCTCCAAGGAGAGCGACATAATGGACGTGTGGTTCGATTCGGGGGTCAGTCACCTGGCGGTGCTGGAGACCCGAAAGGAGCTTGGGTGGCCCGCGGACATGTACCTGGAGGGTAGCGATCAGCACAGGGGCTGGTTCCAGACCTCCCTGCTGACCGGCATCGCCACCCGGGGCAAGGCCCCCTTCCGGCAGGTCCTCACCCACGGGTTCATCGTGGACGGCAAGGGGAGGAAGATGTCCAAGTCCCTGGGCAACGTGGTCAGCCCCCAGGAGGTTATAGACAAGTACGGGGCGGACATCCTTCGCCTCTGGGTGGCCTCAACAGACTATCGGGGGGACGTCCGCATATCCGACAGGATCCTCAAGAACCTGGTGGAGTCCTACCGGAGGATAAGGAACACCGCCCGGTTCATTCTGGGGAACCTCTCGGACTTTGACCCCGCCAAGCACCGAGTCCCCCGGACGGAGATGCTCCCCTTTGACAAGTGGGCGGTGTCCCGGCTACAGGACCTGATAGAGAAGGTCACCAGGGGGTACGAGGAGTACGAGTTCCATGTGCCCTACTTCGCGGTGCACCAGTTCTGCGACAACGACATGAGCTCCCTGTATCTGGACGTTTGCAAGGATAGGCTGTACGCGGATCATCAGGACGGCATCTCCAGACGGAGCGCCCAGAGCGCCATGTGGGAGATCCTGATCTCCCTCTGCAAGATCCTCTCCCCGATCCTCAGCTTCACCTGCGAGGAGATATGGCAGTTCGCCCGGGGGCTCGATCGGTCCCTGGAGGAGAGCGTCTTCCTTTCCGACTGGCCAGTGGCGGACCGGACCGGCCTTGAGGACGTGGACGGCAAGGCATGGGACCGGCTCTTCTCCGTCAGGGGGGCGGTTCTCCGGGCGCTGGAGCAGGCCCGCCTGGCGGACATGATCGGCAACTCCCTCGAGGCCCAGGTGGAGCTGGACCTTAAGACATATGGGGACCTGAAGGACCTCTTCCCCAGGGAGCTCATGGAGGACCTGTTCATGGTCTCGGACCTTATCCTGGCCCCCCTTTCGGAAGATGCGTTCCAGGACCAGGAGACTGGGGTGGCGGTCAAGGTATCCCACAGCCCCCATCAGAAGTGTCCCCGGTGCTGGAAGTGGAAGGAGGAAGTGGAGCGGCTTGAGGTCTGCGGAAGGTGTAAAGAGGTGTTGGATCGGCTTGGATAGCTTGGAAGACACCATCCGCCAAGTCGAAGGGGGCCCCGAGGGCGGTTTCGAGGGCCCCCTCTCCTTCCCGGTGGGGGAGGACGGGGAGGGGCACCGGCTGGACTTTGTCCTATCCAGGGAGATAGGCGTGAGCAGGTCCTATGCGTCGAAGCTCATAAAGGAGGGGATGGTCCAGGTCTCCTGGTCCCCCAGGGTCAAGCCATCGCTGAAGGTTCGGGTTGGGGGGACGGTGACAGCTCAACTGCCTCCGTCGGAGGAGCTGGAGCTTGAGCCCCAGGACGTCCCCTTCCGGGTGGTCTATCAGGACCAGGACCTGGTGGTGGTGGACAAGCCGGCGGGGCTGGTGGTCCATCCCGCCCCGGGACACTGGCGGGGGACGCTGGTGCACGGGCTCCTTTACAGGTACCCGGACCTGATGGAGCTGAACGGGGTCAAGAGGCCCGGCATAGTCCACCGGCTGGACGCCACCACGTCGGGGCTGATGGTGGTGGCCCGGAACGGGCTTGCCATGGAGGGGCTCGTTAGGGCCTTCAAGGACAGGCGGGTGGGGAAGGTCTACCTGGCCATGGCGGCGGGCACCCTGAGGGGGGAGGGGAGCGTATCCCTGCCCATAGGAAGGGACCCGGACAACCGGAAGAGGATGGCCTGCGTTCCCTGGGGCAGGGAGGCCTTGACCCGCTACAGGGTCATCTGGAGCCGGGGGGGCTACAGCCTGGTGGCCTGCCAGATAAAGACCGGCCGGACCCACCAGATAAGGGTTCACATGAGGTCCCTGGGTCACCCCCTGGTGGGGGATCGGATTTACGGGGGTCCCTGCCCGGAGGGCTTCCCCCTCGGCAGGGTGTTCCTTCACTCCTGGCGGCTGGAGTTCGATCACCCCAGGACCGGGGCCCCCATGAGCTTCATCTGTCCCCTGCCCCCGGACCTGGTCCGCTTCATAGGCCTAGTTCTTCGGGGCTCATAGGCTCCACCAGGATGCTCCTGAATACCCGGTACCTGACTCCCGCGATGCCCATCTCCGGGAGGGGGCGAAGGTTCCTCCTCTCCGTGTAGTCCACCCAGACCTTCCCCTCCCCCCGGGCGGGGCTGAACCAGGCGGCGATGGAGGCCAATAGGGTGGTCAGGTCGTCACCCATCGGGGCCTTGGGGTCCCGGGGGCGAAAGATCACGTGGGATCCCGGGATGTCCTTCACGTGGAACCAGATGTCGCTCGGTTTGGCGAGCCGGAAGGTCACCTCCCGGTTGCCCTGGGCGCTCAGCCCAACCAGTATCATCCCCTGGGGGCATTCCATTCGTCGGAGCCCTTGGTGTTCCACCTTCCGCCCCTTGCCTCCCTTTGAATGGGGGTTCTGGGTCGTCCTCTGGCGAAGGCCTTTCAGGTCCACCTCCGCTTCAATGGCGGCCAGCTCCCGGGCTCCCAGGGGGCAATGGAGCATGGCCCGCTGCTCCAGGAGGGTGCCCATCTGACCCTTGATCAAAGGTTCCCTATCTTTGGATCCCTGATACCTCCTCACCAGCCGCCGGTAGTCCTTGAAGAGCCTCTGGGCCTCATCTATGGGATTCCCCCCCGGGGGGATCTGTATCTTCAATGGGCCCTCCACGCCGGGCCACTGCTCCACCTCCAGGGGATCTTCCATTGGCTCCTCGGGGGGCAGGCTCATGAGAACCTCCCCCATGGCCTTTAGCCTGGAGGCCTCCTTAAGCAGGGACTCGTCGGGAAGCTGGGATCGCAGCGCCTCCAGCTTCCGGTCCAATATCTGGATGAGCCTCTTGCGCTTGGCGGCTAGAAGGGGCCCCACCAGCTGCTGGACCGTCCACCTCCCAAGCATGCCCAGCAGGTCCCTGGCGGGCTCCGTCCCCTCCAGAGGTAATGAGGCGGGGACCGCCACCGCATCGGTCCCGGTGAAGCGTATCATCCAATCGGACGGGTTAGGGATCCGCCGGTAGAGGAGGTCCTCCACCTCCTGGGGGGACAGCTTTGGATCCGTCGCATTCTGGATCAGATTGGAAAGGCCCCTGCTGAGCCCCGAAGAGGCTGAGCCCGTCGGAGCGGGGGGTGGGGAGTATGAGCCGTGGGGGAGGAGGATCCTATCCGCGGAGTCCGGGTAGAGCCGTCTCAGGCAGTCCACCACCGAGCCGTTGGAGACAAGACATAGGTTGGGTTGGTGGGGGATCATCTCCACCATCAGCTGGAGCTCCTCCCTCACCGACGAGCTTATGGCCCGGGAGAAGCCCAGGAGCAACACCCGGTCCCGGTTGATCTGCCGAACCTCCGAGAGTCTAGCTCCAGACAGGTGCCCCCTTAGAAGGTCCACCATGGGGGGCTTTTTGGGGTACAGGGTCACCAGATCCCGCTGTTGGTCCCTGGTCAGGGTCCCCACACAGGGCATCTGGGGCCACCAGGAGAGGAGGAGCCCCATGCGCCTTCCCCGGCAGCGGATCTCCAGCGTCACCCCCTGGGAGCATCCGTCCACCCCATCCACCACGGATCCCACCAGGTCCGCCATAGTCGTCTCCAGAAGCCTTACCACCTCAGCGCCAAGGGCCAATTGGACCACCTCCAAGGACTTGGGAATGTATCACGGAAGGATTCCCTTGGGCAAGTGCGAATGTTCGGGCAGGAAATCGATTGCGGCTGATATTAAACTGTCGCTATAGCTTGACACTGTCCATACATGTGAGTAATGTAGGTAATGTCGATAGGCGCCATCGACGACTTCATGTATCGGGGGGCAATGCTTTTGAAGACCAACGGAGTAGTCAAGTGGTTCAACGCAACCAAGGGTTACGGCTTCATCACCGCCGAGGATGGCAAGGATGTGTTCGTGCACTTCAGCGCCATCCAGCAGGAGGGCTTCAAGACCCTTGAGGAGGGGCAGAGGGTATCCTTCGAGGTCGTTGAGGGTTCCAAGGGTCCCCAGGCGGCCAATGTGGAGAAGCTCTAGGGCATAATCGATATTGCGAAGGGGGGAGGCGAGCCTCCCCCCTTTTTTTATGTTTTTATATAATGGGGTGGAGCCCTTGGATTGGGGCCAGTTTACCGGAGGGAATGGATCACATCCTGTCAGATTGGAGGGATCGATTTGAGCGGCGTGGATGCTTCAAGGCATCTTGTTCCGATAGATAGGCTTCGCAGGTCCACGGATCCGGCGGCTTTGGGCTTCCGGGACACCGATGAGATGGGGTGCCTAAAGGGGTTGATAGGTCAGGAGCGGGCGGTTAGGTCCATATCCTTTGGCCTTTCGGTGAACAGCAAGGGCTACAACCTCTTCGTGGTGGGTAACCCGGGGAGCGGCCGGACCACCTACGTCTTGGAGGAGTTGAACAACCGGGCCAAGGAGATGCCTGCCCCGGACGATTGGGTCTACGTTTACAACTTCAAGAACCCTCAGGAGCCGGTGGCCATAAGTTTGCCGGCCGGTGTGGGCCGGGAGTTAGCCAGGGATATGGAGGAGCTGTTGGAGGATCTCAAGGTGACCTTGAGCAAGGCCTTCGACAACAGCCAGTACGAGGACAGCAAGGCCCAATTGGTCAGGGAGTTCCAGGAGCAGGTTAACGACCTGATGGAGGGGCTGAAGGAGTGGGCCTCCGAGCGGGGCTTCACCATAAAGAGGACGCCTCAGGGGTTCGTGAACCTTCCCATGGTGAGGGAGGTCAACGAGTCCGGGGAGTCGGTGCCGCGGGAGATGCAGCAGGATGAGTTCGAGGCCCTGGGGGAGGAGGAGCAGCAGCGCCTTCAGAGGGTGTCGGAGGAGATATCCCAGAGGACCCTGGAGATCTTAAGGCAGATAAGGGAGAAGGAGAAGGCCCTTAAGGACAGGATAAGGTCCCTGGAGTCGGAGATATGCAGGAACGCCATAAAGCCCCACTTCGACGAGCTAAAGGAGTCCTATGGGGCTTACGGATCCTGTTCCCAGTGGCTCGACGACCTGGCAGAGGACGTGGTGGGCAACTTCAGCGCCTTCATCGCTGCCGGCAGGGATGAGAACGCGGAGGTGGACTTCTCCCGGTACTCGGTGAACGTCTTCGTGTCCAACGATCCGGCTCAAGGTGCTCCGGTCATCAGGGAAACGAACCCAACCTACTACAACCTGGTGGGCAAGGTGGAGTATGAGAGCCGCCAGGGGTACCTGTATACGGACTTCAAGAAGATAGTTGCGGGGGCCATACACCGGGCCAACGGGGGCTTCCTGGTCCTGGAGGCGGAGGAGCTCTTTAGGCACTTCATGTCCTGGGACGCGCTGAAGCGAGTCCTGAGGACCCAGGAGCTAACCATCGAGAACCTGGGGGAGCAGTTGGGGTTCGTCCCCGTATCGTCCCTGAGGCCCTCCCCCATACCGGTGGACCTCAAGGTGGTGGTGGTGGGCACCTACTGGATCTACTATCTGCTTAACATATACGACCCGGAGTTCCAGAAGATCTTCAAGATAAAAGCCCACTTCGACTCGGACATGCCCAGGACCCTGGAGACCGAGAGGCTGCTCGCCTGTTTCGTGGCCAACTTCGTGAAGAAGGAGGGTGGGCTCCCCTTCGACGCGGAGGCGGTGGCGGAGGTGGTGGAGTGGTCATGCCGCCTGGCGGACAGCCAGGACAGGATGTCCACCCAGTTCAACAAGATAGCGGAGGTGCTGGTGGAGGCCACCGCTTGGGCCAAGATGGACGGCGCCAAGCTGGTCTCTCGACCCCACGTCCGACGGGCCATAGAGGAAAAGATTTTCCGGTCGAACCTGATCGAGGAGCGGATACGCCGGGCCTTCGAGGAGGGTTTCGTAAGGATAGACACCCAGGGTTATGCGGTGGGGCAGATAAACGGTCTCACCGTGGTGGACATGGTGGATCACGCCTTCGGGCATCCGGTCCGGATAACCGCCAACGTCTTCATGGGGCAGGAGGGCGTGGTCAACATAGAGCGGGAGGTCCGGATGACGGGGCCCATCCACAACAAGGGGCTGCTCACCCTCCAGAGTTACCTGGGTCGCAAATATGCCCAGGATATGCCCATATCCATGTCCGCCAGGATAGCCTTCGAGCAGACCTACTCGGGCATAGAGGGGGATAGCGCCTCCTCCACTGAGCTCTACTGTCTGATCTCCGCCATCGCAGGGGTCCCGCTCCGCCAGGACGTGGCGGTCACCGGATCGGTTGATCAGTTCGGCAACATCCAGCCCATAGGGGGGGTCAACGAGAAGGTGGAGGGCTTCTTCAGGTACTGCAAGGCCATGGGGCTCACGGGGACCCAGGGGGTCATTATCCCCGTCCAGAACGTGAAGAACCTGATGCTTCACCACGAGGTTCTGGAGGCGGTCAGGGATGGGAAGTTCCACATATGGGCTGTGGATCACGTGGACCAGGGGCTGGAGATACTGACCGGCATGCCCGCCGGGGTGCCCGATGAGGAGGGCAACTATCCGGATGGAACCGTGCACCGGTTGGCTAAGGAGAAGCTCAAGCATTGGCTGGAGAGGTTCAAGGCTCACAAGGTGGATGGCAATGACCGGGGGACCAAGGAGCCCCAGGAGGAGGCCCCATCCGATCAGGGGGATCCGCAGGAGCCGGATTATCCGGACGATGATCGGTGATGGGGTGGGGCAGGAGCTGTCGGATCTGGCCCGAAGGATCTTCGACCTTTTGGAGTCCGCCTACGGCAACGAGGCCCGACTGAGCCTAGAGGCCAGCGGGGAGCCCCTGGATGGGCTGATCCTGACCATCCTGTCCCAGAACACCAACGACGTTAACCGGGACCGGGCCTATGGGAACCTGAGGTCCCTCTTCCCCTCCTGGGAGTCCGTGATGGAGGCCCCAGTGGAGGACCTGGAGGGCGCCATAAGGGTGGCTGGCCTTGGGGCCAGCAAGGCCCGGCGGATAAAGGAGGTCCTATATAAGGTCAAGGAGACCTTAGGTACCCTGTCCCTGGGGGCCATGAGGTCCTGGCGGCGGGATGAGGTGGAGGCCTTCCTGTCCACCCTGCCGGGGGTTGGTCCCAAGACGGTGGCGTGCGTCCTTGTGTTCGACCTGGGGATCCCCGCCTTCCCAGTGGATACTCATGTGGCCCGCTTGAGCGTGCGGATGGGGCTGGCTCCAGGGGGAATGAAGCCCTGGGAGATCCAGCTAAGGCTAGAGAGCCTGATAGATCCGGAACGATATCTCGGGGCTCATGTGAACCTGATCTTCCATGGCCGGAGGATCTGCAAGGCCCAAAGGCCCAGATGTGGGGATTGTCCGCTGCTGGGTACCTGCCTCCAGGTTGGGTTGTAGCGATGGGGGTTAAAAGGAAGGGAGAGGGGGGATCCCCCCTCTCCCTACTTGTCTGCCGAGGCCCTTTTCAGCCTCTCTAAAACCATCTTGTAGCCCTCTGCCCCGTACTCCAGGAACTTTCTCACCCGGCTTATGGTGGCTGTGCTGGCCCCGGTCCTTTGGGCTATCTGGGGGTAGGTCATGCCCTCGGACAGTAGCCTGGCCACCTCCAGCCTCTGGGCGAAGGCCCGGATCTCCCCGATGGTGGCTACGTCCTCCAGGAAGCTATAGACCTCTTCCTCCCTCTCCAGGGCCAGAAAGGCCCTGCACAGCTGATCGGTCAACCTGTCCTTCCACCTGTCGGCCACCTTGGTCATCCCCCCTGACTATGGGCTTTAAACCAAGGATAGATGCTAACTCCAACCGTTGCAAGCAGAAATTTCAATCAAGCAATCAAGCGGTGAAGAGCTCACCCTCTCCAGCGCTCTCATTCTCGAGAATGGTCCGAAGCTCCTCCAGGGTGGACGCTAGCCTGTCCTCCGACGAGGCGAACACCTGAACTAGTTCCCCCCAGGTGCCTGGCAGCTCCACCTTGAACACCCATTCTCCCGCCCCGCTGAGGGCTTCCACCACCCCGAGGCGCTGGCTCTCCAGGAGGACGAAGGGTCCCTCTCCCCGGTAGGCCCTGAGTCCCTGGATGGCCTCCGCGCCTCGCCTGAACTCGTCCGCCAGGTATCGGCAGGAATAGGTCCTGGACTCCATCCATCCGCCGCACTGGTCCACCATGTACCTGAGGATCTCTCCCCGGGGCTGTTCCATGGAGTTGGCGGAGGGGAAGAGCCGCCCCAGCTCCTCGGAGCTGATGATGGCGTAGGCCCCGTCGAGGGCCCCCATCCCCCAGGAGAGGGAGAAGGACCTGAGCACCACCATGCCCCCCCTGCCCGCCAGGGGCAGCAGGTCCGAGGGGGATGGAACCTGGGGGGAGAAGTCCGCGTACCGCTGATCCACCACCCATAGGGACCCTCCGGTGAAACCGGTTAGCTCGGAGACCCGTTCCTCCCCCAGGGCCACCCCAGTTGGGTCGTTGGGAAGGTCAAGGTAGACCACCTTGGGCCTCAAGGAGGACCAGCGGTCCAGGAAGCCCTGGATATCCAGGGAGAGTTCCCCTTCAGGATCCTTGATCCATGGGATTTGGGTTACGTTGAAGCCCAGGTCCTGGAAGGCCTCCCGGGCCCCGCCTTCGGTCCAGGGCATCAGCACCTCACCCTCCACAAGGGATAGCCGCAGGTCTTTCATGAGATCCCGGGGGGATCGGAAGATGAGGACCCTATCTATTGGGACCTGGTGGATTTTGGCGATGGCCTCCCTAAGGGGCCCGTTGTTATCTGCTGATGGAAGGTTGAACTGGATGTCCCGCACCATCCGCCGGATCTCCTCCCGAAGGGACGGTGGAAGCTGGCGGGTTACCGCGGTTACCCCCTTGGTGAATCGATCGAAGGTTGTGGTGTTCATGGCTTCCTCCTTGTTATTTAGCATGATGAAATATCACGCAGCATTCTAGGCTAGAAGGCTATCATGGTTTATGTGGGAAGTCAAGGGGCTGGGGATATAATCATCTGCGGCGGGAGGGTCCCCGCCCTTTGGGATCTCGATGGGGGGGTCTTCTTTGATAATCGGAGTTGGGGTTGACATGTGCTCCATAGCAAGGATGAGGGGCAAGATAGGGGTCCCCGGCTTCCTCGAGAGGGTGTTCGTGGAGGAGGAGCTGGAGTACGCCATGGGGCGGCACGATCCCGCCCAGAGCCTGGCGGCCTCCTTCGCCGCCCGGGAGGCGGTGGCCAAGGCCTTCGGCATCGGACTTGCCAGGATGGGATTCAAGGGGGCTTGGGTCCGGCGGACCTCCTCGGGGCCCGTGGTCTGCCTTGATGATAAAATGGTGAAGTATGGGGAGGGGATCGGGCTTAGGTCCGTCCATCTATCGATAACCCACGAGGGGGGGATGGCGTTGGCCTTCGTGGTCTTGGAGGGGGATGGTTAGGTTGCCTATCGTCGCTTACGACCCTGATAAGGTGAGGGAGGCGGATAGGGCGGCCGTGCGGATGGGGGTCCCCGGGGGGATCCTGATGGAGAACGCGGGGGCCGCCGCCGCTTCGGTGATCTGGGATCGTTTTCGCCCCACCGGCAGGGTGGTGATCCTTTGCGGGCCTGGCAACAACGGGGGCGATGGATTTGTGGTGGCCAGGCATCTGATGATCCGTGGGGCCGAGGTGGTGGTCCTGTCCACCTCCGTGGACAGGAGGGGAGACTCCAAGGCGGCGGAGGACATGTACCTGGCCTGTGGTGGCAGGGTCCTGGCCTCGTCGGAGGTTTCGGATCCGGAGGTGTCGGACCTCCTTGGGGGGGCATGTCTCGTGGTGGATGCCCTTCTTGGCACCGGATCAGGGGGGGAGATCCGGGGGCAGGTGGCCAGGCTGGTGGAGCTTCTCCTCGAGACCTACTCAGGGCCCCTGGTCGCCCTGGACATGCCGACCGGCTTCCACGGCAGGACCGGGGTGTCCTTGGGAGTCGGTGTCCGGGCGGATCTGACGGTCACTTTCTTGGCTCCGAAGAGCGGGGCCATGTTCACCCCCGCCTTCGATCACGTGGGGGAGATGGTGGTCTCCCCCATAGGGGTTCCCCCCCGGTTGGTCCTGCCCCAGCGAGCAGACGTGGTGGGTGTAGGCTACGAGGACCTGTCTCACATGAGGCTCCCCATGTGGCCGGGGCAGAACAAGTCCCACCGGGGTATGGTGGCGGTCTTGGGGGGATCCGGCATGTTCGGCGGAGCCCCCTTTCTGTCTGCCATGGGGGCCCTGTGCGGGGGGGCCGGATGGGTGGTCTGCGGGGTTCCCTCCCAGTGGGCTCCCACCTATGGGCACCTGGTGCCCGAGTCCATGGTGCTCCCCCTTCCGTCGGACGGGAGAGGGGATTTGACGTCCGAGGCCTGGGATGTGATCGCCTCCTCCTACGGGGATAGGATCCGGTGTCTCGTCTTGGGGCCCGGCATGGGCCGGGGGGAGGGGGCCTCTTCCCTGGTTCGCCGGGTTCTTTCCTCTTGGGATGGGCCCCTGGTGTTGGATGCGGACGGACTCAGGATCCTGGCTGATACGGGGCTCCCCCGGGAGGCCCGGTGCAGCCTCTGGATAACCCCCCACGAGGGGGAGGCGGCGTGCCTGCTTGGGACCTCCAGCCGGTGGGTAGTGGAGAACCGACGGGATGCAGCAGAGGCCCTGGCCTCTAGGTTCGGCGGCGTGGTTCTCAAGGGCCGGAACTCGGTGGTGATGAGGGGGGAGGCTCTGTCGGTGGTCTGCGCCGGGCACCCGAACCTGTCGGTTCCGGGCTCCGGAGATGTGCTGGCGGGCATTATCGGAGCCTCCATCGCAAGGATGGGGGACGTGGAGGAGGCGGTTCGGCTGGCGGTGACCCTGCACGGGGTTGCCGGGGAGCGGCTGGCCTCCTCGGGAAGGGCGGACGGGATATTGGCCCGGGAGATCGCCCATCAGGCCGCTCTGGTTTTGGGGGGGCTTGGGGATGTATAGGGAGAGGGACAGGCGCCATCGGAGGGTCGCTGACCGGGAGTCGGCCAGGCGGGCCAGGGTTAGGGGGCTCAAGTTCACCCTGCTGGGGTTCCTTTCCGCCCTGGTGGTTCTGGTGGCCATAAAGGTTAAACACCCCGTCATCTCCATCAGGTCCCCCATGATGGTGTTGGGGGCCCTGGTGGCGGGGACACTGATAATGATATCCATTGCGGCGAGGCGGGATTGATATGGGAATCGAGCATCGGTTTGAGGTAAGGGACCTGGCGGACATGGAGCGCCTCGGGAGGGCCATGGCTCATGGACTCTATCCGGGGCTAATGGTCTGTCTTGATGGGGAGCTTGGGGCGGGGAAGACCACCCTGGGTCAGGCCATTGGCAGGGGCCTGGGTATAGGTTTCATGTCCAGCCCGAGCTTCCTGATCGTCAAGGAGTACGATTCAGAGCCTCCCCTGGTTCACGTGGATCTCTACAGGCTTGAGGGACACCAGGTGGATCACCTGGCCCTGTGGGAGTACCTGGACGAGGGAAGGGTGGTGTTGGTGGAGTGGGCCAGCCGAATGGACAGGGGGCCCTACCGGGATAGGTGGGACATGGAGATCTCCATGGGGGACCACCCGGAGAGCCGGTGGATCAAGGCGTCCGCCCTCTCGCCGGATGCCTTGGCCTCCTTGGAGGTGGCGTTGGCCTCCTACCGGGAGGGGAACGATCTGGATGGGGGGCGTAAGGTTGACTAGGTTGTTGCTTTTGGACACCTCCTGCGGGCTCACCTCCGCGGGGGTGGTGGACGCGGGGGGTATCCTTGGGGAGGTCAGGTTGGACTTAGGTAGGCGACAGTCCTCCCTTTTGCCCAACGTGGTGGAGGATCTCCTCAGGCTATTGGACGTCAGCCTTCAGTCCCTGGAGGGGATAGGGGTTGTCGTGGGTCCCGGGGTCTACACGGGGCTCCGGGTGGGGGTGTGTTACGCCGCTGGCCTGGCGGAGGCCTTGGGGGTGGAGGTGTACCCGGTGTCCACCTTGGACGCCATGGCCTTCGAGCCTCCCCTATGGGATGGGCCCACGTGTGCCTTTGTGAGGGCCAAGCGGGGCTTCCTGTACGCCGCCATCTATGATGATCCGTCCTCGGGTCCCTGTTGGGGGCCGTACATGGTGGAGGCGGGGGATCTTATGGGGCGCCTGGCGGGCAGTGGGGTCTGGTTAGTGAGGGGTCCAAGGTGTGAGGAGCTGCGGCTGGAGGGGACCCCCTTCAGGTTTGAGGAGCTTAGATCCCCCTCGATTAGGGGGATGATCCGGTCCGTGGAGGCGGGGCTCTCTTCCCTGGAGTCCCCGGTGGATGTGCGGGTGATGTATCTGAGGGAGCCCGATTTCGGTCCCCCGTCTTGTCATGGCTGATAAGTGGGAGTAGTATATCTTCTATACAGCATTTTGTATTTAGATTATACGCGATTGGGAGGTGGGTAACCTAGGTTCGTTGGCTGTGGTGGGTGTTCGGCGATATCCGTTCTAACAGCTCGAGGAGGGATATGAGGCATGCACCTGATTGACCAGCATCCCATACTGAATTACCGGCATGGAAGAAGGGTGAAGTTCACCTTCGACGGTAAGGAGATGGAGGGATATGAGGGGGAGCCGATAGCGGTGGCCCTTCATGCGAACGGGGTTCGTGTATATCGTATAACGCCTGAGATGAAGCGTCCCCGAGGCTTCTTCTGCGCCATAGGCAAGTGCAGCAGTTGCTTCATGGTGGTTAACGGTGTCCCCAACGTGAGGACCTGCGTCACCCCCCTTGAGGAGGGCATGGACGTCAGGACCCAGGTTGGCAAGGGCAAGGTGTCCATTTAAGGGGGCGCGATGGGCATGATGAGCACGGACGTTTTGGTCGTCGGTGGTGGCGCGGCGGGGCTATCCGCCGCGGCGGAGGCCGCCTCTTGCGGTGCCAGGGTAACGGTCTTGGAGAGCGACCTGCAGCTTGGGGGGCAGCTGATAAAGCAGACCCACAAGTTCTTCGGGAGCAAGGACGAGTACGCGGGCACCAGGGGCTACAAGATAGCCGATATCCTTCTCGACGAGATCAGATCCGCCGGAGACAGGGTTGAGGTCCACACCAATGTTACGGTTACCGGCTACTATCCCGAGGATGGCACCATAACCGCCATGAGGGGTGAAGAGGAGTACTTCCGGGTCTCCGCTAAGAAGGTGATAGTGGCCACCGGGGCCCAGGAGAGGCTGATCCCCTTCCCGAACAATGACCTGCCGGGCGTCTACGGGGCCGGGGCGGTCCAGACCCTCATGAACGTCTACGGGGTTGTCCCCGGCAAGAGGGTCCTCATGGTTGGGGCGGGCAACATAGGGCTGATAGTCAGCTATCAGCTCATGCAGGCGGGGGTTCAGGTGGCGGCGGTTGTGGAGGCCATGCCCAAGGTGGGAGGCTACTGGGTGCACGCCGCCAAGATCCGCCGGCTTGGGGTCCCAATATACCTGAGGTACAGCATAAAGGAGGCCCTCGGCAGCCAGGTGGTTGAGGGGGCCATCATCCAGGAAGTGGACGATCGCTGCTCCGGCATCGGCAACGAGAAGGAGATAGATTGCGACATCATCTGTATGGCGGTTGGCCTATCCCCGACCGTGGAGCTGTGCTGGCAGGCGGGGTGCCAGATGAAGTACGTGCCCCATCTGTGCGGTTACGTGCCCCTGCGGGACAGGACCATGAGGACCAGCCACAAGGACATCTGGGTGGCGGGGGACGCGTCCGGCATTGAGGAGGCCAGCGCCGCCATGGTGGAGGGGCGCATAGCGGGCCTGTCCGCCGCCATGAGCCTGGGGTTCAAGGGGGACCCGGGCAAGCTGGACGAGTACTGGAGCAGGCTTGGTCACCTGCGGGCCGGCGAGGTGGGGGAGAAGATCCGGGCCGGTATAAGCCAGGTTATGGTGGACGGTTGGGAGGAGTAGGCCATGACCGATAAGGAGCTTTTGTTCAACAGCGGGATCCTGGTGGAGCATCGGGAGGGGGCGGAGCTTCCCCCCATGGACCTTTGGAAGGGGAAGAAGAACGGGCTGGTGGTGATCGAGTGTCCCCAACGGATACCCTGCAACCCTTGCAACACCAGCTGTCCCACCGGTGCGGTCATTCCGTTCAAGGATATAAACGACGTTCCCAAGATAGATTACTCCAAGTGCACCGGGTGTGCCATGTGTGTGGCCAAGTGCCCGGGGTTGGCCTGCTTCGTGGTGGACCTCACCTGGGGGGATGAGGGCATGGCGTTGATGAAGCTGCCCTATGAGATGTTGCCCCGTCCTGAGAAGGGTGACCGGGTTCAGTGTCTTGACCGGGTGGGTCAGGTGGTCTTCGAGAGCACCGTTGAGGCGGTGACCGAGCCCTGGAAGGACTCCACCCTGGTGGTTCACGTGGGGGTACCGGTTGATCTGGTCGATAAGGTTCGTGCCGTGAGGGTGGTGAAGTGATATGAGCGACGTCATCAGGGCCGGCAACGTGTGCGACAACGAGGAAGTGGAGAACCGGGAGCGGGGCATAGTGATATGCCGCTGTGAGGAGGTCACCCTGGGGGAGATAAGGGACTGGATCGAGCGGGGTTACGACACCTTTGACGAGCTCAAGCGTCTCCTCCGGGTTGGCATGGGCCCCTGTCAGGGGCGGGGCTGCAGGGAGATGATACTGAGGGAGATCTCCAGGATGACCGGCAGGCCGGTGGCGGAGATCCCCGCGGGGACCATCCGTCCGCCGGTTAAGCCCGTAAAGCTTGGCATCCTAGCCTCGGGGGGTCGGGAATGATGGAGTGGAAGGATACCGCTGAAGTCGTCGTGGTTGGTGGTGGGGTCCAGGGGATGTCGGTGGCCTATAACCTGGCCAAGTTCGGCGTCAAGGACGTGGTGGTCCTGGAAAAGGGCTCCATCTGCTCCGGCTCCACCGGCCGTTGCGGTGCCGGCATAAGGGCCCAGTGGGGCACCGAGATGAATTGCCGTCTGGGGCTTGCGTCCCTGAACCTTTTCGAGCAGCTGGAGGAGGAGCTGGGGATGGACGTGGGGCTCAACCAGTGCGGCTACCTCATGGTGGCCTACAAGGAGAGCGAGTTCGAGACCCTCAAGAAGAGCATGGCCCTCCAGAACAGCTTGGGGATAAAGACCCGAGTGGTCAGCAGGGAGGAGGCCCTGGAGATATGCCCGGGCCTCTCGGCGGATGACGCGGTGGGGTTCACCTTCCACGAGCGGGACGGTCACGCGGATCCGTTTCTCACCACCTTCGCCTACCAGGAGGCGGCCAAGCGCCTTGGGGTAACGGTCCACAAGTTCACCGAGGTGACGGGGATAAGGGTCCAGGGGGATCGTATAGCGGGGGTGGAGACCAGCAAGGGGTTCATATCCACCCGGGCTGTGGTCAACTGCGCTGGTCCCTACGCCCAGTTCATCGCCGCCATGGCGGGAGTCAAGATTCCCAACTACTCGGAGCGGCACGAGATCATAATAACCGAGCCGGTGGAGTTCGGTGTCTGCCCTCCCATGCTGATGAGCTTCTCCGGTAACTACTACATCCAGCAGCGTCCCCACGGATCCATAATAGGCGGTTGCAGCCCCGAGGGGCACCCGGAGGACTTCGAGAACCGGGGCACCGCGGACTTCCTAGAGCACATGTCCAGGACCTTCGTCAAGGTACTTCCCAGGACCAAGGGTATCCGGGTTGTCCGCCAGTGGTCTGGCATGTACAACATGACTCCCGACAAGCAGCCGGAGCTGGGAGAGACGGATGTGAAGGGCTTCTACCTGTCCACCGGTTACTCGGGTCACGGGTTCATGTTTGCCCCCATCTCCGGGCAGCTGATAGCGGAGATCTACACCAAGGGCACCACGTCCATCGATATATCCATGCTCCACTACAAGCGTTTCGAGCGGGGAGAGCTGATCCTGGAACCGGCGGTGGTCTAGGGGATCACTGGTTAAACCCGTCGGGCGTGAGGGGGCATACCCCTCACGCCTTTAATTTGGCTTAACCCTAGCGATGTTTTTTGAATTGTCTGTTTTGAGTAAGTATATTCAATATATAAACGCATTTTTTGCTTGCTAGACCTGGGAGAGGCTGGCATAATTGTACTGTCAGAGGGCGAACTGGGCGAGGGTTTACATTTCGAGGGAAGGAAGGTGGCGCATTTGGCCAAGAAGTTCTCCGTCCTTGTGAACAAGAAATGGTGCAAGGGGTGCGGACTTTGCATCGGCATATGCCCGAAGAAGGTTTTGGAGCTGGACAGCAGGGTCAAGTGTGAGGCGGCCCGTCAGGACGACTGCATAGGGTGTCACCAGTGCGACAATATCTGCCCGGACTTCGCCATCACCGTGAAGGAGCGTGAGGACAATGCCTAGGGTCGAGTTTTGGCAGGGCAACAAGGCCATCGCCATGGGCGGCATAGCTGCCGGTTGCCGTTTCTACGGTGGCTATCCCATCACCCCCTCCACCGAGGTGGCGGAGGTAATGGCGGAGGAGCTCCCCCTGGTGGGCGGCAAGTTCATCCAGATGGAGGACGAGATCGCCGGAATAGCCGCCGCCATAGGGGCGGCGCTCACTGGCGTCAAGGCCATGACCGCCACCTCTGGCCCGGGCTTCTCCCTCAAGCAGGAGAACCTGGGTTACGCCTACATGGCGGAGATCCCCCTGGTGGTGGTGGACGTCATGCGGGGTGGCCCCTCCACCGGGCTTCCCACCAAGGTCTCCCAGGCGGACGTGATGCAGGCCCGTTGGGGCACCCACGGGGACCACGGCACCATAGCCTACGCTCCCTCCTCAGTCCAGGACAGCTTCGATCTGACCGTTAAGGCCTTCAACATGTCCGAGCGCTTCCGCCAGCCGGTCCTCATAATGACCGACGAGGTGGTGGGGCACATGAGGGAGAAGATCGTAGTCCCCGACTCGGTTGAGACCGTGGATCGCAAGCGCCCCTCCGTCCCCGCGGACCAGTTCGTCCCCTACAAGGCGGATGACGATGACGTGCCCCCCATGGCGGCCTTCGGCGATGGTTACCGTTGGCACGTGACGGGGTTGACCAGCAACGACTGGGGCTTCCCCACCAACAACGCCTCCGACATAGACAAGAAGGCCACCCGCATAATCCGCAAGGTGGACCGGTTCCGGGATGAGATAGTGGAGTACTCCTGCGAGTCCCTGGAGGACGCGGAGATCCTGGTGGTCTCCTACGGAAGCGTCAGCCGTTCCGCCCTGAGGGCGGTCCGGGAGCTCCGGGCCAAGGGGGTCAAGGTGGGTCACTTCCGGCCCATAACCCTATGGCCCTTCCCTGACAAGGAACTTAGGAGCCTGCCCTCCAACGTAAAGAAGGTCATCGTGCCGGAGCTCAACGCGGGACAGATGGTCCTGGAGGTGGAGAGGGTAATGGGCGGAGTGGCGGAGGTCATATCCAAGACCCTCATAAACGGTGAGCTTTTCAAGCCGGCCCAGATAGCGGCCGCTGTCGAGGAGGTGGCGTAACCATGCCCCGCGAGGACGTTATGGAGTGGCTCCGCAGCCAGTTCATGCCCCACATCTGGTGCCCCGGCTGTGGACACGGTATAGTGATGCATGCCCTTCTTAGGGCCCTCAGCGATCTTCAGAAGGATCCCACCAAGACGGTCATATCCTCCGGGATAGGCTGCTCCAGCCGCCTTCCCGGTTACGTGAACGCCTGCACCCTGCACACCACCCACGGCCGTTCCCTGGCTTTCGCCACCGGAGTTAAGCTGGCCAACCCGGAACTCACGGTCGTCGACGTGATGGGTGACGGGGACTGCTCCGCCATAGGGGGTAACCACTTCATCCACGCCTGCCGCAGGAACATCGGCATAACCGCCATCGTCATGAACAACAACATCTACGGCATGACCGGTGGTCAGGCGTCCCCCACCACCCCCCATGGGGCCTATGCCTCCACCACCCCCTACGGGGCCATAGATCCCGCCTTCGATCTATGCAAGCTGGCCATCGGGGCGGGTGCCACCTACGTGGCCCGGGCCACCATAGCCCAGCCCCAGCTCTGCGAGACCCTCATCAAGAAGGCGATCCAGAACGATGGCTTTTCGGTGGTGGAGATCGTGACCCACTGCCACACCCAGTTCGGCCGGAAGAACAAGAGGAGCCGTCCCCTGGACAACTTCAACTTCTTCAAGGATCACAGTGTGATGAAGGCCAAGGCTGATACCATGTCCCCCGAGGAGCTGGAGGGAAAGATAGTGATCGGTGAGCTCCACAACGTGAAGGGTGAGGAGTACACCCACAGGTATCAGCAGCTCATAGAGCGGGTAAGGGGGTAGCGACACCATGAGCGATCGTTTCGAGATCCGTCTGGCGGGTTCCGGTGGCCAGGGGGTAATTTTGGCAGCGGTCATAGTTGGGGAGGCGGCGTCCCTCATGGAGGAGGGACTCTACGCGGTCCAGACCCAGGCGTACGGTCCCGAGGCCAGGGGTGGCGCCTCCAAGTCGGAGGTGGTCATAGCCAGGACCGAGATCGACTACCCCAAGGCATCATCGCCGGATCTTCAGGTTATCCTTACCCAGAAGGCCTGCGATGAGTACTCGGCAGACACCAAGCCGGGGGGGATCGTGATCATCGACGACTTCTTCGTGACCGAGCACCCCAAGGTGGAGGCGGAGATATACCCCCTCCCCATAGTCAGGACTGCCCGGGAGGAGCTGGGCCGGGAGATAGTCACCAACATGGTGGCCCTGGGGGCCGTGGCCCGGGTCCTGGAGGTAAAGGGGCTCATGAAGCCCGAATCCATGAAGCAGGCCATCCTGAACCGGGTGCCCAAGGGTACCGAGGAGCTCAACACCAAGGCATTCGAGGCAGGATATGGGCTGATGAAGGAGAAGAAGTAACTTAGCCCCTCAGCGTGGGTTATACTAGGCCCGTGGGAACTGCCCACGGGCCTTTTATTTTATCTTAGGCTTGCACATCATCCGCTTGGGGGTTTGGCCTTGTTTAAGGTTGGAGACGTTTTGGACCTGGATATATCCTCCACCGGGAGCTCCGGGGAGGGGGTAGGCAGGATAGGGGACTTCGTGACCTTCGTTCCCGGGGCCCTTTCGGGCGAGAGGGTGAGGGTTTCGCTGGAGACGGTTAAGAGGACCTACGCCAGGTCCAGGCTTCTGGAGGTTCTGTCTCCATCGCCGGACCGCAGGGATCCCCCGTGTCCCCTATTCGGGCGCTGCGGAGGATGCCAGCTTCAGCACGCGGACTATCCCCTTCAACTATCCATGAAGCGGAGGGTGGTCCAGGACGCTATGAGGCGCATCGGGGGCTTTGAGGACCCGCCGGTTGAGCCCTGCGAGATGTCCCCCCTTCAGTGGGGCTACCGGAACAAGGCCATAGTCCCGGTTCGCTCTCAAGGGAGGGGGTGGGGCATGGGGTTCTACCGGCCTTTCTCCCATGAAGTGGTCCCCTTGCGATCCTGTCCTGTCATGTCCGATGAGATCAACCGGGTCATGGGGCTCATAAGGGATTTCCTGGAGCCCCGGATCAGGGGAGGCCTCCTATCCCCCTATCGAGAGGGGGATAGGCCCTCTGGGTCGCTGAGGGAGGTGGTGGTGAGGCACGGGATGCGAACCGGGGAGCTGTTGGTTAGCCTGGTGATGAGGCAGGATCCCAGGGGTAGGCTCCTCTCGGACCTGGAGGGGCTGTTCCGCCTGCTGGAGGGCTTGGGCGTGGTGGGCCTTTCGGTGTTCCGCAACCGAAGGGACGCCAACTTCGTTTGGGACGGGGACTTCGCCTGGGGGATCGGAAGGGACCGGATGTGGGAGGTCCTAGGGGGTATGCGTCTCTCCTACGACGTGACGTCCTTCTTTCAGGTGAACACCCACCAGGCGGAGCGGATGTTTCAGCACGTGGTGGACCTTTTGGATGAGACTGGGGCCCGGGATGTGTTGGAGCTCTACTCCGGGGTGGGAAGCCTCACCGGCATGATCGCCGCCGGTGGGCGTCGGGTGGTGGCGGTGGAGGAGTGGCCCAGTGCCGTTGAGGGGCTCAGGGAGAACCTGCAGGTCAATGGGATCCATGGGGTTACGCCCCTTTTGGGGGCCGCCGAGGATGTGTTGGGGGACCTGGGGGGTGACTTCCAGGCGGTGGTGTTGGATCCTCCCAGGGGAGGTTGTCATCCGGAGGTTATCCGGGCCATGGTGGATGCGGCGGTGCCCCACGTGATCTACGTGTCGTGCAACCCCGCTACGTTGGCCAGGGATCTTATGCTTCTGAGCCAGGGGGGCTACGTCCTCCGGCGGGTGAGGCCCTTTGACATGTTCCCCCAGACGTGTCATGTGGAGTGCGTGGTATTGATTACAAAGCTGTAAGTGTTTATTTAAGCGGGTTTCAAAAATTACATCCAAGTTGTCTACTCGACCTAAAGGGCTAAAATACGTACATGGAAACATATCGACAAGGTATTTTGGGGTAAAATTTGAACTCAAAAATTGGTAGGGTTGAGTTGACAGATTAGATAACGGCCTTTTTTCTGTCATGAAGTATTCCGCAGGGTTCATTGGAATAACCGAGGGAAAAAATCCATCGTTTGGAGATGCGTCAGCAGATTGGAAAACACCGGTTTGTTTTGTACCGCTTCCACTATACTTGAAGATACTCTCAAAGAGAAGATTGTAGAAGCTATCAATATAGCCGTCAGCGGGAAAAACTCTTTCCTGGCCATACTGAAAAAGAATATTGAAACCGTATTAAACGAGGATTTGGACGAGAGTACGGCAGATATTGATAAAAGGCTGGAAGAGCTTCAAGCCGAGTTGATCCAATTGGCAAATTCAAAGGAAGCATATGATAATATTGTCAATGAGATTTACCGCTTACGGGACTTAAGGCAAGAAACCCTTTCAAGAAACGCTCTCCGTCAAGATAAGCGGGATCGGATCGCTGAGATGACGGACTTCCTTAATATGCAAACCGGTGGTATTACGGAATTTGATGATAAACTGGTTAGAAAACTAATTGAAAAGGCAACTGTATATAATGACAGGCTAGTGGTAGAGTTTAAGTCAGGGTTAGAAATAGAAGTAAACCTATAAGCTCGTATTAAGATAGCCGCCAGTAGGGGAAGAGTACTTATACTATTATAAATAACTACAGGAGACATAATTGGATTACCGATTGCGGGAGCAGAAGCAAAATGCGCTGGTTAAAAATGCAGAGCGTGAAGGAAGAAGCAGCGAATAGCTGAAATGACAGACTTCTTGAATGAACAGTCCTATGAGCTGGAGGAATATGATGAGCAACTGGTAAGGCGGCTTATTGAAAAAGTTACGGTATTTGATAATAAGCTGACCGTTGAGTTTAAGTCTGGAGTAGAGATTGATGTATTAATTTAAAATGAACTTGACCGCCGATTGAGGAGAAATACTTCTTGATGGGCGGTTCTTTTCTATTTATACTTGGGGATAATCTAATAAGTGAACTCGTTTCAGCAAGCTGAAACATCGGGGAATCAGATGGAGAGTCTACTCCACCTGATTAAAACCCACCTACGCTGCGCTTAGAGGTGGCGGTCTTGACCGTAAAGCTAAAAGATAAACACACTTGAACAATTACTCATATGTTTTTATTGACAAACGGAGAATTGAGGTTTATAATATATATGAAAGCTTATTCAAGTGTTCAATTGAATGATAAAGGGGTGATATAAATATGGCAAAAAAAATTCAACCAATTGAAAGATGCGACTGTGATGTAATACATGAGGAAATTGTAAATAAAGTGCGAGAAAAAATGCCTCAAGAAGAAACTCTATATGATCTAGCAGAACTATTTAAAGTTTTTGGAGATTCAACAAGAATTAAGATACTCTGGGCATTAGATGAATCAGAGATGTGCGTTTGCGATATTGCATTCTTATTAAATATGACCCAATCAGCAATTTCACATCAGCTAAGAGTCTTAAAGCAGGCTGAACTAGTAAAGAGCAGAAGAGAAGGAAAGATTGTATTCTACTCTCTTGAAGATGAACATGTAAAGCAAATATTTGACCAGGGATTAATTCATATTTCAGAAGAAAGTAAGTAAAGGAGGGTCAGTAATGTTAAAGAAGGAAGTAATTTTAGAAGGTTTAGATTGCGCAAATTGTGCAGCTAAAATAGAAAAAGAAATAAGCGGTCTAGAAGGAGTTGAATTTGCTGCAGTAGATTTTGTTTCGAAGAAACTAACACTGGAAATAAGTCCGAAAGTCAACCGCTCTGAGTTAAATGAGAAGATTGAAGGCATAGTAAAGAAAATAGAGCCAGATGTA
>Ga0209721_1000014_pt1:100000-162700 | contig 162700 bp, 158 predicted proteins | sample TshhotsprinmetaG_FD_184139 | JGI IMG/M metagenome (GOLD analysis project Ga0209721, IMG submission 184139) | Hot spring microbial communities from South Africa to study Microbial Dark Matter (Phase II) - Tshipise hot spring metaG (SPAdes)... | ecosystem: Environmental > Aquatic >...
CACCCACCATTTTTAAAGCCTTCGAGCAGATGCCGCCCAACGGGCGGCATCTGTCGTATGGGGCCCCTGAACTGTGATGCCCAGGAGCCCCAGCTGTGGTATACTGACCGTTGTCCTTTCAATCATTACTGGGGATGGGCTGGAAAGGGGTTGTGTTGATTGAAATCCGAGATAGTCTCGCAGGAGAAGAACACATTGGTGATCAAGGCGGTGGTGGACGCGGAGACCTTCTCCAAGACCGTATCCAACGCCGTGAGGGAGCTTTCCAACAAGGTCAACATTAAGGGCTTCCGGAAGGGGCACGTGCCCCGGAAGACCCTGGAGATGTTCCTCGGCAAGGGGGCCATATACGATGAGGCGGTGGAGAAGCTACTCCCCAAGCTCATGGGGGATATAATCCAGGAGTACGATTTGACCCTCATGGAAGACCCGAAAGTCAAGCTCGGTCAGGTGCAGGATGGGTCTGCCCTGGAGGTGGAGTTCACCTTCTCCCTTAGGCCCGAGGTCAAGTTCCCGGAGCTCTCCTCCGTGACCGCCAAGCGGCCGGTCTTCAAGGTTACCGATGAGATGGTGGAGGAGGAGATCCGTCGGATACTGGAGGCCAACGCCACCCACGAGCCGGTCACCGAGGATAGGCCCATCACCTCCGAGGACGTGGTGGAGGTCCTCTACAGCTCCTGGATCCTGGATGGGGAGGACCTGGGGGAGAAGCTTGAGGACTCCCAGGTTTCCAAGATCGAGCTCTTCAACCCCTCCATAAGGACCGACATCGTGGATGCCCTGGTGGGCAAGTCCGTTGGGGACGACGTGTCGGTTGACATCCAGGTGGACCCTGCCTACAACAACCCCAAGGTGGCTGGCAAGATGGTTCGCTACGCCATGTCCGTCCGGGGGATCCTCAAGGTTGTGGTGCCGGAGCTGACGGATCAGATGGCGGAGAAGGTCTCCCAAGGGGAGTGCAAGACCGCCGAGGAGCTCCGTTCCGCCATAAGGGAGGCCATGGAGAAGAGCTTTGAGCGTCGGGCCCAGGAGGCGGTGAGGGAGTCCGCCCTGGAGGAGCTCTGTGCCGCCTGCCAGGTGGACATACCGGAGGACATGCTCCAGCGGGAGAGGGATCACATGCTGGTCCACGAGAAGCAGCGGGTCACCCAGCAGCTCAAGAAGGAGTGGGACCAGTACCTGAAGGAGATGGAAACCGATGAGGCCGCTTTCGCCGCTAAGATGGAGGAGAGGGCCCGGGAGATCATCAAGCGGGAGCTGGTGCTCTGGACCCTGGCGGACAGGGAGGGCATAGATGTCTCCCCCGAGGACCTGGATGGGGAGATAAGGAAGATGTCCATGAGTGTTGGGGTCGACGAGTCCAAGTTCCGCTCCTTTCTGGCGTCCAACCGGCAGAGGCTGGACGAGATGGTGAGCTCCATAAGGAAGCGCAAAACCATGGATTGGCTCGTGTCCGCCGTCAAGGTGGAGAACTTCGACACCGATGCCAAGGCGGACGCCTAAGCGGGAGGTGGATTGATGAGCCACGGGACCATGTCGTATCTGATCCCCTACGTCATCGAACAGACCGGTCGGGGAGAGCGGTCCTACGACATATACAGTCGGCTCCTCAAGGACCGGATAATATTCATCGGTCAGGAGATAGACGATCACCTGTCCAATCTGGTGGTAGCCCAGCTCCTGTTCCTGGAGAGCGAGGACCCGGATAAGGACGTGTTCGTCTACATAAACAGCCCCGGCGGGGTGGTGACCGCTGGGCTGGCCATCTACGACACCATGCAGTACGTCAAGTGCCCCGTGTCCACCATATGCGTGGGTCAGGCGGCCAGCATGGCGGCGGTGCTCCTGTCCGCGGGGGAGAAGGGGAAAAGGATCTGCCTTCCCCACTCCAGGATAATGATCCATCAGCCCCTTGGCGGGGCCCAGGGTCAGGCGTCCGACATAGAGATCCAGGCCAAGGAGATCCTCAGGATGAAGGAGATCCTGAACTCCATCCTGTCCAATCACACCGGGCAGCCCATGGATAGGATCGCCAAGGACACCGATCGGGATTTCTTCATGTCCGCCGAGGAGGCCATGGCGTACGGCATAGTGGACAAGGTCATCGACCGGCGCTGAAACGCAGATCCCAGCCTGGCTGATCGGATCGTTCGGAGGGGGTCCTCGGGCCCTCTCCTTTTGTTGTAATATGTGTTAGGATTTAGCCTTGGCGACCGCACCTGGCGTATATCCAGGGTGGCCGAACAGTAGATTCTAGACGAAGATCGTAGAGGTGAAGATATGTTCAAGGACAACGACGACCTGGGCGGCAAGAGGAGGAGGGTTCGCTGCTCCTTCTGTGGCAAGGGACAGGATGAGGTGGCGAAGCTCATAGCCGGCCCCGGGGTTTACATATGCAACGAATGCGTCAACCTTTGCAACACCATCCTGAGCGACGAGAGCCTGTCTGCGGGGCAGGGGATAGGCGCTAAGCCCAGCCTTTCGGGGCTGGACCAGGTCCCAAGGCCCGATGAGATGAAGGCCTTCCTGGACCAGTACGTGATAGGCCAGGATCAGGCCAAGAAGGTCCTGTCCGTGGCGGTCTACAACCATTACCGACGGATAACCGCTGGCCCCAGCGATGACCAGGTGGAGCTGCCGAAGAGCAACGTCCTGTTGGTGGGACCCACCGGGTCCGGCAAGACCCTTCTAGCCCAGACCTTGGCCCGGCTGCTCAAGGTGCCCTTCGCCATAGCGGACGCCACCACCCTGACCGAGGCGGGGTACGTGGGGGAGGACGTGGAGAACATCCTGGTGAGGCTGTTGCAGGCGGCGGACTACGACGTCAAGGCGGCGGAGCGGGGGATAATCTACATCGACGAGATCGACAAGATATCCCGCAAGTCCGAGTCCCCCTCGATAACCCGGGACGTGTCCGGCGAGGGGGTCCAGCAGGCGTTGCTCCGGATCCTTGAGGGGACCGTGTCCAACGTGCCCCCCAAGGGGGGCCGTAAGCATCCCAACCAGGACTTCATCCAGGTGGACACCAAGAACATCCTGTTCATATGCGGCGGCGCCTTCGACGGCTTGGAGCCCATAATAGCCCGGAGGACCAGGAAGAAGGTCATAGGCTTCGGGGGCGACATAGCCTCCGCCAAGGACCTTGAGAAGAGGAACTCCCTCTATCGGGAGCTGGTGGCGGATGACCTCATAACCTACGGGTTCATCCCTGAGTTCGTTGGCAGGCTCCCGGTCATAGTCCCCCTGGACTCCCTGGACGAGGAGGCGCTGGTCCGGATACTCCAAGAGCCCAAGAACGCCCTGGTGAGGCAGTACCAGAGGATCTTCGAGATGGACCGGGTCAACCTGGAGTTCACCCCCGAGGCCATCCGGGCCATCGCCCGGAAGGCCATGGAGCGCAAGACCGGCGCTCGGGCCCTCAGGTCCATAATGGAGGGCATAATGCTGGACCTCATGTATGAGATGCCCTCCAAGGCGTCCCAGGTGGGCAGGGTGGTGATCGGGGAGGACGTGGTCAACGGCCAGGGGGCCCCGGTCTTCTACCCCAGGGACGATCAGGAGGTGGCCTGATGGGGAACATGGAGGGGGATATCCCTAGCCTCACCCTTCCGGTCCTCCCGGTCCGGGACATGGTCATATTCCCCGGCGTGGTGGTACCCCTGTTCGTGGGGAGGCCCAAGTCCCTTAAGGCCATAGACTTGGCGATGGACCAGGATCGCAAGATCCTGGTGGTCTCCCAGAGGGACCTTCGGGTGGAGGACCCCGGGGATGAGGACCTCTTCCGGGTCGGCACTGTGTGCACGGTGTTGCAGATGCTCAAGGTTCCGGACGGCACCCTGAAGGTGCTGATCCAGGGGGATGAGGCGGTGGACGTGGAGGAGTTCGAGTTCTCCAAGGACCTCATATCCGCCGTCTGCCGGGATCGGGACTACCTGGAGGATGAGGACCAGGAGACGGAGCCCCTGAGGCGCTCCGTGTTGGAGCAGTTTGAGCGGTACGTTGGGCTTCACCCCAAGGTGCCGTCCGAGGTTTTCGCCCCCCTGGCGGAGGAGAGTAGCCAGCGGGTGGCGGATCTGGTGGCCTCCCATTTGGTGGTGGGGGTTGCGGAGAAGCAGCAGCTCCTGGAGGCCAGGTCACTGAACCAGCGCCTCCGGGAGGAGCTGAAGCTGCTCATAAGGGAGAACGACCTCCTGGAGATGGAGCACAGCATCCAGGAGAGGGTCCGCCGGGAGATGGAGCGGGGCCATCGGGAGTACTACCTTAGGGAGCAGCTGAAGGCAATACAGGAGGAGCTGGGATCCTCGGATGGCGTGGGGGAGATAGACGAGTACCGGGCCAGGATAGAAAAGTCCAAGATGCCCAAGGAGGCCAAGGAGAAGGCCCGGTACGAGCTGGATAGGCTCTCCAAGATGCCCTCCACATCGGCAGAGGCGGCGGTCTGCAGGACCTACCTGGACTGGCTCATATCCCTCCCTTGGGCCAATCAGACCAAGGATAGGCTCGAGATAGGCCTTGCCCAGCAGGTGCTGGACGAGGACCACTATGGCCTCAAGGAAGTGAAGGACCGGATAGTGGAGTTCCTGGCGGTCCGTAAGCTTGCGGGCAACGACGTGAGGGCCCAGGTGCTCTGCTTTGTGGGTCCCCCTGGGGTTGGGAAGACCTCCCTGGCCAGATCCATAGCCAGGGCCCTGAACCGCAAGTTCGTCAACATGTCCCTCGGAGGGGTCAGGGACGAGGCGGAGATCCGAGGGCATAGGCGGACCTACGTGGGGGCCCTGCCGGGGAGGATCATACAGAAGATGCGGGTGGCGGGGGTCAAGAACCCGGTGATGCTACTGGACGAGATAGACAAGATAGGAGCCGACTTCAGGGGGGATCCCTCCGCGGCGTTGCTGGAGGTGCTGGATCCGGAGCAGAACCATGCCTTCTCGGACCACTTCCTCGAGGTCCCCTTCGACCTGAGCCGGGTCATGTTCATAACCACCGCCAACAGCCACCACACGATCCCCAAACCCTTGCTGGACAGGATGGAGCTCATAAGCATCCCGGGCTACGTGGCGGAGGAGAAGGTCCACATCGCATCCCGGCACCTTTGGCCCCGGATAGTCCGGGAGAACGGCCTATCGGACATGGGCCTGAAGCTCAGCAAGGGTACCCTGGAGAGGATAATCTCCGACTACACCCGGAAGGCGGGGGTCAGGAACCTGGATCGGCAGCTTTCCAAGATAGCCCGCAAGGTGGCCTGCGCCCGGGTGGCGGCGGAGGAGTCGGGGGCCAGCTTTAAGGCCCCCAGGATAACCACCGCCTCGCTGGTCAAGTACCTTGGAGCCCCCAAGGGGTACGACACGGTTATCCCCCAGGGGAGCGCCGTGGGGGCCGTGGTGGGCCTGGCTTGGACCGAGACTGGGGGGGACGTTCTGCTCCTGGAGGCGGCCGCCATGGCCGGCAAGGGGAAGGTGTCCTTCACCGGCAACCTGGGTGACATAATGCAGGAGTCCGTCCAGGCGGCGGTGGGCTTCCTTAGGTCCCACGCCCAGGAACTCCGCATGGACCACGTCAAGTGGGACGAGATGGACCTCCACGTCCACGTCCCAGAGGGGGCAACCCCCAAGGACGGTCCCTCCGCTGGAGTGGGGCTGGCGGTGGCCATATGTTCTGCCATCCTTAAGGTCCCGGTTAGGACCGACATGGCGGTCACCGGGGAGATAACCCTCCGGGGAGCGGTGTTGCCCGTGGGGGGCATCCGGGAGAAGTGTCTGGCAGCCAAGCGGAACCGCATCCGGGAGATGATCCTGCCCTTCGCCAACCGGGCGGATGTGGAGGACATGCCCGATTGGGCCCGAAAGGGGCTCACGTTCCATTTCATATCCTCCGCGGAGGAGGCGTTTCGCTTGCTCATAAAGGGTGACGGTTGATGCTCTGGCGGGCCCAGCTGATCGCCTGCGCCTACCGTTACGATCAGGTGCCGCCTCACCATCTGCCCGAGGTGGTGATGGTGGGGCGCTCCAACGTGGGCAAGTCGAGCCTTATAAACGCCATGATAGGCCAGAGGTTGGCCAAGGTGAGCAAGACCCCTGGCAAGACCAGGAGTGTCAACTTCTTTGAGGTCCAAGGGGATCCTCCCTTCGTCCTGGTGGACCTGCCGGGATACGGTTTCGCCGCCCGGAGTGGGGGAGAGCTGGAGCTCTGGCGGAGGCTGATCGAACGCTATTTCAGATCCTCCCGGGTCAGCCTGGTCCTCCAGCTGGTGGACTTCAGGCACGGTTTTCTAAAGAACGACAGGCAGATGGAGGAGTACCTGGCGGGGCTCCAGATCCCGGTGGGGGTGGTGTTCACAAAGCTGGACAAGGTGAGTGGTTCCCGACGCAAGTCCGCCCTGGATGCTTACGTCAAGGAGGGCTTCCGGTGTTCCATCGGGCCATTCCTGGTATCGTCGGAGACCAAGGAGGGGCTGGGGGACCTCAAGTCCGGGCTGTCCCTATGGCTCAAGGAAGGTTCCGTGCCCCGTGAGGGGCTTTGATCCCTTTTATAGAGATCGATACACAACGTTGCAAGGGGAGGCGGTTTCATGAAGGACATCTCTTTAGGCAAGAGCTACGACCCGGTCCCCATAGAGGACGGCTGGTACGGGCGGTGGATAGGGGCGGACCTGTTCAAGGCGGACCCAGAGTCCCCCAAGCCCAAGTTCGGAGTGGTGATACCTCCCCCCAACGTGACCGGTTCCCTCCATATGGGGCACGCGCTCAACAACACCCTTCAGGACATAATATGCCGCTACAAGCGGATGAGGGGCCATGAGGTCCTTTGGCTTCCCGGTACGGACCATGCGGGCATAGCCACCCAGAACGTGGTGGAGCGTCACCTGGCCTCCCAGGGCATATCCCGCCATGACCTGGGTAGGGAGGCCTTCGTGGAGAAGGTCTGGGAGTGGAAGGAGCAGTACGGTAGCCGGATAATAGGACAGCTGAAGAAGCTGGGGGCCTCTTGTGACTGGTCCAGGGAGAGGTTCACCATGGACGAGGGGCTATCCCGGGCGGTCAGGAAGGTCTTCGTGGAACTGTACAAGAAGGACCTCATCTACCGGGGCAAGTACCTCATAAACTGGTGCCCCCGGTGCAGGACTGCCTTGTCGGATCTGGAGGTGGAGCACCAGGAGAGGGACGGCAACCTCTACAAGGTGGCCTATCGCTTCGCCGATGGGGACGGGGAGCTCCACGTGATGACCACCCGGCCGGAGACCATCCTGGGGGACGTGGCCATAGCGGTCCACCCGAGGGACGAGAGGAACAGGCACCTGATAGGCCGCAAGGTGGTGGTTCCCCTGGTTGGGCGGGTCATCCCGGTCATAGAGGACAACATGGTGGACCCGGACTTCGGCACCGGTTGCGTCAAGATAACCCCCGCTCATGACCACAACGACTTCCTGGTGGGACAGAGACACGGTCTTGAGGCCATACAGGTCATAGACGACCAGGGGCTCATGACCCAGGAGGCCCTGGAGTTCGCCGGGCTCGACAGGTTCGAGGCCCGCAAGAGGGCGGTGGAGGCCCTTAGGGAGCGGGGTAACCTGGTGGAGGTGGTGGAGCACAGCCACTCGGTGGGACACTGCTACCGGTGTCAGACCGTGGTTGAACCCTACCTGTCGGAGCAGTGGTTCGTCCGGGCCAAGCCTCTGGCGGAGGTGGGGGTGAGGGCGGTCCGGGAGGGGAAGATAAAGTGGATCCCCGAGAGCTGGGTTAACGTCTACTACCAGTGGATGGAGAACATCCGGGACTGGTGCATATCCCGGCAGCTCTGGTGGGGACACCGGATACCCGCCTGGTACTGTTCCTGTGGACATGTGATCGTTGACGAGGTGGACCCCACCCACTGCCCCGAGTGCGGCTCCTCCAACCTGGTGCAGGATGAGGACGTTTTGGACACCTGGTTCTCCAGCGCCCTCTGGCCCTTCTCCACCATGGGCTGGCCCGAGGACACCAAGGAGCTAAGGAGCTTCTACCCCACGGGGCTTCTGGTAACCGGTTTCGACATCATATTCTTCTGGGTTGCCAGGATGATAATGATGGGGCTGGAGTTCATGGGGGATGTGCCGTTCCATCACGTGTACATCCACGCCCTGGTCAGGGATGAGAGGGGGCAGAAGATGAGCAAGTCCAAGGGGAACGTGATCGATCCCCTGGACCTGATAGAGAAGTACGGGGCGGATGCGTTGAGGATGACCTTGGCGGCCTTGACCGTTCAGGGGAGGGACATATGCCTGTCCGCCTCCAGGGTTGAGACCTACCGCTTCTTCCTCAACAAGCTGTGGAACGCCAGCCGCTTCGCCCTCATGAACCTGGATGGAGTGGATCCGGGCTCGCCGATTGACCTCAAGAACCTGCGCATCCACGACCGGTGGATTCTGCGGAGGCTTGACCAGGTGAAGGCCCAGTTGGCGGACCTGCTGGACGGGTACTTCTTCGGCGAGTCCGCCAGGCTACTCTACGATTTCACCTGGTCCGAGCTGTGCGACTGGTACCTGGAGATGGCGAAGCCGGCCCTCCGGGGGGACGAAGGGGAGCCTAGGCGATCGGCCACCCAGAGGGTTCTCCTGGAGGTCTTCCGGGACCTTCTCAGGATGATGCATCCCTTCATCCCCTTCGTAACCGAGGAGCTGTGGCATCACTTCCCCTTCGGTGGCGGGTTCATAGTGAACGCCGGATGGCCCGATGGGACCTCTCCCCGATTTGACCAAAAGGACGCGGAGGCCATGGAGTCCATCCAGGAGATCATCCGGAGCATGAGGAACCTGAGGGCCGAGGCCTCGGTGCCGCCCCAGAAGGAGATCGAGCGGTTCATCCTGAGGGTCCGGAGCCCGGAGATCGAGGCGTCGCTGGCGGATAACCAGGACCTGGTGCGGCTTCTTACCCGATGCGGGAAGCTGGAGATGATCCCTGCGGATGCCCAATCCCCCGCCAAGAGTCTTGCCAGCGTCTTGAGGGACGTGGACGTTTTCCTGCCGGTGGAGGGTCTATGGGACATCGAGGCGGAGATACGGCGCCTGTCCGAGGAGAAGAAGAGGGTGGAGGCAGAGCTGGAGAGATCCCTGGCCAAGCTTGGCAACCGATCCTTCGTGGAGCGGGCCCCCGCCGAGGTGGTGGAGAAGGAGAGGGCCTCGGTGGAGGAGAAGAGGGCCCGACTCGAGAGGATAAGGGAGAACATAGAGAGCCTAAGCCGATGATCCCCTGGGACCGGTTCGAGGAGGAGCTCTCCCGCCTGGCCAGTCCGGGAATAAGGCCCGGTCTTTCCAGGCTGGCCAGGTTGCTGGACCTACTGGGGAACCCCCAGCGGAGGTTCCCCTCCATACTGGTGGTGGGTACCAACGGCAAGGGATCAACCTGCTCTGCTCTGTCCTCCTGCCTGTCCGCCGGGGGCTACCGGGTTGGGCTGTACACCAGCCCGCACCTTGAGAGTCCCGGAGAGAGGCTGAGGATAGGGGGGGAGCAGATCTCCTGCCATGAGCTATGGCCCAGGCTCGAGAGGGTGGCCCATGTGATCCAGGGGGATCCGAGGCTTTCTTCGGATCGACCGTCCTACTTTGAGATCCTTACCGCCGTGGCCTTCTCCTACCTGGCGGACGCCTCCATCCACTTGGCGGTGGTTGAGGCCGGGATGGGGGGGCGGTTGGACGCCACCAACACCCTGGGCATGGTGGAGTGTGTGGTCTGTGCCCCCATAGGTTTGGACCATCGGGAATACCTGGGGCCCACGGTTCGCCACGTGGCGGCAGAGAAGATGGCGGTCATAAGGCCCGGGAAGCCGGCGGTCTTCGCCGGGGACCAGGGGGGCGATGGTCTGGATGAGATGTTCCTCGATAGATGCGCCAAGGTGGGTGCCAGGCCTGTTATCCACTCTAGGGAGTGTCGGATAGAGTTGCTCCAGATGTCCCCCGGAGGCTGCCGTTTCCGCCGCACTAGGGGCCCAGTAGAAGAGGAGCTGTTCATCCCCTTGGCGGGGCTTCACCAGCCTTACAACGGATCCCTGGCCATTACCGCCCTGGAGGAGATATCGGACCAGTTCCCCCTGTCCAGGTCCGCTATGGCGGAGGGGCTATCGAAGGTTAGCTGGCCCGGTCGGATGGAATGGATCCCCTTGGATGGTTCCCGGGGAGTGATCCTGGACGGGGCCCACAACCCCCACGGCATGAGGGTCCTGGTGGATAGCCTCAAGAGGATCCAGAACCCGGAGGGAACCGCGGTGGTCTTCGCCGCCATGGGGGACAAGGATCTAGAGGGCACTTTGGGGATACTGGGGGAGCTTAAATCGCCCCTTTTCGTCACCACCGTCCCCGGCCTTGCCCGGTCCGCCACGGTGGAGGTCCTATCTTCCCTGGCGTCCAAACTGGGAATTCCCTTGGCGGGTTCCAATCCGGACCCCATGGAGGCGGTGAAGATGGCGCTGGATGTCGGCCCCACGGTGGTGGTTTGTGGCAGCCTCTTCCTGGTGGGGCACGTGAGAGGGAGGATTAGGGGAAGTTGATCACCCAAAGGGAAGATCTGGTGGCGGGGCATCGGGTGATGAGGATAGAGGAGGACGGCTCCTTCCGGGGCTGTCTTCTGCTGGATGGCCCACTGGTCGACGGGGGATCCGGGATCTCACTGGACCTTGGAGCGTTGGAGGGGTTGATAGGAGATGGATGGAGCTCCATCGCATCCCCTCGGCAGGTTCACGGGGATCGGATCCTTGCCTTCCATCATGATCTTCCGATGGATCCCGCTCCGGAGGCGGATGGGGTTATGATCTCCTGTCGGGGAGCGGTGGGGGCGATGAGGTACGCGGACTGCGTCCCGGTGCTCCTGGGAGTAAGGAGCGAGCCCTTGATCGTGGGGCTCCACTCGGGCTACTCCGGCACGGTGTTGGGGATTTGCGAGAGGGCGTTGGATGCCATGGAGGGGACGGTTACGGATTGGGGCTCCGTCTGGGCGTGGGTGGGTCCTTCCGTGTGTGGTGGCTGCTACAGCCGGAGGGTCCATGACCCCGCCACGGCGCGAGGCATGAGGGAGCTCCATTCGTCCCGCTGGAGGGTGGAGGGGGACCTGGTCTACTTCGACATAAAGGGAGCCGTGGTGGACCAGCTCAGGTCAAGGATCCCCGCTCCCAACGTGATGGTCAGCCCCCTATGCACCTTCGAGGATCCGAGCCTCCCATCCTTTCGGAGGGACCGGACAGCTAGGCGGATGGCCCTCCTTTTCGGTTTGCCTAAGGTTTAGGGAGGCCACTTTGGGCTTCATTTACGGGAGAATTAGAGCAGATGGAGGAGCTTTAGATATCTGCTTGATGGGGAGTGATCCAGTTGTCTGTTAGGGTAGGGGTAATAGGGGTTGGTCACCTGGGGTACCATCATGCCCGGATATATTCCGAGATCCTGGGGGCCACCCTGGTGGGGGTGGTGGACTCCAACGAGGACAGGGCCCAGTATGTGGGTGACACCATGGGGGTTCCCCACTTCTCGGATTTCGTTCAGTTTCTGGATACCGTGAGGCCCCATGCGGTGAGCGTGGCGGTGCCCACCAGTCTTCACTATCAGGTGGCCAGCGAGGCCCTCAAGAGGGGGATCCATGTGCTGGTGGAGAAGCCGGTGACCACCAAGGTGGAGGAGGCGGAGACGCTGCTCAAGATTGCGGCGGAGAGGGACCTGGTCTTGCAGGTGGGACACGTTGAGCGGTTCAACAGCGCGGTGCAGTACGTTAGGAGCATGATTGACTCCCCGCTTCTCATCCAGTCCAGGCGGATGGGGCCCTTCTCCCCCAGGATCAGCGACGTTGGGGTAGTGTTGGACCTCATGATCCACGACATAGATATCATCCTCTCCATGGTGAACTCCGACATAGACCGCATATCCGCCACCGGCTCGGTGGTCAGGTCCGATCACGAGGATATCGCCTGTGCTCAGATAACCTTCAAGAACGGGACCATCGCCCACGTGGTGGTCAGCCGGGTGTCGGAGAAGAGGATCCGGCAGATGGACATCATGGAGAGGGAGAGGTACATCGTGGTGGACTTCGAGTCCCAGGACGTGTCTATAAACCGGTGCATCAAGGGCGGCTCCGGCCTCGTCGAGGTGGTGGAGCACCCGGTCTACCCCAAGAAGGAGCCCCTCAAGATGGAGCTCCAGCACTTCGTGGACTGTGTGAAGGAGGGCAAGGAGCCCCTGGTGGGCATCCGGGACGGCAAGAGGGCTCTCGAGGTGTGCGTCAAGGTCCTTAGGCAGATAGAGCAGGATGCGGTGGGGATCAAGGCCCATACCGCTTGATATCCCCCGGATATCTTGGGTACTCATATTTTAATCCACACGGAAGAGCTGGGGCCCCCTCCAGCTCTTCCTGCTTGATGCCGAACCGTTATGATAGGATAGAGGCCGAGAAGGGGGTGTTAACCATGTTGATCAGGATGCCCCGGAGGAAGTCCGTCACGCTTAAGAATGTCCTCCTGGTGATCATCGTGGCACTGGCCGCCCTCATAGCGGTGATGTCCGCGGTGATCTTCACGTTGCCTCCCAAGGCCTTCCGGGACAACGTGATGCTGAGGCTCATATACGAGAAACACACCAAGGCGGTGCACTGGTTCAGGAAATGAGGTGCTGTCTTTGTCGTTCTTGAGGGATGTTAGCGTTTTGAACCGTCAGGCCCTCCTGGGGCTGGTCTTCTTCCTGCTGGCCCTCCCGGTGGCCAGGGCGGTGGTCAACATATACCGGGGAAGGTGGCCCGGGGGGCCGGCGGTCCTCTTCTACCTCAGGATGTTGCTGGGTTTCCTCCTGGCGGGGGCGATCACCCTCACCTTCTACTCCTTCGTGGGGAAAGAGATCCTGCCATGAGGAGGTGGGTGGCGGTAGCGGCGGGGGTCATCATATGGGTCCTCTTGCTATGTTTGGGGGTGGGTGCCCAGGAGATGCCCAAGGCGGATCGGCGGGCATCGGAAGTCATTTTCATGATGGCTTACCGGGACCTGCTGGGCCGCAGGTATTGGAGCTCCCTGGCCAACATATCCGGTGCGCTGAAGAAGAACACGTACTTCGTGGACCTCTACTTCCTCCGGTCTGTGGTCCAGAGGAGGATGGGCAACCTGGACGACGCCGCCGCATCCTTAAGGAGCTACCTGGAGGTTAGGAGGAACGACTACCGGGGCAAGTCGATCCTCCGATCCCTGGAGGACGAGATCAGGTCTTTGAGACTGGCCCTTCGACCCAAGGCGTCCATGCTGTCCGCCACGTTCGTGGACGCCCGGGATGGCAGCGTTCTTCCCAAATTGGACAGGACCTTTATCCTGGGCATGGGGGGGGCTGGGAAGGTGAGCTCCCTGGGGGACAAGCTCTTCCTGGTGGACAGCCTGGGGGATCGGGTAGTGATCTACCGGGGAGGCAAGAGGCTGGCGTCCCTGGCCATCAAGTCTCCGGTGGCGGTGGTGCCGCTGGACTACCTCAATTGGGTGGTCCTCTCCTCCGATGGTGGGGCCTTTAGGGTGGAGGAGAACCAGTACAGCGGCGCCATATCCCAAGGGCCGTACTTCAAACACGATGGGCACATCTCAGATGGGGTGGCTCTCTCCGATGGGGCCTTCGCAGTCACGGACCGGATATCCGGGAGCCTGCTGATCCTATCATCCGGGGGCCGGGTAATGGGGCAATGGCGGCCCAATGGATCCGGGAGGTTGCCCGAGCTGGTGGCGGTGGACTCCCTGGGGAGCCGCCTGGCGGTGGCGGACCGGGGGCGCGGGATGGTCTACGTGCTGGACTGGACGGGGGGATCCTCCTTCAAGGAGGTGGCCAACGTCCGGGTCAATGGCGTCAGGGACCTAACTTGGAACCACGAGGGGGGGCTCTTCGTGGTGGCCGAGGGCGGGGCCCTGTTCAAGGTGGGTCCCCTCTGGGATGGGACCGTTACGCTGGATACGGTGGCCAGGGGGCTCAAGGATCCGTGGACCGTATGCACCTACCAGGGGGGCATCATGCTGCTAGACCAGGGAGGGCGTCAGCCCCTCTGGGGCGGCCTGATCTACAACGATGGGGCGGTCAACGGCCTTTTCGGGGTTATGGACATGGCCATAGATGAGGGGGATGTCTACAGCCTCACCATGACGTCCCGGCTCTCCCCCTTTTTCGCCTCCATAGGGGACAGGTTCCCGGTGGTCAGGGGGGTTTGGCAGAACAAGCTGGCGCTGGTGTCGGTGAGCGGCAGCAGGAGGCTGATCCCGGAGCCCCAGGTGGTGGCCTTGGAGAGCCCCGACGGGGATCCATCCCGTCTGTGGCGGGATATACGCGCCAGGGAGGAGAAGGGGATGTCCTTGCCTCAGGTCCTTCTCCTCAACTCGAACGTCCGGTTGGGGCGAAGGGACCAGGAGAGGTTGCTGGCCTACTGTCTGATGAACGGCCTCAGGCTGGATGTGGCTGCCATAGGTGTCCCATCGTCGCCGGAGCTGGACGCGGTGAGGCGCCTTACCGGAGGAAGCTTGTATTTCCGGGCAAAGCCCGCACTGACTCCCCTGGACGGGGTGGAGTGGACCTTCCGGATGCCATTGCCCAAGGTGGACGTGCCGCTGGGCAACGTGTCGGACTCCCTGGTATCCCTCTTCGTGGACGCGGAGGACTATAGCTTCAGGGAGTGGATGCCCTTCTTCCCCGCCGCCTTCCGCTAGGGCCGTTTTTGAAAGATTCAGTCGTGCTTCCCGGGGCTAATCCGGGGTTTTAGGGTATATCATGGGAGATGCGGAATTAAACTGTCCGGGGAGGCGTTTGCTTTGAACAGGCTCGTGGATGCGGCTTTGTCGGGGGATCACAGGGCCATAGCCAGGTTGATAAGCTTGGTGGAGAGTGGTGCTCCTCTGGCCGATGGGGTAATGAGGGCCATATACCCCAAGACCGGCAGGGCACACGTCATAGGGATCACCGGTAGCCCCGGGGCGGGGAAGAGCACGCTGGTGGACAAGCTGATAGGGCAGTTCTTAGACGCGGGCAAGAGCGTGGGGGTCATAGCGGTGGACCCCTCCAGCCCCTTCTCCGGGGGGGCCATCCTGGGGGATAGGCTCAGGATGCAGGGGCATGCGGTCAGCGATAAGGTTTTCATAAGGAGCATGGGCAGCCGTGGATCCCTTGGGGGGGTCAGCGGTGCCACCGGTGAGGCGGCGCTCATATTGGACGCGTGCGGCAAGGACGTGGTGATCATAGAGACCGTAGGGGTTGGCCAGTCAGAGGTGGACATCGTCAAGCTGGCGGACACGGTCTGTCTGGTCCTGGTCCCCGGCATGGGGGATGACGTTCAGATAATGAAGGCGGGGATAATGGAGATCGCCGACGTGTTCATAGTCAACAAGGCGGATAGGGATGGGGCCGACAAGGTGGTGGCGGACGTCAGGATGATGTTGGACATCTCCCCCCGGGTGGATTGGCGGCCGCCGGTGGTGAAGACCTGTGCGGAGCGGGGGGAGGGCGTAGGGGATGCGGTGAAGGCCATCGATTCCCACTGGTATCACCTGATGAGCAGTCAAGAGGGGCGCCAGCGGCGCATATCCCGGATAGAGTCTCAGGTGGAGGGAATCCTTAGAAGGGAGATCGCCGCCATGGTCAACCGGGTGTGGGAGGACAGGAAAGATCATGGGGTGCTGGAGGAACTCCTGGAGAGGCGGACGGACCCCTACAGCCTCGCGGAGGAGATCCTCGATCAGGTCCTTTCTCCCTCCCGTTGAGCGTCAGATCACTTAACGTTGTGCGAAGGGGCGGCTTTTGGCTGCCCATTTTTTATGGCATAATCCCCATGATGTGGTCTTGAAGCTTAGATAGCCCTTCCTTGAGGCTGAAGAGGAGGATAACTTGGAGATGAAGATAGCCATAGGTTCCGACCATGCGGGTTTCGTTCTAAAGGAGCACCTGATCGGTTTTGTTCGATCCAAGGGTTACCAGGTACTTGATATGGGGACTTGCTCTGCCGAGGCCCGGGTGGACTTCCCCGACTGGGGGATCAAGGTGGCGGAGGCGGTGTCCCGGGGTGAGGTGGATCGGGGAATATTGGTCTGCGGAAGCGGAATAGGCATGTCCATCGTGGCCAACAAGGTGCCCGGGGTCTATGCGGCCCTCTGCAGGGACACCACCGAGGCCAGGCTCTCTCGGGAGCACAACGACTCCAACGTGTTGGCCATAGGGGGACGCCTGGTGGGGCCCGATCTGGCGGCGGAGATGGTAGACACCTGGCTGTCCACCCAGTTCCTGGGGGGCCGATACGAGGCCAGGAACCAGAAGATAAGGGACTACGAGAGGTCGGTATACAAGGAGGAGGCCATGGGCCAAGTCCGGGCCAACGGGAGACTCGTGGTGGTCAGTCATCCGTTGATCCAGCACAAGCTGGGGATCATAAGGGACAAGAACACCTCTTCCAAGGACTTTAGGGAGCTGGTGCAGGAGATCGCGGGCCTCATGGTCTACGAGATAACCCGGGATCTTTCGTTGGAGGAGATTGACGTCTGCACCCCCCTTGGTCCCACCAAGGCCTTCACCCTGGCGGGCAAGAAGATGGCGGTGGTGCCGGTGCTCCGGGCGGGGCTTGGCATGGTGGAGGGCATCTTGAGGCTGATCCCCAACGCCAAGGTGGGACATGTGGGACTCTACAGGGATCCCAACACTCTGGAGCCGGTGGAGTACTACTGCAAGTTGCCCGGGGACATAGAGGATCGGGACGTCTACATTGTGGACCCCATGCTGGCCACCGGCGGGTCCGCCGCGGCGGCCATAGACCTGGTCAAGCGAAAGGGGGCCAAGCGGATATCCCTGGTGGCCCTGATAGCCGCCCCCGAGGGTGTCGCCCGGGTCAAGAGCAGCCACCCGGAGGTGGACATATACACCGCCGCCCTGGACAGCCACCTGAACGACCACGGCTACATAGTCCCCGGGCTTGGCGACGCGGGGGACAGGCTCTTTGGGACCAGATAGTTACAACCCATGGGAGGTGACATTTGGAGCCACCTGCTGAGGGCCCTGGGGGCCATGTTGGGGGCCTTCGTGGCGGTTCCCCTCTCCATGGCACTGGCCAGGCGATTCCGCCTTCTGGACGTTCCCGGGGGCAGGAAGCAGCACAGCTCGGTGACCCCCCGGGGGGCTGGGATAGTGTTGTGGATGGGGCTTTTGTTGATCTTCCTGCTCTTCGGGGATGAGGGGCGCTTTGTCCCCTTCGTTGCCACCGGTGCCACGGTGGTCTTCCTTGTGGGCTACCTGGACGACATGAGCTCCCTGTCCCCATCGGTGAGGTTCCTGGTTCATCTGGCCGCCTCGTACGGGGCCATATATCCCTTGGACTTGCCCCTACTGCACCGGATTGCCTCGGTGATCTGGATAACCGGGCTGACCAACGCGTTCAACCTGGTGGATGGGATGGACGGCCTGTGCCTCTCCATGGCGCTTATCACCATGGGCTTCTGCGCGGTGACCTTCGGTCCCTTCCCGTGGGCCCTCACCGCTGGGCTGGTGCTGGGTGTCATGCTCTGGAACTTCCCCAAAGCCAAGACATTCCTGGGGGATGGAGGAAGCACTCTCCTGGGGTATCTTTGCGGGGCGCTCATCCTATGGAACGCGTGGGAACCCATGGCATCCATGGGCATATTGAGACTCATGTTGGTGCTTTTCCTACTAGGGGGGCTCCCTGTCCTGGACACCCTGGTTGTCATGACCGGCAGGATCATTAAGAGGAGGTCACCGTTTCTTCCCGATAGGACCCATGGGCATCACAGGCTTCTCGATAGGGGAATTAGAAAGGAGAAGGTGCTGGCGATTCTGGCTGCTTTCCACTGTCTGCTGCTCTTGGCAGGGGTCAAGGCTCTTGGTTCCTGGGGAGGTTGATTTGATTGATTAGGGCCATTGTCTGGAGGAGATATTATTGGATAGGCTGAAGGTGGTTTGCGTTGTAGGCACCAGGCCCGAGGCCATAAAGATGGCCCCGGTGGTGATCGCATTGAGGGAGAGGGGGAGCTTCGACGTGGTGCTCCTGGCCACGGGACAGCACTCCCAGATGCTGTACCAGGCCCTGGCCCCCTTCCAGCTCACCCCTCACGCGGACCTGGGCATAATGCGGGAGAGGCAGTCCCTGGATTACGTCACCTCCGCGGTCCTTCAGGGGGTGGGGGACTTCCTGGACGATTGCCGCCCCGCCGCGGTGCTGGTCCACGGGGACACCACCACCACCATGGCGTCCGCCCTGGCGGCCTTCTATCGGGACGTGCCGGTTGGTCATGTGGAGGCGGGGCTCCGGAGCGGCGATATGAGGCGACCATTCCCGGAGGAGATGAACCGGGTTTTCACCGATCGGATATCGTCCCTTCACTTCGCACCCACCGAAGGTGCCCGGCGGAACCTTGTAGCGGACGGCATCCGGGAGGGGAGCATCTTGGTGACGGGCAACACGGTCATAGATGCTCTCCTTTGGATGAGGGATCACGTGTCCTCCCCCTCAAAGGCCATAGGGGCTGTAGGGGACGGTCCCTTCATACTGGTTACCGCCCATCGGAGGGAGTCCTGGGGGGCCCCCTTGAGGGAGATAGCCCTGTCGGTGAGGGACCTGTTGGGCGTCAGGAGGGATCTGAAGGCCCTTATCCCCATGCACCGCAACCCGGACGTTAGGTCTGTCTGGATGGAGATATTGGGAGGGGAGGACCGGGCGGTTCTGTGTGATCCCTTGGACTACCCGGACTTCGTGTGGGCCATGGACCGGTGCCTCTTCATCCTTAGCGACAGCGGAGGGGTTCAGGAGGAGGCCTCGGGGCTTCGCAAGCGGGTGCTCATATTGAGGGACGTGACCGAGAGGCCCGAGGTTTTGGACAGCGGTTACGGTTTCCTGGTGGGCACCTCCAGGGATAGGATCGTGTCCACCGCTATGAGGGTCCTCAACGGGGAGCTTCCCGCCCCAGCAGTGGCCTCGCCGTTCGGTGACGGACGGGCCTCGGCCCGGATAGCGGAAGCCCTTGAGTCGTATTTGATCGATAGGCGTAAGAACTAGATCGGTTTGGAGGTTTTTTGATGAGTAGCGTGGATTTGGTTTCGGAGGGTAAGAAGGAGAGGCTTGTAATAAGGGGAGGGGAGCCTCTTAACGGGGTCCTCACCGCTCAGGGTGCCAAGAACGCGGCGTTGCCGATAATGGCCTCCGCCCTCCTCTTGAGGGGCGGTAGGCTCACCATAGAGCGTGTACCCGATCTTCAGGACATCCACACCATGATGGATCTCCTGGATCACCTGGGTGTAAAGGTGGAGATGAAGGATCACCGGATGACATTGGACGTCCCGGAGGAGATCTCATGGGAGACCCCCGCCTCGCTGGTCAGGAAGATGAGGGCCTCCTCCCTGGTCTTGGGACCCTTGGTGGCCCGATGCGGCAGGGCGGTGTTGCCCCTGCCGGGGGGATGTGCCATAGGCAGCCGTCCCATAGACTTTCATGTTAAGGGGCTCGCCAAGATGGGCACCTCCTTCGAGCTCGTTCAGGGGGCCTTTCACGGCCGCACGTCGGGTCTCAAGCCCGCCAGGATATACCTGGACTTCCCATCCGTGGGGGCCACCGAGAACCTTATGATGGCCGCCTCCCTGGTTGAGGGGGAGACCATCCTGGAGAACGCCGCCCGGGAGCCCGAGGTGGTAAACCTGGCGGAAACCTTGAGGGCCATGGGGGTGGAGATAGAGGGCGAGGGTTCCGGCACCATAAAGATAAGGGGGGCAAAGGAGCTCAAGGACGCCCACGTGAGCGTGATCCCCGACAGGATAGAGGCCAGCACCTATCTCCTGGCGGGGGTGATAACCGGGGGGAAGGTGACCGTCCGCCAGATCGTTCCGGAACACATAGAGGCTCTGTGTTCCAAGTTGGAGGAGGCGGGCATATCGGTGGAGATAAAGGGAGATGACGTCACCGTGTATCCCAGTGGGAGGTATCGGGGGGTGTCGCTGAAGACGCTGCCCTATCCCGGCTTCCCAACGGACCTTCAGCCCCAGATAATGGCCGCCATGTGCTTGGCGGAGGGAACCAGCGTCATCCATGAGAGCGTGTTCGAGTCCCGTTTCCTACACGTGAGCGAGTTCAAGCGAATGGGAGCTCAGGTGGATCTGCAGGGCAACACCGCCATCGTTACCGGGGTATCCAAGCTGGTTGGCGCGGAGGTTCATGCGTCGGACCTACGGGCTGGGGCTGCCCTGGTTCTGATGGGACTGGCGGCGGAGGATGAGACGGTGGTGTGCGATCTGGAGCACATCTGGCGGGGTTACGAGGGCATAGTGGAGAAGCTGAGGGCCCTGGGTGGCAAGGTGATAGTGACCCAGGGGGAGTAATGCCCCGGTGGTTTTGGATTAGCTGGCTTTGTGGGGGAGGGATGACCTGAATGTCTTGGATGGACGAGGTGCCGAGGAGATACCTGAGCTCCGTAGAACCCTATAGGCCTGGTAAGCCCATGGAGGAGATAACCAGAACCTACGGGCTTACGGAAGTTGTAAGGTTGTGTTCCAACGAGAACCCCTGGCCCCTTCCGCAGGCGGTGATGGAGGCCATAGCGGCCGCCAAGGATGGGATCAACAGGTACCCGGATCCGGAGGCTTACAACCTCAAGAGGGCCATAGCCAGGCATTTGGGGGTATCCCCCCTCGAGGTGGCGGTGGGAGGGGGCACCGAGGGGGTCCTATGCACCCTTTTCCAGTCGATCCTGGAGGAGGGGGATCACATCATTGTCCCCAGCCCCACCTACCCGGTCTACAAGCTGACCGCATCCGCCGCCGGTGGGGTGTGCGATCCGGTGCCGCTTTTGGAGGACTTCTCCCTGCCGGTGGATGGGGTGCTCCAGATGTGCGGTCCCAGGACCAAGGCAGTGGTGCTGTGCAACCCCAACAACCCCACGGGCAACATAGTGCCAGGCAAGGACCTCCTGAACCTGGCGGTCCGCCTGGAGGAGAGACACGTCCTCCTGATAGTGGATGAGGCCTACGCGGAGTACGTGACGGACCCCCGCTACGTGTGCGGGGCGGACCTGTTCAGGCAGGCCAGCAACGTGGTGATATTGAGGACCTTCTCCAAGATATACGGCCTTGCGGGCCTCCGGATTGGGTACGCCATAGGGCCCAAGGTGATAATCGAGGCCTTCGGGAAGGTTCGTAGGGTCTTCTCGGTCAACTCGGTGGGTCAGAGGGCAGCACTGGCCGCATTGAGGTGTGGAGACCACGTAGCCAAGGTGAGGGACATGACCATAGCGGAGAGGCGGAGGGTTTACAAGGCCCTCTCAGGCCTTGGGATCAGGGTTCACGACACCCACGCCAACTTCCTGTTGCTTGAGGTCCCAAGGGCGGAGGAGATCTACGAGGGGCTCCTGCTTAACGGGGTCATCGTTCGCCTGGGGGAGGATCTAGGGCTTAAAGGCACCCTCCGGGTCACCATAGGGCTTCCGGAGGAGAACGACAGGTTTCTCTCCGAGCTGGACCGGGTGCTAAGGCGTATTGGGAGGTAATTTAGTGTGGCAGAGGACAACAGGCCCCTTCATGCGGTCTTTGCCTTCGTGGGCCCCGCCGGCACGGGCAAGAGCCAGCGGGCCCAGATGGTGGCGGCCAACCTGGGGGCGGAGTACATCATAGACGACGGCCTGGTGGTGAGGCGAGGTCAGATAGTCTGTGGCAGGAGTGCCAAGACGGAGAGGAACCAGGTCAAGGCCATAAGGCGGGCCATGTTCGAGTTCGAGGATCATCGGTTTGCGGTGGCATCCTTCTTTGCCCAGATCCCCCCCACGGGGATAATGATAATAGCCACCTCCGATGGGATGGCCATGAAGATAGCCTCCAGGCTTGGGTTGAGCCGTCCTCAAAGGATCGTTAGGATCGAGGAGGTTTCCACCCCGGAGGAGATAGCCAAGGCCAAGAGGGAACGCCGAGGCAAGGGGCAGCACGTTATCCCCGTGTCTCACGTTCAGGTGAGGCGGGACTTCGCCGGCAAGCTGGTTGGGCGGCTGAAGGTTCTTTGGCGGTCCCAGGGGGAGTCCTACGAGGGGGAAAAGACCATAGTTCGTCCTCCCTTTAACTTCATCGGCGCCCTACACATAGAGCCCCAGGCTGTGGGTCAGATGATAACCCACATAGCCCTTCTCACCCCCCAGGTATCCAAGGTATGTCAGGTTCGGGTCAAGCCCGGCGACGATGACCGCATATCGGTTGTCCTGGATCTTGGGTTGACTCCAGGTGGGAGGACTTTCCTTGAGGTCATCTCCCAGGTGAAGCGCAGAGTAATACTGGGCGTTCGCTACTTCACCGGAATAGAGATATCCCAGTTCGATATCAACGTCAGCGAGGTGTTTTTTGAAAATGGATATACCGTCGTTGGGGGAACCGTTGAGTCTTGAGGATCGGTCCCTAATGTTGGAACAGATCCGCAACAGAGCCCTATCCTGTGAACGGTGTGGTCTGTGTTCCTCCAGGACCAACGTAGTTTTTGGCGAGGGGGTGCTGGAGGGGGGCCTTATGTTTGTAGGTGAGGGGCCCGGGGCGGATGAGGATCAGCAGGGGGTCCCCTTCGTGGGCAGGGCTGGTCAGCTTTTGACCCAGATCCTGTCCGCTGCGGGCATATCGAGGGATCAGGTCTACATAACCAACGTGGTCAAGTGCAGGCCCCCGGGGAATAGGGTCCCCACATACGAGGAGATGATGGTCTGCGATCAGTTCCTTCAGGCCCAGATCCTCCTGGTCCGCCCCAGGCTACTGGTCCTGCTGGGTAGCACCCCAACGAAGTGGATACTCAAAACCCAGGAGGCCATATCGAAGCTGAGGGGGCAGTGGTTTCAGTGGAGGGGAATGGAGGTTATGCCCATGTTCCACCCCAGCTACCTCCTGAGGAACCCCTCCAACAAGGTGGGCAGTCCCAAGCATCTCACCTGGGAGGACATCCAGGAGGTAAAGCGTCGCTGGGATTCCGTAAGGGGGTGATGGGTTGGGTCTCTCGCTTTCGGAGGATATGATGGACCGGGTCCCCTCCCACGTGGGGATCATAATGGACGGCAACGGCCGGTGGGCCCAGGAGAGGGGACTTCCCAGGATAATGGGTCACCATGCGGGGGTCAAGAAGGTGGAGGTGGCGGTGAGGGCCGCAAAGGATCTGGGCATAAGGTACCTTTCCCTGTACGCCTTCTCCTCCGAGAACTGGAAGAGGGGCAGGGGAGAGGTGGGGGGGCTCATGGGCCTCTTCCGCTACTACATCAAGATGAAGGTTCGGCAGTTAAGGGAGGAGGGGGGGCGTCTTCTCTTCGCCGGCAGTGCCGATGGGCTACCCGATGACGTGAGGGAGATAATGGCCTACGGGGAGCAGGAGACCCGTCACTGCTCGGACATAACCCTGGTGGTGTGCCTCAACTACGGGGGCAGGAGGGAGATCCTGGATGCGGTGGGCAAGGCCGTGAGAGATGGGGTGCAGGATCTGGACGAGGAGACCTTCCGACGGTTCCTCTACCTTCCGGACCTGCCGGATCCGGACCTGATCATCAGGACCGGTGGTGAGATGAGGATAAGCAACTTCTGGCTCTTCCAGTGTGCTTACAGTGAGCTGTACTTCTCCCCCAAGTACTGGCCCGACTTCGATCGGGATGACCTGGTGGAAGCGGTGATGGACTACGTCAGGAGGGATAGGCGTTATGGAGGTGTCAAGGTTTAAGGGTAACTTCACTGGCAACCTGGCGCTCAGGAGCGTAAGCAGCGTGGTCCTGGTGTCCGTGGTTCTGTCATCCCTCTACGTGGGGGGCTGGTATTGGCGCCTGGTGGCCTCCGCGGTGGCCATGGTCTCCCTGTGGGAGTTTTACGTGTTGCTCTCCTCCAGGTACTCCATGTCCAGGGGGATGGGGTTGCTGGCGGGGCTAACCATGTTGTGGGCCGCCTCGGTGGGGCTCAGCCTCTCCTCCATCCTGGCGGTCATATCCCTTCTTGCCTTCATGGTCCTTTTCGTCGAGGTGCTGAGGCGGCAGAACACGGGGCAGAGCGATGCCCTGGCCAACATAGGTGGCACCCTGGCGGGGGTGGCGTACGTGGTGCTGCCCTGGTGTTTCCTGATACTGCTGAGGGAGCACACCTGGGGGCGCCTCTTCGTGCTCACCATCTTCCTCTGCACCTGGTTCTGCGACGTTACCGCCTATTTCGTGGGCAGCATATGGGGAAGGTACAGCCTTTGCGACAAGGTGAGCGCCAAGAAGACCTGGGAGGGCTTCGGGGGCGGCGTATTGGGCAGCGTCTTCGCCTCGTCCCTGGTGGCGCTTATCTTCGAGTTCCCCCCCTTGCCGCTACTTCTCTTGGGCCTTCTGTGCGGCTTCGCGGGGCAGTTGGGGGATCTGGGTGAGTCGGTGCTCAAGCGAGAGGCGGGGGTCAAGGACAGCGGATCCCTGATCCCCGGGCACGGGGGTTTCCTGGACCGGTTCGACAGCATTCTGGTCAACTCCTCCCTGGCGTTCATAATCTTTGAGGTTCTGGGGAGGTAGTCCAGTGAGCGGGCCTTTGAGGATCGGGATAGTGGGGGCCACCGGGAGCGTGGGCAGCTCCTTCGTGAGCGTATGCTCCCTCTTCCCAGACAGGTTCAAGGTGGTGGCGGTGGCGTCGGGTAGCAACTGGGGCAAGCTCTCGTCCCTGGCGGCGGAGCTTGGCTGCTCAGCCGCGTGCCTGGTGAAGGGGATCGGATCCGGCGGTGCATTTCAGGGACGCACCTACTGGGGGATAGGGGGCCTGCTGGACATGATCCGCAACGAGGAGGTGGACCACTGGGCGTTCCTGGCCTCCGGCACGGACTGCATACCCCATTTCGAGCTGGCGGTCAGGATGGGCATCCCGGTATCCATAGCCAACAAGGAGAGCCTGGTGGTGGCGGGTCCCTGGATACTCCCCCTGGCCAAGGAGAGGGATCAGATAAGGCCCGTTGACAGCGAGCACAGCGCCATATGGCAGTGCCTCATGGGGGAGGCTTGCCCCGAGAGGATCGTGCTCACCGCGTCCGGCGGTCCCTTCCGGGATATGCCGGTGGAGAGGCTGAGGCACGTGACCCCCGCGGAGGCCCTGGCGCACCCGGTCTGGTCCATGGGGGCTAAGATAACCGTGGATAGCGCCACCATGGCCAACAAGGGCATAGAGTGCATAGAGGCCATGAGGCTGTTTGGGCTTCCCATGGACAGGGTGGATGCGGTGATCCACCCCACCTCCCAGGTTCACGGGATGGTGCTCTTCCCCGATGGAACGTGGAAGATGCTGGTGTCCCAGGCGGACATGCGGCTTCCCGCCGCCATGGCCCTATCGTACCCAGACAGGTTGCCCATAGCAGAGGAGATACCCCCCCTGGAGCTGGGACAGCTGGATCTGTCCTTCTCCCCGGTGGACCCCCAGAGGTTTAGGGCCTTCTATCTGGCCAAGGAGGCGGGGACAAAAGACGGTCCATATCCCGCCCTGTTCGTGGGGGCCGATGAGGTGGCGGTGGAGAGCTTCCTGTTGGGCAGGATACCGTTTAACAGGATCCCCGACGTGATAGAGGAGGTAATGGGTTCCTACCGCGGGTCCGCCCCCTCGTCGGTGGGGGACTCCATCTCCCTGGTTCAGGAGGCTAAGGAGATGGCATCCCGGGCTTGTGCCAGGCTTGGAGGTCTTTGATTTGGTTTTCACACTTCTTTCGTTCCTCTTGGTGATATCCATAAGCGTGCTCATCCATGAGCTGGGGCACTTTGGGGCCGCCAGGCTCTCGGGGGTGAGGGTCAACGAGTTCTCCCTGGGCATGGGCCCCAAGGTCTTATCGGTCGAGCGGCTTGGCACCCAGTGGTCCCTGAGGGTGGTGCCCATAGGGGGCTTCGTGAAGCTGGCCGGGATGGAGGGGGATCAGACCCAAGGGGAGGATACCTTCGAGGGCAAGGGGCCCCTTGCCCGGGCCTTCATCCTCGTCAGCGGCGCCCTCTGCAACGTTCTGTTAGCCTTCGCCCTGGCCGCCATGGTGCTTCACTTTCACGGGGTTATGGACACCAGCTCCACGGTCATAGGGGAGACCATGGAGGGATATCCGGCTAGGGAGGCGGGGATCTCCCCTGGGGATAGGATAGTGGAGGTGAACGGCGTTAGGGTGGGGGACTGGGGCTCCATGGCCAAGACCATCCGCCGTCACGCCCCCTTGGGTCCCCTGTACCTTGGGATCGAACGGGAGGGCACGGTGATATACAAGACCGTGATGGTTAGAAAGGACGATTCGGGGGCTTATCTGTTGGGTGTTAGACCCTCGTTGAGGCGCTACACCCCTTTGGAGGCCCTTAGAGGGGCCTACCGGTACTCGGTGAACCTGGCGTTTGGGATCGTTAAGGGCATCCTGGACTGGGCCTTGGGGCGAAACCCGGTGGAGGTGTCGGGGCCGGTGGGGATAGCGGTGGCGGCTGGGGACGTGGCCAGAAGGGGTCTCTGGGAGTTTCTGGCCTTCCTGTCGGCTTTGAACTTGCATCTGGGGCTGGTGAACCTGCTGCCCTTCCCGGCCCTTGATGGGGGCCGGCTGATCTTCGTGGCCTTCGAGCTGGTCTTCAGGAGGAGGATCCCGGAGCGCTACGAGGGAATGATCCACTACCTGGGTTTCGCCTTTTTGATGGCCCTGATGGTTTGGATAACCTGGCGGGATGTGCAGCGGATAGTGTTTGGCCTTAGGTGAGGGGGTGTTCGCTTGGCTAGCCTCAATGGGGTTAGCATAGGGGGGCTATTGGTTGGAGGCGGTGCTCCCGTGAGGGTGGAGAGCATGCTCAAGACCCCCCTGGAGGACCTGGAGGGCTGTCTTCGGGAGCTCGAGGGACTGGTTGCGGAGGGTTGTGAGCTGGTCAGGACCTCCTATCGGGACGCTGGCTTGGAGGGGTGCTTGAGGGAGCTGGTGTCAGGATCATCGATCCCAATCATGGCGGATATACACTTCGATCATCGGTTGGCCCTTAGCGCCATGGATGCGGGTTGTCAGGCCATCCGAGTCAACCCGGGCAACCTTGGGGGGAGGGACAACCTCCTGACGGTGCTCCGCCGGGCCATGGATTTGGGGGTGGTGATCCGGGTAGGGGCCAACGGGGGCTCCCTGAACAACCACCAGCTGGCCCAGAGCGGGGGCGACAGGGCGGCGGCCCTGGTGGCGGCGGTTAGAGAGCAGGTGGATCTGTGCCTTGAGATGGGGTTCGACAGGGTGGTGGTCTCCGCCAAATCCTCCAGCGTACCCGAGACGGTTAGGGCCAACCAGATCCTGGCCTCCATGTATCAGTTCCCCTTTCACATAGGGATAACCGAGGCGGGGCCCCTGGAAGAGGGGGCCATCAAGAGCGCGGTTGGCATAGGGATCATGCTATCCGCCGGGATAGGGGACACCGTTAGGGTTAGCCTATCGTCTGAGGGGGTCCACGAGGTGAGGACCGCCTACCGTATATTGGGGGCCCTGGGGTTGAGACACCGGGGGATAGAGTGGATAAGCTGCCCCACCTGTGGCAGGTGCCGATTGGACGTCAAGGTCTACGTGGACAGGGTGCGGGCCGTTATGGACCGATTCAAGGGCATCCCCGACGGGTTCACCGTGGCGGTCATGGGGTGCGAGGTCAACGGCCCCAGGGAGGCCGCCTCCGCCAAGCTTGGAGTGGCGGGATCCACCTCGGGTTTCGTCGTCTTCGTGGAGGGAAGGCCCATAGGCAACTGGCCACTGGATAAGCTGGAGGAGGTCCTGTCAAAGGTGGCTAAGGACCTGGTGCCCGGGGCGGAGGAAAGGTGACGGTTTCCCCCGGGGCTATTGAAAAAACACCCCTTTGTGGTAATATTACCCAGTAAACCAACTGGACCTTGGGGTTTATTTTGCGGCTCTGAAGGTGGACTTTACAGCGGGGCTACGCTAGGGGTGTGAACTCCATGGGATCCAGTATTTAAATCAACAAGGAGGAGTAAGAAAATGGCGGTCAATCTAAGGGGTCGTCACCTTCTCAGCTTGAGGCATCACACGCCGGAGGAGATCAAGTTCCTTCTGGATCTCTCCAGGGACCTTAAGAACAAGAAGCGGGCCGGCATAAGGGGCAACCTGCTGGCGGGCAAGAACGTGGCTCTCATCTTCGAGAAGCCCTCCACCCGTACCCGTTGCGCCTTCACCGTGGCCTGCATTGACGAGGGCGGTCATCCGGAGTACCTGGGCAAGAACGACATCCAGCTGGGTCATAAGGAGGACGTGGCGGACACCGCTAGGGTGCTGGGCCGCATGTTCGACGGCATCGAGTTCCGGGGCTTCAAGCAGTCCGTGGTGGAGGAGCTGGCCAAGTACGCGGGCGTGCCGGTGTGGAACGGTCTCACCGATGAGTTCCACCCCACCCAGGTTCTGGCGGACTTCCTCACCATCCAGGAGGAGTTCGGCTACCTGAAGGGTATCAAGCTGGTCTACGTGGGCGATGGGCGCAACAACATGGCCAACTCCCTCATGATCGGTGCCGCCAAGATGGGCATGCACTTCGTGATAGCCTCTCCCAAGTCCCTCTTCCCCGCGGAGGAGCTGGTGGCGGAGTGCAAGAAGATCGCCGAGGAGTGCGGTTCCGGGGCTGTCATCGAGATAATGGAGGACCCCAAGGCGGCGGTGAAGGGGGCCCATGCGGTCTATACCGATGTCTGGGCTTCCATGGGTGAGGAGGACAAGCTGGCGGAGAGGAAGAAGATCCTCCAGCCCTATCAGGTGAACGCGGAGCTCATGGAGGCCACCGGTCGGGATGAGGCCATATTCCTCCACTGCCTGCCGGCGGTCAAGGGCTACGAGGTCACCGAGGAGGTCTTCGAGTCCCGTCGCTCCCGGGTGTTCGATGAGGCGGAGAACCGGATGCACACCATAAAGGCGGTTATGGTGTCCAGCATAGGCAACCTCTAACGGAGGTCAAACTGGGGGGAGGTGGTCGCGGCTTTTGGGCCGTGGCCGCCTCCCTCTTTCTATATTCTGAGGATCGGGGGTGAACGGTTTGTCGGAGCTAGATGTGGAGTCCTCAACCAGGATCGGCAGGCTGAGATCCCGCCTCTTATCCCTGTGTTCCATTCCCAGCAGGTCCGCATGGGGGGAAGGGGAGTCGCAAGTTATGGATTTTATAGGACGAACCCTGGATGGGTTATGCGGATCATCCAGGGGGCTCAAGGTCTTCAGGTACCCGTTGCCCCTTGACCCCTTCGGAAGGCATCACGTGGCGGCCCTGTGGAGGCACCCTGGAGGAGGCAGGGCCACGGTGGTCCTGGTGCCCCATGTGGATGTGGTGGACGAGAGGGACTACGGTTCCCTATCGCACCTGGCCTTCGATCCGGTGGGGTTGACCGAGGCCCTGAAGGGGTGTGAGCATCTCCCAAAGGAGGCCCGGCGGGACCTCGAACTGGGGTATCTGTTCGGCCGTGGAACGTTGGACGTGAAGGCGGGCTTGGCCATCGAGATGGTCCTGATGGAGGAGCTGGCCATGGGGACGGTGGACGTGGGGGTTAACGTTCTCTTCCTGCCGGTGGTGGACGAGGAAAGGGACTCGGTGGGGATGAGGGGAGCTGTGGGGTTCATGAGGGACCTGGCCGAGGCGGAGGGGCTGGACTACGTGGCATGTGTGAACACCGAGCCGTCCGAGCTGGGATCTAGCGGAGAGGACCTGCCCATATTCATAGGTTCGGTGGGCAAGCTGATGCCCTTCGCCCTGCTGGTGGGCAAGGGGGCCCATGTGGGGGAGCCATGGCAGGGGCTGAACGCCGCCTACCTGGCCTCCCGGGTGGTATCATCCCTGGAGGGGGTAAGCTGGAGCGCCGAGTCCCTGGGGGATCAGAAGCTGCCACCCATGACCTGCATAGGGCTTGAAATCCTGAGGGACAGCTACTCGGTTACACTCCCAGACATGGCCATGGCCTACTTCAACAAGCTGACGGTCTCCTCCGATCACCGATCCCTTCTGGACAGGTTCAAGGCGGAGGTAATGATATCCCTGAAGGAAGCGGTGGGGCACATTGCCCATGAATTCCGCCTCCTGGGCCTTCCTGAGATTCATGTGGCGAAGGGATCCCGGGTGCTTGAGGTCCGGGAGGTGATCCGGCTCGCCCAGTCCATGGGCTTCGATCCCAATGGGGCCGCATCCCGGTTGGATCCAAGGGAGGACACCCGTGGCCAGTCCGTGAGGGTTCTCCTGGAGGCCCTAAGGGTCCTTCGTCTTGAGCCACCCGTGGCGGTGGTGGGATTCCTGCCTCCCTACTATCCCCCCAAGCTGAACCGGGGGTGCGTGGAGAAGGACGCCCGCCTTCGCAAGGAGATGGAGAGGCTGGCCTCCCTCTGGTCCAGGGAGGAGGCTATAAGATACAGGGTCGAGGAGGTCTTTGGGGGAATAACGGACCTCAGCTTCCTTGGCGGCTTCGTGGGAGAGGAGGACTTCGCGGCGGTCATGGACAACATGCCCGGAGGGTCGCACCTCTACCCCATGGATTACCAGGCCATGGCCTGCCTGGACGTGCCGGTGGTCAACCTGGGCGTCAAGGGGAGAGACGCTCACAAGTGGACCGAGCGGCTTGATCTGGCCTACTCCTTCGGGGTCCTGCCGGATCTGATGATCCAGACGTTGAGAGCCCTGGGAGGATCCGCTGACTTGAGTTGACGGCAGGGGGGGATTTGTGTGGCGGCTAAGGTTACGGTGGGACTGGTTCAGATGGACGTCCTATGGGGTGATCCGGAGGGCAACCTGTCCAAGTGCCGGAGGATGCTGGACTCGTTGGGGGCCTGTCAGGTGGCGTTGTTGCCCGAGCTTTGGAGCTGTTCCTATGACAACCCCAACCTGGGGCTTTATGCCCGCAGTAGCGAGGAGTGTATACACCAGGTGGCGGATTGGTGCTCCTCCAGGACCGCCTGGTGTGTGGCGGGGTCCCTGCCCTGGGAAGAGGGGGGGCTTCTATACAACCGGTCTTTCGTGATCGATCCCTCGGGATCCATAGAGGCCCATTACGATAAGGTGCACCTGTTCCCCCTCCTGGACGAGCCACTAAACTTCCATCCTGGAGGGGTACCCTTGGTGGGGAACATGGGAGAGATTCCCTACGGGGTGGTCATCTGCTACGACCTCAGGTTCCCCGAGTACTTCAGGAGGATCGCTTTGGAGGGACCTTGGGTCGTATTCATATGCGCCCAGTGGCCCGCCTCCAGGGTGGACGCCTGGAGGACCCTTTTGAGGGCCAGGGCGATCGAGAACCAGCTTTACGTGGTGGCGGTGAACCGTTGCGGGGAGGGAGGAGGGGACCTATACGGGGGCCACTCCATGGTGGTGGCCCCCGACGGTGGCGTTCTCCTGGAGCTGGGGGAGGATGAGGGGACCGCCACGGTGGAGCTGGACATGGCGATCCTGCACCGGACCAGGAAGGCCATCCGGGTCTTCGAATCCCGGCGGGTGGACCTTTACGGTTTCCCCGGTGAGGTGTAGTGGGCGGAGGTCACAGGGCGAAGTATCGGGCCACTTTCACCGCCAGCGAGGGGTCGTCCAGGGCGGAGATCAGCTGGTCCATGGAATCTATGGGCCTTCGGGAGATGATCCTCTCCGCCCTAGCCCGGCCTATGCCCGGTATGCCCTGAAGGTCGCTCAGGGAGCATCGGTTAGGGTCCATGGGCCACTGGACCGCGGATATCGACCTGGGGCCCGCCCCGGTGACCATCACGTTGACCACCTCCCCTTCGTTGAGATCCCTTGACCATATGCCGATGAGCGGTGGATAGCTGCCCAGGGGGCGGCCGAAGATCAGGTTGCCGCTCCTCTCCTCGCAGATGACGTCCTCTATTACCGTGCCCGGCGGGGCCACCCGGGAGAACATGATGGGATCCACCTCCTGCCTAACCCACTCCTTGAACCTACGGTAGGTCCGCTGGTCTATCTTGGATCCACCCATATCTCCCATGGGGGTGCCGGGAAACTCCATGGGGCGCCTTATGTTTATCCGTCTCACCATGAGCCCCTCCTCCAGGATCTGGGTAAGGAAGCGTCGGTTCTCCTCCAGGGTCTTGGACGTCTCCCCCGGCAGGCCAACTATGAAGTTGAGTCCCGGAAGCAGGGAGGGAAGCCTGTTACCCCCGGGCCTTCCTCCCCCCACCTGGTTCACCACCCTGACCGCCACCAGGGCCTGCTCAAGGGTCACCTTTAGGTTGTTCTTCCGCACCACCTCCGGGTGCAGGGACTCAAGCCCCATGGAGACCGTGTCCCCCGGGGTGTTCATCTTGGATATCACATCCAGGACCTGGGAGCTTTCCTCCGGGAAGGTGGCTATGGTCTTGGGGTTGCCGTTGTCCATGTGGAGGACCTTGAGGTCCGGGGCGGAATCCCTTATGGCCTGGTAGAGCTCCCCGATGCGGGACGGGGAGGGCCTCACCCCCTGGGGGGTCACCTGCCCTCCGTAGCCCAGCACGTTGGCGCAACGGCCAAGCCGGAAGGCCTTGACGCCCATCCGGCTCAAAGCCCGCACCTCCCTGGCTATGGACTCCACTGGCCGTTCCTCCCTCAGGCCCGCCACCCCCTCCACGCAGAAGCTGCATCGGCCGTCGGTTCGGTCGCAGCCCCGGGATAGCTCCAGCTCCGCCATCACCAACGGGTAGTTGGGGTGCATCCTTACCACCTGGGCCCCCATTTCCGCCCAGAGGTCCAGCTGACCGTAACCCCTCTGGAGGGTCCCATCCATGGGGCCTCCGTCAAGCCACGATGCCAGCACCGCCTCCGGGTCCCCGGTGGCGATGCAGTCCGCCGCCAGCGCCCCGGATGGATCCAGGGCCCTGGTCCCCCCCTTTAGGGCGTAGCCGGATCGTATGGCCCCCCCCACGATCATGAAGCCCCTCCTGGGCATTTGGGAGAGCTCCGCCAGCTCCTTAAGGGTCATGGGGGATCCCCCCCTGTAGCGCCCAGGGACGGTGAGCCCGGTTATCACCACGATCACCTGGGCGCTCCTGACCTGGTGGTCTATGGGGAGTCGCCTGATCTGATCGATGGTGAAGTACTTTACGTCCAGTCCCTTGGAGTACATTACCCCGGCGCAGTATCTCACGTACGGGGAGATGTAGGGAGGAACCCCGAAGCATGCGGGTTCGTCCACATAGCCGTCTATTATCAAGCCCACTGACAATCTTCTCACCCCTTGCGCTTGGTCGGGATACACATGTTAAGATAAAAAGTCTAATTAGACCAGGAAGAAGGTGTTGATCTTGGAGTCGGTGCCAGTTCGTTCCCCCGAGTATCTGGAGAGGGCGTTGGTGGGTTGGATCAGGAGGAAGGTGTCCGAGGCGGGGGCCCTGGGTGGGGTAGTGGGCCTTAGCGGCGGAGTTGACTCCGCGGTGGTGGCGGCGCTGCTCATGCGGGCCTTCGGGCGAGATGGATCGCTGGGGGTGTTGATGCCCTGCCACAGCATGAGTTCCGATGAGGAGGATGCCCGGCTTGTGGCCTCCACCCTTGGGATACCAACCCTCAAGGTGGACCTGAGCTCCCCGTTCGATTCGATGTTGGAGGCCCTTAGCCTTGGCGGGGTGGAGATGTCGCAGATGTCCAGGGCCAATATAAAGCCCCGCCTCAGGATGACCACCCTGTACGCCATAGCCCAGGGGAGAAACTTTCTGGTTTGCGGCACCGGGAACCGGGCGGAGCTCACCTACGGATACTTCACCAAGTACGGTGACTCGGGGGTCGACATCCTTCCCCTCTCCCGGCTCCTCAAGCACGAGGTCTGGGCCCTGGCGGAGTTCCTGGGGGTGCCCGAGCGGGTGATCAAGAAACCCCCCACCGCTGGGTTGTGGGAGGGGCAGACCGACGAGGGGGAGATGGGGGTAACGTACCTTAACCTGGACCTATTTGCTGCGGGGCTCCCGGTGTCTGAGGAGGCTCATGAGAGGATCGAGGCGGCATTCAGACGATCCGCTCACAAGAGGATGATGCCCCCCGGGCCGGAGATGTTATAATAATCAATTGGTCGATCCCCTTTAAATTAATTTTACGAGGTGATATTTGGTGGCAGGACATTCAAAGTGGGCTAACATAAAGCATCGCAAGGCCGCTCAGGACGCAAAGAAGGGGGCGGTTTATCAGCGGCTTACCAGGGCCATAATAGCCGCCGCCAAGGCGGGGGGCGGGGATCCCAACGCCAACTTCAGGCTGAAGGTGGCCATCGAGAGGGCCCGGGCGGGCAACGTACCCATGGACAACATAGAGAGGGCCATAAAGAGGGGCACCGGTGAGATAGAGGGGGCCATCTACGAGGAGGTCACCTACGAGGGTTACGGCCCCGCTGGGGTGGCCATACTGGTGGAGACCATGACCGACAACCGGAACAGGACCGCGGCAGAGATCCGGTCCATATTCTCCAAGGGCGGGGGATCCATTGGCGAGGCGGGTTGCGTGGCCTGGAACTTCGACCGCAAGGGGGTTGTAAAGGTGGAGGCCGCGGGGGTGGACGAGGCTTCGCTGCTCGACGTGGCCGCCGAGGCTGGCGCGGAGGACATGCAGCTGGAGGGAGACGTGTTCGAGGTCTACTGCGAGCCGTCCCTGATGAGCCAGGTTGGTCAGGCCATAAGGGAGGCGGGCTATGTGGTCTCCAACATGGAGCTGGCCATGATACCCAAGAACACCGTGGTGGTTTCCGACAAGCAGGAGGCGGCCAAGATCCTTGCCCTGATAGACAAGTTCGAGGACCACGACGACGTTCAGAACGTTTACTCCAACGTGGAGATCCCCGACGAGGTGTTGGAACAGATTGATGCCTAGGGACCTCTTATGCCTCGGCATAGATCCTGGCATAGGCACCCTGGGTTACGGTCTGGTCCGACAGCGTGGTGGTGACCTTTCGGCGGAGGGGTATGGGGCCATCCATACCCCTCCGGGTCTTTCTCTGCCGGAAAGGTTGTCGTGCCTTTTCGGATCCCTTGAGGGGGAGCTTGGAGGTGTCAGGCCTGACCTGGTGGCGGTGGAGAGGCTATACTTCGGCAGGAACACCACCACCGCGGAGATGGTTTGGCAGGCCAGGGGAGTGGTCCTCCTCTTCGCCTCCCGTCTCGGGGTCCCGGTCTTGGAGCCTAAGCCCTCGGATGTCAAGATGGCGGTCTGTGGGTACGGTGGGGCGGATAAGAGGCAGGTTCAGCTCATGGTGACCGGCCTTCTGGGACTGAAGAGGTGCCCGTCCCCGGACGACGTGGCGGACGCCCTGGCGGTGGCCATAGCTGGACTCTCCATGTGCATCGGGGGGTATTGGGGTTGATAAGATACCTGGTTGGGGTGGTTGAGGAGCTGGTGGGGGATCTGATGGTCGTCCAGGTGGGGGGCGTCGGTGTCGAGGTGACCGGCACCCGCGCGGCCCTGGAGATGGCCTCTCCAGGGGAGTCCATAAGGCTCCCGGTCTACCTTTCCGTAAGCGACAACGGGATATCCCTTTACGGATTTGGGGATGACCACGAGAGGAGGGTGTTCCTGCTGTTGTTACAGGCCAGTGGGGTGGGCTGCAAGATGGCCATGGGAATACTGAACTCCATGGACAAGGGCGAAGTGCTGGATGCCATAGCCTCCGGTGACGTGGCCAGGATCTCCAGGGCCCAGGGGGTTGGTCCCAAGAGGGCGGAGAGGATATGCTTTGAGCTCAAGGACAAGGTGACATCCCTAGGGATCCCCAGGGGGGATTTGGGGGCGTTGGTTTCCACCGGCTCCATATTGGAGGCCCTCATGGGGCTTGGCTTCTCCAGGGGGGAGGCCGCCATGGCGCTGGGGGAGGTGCGATCCAAGGGGGAGGATCTGCCGGAGGACCAGCTTCTCCTGAGGGCCCTTAGGGTCCTCCAGAGGAGGTGACCTTTTAGATCGTGGGATCCGACGAAAAGCTTATGCACAGGCTTCGGGAGGAGGACGACGGGGATGTGGTGGCGGGCCGGCCGTTGAGGCCCGAAAGCCTGGACTCCTTCGTGGGGCAGGAGGCCCTGAAGGAGAAGCTGAGGATATTCATAGCCGCCTCCAAGGGCCGGGGGGAGCCCCTGGATCACTGCCTCTTCTACGGGCCCCCAGGCCTTGGGAAGACCACCATGGCCAATATAATAGCCCGGGAGATGGGGGGAGATCTCAGGGTCACTACCGGCCCGGCGATCGAGAGGGCGGGTGACCTGGCGGCCATCCTGTCGAACCTTCGCCCCAAGGACGTTCTTTTCATAGACGAGATCCATCGGCTACCATCGGTGGTGGAGGAGGTCCTCTACTCCGCCATGGAGGACTTCTGCCTTAACATAGTTATAGGCAAGGGGCCCATGGCGCGGAGCATAAAGCTCCAGCTTCCTCCCTTCACTCTAGTGGGGGCCACCACCAGGCTGGGGCTTCTCACCTCTCCACTTAGGGCCCGGTTCGGCATCGTGGAGCAGATGGAGCTGTACACCCCAGAGGAGCTGACCGCCATAGTTAGGCGGGGGGCGGAGATACTCGGGGTGTCCATCGAGGACGAGGCGTCCTACGAGATAGGCCGAAGGTCCCGGGGGACCCCAAGGGTGGCCCTGCGGCTCCTGAGGCGCGTGAGGGACGTGGCCTCCGTTAGCGGTGTGGCGGTTATCGACGTCAAGACCGCCAAGGGGGCCTTGGACATGCTTGGGGTCGACAAGGAGGGGCTGGACGACGGGGACCGTAAGTTCCTGAGGGCCCTGGTGGAGCTGTTCGACGGAGGCCCGGTGGGCCTGTCCACCCTGGCGGCGGCTCTCAACGAGGACCCCCAGACCATAGAGGACATCTACGAACCCTTCCTCATACAGAAGGGCCTGTTGGAGAGGACCCCAAGGGGCAGGAAGGCCACCCGGGGAACCTACTCCTACCTGGGCGTTCAGCCCTCCGGGAGGTTTCAGCAACTGATCCTTTTGGAGGAGGAGTAATGGACATGTGGCACCTTGGCAGGTTGATCTTCGCGATGGGGTGTGTCCTGGCCCTGTGCGGGCTGGCGGTGATGTTGGCGTCGAAGCTGAACCTGCCTCTCGGCAGGTTGCCGGGGGATCTGGTCTTCTCCCGGAAGAACGTAACCGTCTTCGCTCCCTTTGGCACCATGCTGGTGGTTAGCCTGGTGCTGACCCTGGTGCTTAACCTCATATCCAGGATCTCGGGACGGTGATGTGAAGGCCCGCAAGTGGGCTGGTTAGGGCTGGAATGGGGTGAGTCGACACGTTGAGGCGGAGTTTATTTGTTTGGGTGGCCGTCATGGCCCTTCTGGCAATGCCCCTTGCGCCTGGTTCATCGTGGGGATACTCAAACCCCATAAGGGTCGGGGTGGCGGTTGGAGTCTCTAGGGGGGTGTTGGGCGGAAGCGGTACCGCATCGGATCCCTGGGGCTCATCGGTTCAGTTCAGCGGTCCGGTGGAGGTATCCTGCGGGGCAGATGGTCTGTTGTTCCAAGGGCGGTTTCTAAGGTTTCCGGTCCGGGTGGTGGGCTCCGAGCTGTCCTTCAACCGAGTGGGGTATCGGGGGAGCTTGGAGATCCTTGGCTCCGGGGGCTCCTTCACGGTGGTCAACGTTCTGGACCTGGAGGATTACCTGAGGGGGATAATAAAGATGGAGGCCAACCCCGCCTGGCCCATGGAGTTCCTGAAGGCCCAGGCGGTGGTGTCAAGAACCTATGCGTTGAGGAACCTGGGACGTCACCGATCCCAGGGCTTCGATCTATGTGCCGTGTCTCACTGCCAGCTCTACAGGGGAAGGAACGCGGAGGATTCAAGGACCGATCAGGCGGTGGAATCCACCAGGGGAATGGTCCTGACCTACGGTGGAGCCCTGGCGGTTACCCCCTTCCACGCGGACAGCGGCGGTCAGACCGCTGCTGCCTCCAACGTGTGGGGCGGCACGTTGCCCTATCTGGTATCCAGGCCTGAGCCGGTAAGCTACTCCAGCCCCTACTCATTCTGGAGGGTCTCCTTGTCGTCGGACCAGATAGAGAGGGCCCTTAGAAACATAAACCGTTGGGTTGGGCGGATCCTGGACATAAGGGTGCTCAGCCGGGATGGTGGAGGTCGGATAACCTCCATGGAGATACAGGGATCCAACGGAAGGACGAGGCTTTCCGGCCATGAGTTCCGGATGGCGGTGGGGAGCAAGGTGGTTCGCAGCACCAACTTCATGGTGGCCGGCACCGGCTCCGGTTCCGCCAGCCCTCCCACGACGGTTGCAGATGGGGGCGGAAACGTCGCTTTGTCTAAGGGAGATGACCTTCTGGAGATGGCGGAGCAGGGAATATTCAACCGGGACGAGATCTTCGACATGATAATGAACCCCTCGAAGAGGGAGGTGTACAGGCGAGTCGGCCAGGAGAGGGCTTCGCGCCCGACCCAGCAGGCTCCGATGCCCACCAGCGGAGCCACCCCCAGGGGGGGCGGCTTAACCTGGACGTTTGAGGGACGAGGATGGGGACATGGGGTTGGGATGTCCCAATGGGGGGCCAAGGCCCTGGCCGAGGCGGGCTGGACTTTTGAGCAAATCTTAATGTATTATTACCCCGGAACCAGCATTGGGAGGCGCTGATAGGATGGTGGACTTGGATCTGGACCTGGTGGACTCGTACGATTACCACCTGCCGGAGGAGAGCATAGCCCAGAGTCCGGTGGAGCCCAGGGATTCCTCCCGTCTCATGGTCATCCGCAGGTCCGATGGGAGCGTGTGCCACAGGATCTTCAGGGACCTGGTGGACTTTCTGCGCCCTGGGGACCTGCTGGTGATGAACGACACCAGGGTCATGAGGGCCCGCCTCCTGGGCAGGAAGGAAAGCGGAGGGTCGGTGGAGGTCTTCCTCCTTAGCCCCTTGGATGAGTCCAGGTCCGCATGGACCGGCATGGTGAGACCCGGTCGTAAGGTCCGTCCCGGAACGGTGGTGAGGTTCTCCGAGGACCCGGGGCATCTGGCGGTGATCCAGGAGCGGCTCCCGGACGGGCTCCGGCTGGTTCACTTTCCAGGGGAGAGCGGATGGGAGATCGCCCGGACCCTGGGGGAGGTGCCGCTTCCACCGTACATAGAGAACCGCCAGGTGGATGGGGAGAGGTATCAGACCGTATACTCCGACCCGAGCAAGGAGCTGTCCGTGGCCTCCCCCACGGCGGGGCTTCACTTCACCCGGGAGCTCCTTTCGGAGCTGGAGTCCAGGGGAGTAGGACGGACCTTCGTCACCCTAAACATTGGGCTTGGCACCTTCAGGCCCGTTAAGGCCCAGAGGGCGTCGGACCACGTGATGCACCTTGAGACCTGCTTGGTGTCCGCTGATTCGGCCAGGATGATCCGGGAGGTGAAGGCCCGGGGAAACCGGGTGGTTGCGGTGGGGACCACGGTGGTCAGGACTCTGGAGTCCTACGCGATCAACCCCTTGGAGGGGGAGCCCTTCGAGACGGACCTTTTCATAAGGCCCGGCTTCCGGTTCAGGGTGGTGGACGCCATGATAACCAACTTTCACCTCCCCCGTAGCACCCTTCTCATGCTGGTGGCCGCCTTCGGAGGGTACGATACCGTCATGGGGGCCTATCGGGAGGCGGTGGCCAGGGGTTATCGGTTCTTCTCCTTCGGGGACGCAATGCTCTTGATCTGAACTTTACACCAATCATCTATGTGGGGTGATCCTTTTGTTGAAGTGGGCCTGCTTGATGCCCCATCCTCCGGTGCTCATACCTCAGGTGGGGATGGGAAGGGAGGTTGACGCCAGGAGGACCCTGGATGGCATAGAGAAGCTGAACCTTCTGCTTCCCAAGTTCAATAAGGACGTGGTGGTCTCCATGTCCCCCCATTTTCCCTACCTTCCGGGCAGGCTGGTGGTGGGGGCTGGGGAGAGGTACTTCGGTGACATGTCCAGGTTCGGAGCCCCCAACGTTTGCGGGGATTACAACGGGGTTCCGTCCCTGGCGTCCGAGCTCAAGGAGGCACTGGGGGATTCCGTTACGGTTGAGCTGGAGAGCAGGACCCGGGTGTTGGACCACAGCACCTTCGTCCCCCTCCTCTTGTTGCAGCGGGGGGGCAGGAGGCCCGGGGGACTCATCCCCGCCAACCCGGTTGGCCTATCGAGGCAGTGCGCCTACGACCTGGGCAGGCGTTTGGCCGAGGTGCTGGATCAGATGGACGGAGAGTTCGGCCTTCTCTGCAGCGGGGACCTGTCGCATAGGCTGAGCCCCGGGGCCCCCGATGGCTTCTCCACCTTCGGCAGGACCTTCGATGACCTGGTGGTGGCGGCCCTCTCGTCCGGTGATCCCCGGGAGCTGTTGGCCTTGGAGGAGGAGAGGATCGCTGAGGCGGGGCAGTGCGGCCTCAACAGCGTCCTGGTGCTGATCGGTGCCTCCCGGGGTCCTATCCGGGTCCTATCCTACGAGGGCCCCTTCGGGGTGGGGTACGCGGTGGCGGTTTCCAGACCCCAGGTTCATCCCTACGTGGAGTTCGTCCGGTTCGTCCTGATGGATGCAGTGAGGGGGGCACTGCCGGACGTGAGCGCCCTCAGCCGCTTGGCGGGGGGCAGCAGGGAGATCTGGGACCGGAGGAGCGGGTGTTTCGTGTCCCTGTACGATTCCAAGGGTGATCTCCGGGGTTGCATCGGAACCGTGGAGCCCTCCAGCCTCTCCCTGGCCTTTGAGATGGCCAAGAACGCCTCGGCAGCGGCCCTGGAGGACCCAAGGTTCATGCCGGTTAAGCTGGATGAGCTACCGGATCTCAAGATATCGGTGGACGTCCTGTCCCCCCTGGAGGAGGCTCTGGTACAGGACCTGGATCCCAAGAGGTTCGGGGTGCTGGTCCGATCGGGTAACAAGAGGGGGGTCCTCCTGCCGGACCTTCCGGGGGTCAACTCCGTGGAGGAGCAGCTCGCCATAGCCAAGAGGAAGGCTGGGATCGATCAGGATGAGGACGTTCAGATCTTCAGGTTCACCGTGGAGAGGTACAAGGAGCCTTAATGGGTCCGGTGAGGCCCGATATTGGGTGAGAGAGGGGCGGCTTGGACGCTGCCTGCTCTGTTTCCATCGCTGTCTTCTTTCCGAGGGTCAGTGGGGGATATGTGGAGTTCGTGTCTTCAGTGGGGGGACCTTAAGGTCCCCCTTTTCTGGTCTCTTTTCCGCCGTGGCGGTGGATCCGGTGGAGAAGAAGCCCCTCTACCATTGGAGGCCCGGAAGCGGGATCCTCTCGCTTGGAGGGGTGGGATGCAACCTCCGATGTCCCTTCTGCCAGAATCACCCCATATCCCAGGTCCAAGAGGGATGCTTCCCCGGGGAGCTGACCCTCCTCTCCCCAGAGCAGGTGGCGGATCTGGCGGAGTCCAATGGCCTTAGGGCGGTGGCCTTCACCTACAACGAGCCCCTGATTCACATGGAGTACCTGCTGGAGGCCTCCCGGGTTTTGAAGGCCCGGGGACTTGGGGTGGTCCTGGTGACCAACGGGACCGTCTCCCCGGATCCCCTGGCGGAGCTGATGGGGCTGGTTGACGCCGCCAACGTGGACGTAAAGGCCTTCTCCCAGCGGGGTTATCAATCCATCGGTGGGGACCTGCAGTCGGTCTTGAGGACCGTGGAGTCCCTCTTCCACGGTGGCGTCCACGTGGAAGTGACCCACCTGGTGGTACCCAACTTGAGCGTGGAGGAGGAGTTTGTCCAGATGGTCCGCTGGCTAAGGGACCTCTCCCCCCTCATACCCCTCCACATATCCGCCTACCATCCCGCCTTCAAGGCCAAGGAACCTCCCTTTCCGGTGGAGCACCTAGATCGGCTGATGGAGCTCGCCCGGGAGATGCTTGCCTACGTCTACGTGGGCAACGTCCCGTGGCGGGAGAGAAACATCACGAAATGTCCAAATTGTGGGGAAGACATGATCGTACGTTTAGGCTATAATATGGTAGCTAGCTATCTAGACGTATCTGGAAATTGCGGTTCCTGTGGGTTTCCCATGGGGGTGAAGCTGTAGAGACCATTCGGAATCTACACTAATTGGGCCTAAAGGTCAAAGGTCTTTGAGGGGGTGTTTCGTGGTGGTTCAGCGGGTAGTGGAACTGGACGGTCACAGTTTGACCCTGGAGGAAGTGGTAGGGGTAGCCCGGGAGGGTTGGCAGGTTGCGTTGGATCCCTCGGCGGCGGCTTTCGTGGAGAGGGGATCCCAGGCGGTCAGCTCCTGGGTCGACCAGGGGAGGGTGGTCTACGGCATAACCACCGGCTTCGGCGACCTGGCTAACGTGACCATCCCGCCGGAGAGGAGCAGGGCCCTTCAGCGCAACCTCCTCATAAGCCACGCCTGCGGGGTAGGAGAGCCGTTCCCGGAGGACCTGGTGAGGGCCATAATGTTGCTCCGGATAAACACCCTCACCCGGGGCTTCTCGGGGATAAGCCTCCCCACCTTGACCCAGTTGGTCAACTACCTGAACCTGGGGATACATCCGGTTATCCCCTCACAGGGATCCGTGGGAGCCAGTGGGGACCTGTGTCCATTGTCTCACCTGGCCATAACCCTCATTGGAGAGGGGGAGGTGTTCTTCAAGGGGCGTAGGATGCCCACCATGGAGGCTCTTAGGGAGGTATCCCTGACGCCGGTTGACCTGGGTCCCAAGGAGGGCCTGGCGCTCAATAACGGCACCACGGTGATGACCGCCATAGCGGCCCTATGCGTGGTGGACGCCCAGATGCTTTTCAAGACCGCGGACGCGGTTGCGGCGGTATCCCTGGAGGCCCTGCACGGGGTTCCCTACGCCTTCGACCGGAGGACCCACGACCTTAGGCCCCACAACGGTCAGCGGTCCGTGGCGTCCAACATGAGGAGGCTGATCGAGGGCAGCGAGATAGTGGAGAAGTACAAGGGGAACCGGGTCCAGGATGCCTACTCGCTCCGTTGCATACCCCAGGTCCACGGGGCCAGCCGGGACGCGTTGGAGTACGTCCGCCAGAAGGTGGAGATCGAGATAAACTCCGTCACCGACAACCCGCTCATATTCCCCGCCGACGGGGAGGCCATAAGCGGCGGCAACTTCCATGGCCAGCCCATTGCCATAGCCATGGACTTCTTCGGCATCGCCGCCGCGGAGATCGCCAACATATCGGAGCGGCGCATAGCCCGGCTCGTGGATCACAAGCTGTCCGGCCTTCCCCCCTTCCTCGCCAAGGACAGCGGGGTGAACAGTGGCTTCATGATCCCCCAGTACACCGCCGCCTCCATCGTGTCGGAGAACAAGGTCCTTGCCCACCCTTCGTCGGTGGACTCCATCCCCACCTCCGCCAACCAGGAGGACCACGTCTCCATGGGGACCTACGCGGCCCGGAAGGGGAGGCAGATCCTGGATAACGCCGCCAAGGTGATCTCCATCGAGCTCCTCACCGCCGCCCAGGGGCTTGAGTTCTCTATGCCCTTGAGGCCCGGCAAGGGGACCTACGCGGCCTACTCGTCCATCCGGGAGAGGGTACCCTTCATGGAGAAGGACGAGTACATCCATCCAATGATATGTGAATCACTATCCCTGGTTTCCAGTGGTACAATCTTAAGAGCAGTGGAGTCCCAGGTGGGCCCGCTGGACTAGACCTGGTGGATCTAGTCACGATCCGTTGACCCCAGGTTTGAGAAAGGGAGGTATTCGAAGTGAGCAAGGCCCTTGTTGAGTGCGTTCCAAACTACAGTGAAGGCCGCAGGAAGGACGTCATAGAGGCCATTGTGGCCCCCTTCAAGGATCGTCCGGGGGTATACCTTTTCGACTACCGGGCCGACGAGGACCACAACCGATTGGTGGTGAGCCTGGTGGGCAACCCGGATGCGTTGCAGGATGCCTTGATAGAGTCCGCCAAGATCGCCCAATCCCACATAGATATGAACTCCCACCAGGGGGCCCACCCCAGGATAGGGGCGGTGGACGTGATTCCCTTCACCCCCATATCGGGCATAACCATGGAGGAGTGCGTCCAGCTGGCCAGGAGCTTCGGGGAGCGCTACCACCAGGAGACCAAGATACCGGTCTACTATTACGAGGATGCGGCCCTGATCCCCGAGAGGAAGAAGCTGGAGGTAATTCGGAAGGGACAGTACGAGGTCCTCAAGGAGGAGGTTCGGACCAACCCGGACAGGAAGCCAGATGTGGGGCCCGCGGAGCTCCATCCAACCGCCGGTGCCACCGTCATAGGTGCCAGGAAGTTCCTGGTGGCCTTCAACGTCAACCTGGGCACCACCGATGTGGAGGTGGCCAAGAAGATAGCCTCCTACGTGAGGGCCTCCAGCGGCGGCTTCTGCCACGTCAAGGGGATAGGGCTAGCTCTTGAGGAGCGGGGCATGGTGCAGGTCAGCATGAACCTGGTCGATTACGAGAAGAACAGCCTCTACCGGGTCCTGGAGACCATAAGGATGGAGGCCAAGAGGTACGGGGTGTCGGTGGTGGAGACCGAGATATACGGGATGGTGCCCGCCGGGGCCATCCTGGAGAGCGCAGCCTACTACCTCCAGGTGGCCGGGTTCGACCCGGACCAGGTCATAGAGATGCGGCTGCTCAAGATGATGGGGGAGCAGGGTTGATGACCCTTAAGGTATTCCACAACGCCCGGATATACACCCCCCAAGGGGGATCGTCACCCCTAAAGGGAGCCCAGCAGGGCAACGTTCTGGAGATCCCCCAGGGGGCCATCATCTCCCGTGGGGGGGTAATAGAGCGGGTCGGCCCGGAAGAGGAGCTCTTGGCGGAAGCCAAGAACATGAGGGTGGATCAGTACGTGGACCTGGGGGGGCGGTGCGTGATTCCAGGCCTGGTGGATCCCCACACCCACATGTGCTTCGCCGCCCGGCGGGAGGAGGAGTTCGCCAAGCGGCTCGACGGGGTCCCCTACCTGGAGATCCTCCGATCTGGCGGGGGCATCCTGTCCTCCGTCCGGTCCGTCCGGTCCGCCTCCGACCAGGACCTGTACCAGACCACCATGGCCAATGTGGCCAGCGCCATGAGGCACGGCACCACCACGGTGGAGATCAAAAGCGGATACGGCCTTGACGCATCCTCGGAGCTAAGAATGTTGTCCGTCATCGACCGGGTCCGCAGGGACGCCCCCCTGGACGTGATGGCAACCTTCATGGGAGCCCACGCGATCCCCGAGGAGTTCAGGGGCCAACCTGAGGGGTTCGTGGATCTGCTGTGTCACGAGATGATACCCCAGGCGGCGGAGCAGGGGATCGCCCGATTCTGCGACGTGTTCTGTGAGGAGGGGGTCTTCTCGGTGGAGCAGTCCCGGCGGATCCTCGCTTGCGCCAGGTCTAACGGGTTTGAACTTAAGATCCATGCGGACGAGGTTCATGATCTGGGAGGCGCCGGATTGGCGGCGGAGCTGGGAACCCTCTCGGCGGAACACCTCCTGGCCGCCTCGGACGAGGGGCTAGCCAAGATGGCGGAGGCGGGGGTTATAGCGGTACTCCTGCCCGCCACCGCCTACAGCCTAAAGAAGCCCTATGCCAGGGCCCGCAAGATGATAGAGCTGGGAGTGCCGGTGGCGTTGGCCACGGACTGCAACCCCGGATCCTGCTTCTGCGAGTCCATGCAGTTCGTCTTCGGGTTGGCGGTGATGAAGATGGGCCTGTCGGTTTCGGAGGCCCTGGTGGGTTGTACATTGAACGCCGCCCACGCCATAGGAATGGGGCACCTGGTGGGGTCCCTGGAGGAGGGCAAGCTGGCGGACCTGGTGGTCCTGGACGGCAAGACCCCCGCCACTCTGGCGTACCACGCGGGGGTCAACTCTGCCGTGGCGGTCTACAAGAGGGGCGAGAGGGTGGCTTGATGCCCCTCCCCCGGGTGTTGATCTGAATACGGAGGTGCTTTACATGAAGCTTCAGGACATGACGGTGGCTTCCTTCGTGGCGGAGCTCGCGTCGGACTCCCCGGCCCCGGGGGGCGGGAGCGTTGCGGCCCTCTGCGGGGCCCTGGGCGGGGCCCTGTCCGCTATGGTGGCCACCCTTACGGTGGGCAAGGAGAAGTACAAGGACTCCTGGGAGGTCATGGAGAGGGTGGCGGAGGATGCCAGGGGGCTCTACGGTCGGTTCTTGGACCTGATGGAGGAGGATACCGAGGCCTTCAACGCCTTCATGGCCGCCAGGAGGATGCCCAAGGAGACCCCGGAGGAGAAGGCCCTGAGGGCCAAGACCATGGACGAGGCATCCAGGCGGACCGCCCTGGTCCCCCTTAACACCCTTCGCCTATGTTCTCAGTTGGTCCAGGTGGCGGCGGAGGCGGCCAAATTCGGGAACCCCAATGCGGTGACCGATGCGGGGACCGCGGCCCTGCTGGCCCGGGGGGCCGCCAAGGCGGCGGCCTACAACGTGTTCATAAACCTGCCCGGCATGGACGACCAGGAGTTTGTGGAGTCCTGTAAGCGGGAGGTTAGGGAGATCCTGGACAAGGTGGAGCGGGGAGCTAAAGAGGTCGAGGACCTCCTCTCCCAGCGACTGGGGCTATAAGCTTCTGAACGTTCCAAGGGGATCGGCCTAGGTCGATCCCCTTGCTCATAGGGGGTGGGACTTTGAAGGTAAGGGTCGGAGCTATGATCCTCAAGGGGGATCGACTACTCACCATGGAGTACCTGCATCAGGGGGGAAGCCTCCTCAGCCTCCCCGGTGGCGGGGTGGACGGGGACGAGGGGCTCGATTTAGCCCTCTCGAGGGAGCTTCAGGAGGAGCTCGGGGTGAGGGCCCAGGTTGGCCCCCTGGTGTTGGTGGCCCAGGCGGCCCCCTTCGGGGCAAAGGAGGCCACCCTTCACCTGATCTTCCTGTGTGATATAGATGGTGACCCGGCCCTAAACCCCCTGGAGACCTCCGCCAACTCCATCCGGTGGGTGCCCGTGGAGGAGCTGGCGGAGGGGGATCTGATCCTATACCCAGACGTTAGACCCTACCTGATGGAGGCCATATCCTCCCGGGTGGGCGTCAGGCCCGTGAGGATCCCCGGCCGGGGGTGGCTGTGACCGGGTATCTATCAAAGTCCCCGTTGCTCGGAGAAGGAGATGTCCGCCCCAAGGTGGCATCGGTCTCCCACCAAGACCACCTTGGGGACCGGGCCCCCAAGGATGGCGGCGCTCAGGCTGGCGTTGGGAACTATGAACCGCCAGAACGAGTCCAGCGGGGCCTCCGTGAGGGAGCAGAGGATGACCTTTATTACCGCATCGTGGGATACCACGCATACGGTCTGATCCCCTTTGAAGTCCTCCATTATCCTGTCCAACGCCATCCTAACCCTGGAGGCCACGTCGAACAGGTCCTCCCCGTTCGGCATCCTGACCTTCGTGGGCTCTTCCCGCCAGAGCTTCAGCATCTTGGGCCACAGTTCCATCACCTGGTCGCACAGGAGCCCCTCCCATTCACCGTGGCTTATTTCCGTGAGCGGGTCCAGCATGTTAACCTGGGGTCCAGAGAGGTTGGCTTCCGCTATGGCCTTGGCGGTCTCCAGGGCCCGGGTCAAGGGGCTCGATATCACCCGGTCCAATCTGATCTGGGCCAGCCTGGATGCCACAGCCCGTGCCTCCCGCCTCCCGGTCTCGTTGAGGGGCACGTCCATCCTTCCCTGGAACCTGCCCTCCCTGTTCCAGTCGGTCTGACCGTGCCTTACCAGCAGGAGCCTCATCCTAAAGGTCCTCCTTCAGTGACACCGACGTGGCCCAGATGAGGTCCACGTCCTCCCTAAGGGTCTTGAGCAGGTCCTCGCTCAGGTCCTGGTCTATCTGAAGGGCCGCCAACGCCAGGCCACTGCCGTTCTTCCTGCCCAGGGCGAAGTTGGCTATGTTGACGTTGGCGCTACCAAGCATGGTACCCACCTTGCCTATGACGCCGGGCCTGTCGTGGTTCTGGAAGAGGAGGATCTTGCCGGAGGGGATGAGGTCAAGCCAGTAGTCGTTTATCCTGACCACCCGCTGGCGCCCCTCCTCGGTTACGGTGCCCACGATCCTGGCGGAGCCCTTCTCGGTCACCACCGTGGCGTCTATCACGTTCCGGTAGGTGTTGGACTCTCCGGTCCCCTCCTCTATCTCTATCCCCCTCTCTCGGGCCATGAGGGGGGCAATCATATAGTTAACCTCCGCCCCGTGCCGCACCTCCAACAGTCCCTTGAGGAAGGCCACCGTGTAGGGCTTGAGCCTGAAGGGCACCTCGAAGCGGATGGGCTCGTCCTCCTCCTGGAACAGGGGGCCCCGGAGCACCACGCTACAGGACCTGATGGCCCCCCTGGTGAGGTCCGCCAGGTGGGTCCCCAGTATGCCCAGGTTCCTGGCCAGGGCCAGGAAGAGCTTCTTCTGGTCCGACAACCGATGTTTCATGAAAGGCAGGTTCACCGCTTGCTCGTATGGCTCCCCTCGGAGGGCCAAGAGCAGGTTCTGGGCGGCGATCTTGGCCACCGCCGATTGGGCCTCGAAGGTGTTGGCCCCTATATGGGGGGTTAGCACAACCCTGTTCCTCACATCCTCCCGGAGCATGGGATGATCTCTCCGGATGGGCTCCTCCCCGTACACGTCCATGGCCACTCCTTGAAGCCTCCCGTCCCGAAGGGCCTCATAGCAGGCCTCCTCGTCCAGCAGGCCCCCTCTTGCGCAGTTGATTAAGTACGCCCCCCGCTTTATGGTCCTTATGCGCCGGTCGTCCAGCATTCCCTTTGTCTCGTCGGTGAGGGGCACGTGGATGGTGACCACGTCCGCGGTCGCCAGCCCGTCCTCCAGGTTCTCCACCTGGTTAACCCCCAGGTTGTCCATCTTTGACTTGGACACGTAGGGGTCGAAGGCCCAGACCTCCATCCCGAAGGCCCTGCCCCTGATGGCCACCTGGCTGCCTATCTTGCCGAGACCTATTATCAGAAGCCTCTTCCCCTGGAGCTGATGTCCCATGAAGCTCTTCCTGTCCCACTGTCCCGAGAGCACGGACCCGTGGGCCTGGGGTATCTTGCGGACGAGGGACAGCATGAGCCCAAGGGTGTGGTCCGCCGCCGAAAGGGTGTTCCCCGTTGGTGCGTTTATCACCACTATGCCCCTCTTGCTGGCCTCGGTGAGGTCCACGTTATCCACCCCAACCCCCGCCCGGGCCACCACCTTCAACCGTGGCGCCCCGTTGAGGACCGCCACGTCTATGGCGGTGCCGCTCCGGGTGAGTAGCGCATCCGTGTCCTTGAGCTCCTCCATGAGCTGGTCTCGCTTGATGCCCACCTTGATCACAAGATTGACATCCGGCGCCTCGCTCAGGATCCTTAGCCCCTCCTCGTGAATCGACTCGGTTACAAGCACTTTCCACATGGATCATCCCTCCATTTCCAGAAGAGCCGCCTCCATGACCCGGTCCATCCCAGGCCTCATACCCATTTCCACCATGGCCTTCCAAACCGTCCCGCAGATCATGGATAGCTCTGGCCAGCCCATGGGGGTGTAGTGGGCTATCCTGACTAGGCGGTCCTTCACATCCCCCTGGCCGGATGCCACCTGGAGCCCCATCTGGGCCAGGGACTTGCGAATCCCCTTGCAGAGCCCCTCCTCTCCCACTATGGCGGTCACCCCCGGCGACCTTAGAGATGGATCCTTGACTAGCGGGGAGAGCCCCAGGGCCTCCAGAGCGGCACACAGGCCTCGGGAGAACCTGCGCCGATCCCTCCACCAGGTTTCCTTAGGATGCGACAGGATGTCCTTTAGGGCCCTGGCCAGCTGGAAGTAGAGTGACACCGGGGGAGTGTAGGGGGTCTCCATGGCCCTCTCCCGGTGAAGCCTGTAGAGCTTTAGGTCCAGCGAGTAGGTGGGGCACGAGACCTGGGCGGCCCTCTCCCACCCCCTGGGGGATAGCCACACCATCCCCAACCCGGGGGGACACATGAGCCCCTTCTGAGATGACGTGGCCAGCCCATCTACCCTCCACTTGGACGGGAGGCAGGGGACGGCCCCAACGGAGCTGACCGCGTCTACCAGGACCAGGACGTCATCGGGGATAACCTCCGTCACCAGCTCTATGGGGTTGAGGACCCCGGTGGACGTCTCGTTGTGGGTAATGAGCACCGCCCTTGTGTCCCGGTTGGCCCTTATCGCCTGGGCTACCAGATCAGGTCCGATCCCCTCCCCCCATGGCACGTCCAGGGGGATCACATCAACGCCCCTCCTCAAGGCTATCTCCCTGAACCTATGGCCGAAGGCCCCGCACGATAGGGAGATAACCCGGTCCCCCGGGGAGAGCAGGTTCTGGCACAGAGCGTCCAATGCCCCGGTACCCGATCCTGGGAAGAGGACCGGTGGCTCCTCCACCTCCAGCAGGTGGCACAGATCCGCCAATAGCTCCCGGTATAGGGCGGAGAACTGGCCGCTTCGGTGGGATATCATCCTGGTGGCCCCCTCGAGGGCCACATGGTGGGGCACTTCAACCGGTCCCGGGGTCAGAAGCATCCTGGTCAAGTTAACTACCTCCTAGGATTAAAATTTAGAGAGGGGGAGGCGTCCGCCATCCCCCTCTCCGAAGATATCCTGGTCTCTGGATCTCTAGGCTCGGCTCAACCGTCCTCTGGGGGATGCGTATGCGAAGGTCCCGTCCTCTCCGAGGGAAGAAGAGGACCAGCAACTGGAGCAACCAGAGGAAGAGGAACCAAAGTCGCGTTGGAATGGGACCACCGTGGCACCCCCTGTTCATAAAATTTCGTTGCTTATAACACAGCCACTTCGGATGCGTCAAGGGGTAGTGATCCTTGGATATCGGCCTGTATGCCCGCAACCTGGTGTATAATTACAAACTGATTTCCCTAGATGGAGAGGAGAGGGCGTTTGAAGGGCAAGGATTGGTTGATTGTGGCGTTCGGGACCCTTCTGTTTGTGGGGTTCCTTCTGGGGCTTTACATATCGATCCCCTCCGAGCGGTGGTTCATGCCCCCGGCGGGACAGGAGGGGGTTACGGTACAGGTGAGATCCGGTAGCTCCGCCAGGGATGTGGCCAAGGCATTGGCAGACGCGGGGGTAGTGAATGACGAGAGGGAGCTCCTCAACTGGATGGTGAAGTTGAAGATAGACAGGTCCACCAGGCCCGGCACCTACACGATAGTCCCCGGTTCCCCATGGGAGGTGGCCATGCGTCTCAAGGATTCGGTGCCCTCCGGGAGGAGGGTCACCGTGATACCAGGCTACGACCGGATGGACCTCAAGAGGATCTTGGATCCCCAGGCACTGGAGAGGGCCCTGGGGGATGACCAGGCCTTCTTCCCGGAGGTGAGGCCCCTGCTGCCCAGGGGGACCTGGGACCGGCTGGCATACATAGTTCCCGAAACCTACCTGCTCAGCGGCGGGAATGAGGACGCCAGGAGCCTGGTCTACATGGGGTCCAAGCTTTGGTGGGAGAGGGTTGGTAGCCGGATCCCCTCCGGCATGTCGGCCCCAGAGGTCTTCCGGAGGGCGGTGATGGCCTCGGTGGTGGAGAGGGAGTCCAACCGGGATGAAGAGAGACCCTTGGTGGCCTCGGTGTTCTTCAACAGGCTGGAGCGGGGGATGCCCCTTCAGTCTTGTGCCACGGTGGTCTATGCCTGGCGGGAGAGGGGAGAGAGGAGGACCCAGCTCACCTACGAGGACCTTAAGATCCGATCCCCCTACAATACCTACCTTAATCAGGGGTTGCCCCCGGGACCCATATGCGTCCCAAGCGTGTCATCTTGGAACGCGGCGCTGAGCCCCGCCAGCTCCAAGTTCCTGTACTTCCGCCTCCGGGGTGACGGGCGGCACGTCTTCTCCGAGACCTTTGAGGATCACGTGAGGAATGGAAGATGAGGGACAGACCGGCCGCCAAGACGAGGATGGGGCAACTGGCCCAGAGGCTCAAGACGCTCCTCCAGCTCAACGAAGGGGTCTACGATTGGCTGGCCCTGGTTGGGATCCTGCTGTCCACCTTCGCGGTGGCGTCCCTGTTCACCGGATGGACCGGACAGGTGGGACGGGTGATCCGAGAGGAGATGTTGCGGTACCTGGGCATATCGGTCCTGGTCCCCCTGGCATTCATGGGGCACCTGTCCTTCCTGCGGCTTACCGGGAGGGAAATGCCCCCCATTGGCAGATACCTGCTTGGGACCCTTTCCCTGACGGTGAGCGTCTCCCTCTTCGTAGCCATGTGGGGCAGGGCCTTCGGTTCTATGCGGGTCCTGGATCTGGCGGGGGCTTTGGGGACCAACCTGGGGGGGGGGGCCTTCAACCTCCTGGGCCCCTTCGGCTCCGTGCTACTGGGACTCCTGGCCTGCGTGGTGACCATCGGGGCCTTCAGCGGTGCCAACCCGGGGGAGATACTGGGGGAGTTACGGCAGATAGTATCCTCCAATTGGCTCGAATCCGCTCATCGTCCATCCATGGGTGGGATTGGGGGATGGCTTGGGAGGTGGGGGCGAAGGACTGGACCGGTGGATCCCGCGGCGGAGACGTTGCGGCGAGAGGACTCGCTACCCCATGAGGACCTGGGATGTGAGGAGGACGAGCTCTGCGAGCCGAGTGAGCTCCTGGGGCCTAGGGACAACCCCTTCGTTGAGGACCAGGAGGTGGGGGATCCGGATCCCTTGGATCCGGTCGAGGAGCCGTCTGTGAAGCCTGGGACGTTTCCCCCTCCTTCGGAGCTCTTGGGCCCCGACGACCCGGGGGGGGATGGGGTCGATGAGGCTCAACTTCGGTCCATGGCGGAGAGGATAATCTCATCCCTCGGGGACTTCGGGGTGGAGGCAGAGTTGGGGGAGACCCAGGTGGGACCGACGGTGATCCAGTTCAGGCTACAGCTGGCCCCCGGCACCAAGGTTAGCAAGGTGGCGTCTCTGGCAAACGACCTGGCCCTGGCCCTGGCGGTGCCGAGCCTTCGGATCGAGGCCCCCATACCCGGCAAGCCCTACGTGGGCATCGAGATCCCCAACCCCAAGCGGCGGCCGGTGCCCCTGAGGCGGGTCATGGAGGCGGATCATTTCGTAAATCCCAAGGGGGAGTTGCCACTGCCCATGGGGGTCGGCATAGACGGATCCCCCATGGTGACCTTCCTGGAGGACCTGCCCCATCTGCTGGTAGCGGGCACCACCGGCTCTGGCAAGAGCGTGTTCATAAATTCCTGCATAATAGGGCTCTGTTCCTCCAGGACGCCCAGGGAGCTTAAGCTCATCCTCATCGATCCCAAACGGGTGGAGATGGCCATATACGACAAACTACCCCACATACTCACCAGGCCGGTGGTGGACCCCAAGAAGGCGGTTCAGGCCCTGGCCTGGGCCATAAGGGAGATGGAGAGACGTTATGACCTCTTCGCCCAGAGCAAGGTGAGGAACCTGGCGTCGTACAACCGGAAGGTGCTCCCCGGGGATAGGTTGCCCAGCGTGGTTCTGGTGGTTGACGAGCTAGCGGACCTGATGATGACCGCCCCCAGGGAGGTGGAGGACTACATATGCCGCCTGGCCCAGATGGCCCGGGCAACGGGGATACACCTGGTCCTGGCCACCCAGAGGCCTTCGGTCAACGTCATAACCGGCCTCATCAAGGCGAACGTGCCCGCCCGGGTGGCCTTCTCGCTACCCAGCCAGGCGGACTCCAGGACCATCCTGGATTGCGCTGGGGCCGAAAGGCTCCTGGGCAAGGGGGACATGCTCTTCCTATCCTCCCGCTTCCCCAAGCCCATCCGGCTTCAGTCCCCTTGGATAGACGAGGGGTACATATCCCGCTGGCTCGATCACCTCATCGCCACCTTCGGGGAGCCGGAGGTGATAGACATTGAGGACCAGGAGAACGGCTCCTCCACCGGGGAGGCCAACGCGGATGACCCCCTCCTGGAGGAGGCGGCCCGGATCGTCCTCTCCTCCGGGGTGGCATCCGCCAGTAGCCTCCAGAGGCGTCTTAGGGTGGGCTTCACCAGGGGAGCCAGGCTCATCGACACGTTGGAGAAGCTGGGCATAGTGGGCCCCCCCGACGGGGCCAAGCCAAGGGAGATCCTGGTGGACGAGGAGACCGCCATGGAGATACTTCGAGAGGCTAGGGGGGGCTAGGATGGAGATCCACCTACCCTCCCTGGGCTTCTCCCTTCGCAAGTGGATGGATAACGACGTCAATGGGGTGATCATGATCCTGGGGGGCAGACGGCCCTCGTCGCCCCTGATGGGGGATCTAGCGTCCCTTGGGTGGGACCTCTGGGCGGTGGACCGGGGGCTAGGCTACTGCAGACGGTCCGGGATGATTCCCCGGGTGGCCATCGGGGACATGGACAGCGCATCCCCTTCGGACCTAAAGTGGGCATCGGACTTGGGGATAGCGATGGATCTGCACAGTCGGGACAAGGACCTCACGGACTTCCAGCTGGCTCTCAAGCTCCTGGCGGGATCCTACCACCCCCATAGCCCCATCCTGGTCACCGGATGCTTCGGTGGCCGGTTCGATCACCTGATGAGCTCCGTCATGACCTTTGCGCACAGCGATTTGAACGCCATGGGCATGGTGGATCACCGGGAGGCCATCTTCGTTCTCAGAGGCGACGAGCGGTTGGAGATGCTCTTTCATCGGGGAGCTCCGAAGGCCATATCGCTCCTGCCGGTCACCCGGTCAAGGGGGGTTACGACCCAGGGGCTCAAGTGGGAGCTATCCGGGGCGGAGCTGGAACCCAGTTTCCCCTTCTCGGTCAGCAACGAGGCCAGGTCGGATCGCATCCACGTGGGGTTGGAGAAGGGTATCTTACTGGTCTACGTGACCAGGGGATGATGGGTGATGGTTTTCTTTCGGGGAGAGCGGAGGTGAAGAAAAAAGGGCCGTCCTAGACGGCCCTGCGAACCACACCGGAACGGAGACACTTGGTGCAAACCTTGAGCTTACGGGTCTCACCACAGCCAAGGTCCACCCGCACGCTCCTTAGGTTGATGAGCCAACGGCGGCGGGTGTGGCGATTAGAGTGGCTGACCGCGTTCCCGGTCTGAGGACCCCTTCCGCAGCAATCGCAAACTCTGGACATCTATTTCCCCCCCTCCGCTTGCGGCGACAATTAAGCTTGAGCATTGTATCATGGATTGGGCTGGGGAAGCAAGGTTTTGTTTAACTTCGACGAAGGAGGTTTTCCCACATGTCCTTTGCAGAGGACCTGGAGAGGCTTGAGGAGATAGTAAGACGTCTCGAGGGGGATCAGCTCCCACTCGAGGAGGCCTTAGGCATCTACGAGGAGGGGGTTATAATAGCTCGGAAGTGTTTCAGCTTCCTGGAGGACGCCAGGAGGAGGATAGAGATCCTATCGGACCTCTCCGCATCGGAAGGAGAGGCGACCCAGGGGGAGGATTGAGTTTGTCTGCTAGAGTTGAAGGCTTCGACTTCGATGGTTACCTGGCGAGCAGGAGATCCTGGGTGGAGGAGGCCCTGGAGCGCCTCTGCTCGTCCCGCCCCGAAAGGGTCCCTTCGAGGCTATGGTCCGCCATGGTCTACTCCCTTACCGCGGGGGGCAAGAGGCTGAGGCCGGTGTTGTGCCTCATGGCCGCCGAGGCTTTCGGATTGGAGGGCCAGCGGGTGATGCCCCTGGCGCTGGCCTTCGAGATGATCCACACCGCCTCGCTGATCCACGACGACCTGCCCTGTATGGACGACGATGATCTCCGCAGGGGCAAGCCCACGAACCACGTGGTCTTTGGGGAGGCCATGGCCCTGCTGGCGGGGGACGCCCTCCTGGCCCTGGCCTTCGAATCCGCCATAGAAGGTCTTATGGCCAACCATTTCAGCGGTGAGCTGATCTCCCTGGCGGTCATGTCCCTGGCCAAGGCAACCGGCCCAAGTGGCATATGTGGGGGCCAATCCATGGACATGGGCTTCGAGGACATGGGCCAGCTGGGGCCCGATAGACGGGTGATGGAGGTGGCCCGGAGCAAGACCGGGGTGCTCATCGCCTCATCGCTGGAGGGGGGAGCCATCATGGCCGGGGCTGACGAGGACGCCCTCTCTAATGTGAGAGGATACGGCATGGCGTTGGGGAAGGCCTTCCAGGTGGCGGACGACATCCTGGATGTGACTGGCAAGGTGGAGGAGATTGGCAAGTCGGTGGGCAAGGATCAGGCCCAGGGGAAGGTGACCTTCGTGGCGGTGCATGGACTCCAGGGGGCCCGGGAGATCCTGGAGGAGACCTCCGGGGAGGCCAAGGAATGGGCCGCCAAGCTGCCCCGTCCGGATATGTTCTGCGCCATGGTGGACAAGCTGATGAGGAGGACCAGCTGACCCATGCCATCCGACGAATTGAGGAAGAGTGGCCTGCTTTGGAGCCTGAAGGGGCCGGGGGACCTAAAGAGGCTTACCTACCCGCAGGTGGAGGAACTTTGTCTCCAGGTGAGGGAGCTCATATATCAGGTCACCACCCAGAACGGGGGGCATCTGGCCTCATCCCTGGGGGCGGTGGAGCTGGTGGTCTCCCTTTTGAGGTCATTCTCCCCCCCGGAGGACAGGATCGTCTTCGACGTGGGGCACCAGGCCTACGCTTACAAGATACTGACCGATAGAAGGGACGTGTTCCACACCCTGAGGAGGAAGGGTGGCATCGCCGGATTCCCCCGGAGGAATGAGAGTCCCTACGACGCCTTCGACGTGGGGCACAGCAGCACCTCCATATCCGTGGCCCTTGGGATGGCCAAGGCCAAGAGATATGGGCGCCAGCGGGGGCACGTGGTGGCAGTAATAGGGGACGGGGCGCTTCTTAACGGCCTTGCCTTCGAGGGGCTTAACAACGTAACGCCCCTGAAGGATAAGGTGATCATAGTTTTGAACGATAACGCCATGTCCATAAATCACCGGGTGGGTGGTATGGCGGAGCACCTGGCCAGGATATCCGCCAACGATGCCTATCAGGACATCAAGAGAAGGATGAAGGGGATCCTCTCTGAGACCCCGGGTGGGAAGATGGTGGAGGAGGCCCTGGGCAGGTGGAAGTCCAAGCTCAAGTCCCTCCTGTTGCCCCCCAACATTTTCGAGGAGATGGACATAACCTATTGGGGCCCCTTCGATGGGCACAACGTGGAGGAGATGGACCGGATATTCCACCTAGCCAAGGCCTACCCGGAGTCGCTCTTGATCCACGTGGTGACCAAGAAAGGTAAGGGGTACGGGAACGTGGAGTCAAGCCCCACCAGGTTTCACGGCGTATCCCCCAAGGGGTCCTCATCGGGGTCCTTGCCTGCCCGTCATGTCCCGGACTGGAGCTCCGCCGTGGCGTCCACCATCCGGGACATGGGCCGGGAGGACGGGGCCGTGGTGTGCGCCACCGCCGCCATGAAGGAGGGCAGCAAGCTTGGGATCTTCTCCGACGAGTTTCCTCACCGCTTCTTCGACGTGGGGATAGCGGAGTCACATCTGTTGGCCTTCGCCGCCGGCATGGCCGCCACGGGGCTAAAGCCGGTGATATCCATCTACTCCACCTTCCTCCAGAGGGCCATGGACCAGCTGGTTCACGACATATGCCTGCCAAACCTCCCGGTCCTCCTGTGCGTGGACAGGGCCGGCCTGGTTGGCGAGGATGGGGAGACCCACCAGGGATTGCTGGACCTATGTTGGGGGAGGGCGATACCCAACCTGACCGTCATGTCCCCCAGGGATGTGGCGGATCTGAGGTTCATGATGTTCGAATGGCTGAGCGATCCCCGTCCTGCCCTGCTTCGGTTTCCCAAGGGGACAGCGCCAGATTCCAAGCGCAAGACCGCCCCTTGGGGCCGGTTGGAGGTCCTACAGGAGGGGAGGGATCTGTGCCTAGTGGGGGTGGGGAGCACCGTTCAGCTGATGGAGGAGGCGGGACAGCTCTTATCCCGGGAGGGGATGGCCCCTACCCTGGTGGATTTGAGGTTCGTGAAGCCCCTGGACGAGGAGGCGGTGAGGAAGCTTCTCGGGGGCCACAGGCTCATGGTGGTGGCTGAGGAGGGGTATCGGTTCGGGGGTGTGGGGGAGCACATAGGATCCCTGGCCAATTCGATCGGTTCCCCCTGTAGGGTGCTGAATCTGGGGGTATCCGACCGGTTCGTGCCCCACGGCAAGAGGGGCGAACAGCTTCAGGAGGAGGGACTGACCCCGGAAGGGGTGGTCCGGATGATCCATGAGATCCAACTTGGTTAGGCTGGACGCCCTGCTGGTAAAGAGGGGCCTTGCCAGGTCCCGGGACGAGGCGAGGGAGCTCATCGAGACTGGCTTGGTAAGGATCGACGGCCTGGTGGCCTCCAAGGGGAGTACCATGGTGGGGACTGAGGTGAACGTATCGGTCCAAAGGGGAACGGAGGAGCGATGGGTGAGCCGTGGGGCTTACAAGCTCTTGAGGGCCCTGGAGGTGTTCCAGTTGGACCCCTTCGGCAGGATCTGCGTTGACGTGGGGGCCTCCACCGGAGGTTTCACCCAGGTGCTTCTGCGCCGGGGGGCGTCCCGGGTCTACTCGGTGGACGTGGGGTACGGCCAGATGGCTTGGGAGGTCAGGAACGACCCGAGGGTGGTGGTGATGGAGAGGACCAACGCCAGGCACCTCTCCCCGTCGCTCATACCTGAGCCCTGTCAGATGGGGGTCTGTGATGCGTCTTTCATATCCCTGAAGCTGATCATGCCCCCTATGCTATCGGTGATGGACTCCTGGTGTGACGTGGTTACCCTGGTGAAGCCCCAATTCGAAGTGGGGCGAGAGAGGGTTGGCAAGAAAGGGGTGGTGAGGGACCCCGCCCTCCACATGGAGGTGCTGGTTGACATGATCCGCTTCGTGGAGAAATTACCCGGTTGGTGGGTGGCCAACTTGACCTACTCTCCCATAAGGGGGCCCGAGGGGAACATAGAGTTCCTGATGCACGTAAGGCCCGGCTCTGCCCCGGATGGATGGGAGCTGTCAGAGGCACAGGTGGAGGAGTTGGTTCAGAGGGCCCATGGGGAGGTAACATGAGCTGTATAGGCATCCTTTTCAACACCAGTAAGCCCAAGGCGGTCAAGATAGCCCGGCGGATGTTGCCCTGGTGCGCCAACAGGGGAATCAGGGTCCTTATGCCCTCCGATGAGGCCAAGTCCCTGGGGGAGGAGGCCGCATCGGACGAGGAGTTCCTTGGCTGTAGCCAATTTGCGGTGGTCATAGGGGGTGACGGAACCTTTCTTAGGGCCGCCAGGTACACGCTGGGGAGGAACATCCCCTTGTATGGGGTAAACGTTGGGAGGCTGGGGTTCCTGGCCATAGGGAGCCCCGGCAGCGCCGAGAGGGATCTGGAGTCCATACTGAAGGGGGATTACGAGATTCAGAGGAGGGATTGCCTACGGGGGGAGGTAATCCGGGACGGCCAGGTGGCCCACCGGCTGTTCGCCCTGAACGACTTGGTGGTGACCAAGGGGTCCTTCGCCAGGTCCATCGAGCTGGAGCTGTTCATCGGGGGGCAGTTCGTGGGGCTGTTTCCGTCGGACGGGTTCATAGTTTCGACCCCCACTGGATCCACCGCCTACTCCCTGTCGGCGGGGGGACCCATAGTGCCACCCCACGTGCCATGCATGATACTGGCTCCCATATGCCCCCACACCCTCTACTCCCGTCCCATGGTGCTGGGCCCGGATGACGAGGCCTTGATATGTCCCCGCTACGAGGATAGGGAGATCCTGCTGACCCAGGACGGCCAGTTGGGGTACAGGCTGATGGCGGGGGATGCCCTAAAGGTCGCACTGGATCGGGACCACCAGGTTCACACCATATCGCTTCCGGGAAGGACCTACTACGATCTCTTGCGGGATAAGCTTCGATGGGGCAGGTGTTCCCTGGAAGGGGGAGGTGATGAAGCTTGCTGAGGGAGCTGTCGGTGAGGAACATATGCGGGATCTCCGCCGCGGACCTGGAGTTCAGGGGGAGCCTGGTGGCCATCACCGGAGAGAGCGGCTCCGGCAAGAGTAGCCTCGTGAGATCCTTAGAGCTCATGGCGGGCAAGAGGTCCACCAGCTCGGTTATAAGGTCATCGGAGAACGCCGGCTCCGTATGGGGCGTCTTCGATTTCCCCCAGGGGGCCTTGACGGTGAAGCGGGTGGTCTCATCCGAGGGCAGGAACAGGATCTTCCTGGACGATGAGCCCGCAACCCTGGCGGAGCTCCAAGAGAGGCTGGGGGACAGGGTTCAGATTCAGAGCCAGTTCTCCCACCTGTGCCTCCTCAATGAGGATAGCTTCGTTCAGCTACTGGACCAGTTCGGGGGAGAGGAGATGCAGCTCCTCAAGGGACGGATGCGCCAGGTCTACGGGGAGGCCAGGGACGCCTCCCTTCAATTGGACCAGACGCTTAGAAGGCGGGAGCAGCTCCAGAGGGATCTGGCCATGAGGGAGCCCGTGGCGGAGGAGCTGAGGAGGATAGGTCCCTTCCCAGGTTGTGTGGCCACTTGGGAGGGAGAGCTATCCCGTTTGAACCAGAAGATCCGGGAGCTGCTGGCGGTGGCGGACGCGGTGGACGACCTTTGGGACCGGGATGGGTCCGTGATGGACACGATAAAGGCCACCTTCTCCAAGCTCTCCTCCCGGCTGTCGGATTCCCAGGTTAAGGGGGCTCTCCGGGAGGAGATGAATGACCTGATGGACAGGCTATCATCGCTGGTGGACCTCCTCCGCCGGTGGGATGGCATGGATGAGATCCCTGCCCTTCGTCAACGGATGGAGGACCTGGAGTGGCGGATTGGGGAGGTCAGGGGAGCCGTAAGGAAGTTCCACCTCAAGGGCGACCTGGAGCTGAGCCGCTTCCTGGAGGAGTTCGATTCCGATAGTCGCTGGCTCCTTGAGTCGGAGGGGATCGTGGCGAGCCTTAGGGATAGGGCCAACGCCCTCAAGAAGGAGGCCATGGAGGTGGCTATGGCCATCAGGGGCCTGAGGCACCGCATGGCCTCCGAGCTGGAGGCCAAGGTGGGTGGGCACCTGGCAGACCTTGGTATGGATCACGTTAGGTTCCAGGTGGAGGTCCGGGAGTTGCGCAAGATAGGGCCAAATGGAGCCGATCAGGTCAGCTTCTTAATGTCCTCCGACGGGGGTCCCCCCACCATGTTGTCCAAGCGGGCCTCCGGGGGGGAGCTTAGCCGGATACTCCTGGCCCTCCAGTGCGCCATGTGGGGCCGATCCTCCACCAGATGCATCGTCTTCGACGAGGTGGAGGCCGGTTTGGGGGGCAGGTCTGCCCTGCTTGCGGGCCTCAAACTACGGGAGCTCTCCCGGGGATGCCAGGTCATACTGATAACCCACGAGGCCACCCTGGCCGCCATGGCGGACCAGCACATGAGGGTTCGCCGAGACGGGGACGTTACGGTGGTGGAGGATGTCACTGGAGAACATCGGGTTAAGGAGGTTGCCCGGATGCTCTCCGGCGAGTCCAAGGGGGAGGCGCTGAGGCATGCGGAGGCCCTTCTGGAGAGGTATGGATCGAAGCAATATTGACTAACATCCGCCCAAGGGGTAGAATTCTTTGGCGCTAATATCGCCTGAGGCGGGTTTCCAAGAGGGAGGACCTCACCCGACCTGCAGCGGAAGGAGAGATGTGAATGTACGCTATCGTGGAGACCGGAGGCAAGCAGTACCGGGTCAAGGAGGGGGACCGCATAAGGGTCGAGCTCCTGAAGGCGGAGGAGGGTAGCACCGTGACCCTTGATAGGGTCCTGCTAGTGTCCAGCGACGACTCGGTGAAGGTAGGTTCCCCTGTGCTTGAGGGGGCCAAGGTTACCGCCAAGGTGCTGGGCCATGGCAAGGAGGACAAGGTGGTGGTCTTCAAGTACCGCCGCAAGAAGAACTACCGCCGTTTCAGGGGGCACCGGCAGCACTACACGGATCTCCTGGTGGAGGGGATATCCCTTTAGTTTTGGCGCAAGCCGAGCGGTGTGCCCGGTTTAGACATGACGCACGTTAAGTTCATCCTGGAGGACGGCTCGCCGGTGGGTTACGTGGCGGAGGGACACTCCGGGGCGGGCACCAGGGGGAACGATGTGGTCTGTGCGGCAGTTTCGACGCTGCTTCAGGCCCTGGAGCTGGGGATGCTGGAGGTCCTCAAGGTCGATGGGCCCAAGTATGAGGTGGATCCCCGGGTTCCCATGAGGATGATGATATGGGGTAGACTGGAGGGGGAGGGGCCCCGGGTCCTGTTGGATACGGTGAGGATCTCCTTGCAGAGCCTGGCCTCGGCTCATCCTAGTCACATTGCCATTTCGGAGGTGGAGCGACGTGAGCTTCGTTTTTGATATTCAGTTTTTCGCCCATAAGAAGGGGCAGGGCAGCAGTTCCAACGGCAGGGACAGCAATCCCAAGTATCTGGGCCTCAAGAGGGCCGATGGTGAAGTCGTCAAGGCGGGCACCATCATAGTTCGTCAGCGGGGCACCAAGTATCGCCCAGGTCTCAACGTTGGCCGTGGCAAGGACGACACCCTCTTCGCTCTTGCGGATGGGGTTGTGAAGTTCCAGACCAAGGCGGACCGCAAGTTCGTTAACGTGGTTACCTGCTAGTTTGGTCTCGTTGCCCGGCGTTCGCGGGGTTGGATTTCCTGATGAGGGGCCTCTTGGCCCCTTTTCTTGTGTTTTGATAGGTCTGTGAGGTCGTGACCAAATGAAGTTCGTTGATGTGGCCACCATAAAGGTCGTGGCTGGGGCTGGCGGTAGCGGCTGCGTAAGCTTCAGGCGGGAGAAGTTCGTGCCCAAGGGGGGTCCCGACGGGGGCAACGGTGGAAGGGGAGGCAACGTATGGCTGGTGGCCAACCGCAACATTCAGACCCTGGCGGACTTCGAGTACAAGCGAATATATAGGGCGGAGGACGGGTGTCCCGGGAGCGGGGCGGGAAGAAACGGCAAATCCGGGG